>Ga0210378_10000774_pt1 | contig 16622 bp, 19 predicted proteins | sample PLM1_60_b1redo_FD_155465 | JGI IMG/M metagenome (GOLD analysis project Ga0210378, IMG submission 155465) | Groundwater sediment microbial communities from an aquifer in East River, Colorado, USA - PLM1_60_b1 redo | ecosystem: Environmental > Terrestrial > Soil > Riparian zone | place: USA: East...
CGCTGTCGTTCGTCAAGGTGTGGCAGCACCGCCGCGAACTTCTGGGCAAGGATTTCCTCGTCGGTCTGCATCAAGGCAGTGTAGGAGCAAACTGCCATCTTGTCTAACTTATTTGATTACAAGCCCTAACAACACCCGCCCTACCAGCATTTCGGATACCCTCTAATCAACAAACTACCGCAACCTGCTCGGTCGCTCGGTCGATGCATCGTGCTATGCCGAGGTCGCCGGTGCGGGCAGCCCGGCGGCGGGTTGGTAGGCGAATGTCCGACCACCAACCCGTCGCTCAACGGCAGCCAGCTATTTGCACACGGGATGGGTCGGTCCGTCAGCCCCTCATGTAATCTTCAAGAAATAGGTGAATGTCTTGTCGTCGCCACCCGTAGCGGTCCCGTGCACCCGGACGACGTGCTCGCCCCGGTCGAGCGGCTTGAACATCATGAAGAAGCCGTCCACGATCGCCGGCTGCGGCTGCCCGGTGATGCAGGAGTCCATGACAAGCCGCAGGCTCAAGTCGCCGTGATAGAGAGCAGATCGTCCGAGTGGTAGCGGTAGCTGAATACGTCGTTGAGGAGCTGGCCGTCGAGCGAGACGTCCAGCTCATTGACAGTGTCCATGATGGCCTTGGCGTCGGCGCTCAAGAAGTCGTAGAGCGACTGACCCGGTGCGGGCTGGAAGTTGGGGTCGGGGCACGGGTAGACGTCGACGACGGCCCCGATGTACAGAAAGAGCGCCTTCTGGTGGGGAATGGTGCAATGCCGTGTGCCGCTGAATACAGGCGGCCCGGCGATTCGCGCGATGTACCAGACCGGCCCCTGCTGATCGACACCGCAGTTGGCGCCGGTCTGATCGAACAGCGGGCTGCGATAGTACGGTTCACCGTAGATCCACTGCGACGCCCTCTCGCCCCAGGTCGCCATGCTCGCGCCGTAGGGGTGCGCATCCTGCGCGAACAGCGCCGGATTCGGATTGGGAACCGGCGCCTCTGCCGCCAACGATGTCCGCGGGGCAACCGCGCAAGCCACCCACGTAGCGGCGACAATGAGATACAAGATCCGACGCATTCGAACCTCCCATACTATAGGGCTGGACAGTCGGACGAAGCGTCTGATGACTCGCACGGCCGTCTGCTCATCCGGATCGCCACGAGCGACGGCCTCGTCGCCGACGTGGAAGGTGTCGGCGACGAGGCTCATCCCCTTCGGCCGCGCCCGGCGCCTGGCGGGAAGGATCGTCGCCGGGGCGCGCTCTCGGCCGCAACGATTCGTCTGATAGCTAATCCTTGATCCACTGCGAGGATGATGGTCGAGGCGCCCGCTCCGCCGGCCTGACTCGTGGATCCACCGGCCTTGTGCCTTGCATCGGATCTGTCGGCCGTGCGGGGCGGGTGCCTCGGCACCACCGGTCCGACGAAGTGACCTGATAAGAGCCTGGCCCACAGGCCCCATCGCAGTGCTGTCCGTCGTCTGGCTGGTGCGTGCCACCGACCCCGCCAGCAAGGAGGAAGACGGTGGCCCTGCCCACCCTGCCAGACCCCGCGGCGCTCGTCACCCTCGGCGTCGACACCCACGCCGAGACCCACGTCGCCGCCGCGCTGGACCACGCCGGCCGGCTGCTCGGCACCCAGGTGGTCCCGACCACCCCTGCCGGCTACGCCGCGCTGCTTGCCTGGGCGAGCACGCTGGGCAGCGTGGACCGCGTCGGGGTGGAGGGCACCGGCAGCTACGGCGCCGGGCTGGCGCGCTGGCTGCGCGCCCACGGCCAGGCCGTCGTGGAGGTCGACCGGCCCGACCGGGCCGCCCGACGGCGCCTGGGCAAGGCCGATGACCTGGACGCCCACGCGGCCGCCCGAGCGGTGCAGGCCGGCACGGCCACCACAACGCCCAAGGCCGCCGACGGCCAGGTGGAGATGATCCGCTCGCTGCGGCTGGCCCGCCGCTCGGCGGTCAAGGCCCGCACCCAGGCCGCCAACCAGCTCAACGCGCTGCTGGTGACCGCCCCCGATGGGCTACGGGCCCAGCTTCGCGGCCTGCCGCTGGCCGAGCTGGTCGCCACCGCAGCGCGGCTGCGGCCCGACCAGGTGCCAGCCACGCCGACCGACGCGGCCAAGTTCGCGCTGCGGTCGGTCGCCGGCCGCTGGCTGCGGCTGACCGAGGAGGTCACCGAGCTCGACACCCACCTGGAGCGGCTGGTCGCCACGGCGGCGCCAGCGCTGGTCGCGGTCAAAGGCGTGGGCACCCAGACGGCTGCTGCGCTGCTGTCGCGGCCGGGGACAACCCCGAGCGGCTGCGCAGCGAGGGCGCGTTCGCGCACCTGTGCGGGGTCGCACCGATCCCTGCCTCATCCGGCAAAACCACCCGGCATCGTCTGAGCCGTGGCGGCAACCGGCAGGCGAACTCGGCGTTGTACCTGATCGCGGTCGGCCGGATGGCCTGGCATCCACCCACCCGCGCCTACGTGCAGCGGCGCACCACCCAAGGCAAGACCAAGGCCGAAATCATCTGCTGCTTGAAGCGCCACATCGCTCGAGAGCTCTACGCCGTCCTGACCGGTCCGGCCGGTTGACAAGCCATAAGAGCATCCGATGGGGTGTGTTCGCAGCGGGTGCGGGCCTGGTGTGGTGGCGGATCACTGGATCGGGGCGTTGGTGAACACGTCGAAGCCGAGGCCGTGGCTGCCGATGGCGATGGCGGTGATGACGCGGTTGAGGAACTCCCAGCCGGCTGGTTGGGGGTTGATGGTTCCATGCCGATGCCGATGCGGTAGTGGACCTGTGGCAGCAGCCGTTTGGCCTCCTCGAAGGCGACGGGATCCAGGTCGGCACCGTCCAGTGGCTCTGGGCTGCAGACGGTGACGTTCCAGTGCTGGCTGTCGAACTGTCAGCAGGTGTAGTCGCCCAGGTCGGTGTCGTGGTGGTCGAAGCGTTGCCACCGGTCGGGTTCGGGCAGTAGCGCGGCCACGTCGACCAGCTCGCCGGTCCACACCTCGGTGTCGGTGCTCATGCCCGCAGCACTGCAGTGGGGTGCTGGGGTGGGCACCACGGCAGGGCGCGCAGCCGGTCGAGCGCCTGGAGGAATCCCGCGGCCCATGGCCAGGCGGCGGGCAGGTGGAGGGTGCCGCCGGCCGCCGCGGCGTGGCGTTGGCGCGGGCAGCAGCAATCGAAGGGCCCGGGTCCAGTGGCTGGCTCCGGCTCGAGATCATCCTGGACAGCGATACCTACCGCTACCTGGGCGCGCGACACGTCGTGACCCGCGACCACTTCACCCCTGACTGGCCGTCCCGTAGTAAAGGGACCTGGTTTCGCAAGGGACAGGTCCTGGTCTCCAGGGCCCAACTGGCCCTGGCGGTGGTGAACGCCCCGTGCCAGCGGCCCGGCGAGACCCACCACCTGCGCTTCCTATTTAAACAGTGCAACGTTCCTCAAGTCCGGTGGGGAAGCCGTGTCCAAGGATGACGGGCACGGCCATAGGTCGGCACGCCACGCCACCTAGGTCTGCTGGTCGGCTGGGTGTCAGTGTCAGTTGGTTGCGGTGATCGAGTCGACGACCCTGGTCAGGTACAGCTCAGAGCGGATTGTGGTGCCCACCGGGTACCGCGGTGCCTCCGGGAGGGAGGTGACGGTGATGTCGCGCTCGGCTAGGAGCAGGGAGCTGCTGGGGTCGAAGATCAGCTCGTGGCGGACGCCGTCGAAGGTGATGGCGACCGCTGTGCCCCTGCGGCCCTCGTCGTCGGTCATCGTGCCGAGCATGCGGATCCCCTCGAGCCTGGCCAGCACCCGAAACAGGGCCGCCCGCAGCGCTGGCGGCGTGATCGGCCGAGCCAGCAGCCAGGTCGCCGCCTGGAAGATGTCGAGGTTCGCGTCGGCATCTATGAGGTCCCGGCACCGCTGGGTCTGGATCGGGCGACACCATTCCCGAGCCTCAGGTTTAGGCAACCGGAGCCCATCACGCTGCGCGTTGTCCCGGAGCCGCCGCTCCAGCGCCGCGGGGTCGGTTGGCAGCTGCTGGAGGCGTTGTGTGGCCTGGTTCCAGGCTTGCCGGTTCCAGTCCACGCGGGGGAACAGCACACCCGGCCAGCTCATGAACTGCCGGGCCTGCTGGCCGCGGAGTTCCCAGCTGTGGTAGTTCGTCCGTAGGGGTGGCCCGCCGGCGGCGATCCAGGCCGCCTTGTCCAGGTCGAGGACGATCGGGCTGCCGTAGCGTCCCCGCGAGCGCCAGACACCGGTCGGTCCCCACCACTCCTCACCTATGGAGAGCTGTGCCGCCAGGAACTGCCGCGCCGGAGCCGCGCCATCGGGGCCAACCCTCGGCGTCAGGTCCACGCGCTTGCCCTCGATCTTGGTGTACCAGAACTGGCCGGGCTTGAGTGGGGGTGGGGGGCGGCTGGCGGCCGTGCTGGCGGCGGCGTTCAGGACCGCCGCCACCGCTGGGGCAGGCCCGCCGGCACCGCCTGGCAGCAGCCCGGCGGCCAGCGCCACCGCCAGCAGGGCGACCAGCCCACCGGCCAGCGCGGGGCGGTGTCGGCGCCAGGTGCGGCGACGGGCGCCGCGGCGAAGGACGCGCTGCAGGGACGCGTCGCGAACCGGCGGTTCGTCGGCCACGGCGGTGGCGTGCAGCGACCTGACCGACTCCTCGATGCTCATTGTCTGACTCCCCTGGTGCTCGGGCCCGTCGTCGAGTTGCTACTTGGCGTGCTGTCGTATTCGGGGCCGAGCTGGGCGCGCAGGCGCCGCAGGCCACGATGGACCAGCGACTTCACCGTGCCCGCCGGCACGCCGAGCTGGCGGGCGGTCTCGGCCTCTGGCAGGTCGAGGCAGAACCGCAGCACGATCGCATGGCTGGCGGGTTGGGAGCTGCCGCAGCGCCTGCCAGAGCACCAGCTCGTCGCCGCTGAAGGCGGGCTGCTGGGCCTCGTTGGGCACGGCGCGGAGCGCGTGGCGTGCCTCGACGACGGCACGACGCAACAACGAGCGATGACGGTTCAGCAGCACCTTGCGAGCGAACGCGGCCGGCTGCTGGTAGTGGCGCACCTGCTCCCACGCCGCGAAGGTCCGCACCATCGCCTCCTGCGCCAGCTCCTCGGCCTCGCCCCAGTCGCCAGTGAGCAGGAACCCGAGCCGCCGAAGCTCCCGGAACTCGCTGGCGAAGAAGGTGAGGAACTCATCGTTGCCGTCGTGTGCCATCACCCCTTCACACGCGACGACCCACCGGACGGTTCCGGGTCGGCTTCAACGCTCCGTCACCGCGACGCCGGCAACGAAAGTCGTTGGCCATCGAACTTCAGGAACAGTGCACTGGACAGCTGCCGACGCCTGCTGCTGGACTGGTCGGCGTGGCCGGGCCGCGTGAGCATGCCGCCCAGTGACATCAGTGACGCTCACCGACCGCAGCCACTGACTGACCGCCGCGGAGGATGCGAGGAGGATGCGACGATGCGCATCGGGCTGACCGGGATCTTCGTCGACGACCAGGACCGGGCCGAGTGGTTGTACACCCAGATGCTCGGCCTCCGGGTCAAGACCGACGCGCCCTACAGCGACACCGAGCGCTGGCTGACCGTGGTGTCCCCCGAAGACCCGACGGCGTCGAGCTGGCGCTGTACCTGACCGACGAGGCAGCGCGGGCGTTCCGGCAGGCCAGCCGCGCCATCGGCCGCCCGGTGCTGTCGCTGCGCACCGACGACTGCCAGCGCGACGCCGACCGGCTCAAGGCCAAAGGCGTGGTGTTCGTCAAGGAGCCCGCCAGGATGGACTACGGCGGCATCGACGCGGTCTTCGACGACACCTGCGGCAACCTCATCAACCTCCACCTGCTGTTCAGGCGTTGAAGAACTCCACCAGGACCGCAGCGAGAGCGTTCGGGCTTCGGACGACTGCGGAATGGTCTTGGCCTGCCAGGGTGCGGCGCTGCGGGTTGGGCAACACGCCGGTGAGGGCGGCTGCCGCGGAACGGAGCCTCACAGGGCTCTTGCTGCCATCCATCACCAGCGTCGGGATCGTGACGCACGCCCACGGCTCGGCGCTCAACGGCCTACCGGCCAGGGTGTCGCCCATGACGGCGTACTCATAGGGCAGGGTATGCGCCATCGCCGTGAGCTTCCGCCAGGTTCCCGGCAGGAACCGGATCAGGGCGAGGATCACGGCAGGAACGCCCATGTCCGTTCTCATGAAGTACTTGACCGCGTCGCCTCGCCGATCCGCTGCCAGCAGCTCATTGAGCCGCGACTGGAAGTCCGCCGGCAGGGGCGCGTCGTCGACTCGAAACGGCGGCTCGTACACGGCCAGCTTCTTGACGTTGAGCCCACTCGCCGCTCCTCGTAGGGCGAGGACCGAGCCGGAGGAGCTACCGAACATGAACGCCGACCCACCAGCCGCCTCGATCAGGGCCTCCAGGTCCTCGACTTCGCGCTCGACCGCATAGGGCTTGGTGTCGCCGCTGTCGCCCCGGCCCCGACGGTCATAGTTGATCACGGTGAAGCGCTCCGCCAGCAGCCCGGCCAGCTTCGCCGCATCCGACCGATCCGCTAACGCGGACGCCACCAAGATGACGGCAGGTCCCTGGCCTGTCTGGTCGAATGCGATGCTCGTGCCGTCTGCTGAGATGACCTTGCTCATGGCCGTTCTCCTGTCAGGTCCCGTCGCGTCCTCGGCCTGGCGCTCCCCACAGGCCGCGGAGACGTGCTCGTCGTTCACCTCGACGACGCCGGCTGGATCCGCGCGTTGATCGGCCCGCTCGCAGCGGGAAGTCCGGTCAGCAGCCGTGCCGCCATCACCGAGACCCACACCAGGCCCAGCGCCGCCGAGGCCCCCAGGACCACGATGAACAGGTCGTGGTTGGAGAGCGGGCCGGGCGCGAGGTCGATCGCGGCGGTGGCCAGGCAGTACGCCGCCCAGCCCCGCTGCCGGCCGGCGGCGAACCGGCGGGCGAACACCAGGCACGCCGCGATCAGCGCCACCGACGCCAGCACCGGCGCGACGGCGTGCAGGGCGCCGTGCCAGCTGATCTGCCCGGGTGCCCCGGCCGGCGCGCCCGGCGGGAAGCCGGCACCGGCGTCGGTGACGAAGACCCCGCCCATGACCAGCCCCACCCCGTACACGGCGACCAGCAGCGGCCCCCAGGTCCCGCCCCGGCCGGGACGCAGCACCCGCCACATGCCGACGGCGCCTGCCAGGTACAGCACGCCGGTCACGACGAAGTTGCCGATCTGGACCCATCCCAGGTCGCCGAGGCTCAGCAGGCTGAGCGGGTGGCGGGTGGGGTCGAAGCCGTCGCGGGTGAGCATCTGCAGCAGGCCCACAACGATGAACAGCGGGCCGGCGACCACGCCGCAGGCCAGCAGCGCTGCTGTCTGCTTGGTGGTCGTCGCCGAAGATCCGCTGGGCGCCCCAGCCCCCGGCGTCGCGATCCTGCGAATCATCGCCTTCTCCTTCCGCTTGGGAGGTGCCGCTCGGTGGTGGCGTCCTCCGCCGATGGAGAGGAAGTGTCGCCAGACCGCCCGGGCCGCCGGTAGATGCCGATGTCGTCGATCGGCGCTGATGTTCGTCATCCCCGATCGATGACATCGGACCCTGTCGACGCCAGCCGCCGCCAAGCAAGACTTGCCCCCATGGCGCCCAGAGGGCGTGAAACCGCGGGGCAACCCATCCGATGCAAAGGGCCGTGCGATGCTCAGCGATGCCGCACCGGTGGCAGGTGCGGCAGCCGGCGCCATGACCATCGCGCTGGCTCCGTCAAGGACCCGCCCTCTATGCTGGCGAGTCGTGCGTCGATCGCGGGCGGGGGCCAGACTGAAGGAGCGTCAGGAAGCGAGCTGGTTCATCAGGCTCGCCACCATGGGCGCGGTGGCGTACGCCGTTGTGCTCCCCTTGCTCCAGCTCTACCGCATCGCCACCGCCCCCATCGACCAGGAACGCGCCAGCTACGCGGTGGCGGCGACCGTCTTGTATCTACCAGTGCAGGTTTGGCTGGTGTGGTCGGCCGCCCGGGATGTCCGGGGACGCGGACAGGGATGGGCCTTGGCGGCGATGGCGGCGTTGATCATCGGCATGGTGCCGGTGGCCGGCCTCGACTGGCTGGGAGCCTTCTACGTCCTGGCGGCGCTGGTGCTGATCACCCTGCGTCTGCCCTGGTCGCTGCTGATGTTCGCGGCGCTGGTGGTGGCGCCGGTTCCAGTGGCGTTCCAAGCGGGCCATCCGCAGTGGGCCAGCTACTTCACCCTCGGCGTCCCCATCGCCGCTGTGCCGCTGGCCGTGGTGGTGTGGTTGGTTCGCTCGGCACGGCAGCTCCAGGTCGCCCGGTCGGCGCTCGCCCAGCAGGCGGTCGTCCGCGAGCGGCTGCGCATCGACGGCGAGCTGCGCCACACGGTAGGCGCAGCATTGGAGGCGGTCGCCGTGCAGGGCGACCGCGCCGGCTCGCTGGTCGCCAGCGACCCGTCAGCGACCGCCCAGGAGCTGCATGCCCTGGTCGATGCGGCACGGCGGACGCTGTCCGAGGCCCGCCGGATGGTCACACGCTACCAGCAGGTCTCCCTTCGGACCGAGCTGGAGACCGCCGCCACGCTGCTGGCGGCGGCCGGAATCCAGACCCGCATGGTGCTACCTCCCGGCGACCTGCCGGACCGCCTCGATCAGGCCGCGCGGGCGATGCTGCGACGCGACCTCGCACGGCTGCTCAGCCGCGGGTCGGCCCGGTCCACCGCGACCATCACCGTCGTCCATCACCACGGACGGGTCCAGGTCGAGCTGCGCTCCGGTGGGACCGATCCGGCGACCACGGGGGTGACGGCCGGGTGAGCGTCGCGGCCAGCTCCCGAGGCGATGGGATGGCGTGGAGGACGCGCACAGCCCCCTGGATGATCGTCGCAGTCCATCTCGCCATCCTCGCGGTGCCTCCCGCCATCACCAGCTTCGGGATCAGTGGCGAACCGGCCACGGGCCCGGCCATGGTCGCGATCCCCTTGGGGCTTGCGGTGCTCGCGATCCAGTTGCGGCACAGCTTCGCCATCGCACGCGGCCGGCGCCCCCGGGGTGCGCTGTGGACGATGCTCGCGCTGGCGGTCCTGGTCTACCTGCCGCTCCCATGGTTCAGTTGGAGCTGGGTGTGGATGCAGGCATCACTGATGGCCTCCTTGCCGATGGTGCTGCGCCGCTGGCCCCTGGCCGTCGCCCTCGCCGCCCCCGTCCTCGCCGCCGACCTGGCGGTGGTGCGGCTGCTCGCCGGCCACCAGCCGGTCGCCACCGTCATCTTCTGGGTCCTCTACGAGACGTTCACGTTGGTTGCGCTACCGGCGGCCCTGTACGGGTCGGCGCGGCTGGTCCGGGTGCTGGACGAGCTGCAGACCACCCGTGCCGAGCTGGCCGAGCTGGCGGTCGGGCGGGAACGGCTGCGGGTCTCCCGCGACCTGCACGACCTGCTCGGCCAGAGCCTGTCGGCGGTCTCCCTCAAAGGCGACCTGGCCGTGCGGCTGCTGCCCAGCGACCCGAAGGCGGCGCAGGCGGAGATCGAAGGGCTCACCGGGGTGGCCCGCGAGGCGCTGCGTGGGGTCCGGGCCGTGACCCGCGACGAACACAAAGTGTCGTTGCCCACCGAGGCCAGCGGGGCAGCGGCCCTGCTCGGAGCGGCCGGCATCGATGCCCGCGTCGACCTCGACCTCCCGGAGCTGCCACCACCCGTGGAGGAGATGCTTGCCTGGGCGGTCCGGGAGGGTGTCACCAACGTGCTGCGGCACAGCCAGGCCCACACCTGCTCGATCACCGCTGCACGTCGGGACGGGCGTGTGCGGCTGGAGATCGAGAACGACGGCGTGCGCACACCAGCAGGTGCCGGAAGCGGGCTGGCCGGCCTGGCCGAGCGGGCCAGGGCACTGTCGGGCACGGTGGCCGCCGACCGCACCCCAGACGGCCGGTTCCGGCTCCTGGTCGAGCTCCCCGAGGAGGTCAGATGATCCGGGTGCTGATCGCCGAGGACATGCACCTGATCCGGGGTGCGCTGGTCGCGCTGCTGTCGTTGGAAGACGACATGGAGGTCGTCGCCGAGCTGGACCGCGGCGACCAGATCGTGGACACGGCGCTGCGCACCCGGCCTGATGTCGCGGTGGTGGACATCGACCTGCCCGGGCTGGACGGCCTGACCGCCGCCGAGCAGCTCTCCCAGCAGCTGCCCGGGTGCCGGACGCTGGTGCTGACCGGGCTCAGCCAGCCCGGGCATCTCCTGCGGGCGCTCAAGGTGCATGTGCGAGGCTTCATCGTCAAGGACGCCCCCGCCGAGACCCTGGCCGACGGCGTCCGACGGGTTGCCAAGGGCGAGCGGGTGATCGACCCGGAGCTGGTCGCGGCGGCGCTGGAGACCGGCAGCAGCCCCCTGACCGCCCGGGAGGCCGACGTGCTCCGCGCGGCCGAGAGCGGCATCACCACCGAGCAGATCGCCTCGCGGCTATCGCTGTCGCCGGCGACCGTGCGCAACTACCTGTCCAATGCGATCAGCAAGGTGGGTGGACGCAACCGCATCGACGCCATCCGCATCGCCCGGGACGCCGGCTGGCTCTGACCGCCACCGGCGAGGTGTGGGACCCCGCCCTCGCAGCCACGTGCCGGTGCATGCGGACGTGGCGCCGCGCCGGCTGGTCCTGCGGCACGGCTCAGTGCGGGCGCCGGCGGAGTCGCGTTCCAACAGCCGCGCCGGAAGCGTGGACCGTGTCTCGGGCGGGATGCCGAGCAGCTGCTCCAGCAGCACGGTCACGCCTGCCCGGCCGAGCTGCTCGCCCGGGAGGTCCACGGTGGTGAGGCTTGGGTACAGCACGGCCGGCACCTGGCGGGCGGCGCCTTGGAGGTCGGGCAGCGGCTGCGAACAGGCGGTGATCCCGTCCACGGCCGCGGCCGCGGATCGCGCCGCGGCCCCCGGAGGCCAGCACCACCGAGTACCCGTGCTCGTCGGCGGCACGCTCGACGCCGCCCAGCACCCGGCATCCGTCATACGGATGTCGCACCGGGGAGGCGGAGGCAGGAAGGCTCACCCCGGAATCGCTGGCGCCTGTGAGCAGCCGGCACCCGTGGCGGACCGTAGCAGTCTGGCTACTTTTCCTGGTGGCGGCCGCGCGGCTGCTGAGCGGCTGGCTGTCCACCGACTTCGACTTCATCAACGCCCCGGAATCCAAGCGGGCGGAGCGGCTCTCGGAGGAGTCGAACCCGGCGGAGCGCACCGAGCTGGTCGTCGTGCTATCCCACAGCGCAGCTGGGCGAGACGATCGGCATCGCTGTGGCGCTCGTCGTGCTGCTGGCGGCGCTCGGGTCGGTGGTGGCCGGCGTCGTCCCCATCATCCTGGCGGTGCTCTCGATCGTCGTTGCGCTCGGGGCCGCAGGACTGGTCGCCCTGGGCATGGACCTGTCGGCCTTCGCCGTCAACATCACCATGATGGGACTCGCGGTCGGGCGTCCCCGCGTGAGCACGTTGCCCGACGGTGTGGAGTCCAAGGAGGCGTTCGTGGTCCTGGAGCGGGAGTTCTCGGGGTGGCTTGACCACCGGTGCAGGTCGTGGTGCACGGGGAGCTGACCGCGGACCTGCGCGGGTCCGACGGCGACCTCCCAGCGCACACGCCAAGCGGCACGCCGGTGACCTCAGGAAGGTGGCCTGAGACCCGACCACGGACCTGACGCGGGCGGTGCCGGCCTCCGCCCGCGCCCCGAGCAGCGCAGCGCGGAGCGGTGTTCCTGCGCCAGCCGGCTGCGCGCCGACGCCTGCGGGCCGACCCGCCAACCGAACTCCTGGACGAAGCGGTCCACCTCGGCGCGGGCGCTGGCCAGGTCGAGAGGAGGTTCGTCGGCGTCCGGCATCGGCGCCAGCGCGGCGTGGCGACGCCGCGCGGCTGGTGTGCCGGCACCCGGTCGTCGTCGATTGTGTCCAGCACCCCCGGATCGCGCGCAGCCTGACGCCTCGACCTCGGTCAGCACCCGGATCAGCCGGAGCTGGTGCACGTGCTGCTTGGAGTACTCGGCCTGGTTGGGCGCGGCCGCCCTGCCGGTGACCCGGCGGGCGGCGATGCTGCGTGACCCGGCTGAGCGGTCAGCCGGTGGCCTTGTCCGACCGGATCGCCGCCAGCAGCGCGGTGGCGGCCGCGGTCCGCTGGTAGAGCACCATCCGTCCGCGCCGCCGCGCGGTGACCAGCGCAGTGTCTTTGAGGATCTTGAGGTGCTGGCTGACCGCGGCCGGGCTGAGGTCGAGCTGCCCGGCGAGCTGGGTGGTGGTCCTCGGCAGGCCCAGCGTCGCCAGTAGCCTGGCCCTGGTCCTGCCGACCAGGGCGCACAGCGGGTCGGCTGCTCAGCCGGCGACTCCACCCACAGCTCCGCCACGCCCCGCGGGGGGTAGGTCAGCGAGGGCTGGTCGACCTTGCAGCATTCGACGATCAGCGTCGGCCAGGTGAACACGCACGGCACCAGCCGCACCACCCGCTTGCGGCTGACCCGGACCCGTCGCGGCGTAGCTGGGCGTGCACCCTGGCGCCCCGTAGGTGCCGCCGGAGCGCTTGTGAACCGCACGGATCTTGCCCAGCAGCACCTGGTCGTCCAGGGCTCGCCGGTAGGGGCGACGCTGCTGCGCCAGCCAGCCGTAGAAGGTCGATGTGGGGATCTCCAGCACCCGGAGGATGGGCTCGACCCCAAAGCGGTCACAATGGGTGGTGACGAAGCTCATGACCGTCGCCGGGTCGGGTCGAGCTCGCTCGCGAAATAGCGCTCGCCGCCCGCAGGATCTCGTTGGCGCGGCGCAGCTCCAAGTTCTCCTTGCGCAGCCGCCGCAGCTCCTCAACCTCGGCAGTGGTGGGCCGATCGGTGCGCTCCCCGCGGTCGGCCTGGTCCTGGCGGATCCAGGTCAGCATCGCCTCGTGGTGGATGCCGAGCTCGCGGGCGACGTGGGCGATCGGCCGGCGGGGCTGCTCGGAGCGCCACAGCCGCAACGCTCGGTCCTTCAGCTCGGGTGGGTACTTGCGTGATGCAGCCATCGAAGGCTCCCTCCTTGGTCCAAGTGGACCAGGTTCAGAAGCCTCCGGGGAACCGACTCTGCTGGCGAATTCGTCGTGCTCTGTGTGCCATCGTTGGCCCTTCGGGTCGGTGGGCTGGCTAGGCCGAGATGGCTGGAGGTCGACGATGTCGTTGCGCCCCAACGGGCTCACGCGGATTCCCGCCGAGACGTCGCGGGTTGCTCGGGCGGCGTTCCCCAAGGGCTGCCTGGCGATGCGCGCCCGCGATGGGCTGGGGTCCGCTGTTTACCGATGAGCAGTTCGCAGCGTTGTTTGCGGCACGGGGTCGTCCAGCGTGGTCACCGGCCCGGCTGGCGCTGGTGCTGGGAGTTCGTCGAGGGCCTCACCGATCGGCAGGCCGCCGACGCGGTGCGAGCACGGCTGGACTGGAAGATACGCGCTGGGCCTTGACCTGCGTGACCCTGGCGTTGACGCCTCGGTGCTCACCGAGTTCCGCGCGCGGCTGCTCGCCGATGGCCAGACCGAGCGGCTGCTGGGGCTGCTGCTCGGGTCGGCTGCGGGAACGCGGCCTGCTGGGCAAGGGCGGGCGCCAGCGCACCGACGCGACCCATGTCCACATGGCGGTCCGCGACCTTCACCAGCTGGAACAGGTCATCGAGACCCTCCGCGCCGCGCTGGAGGCCCTGGCGGTGGTGGCGCCTGCCTGGCTGGGCGGGCTGCTCCCGCGCGACTGGACGCGACGCTACGGCCAGCGCGGCGATGCTTGGCGGCTGCCCACCTCCGAGCAAGCTCGCTCGAACGGGCCGTTCGGGGTTGGCCGGGACGGCTACCTGCTGCTGGAAGCGGTCTCCGCCCCGGACGCCGGCGGGGCTGGCCGGCGTGGAGGCGGTGCAGGTCCTGCGGGCGACCTGGACCCAGCAGTTCTACCTTGACGACGGCCAGGTGCGCTGGCGGGACAAGCAGACCGGCCTGCCGCCCGGCAGGCGGCTGATCCTCAACCCCTACGACCTCCACGCCCGGCCCGGCGTCAAACGCGGCCGCAACTGGCGCGGCTACAAGGCCCACCTGCACCCAGGCGTGCGAGCCCGACCGGCCACACCTGATCACGCACGTGGCCACCACCGACCCCGGCCACCGCCGACCTGGACACCGTGCCCGGCCGCCACCGCGACCTCGCCGCCCGCGACCTGCTCCCAGACACCCACCTGGTCGACGCGGGCTACGTCAGCGTCGGGCAAATCCTGGCCGCGGCCGACGACCATGGCGTGACGCTGACCGGCCCGCTGCCGCCCGACACCAGCTGGCAGGCCGGCGACACCGCGTTTGACCTGACCCGGTTCGCCATCGACTGGGACGCTCGCCACGTCGTCTGCCCGCACGGCAAGACCAGCCGCAACTGGCAGCCCGCCCGCAGCCGCGACGGCCTGCCGGTCACCCGGGGCCACCTTCCGGCAGCCGGACTGCCGCCCCTGCCCCGACCGGTCACGATGCACGCGCTCCCAGGACAACGCCCGGCACGTGACCTTCCTGCCCCGCCGCCAGCAGCAGGCCCAGCAGCGGATCAGGGCCGAGCAGGCCACCGGCGACTGGCGCCAACGCTACGCCCTGCGATGCGGCGTCGAGAGCCTGATCTCCCAAGCCTCCCGGCTCAGCGACCTCCACCACGCCCGCTACCGCGGCAAGCCCAAGACCTTCCTCCAGCACACCCTCACCGCCATGGCCATCAACCTCATCCGCCTGGACGCCTGGCTCACCGGGGCCGCAACGACCGGAAGCTGGACCTCCCGACTCGCCAGGCTGACCCAAGCCCTCCCAGCAACCTGAATTCGCCAGCAGAGTCGGAAACCGGGGCAACCTCATCCTGCCCGACGGCACGCGGGCTGGGCTGCCGCTGCCCTCGTGTATCGGCCGGACCCGCGTCGGCGGCATCGACCTCAACAAGCCACGGATCCGGGCCGCGCTGGCGGCGGTCCTGGCGCTTGCGCCGCACCCGGCGGCTTCACCGTCGCCGACCTGGCCGCCAAGGTGCAGGCGATGACCAGGCAGACCGGCTACACGATCCGCCAGGCCGCCTACGACCTGCGCAAGCTCCGCGCGACAAGGACCTGATCGTCAAACCCGGCCGGTCACGGCGCTGCCAGATCCCCCCACAGGCCGCTCGCACCATCGCCAGCCTGCTCGCCCTCCGCGACCAGGTCATCGGCCCCATCCTGGCCGGTGTCCGCAGCCCCCGGCTCGGCCCGCAAGCCCGCCCACTGGACCGCCATCGACCGAGACTACGAGACCCTCCGCATCGGCATGCAGACCCTCTGGCGCGACCTCGGCATCACCACCAGCAGTGCCGCGGCATAGACAACCTCTTGTCGATCCCGCATCGGCAAGCGCGTAGGAGGCACCCCGCTGGGTCGTGGCTCGGTTCGGGGTCGGTTTGGCCTATCCGGTCCGTCGGTGGACCAGCCAGACCGCGACCGCGAGCAGGACCGCCGCGAGGGCGACCAGCAGCCCGGCCTCGATCAGCTGGAGGGTCCAGAAGCGGTCTCCGGGCTGGTACACCTCGAGGCTGCGGATGCCCTGCTGTTGAAGGTAAGCGCCGACACCGACGTCAGCATCGCGGGCCGCCCGCAGCACCGCGCTTTCCTGGGCCAGGGTGAGCCGGTGGCCCGCGCGGTCGATCAAGCCGCTGTCGAGGATCCAGTCTCGGCCCATGCCCAGCGCGGCCCGTGCGGGGTTCGTGTTCGCCGCGGCTGCGCCCGGGTCGAAGATGCGCACCAGCGGGGCGAGGAATCGGGGGCGGCCGACCAGCACCAGCGGGAGCCGCACGATCCAGTAGCCGAAGAAGGTCAGTGCCATGGCGGGGACGGTTCGGCGCGTGAGGGTGCCGGCGAGGGTTCCAAGCGCGAAGGCGAACACCGCCGAGGCGATGGGCACCACGCCCTCGAAGTTGTAGGCGGCGCCGTCGAACCGTCCCTGGATGCCGTCCAGGGGGCCGCGCCACCAGGTGAACAGGGCAGTGAACCCGGCCGTGAGCACGGTCACCGCGGCGGTCAGCACGGCGAGCTTGACGGCCAGCCACCGCGTGCGGCTGACGCCTTGCGCCCAGGCCAGCCGCCAGGTGCCCTGTTCCAGTTCCCGGCCGAGCAGCGGGGCGCCGATGAACACCCCTGCCAGGGCGGGCAGTACGGTGAGCAACATGAGAAGATCACCCAGCCCGACATAGCGCCTGGTGAACTGCTCGAGGAGCAGGCCGCAGTCTCCTGCCGCGCCGGCGTCGGCCACGCAGGCCGCCACGCCCTGGTCGGTGTAGGCGGCGTGCATCGGTAGCCCAGTGACCAGCAGCACTACAGCGAGCGCCGCAAGCAGCACCAGGCCGCCGAGGGCCTCCGCCCGGTGCTGCCGCCAGGTCAGCCACAGCATCTTAGGTGTCGGCCTCCCTCAGGGCGGCGGGTTCAGGCCGTTCGAGATAGGCCAGGACGAGTTCTTCCAGGGAGACGTCATGGGCCTGCCAGCGCGGATGGAGTTCCGCCCCGCCGTTGGTCCTGACCAGCAGGTTGGTATGCCGCGCACCGCTGGTCGCCCGCAGCAGCCCCGGGATGGCGGCAAGCTCGTCGTCGGTGCGGCGGGGGCCGACCAGCAGCCGGTGGCCGGCGAGCAGG
>Ga0210378_10000776_pt1 | contig 16603 bp, 15 predicted proteins | sample PLM1_60_b1redo_FD_155465 | JGI IMG/M metagenome (GOLD analysis project Ga0210378, IMG submission 155465) | Groundwater sediment microbial communities from an aquifer in East River, Colorado, USA - PLM1_60_b1 redo | ecosystem: Environmental > Terrestrial > Soil > Riparian zone | place: USA: East...
CTGCCGCCGAGGTACCCGGTGGCGCTGTCGAGGTACCGCCAGCCCGGCTGGGTGAACTGGCTGGTGTGCGCCGTGGCCCAGATGCTCTTACCCACCTGGTACGTCCCGGACCACGGCGAGTCGGCCTCCATCAGACTGTCGCCGGCGTAGGGCAGTGAGGTGTACACAGAGCCGACAGCGTTCCAGTTGATCGTCGCGGTCATCCGGCCGTCAATGTAGTTGCGGTTGATTGCGCGGGCGAGTGGGGGGCGCCGGTGTCGTAGTGCTGCGATCCATCCTCACTGGACCACACCGGCTTGCTCAGGTTCATCGGGTTCGAGTTCGGCGGCGTGCAGTTGTCGGCCGGTGACATGTGGCCACACGGGTAGTGCACCCCGGCCACGTCGACGGCGTTGCGGAAGGCGGCATCGTTGGTCATGTCGTCGACAATTCCCCACGCACCGCCGATCTCATCGCCGCCGATGAGCTTGGTGGACGGGTATTTCGCCACAAGGGCGCTCTTGAAGCTCTGCAACCAGCTCTTGCTGTATCCCGCCTCGTTCTGCCCACCCATGTAGTCGATGGTCAGACCCTTCGCGGCGGCGCAGTCGAGCCACCTGATGAGGTAGTCGATGGTGTCCTGCGAGTGGAAGTTCCCGCCGCCCAGCCAGCCGGGGGCACCCCAGGCCAGGGCCGCCAGCTTGATGTTGGGATTGCGTGCCTTGGCTTGCTGCATCAGCCACCACTCGTACCCGCGGTCGCAGTTGAGGTCGCTGGCGGTACGCATGTGGCTGGCCTCGGCGCCGTTGGTGCTGTTGGTGTCGCCACCGATCTCCACCTTGAGGATCTGCAGGGCGGCGCCGAAACCGGGTTTGAAGAGGTAGTCCAGGATCTCGCTCTGCTGCGGTGCCGGATAGTCGGGTAGCAAGCGGGACGTGCCGCCGCCGCCGCTGACCGCGCCGACCCCGTCGAACTGGCGCCCGGTCGCCGCGCCGTTGATCGTGATGGTCACCGCCGCGTTCGCGGCTGTCGCCGGGGCCAGACTCAACCCGAGCGTACTAACGACCGCCGCGACCAGTAGGTTTGCTCGTCGGCTCATGGATGGTGACCCCCAGACAGACGCACGACGGTGGCGACTCCAGCCGACAACGCATTCCGGCGTCCGTATTGTCATCGCCTATCCGCATATGTAGTACATCGATGTGACAACGTTGTCAAGCCCCCGAATTTCGGGCAACACGGCCTTCGCGTTATTGCGCTTGGTGGCCTGTAGCGATCTAGACAGCCCGCAGTTGGGGACCCGCTTGGGGACCGCCGAGCTGTCAGATGGGCGCGGCGCGTCCGGTGTGGAACCGGAACCCGATCGCGGTCGCGACGCGGTCATCAGAAGGTCCCTGGCCGCGAAAGCTTCCCCGTGGACGGTTCGGCGCCGACGAGGTCGAAGAGGTGTTCAAGCGTATCGGCGAGGTCGCCGCCATCCTGGAGACCGGTTGGGAGCGGCATTTGACAGCCCAGGGCCGCCGAATGCGGCTTGGTTGTGCGGGCGTGCGAGAGACGGCAAACGCTTTCGGGCCGCTCAAGGTCGTCTTTACGCCGCTGGCGACCGGGCCAAGGACGCCGAGATCCTCGCCCTGCGCCACCAGGTCATGGTCCTCGTACGGCAGCTACACGGCCCGAAGGTCCAGTTCACCCTCGCCGGCCGGCCTTCCTCGCCGCCCTGTTGCACCGGCTCCGCCCGGCGCCGTGCTGCCCCGGAACGGCTGCTGGTGCGCCCCGAGACAGTGCTGCTGCGCTGGCACCGCGACCTGATCGCCCCCCTTCACCCACGCCCGGTCGGGTGCGCGGTCGCGCCGAGGAGCCGAACACGCCGGGGGGGTGCTCGATCCGCCCGCATGTCTGACCGCCGGGCCGGGTGCGCCAGCGACGGGCGTCCGCACTGGCGGGAACAAGGACTCCGATAAAGGAGCCGCGTAGCCTTACCCGGCCTCCGGGCTGGAGGGCAATCTCTGACGCCAGGCGGGCTAGGGCAACGAAACGCCGCTTCGATGATCAAACGCCCGTCGGGGTCAGCGTGACGAATACCGGTGGTTTGCAGGTCTGGCAGAGCGTGACGACAAGCATCACGCCGACCACCGGCAAGCACACGCTGCTCCTGAGGTTCGTCTCCGCCAAGGACCCGGAGTTCGTGCACACCAACTGGTTCGCCTTCAAGGGCCCTGAGGTCGGGCAGTGCCAGCGCTCCGCGCCGGTCGTGTGGTGAATGTGTTTCGTGCCTTGCGAGGCCTGATCCGCGTCGCTGTACCTCGCGTTACCCCCTGAAGCCTGCCAACCAGTGACCCTTCGCGTGGTTCATGCTGGCCACAGACCGGACGTTCCCGGCCCTTGTCGGCAAGGGCATTCTCGGGTGACTGGTTCGCCACAGATTTGATGGGTTTTCCCCTGCTTGACAGGTTTGCCGGTATGCGGTCACGATGTTGAATATCCGCGGCCACGGTGGGCGGAGCCCGCCACAGGAGCTGGTGCGGCATGCGACGTGTGTCTCGTGTTCGGGCAACACCCGTATCTCGGGCGTTGCTGCCCGTACCTGGATCGTGCCCGATCGGTGAACAGTCATATGCCGGTCGATGAACGCCTCGACCTGCTGCTGGCTACCGGGCCGTTCCACGCCGCGCTGCGGCGGGCGATCCGTGAGCGGGGTTTGTCACTCGAGCGGCTGCGTTCGCACCTGGCCCGACGCGGTATCGATATCGGGGTGTCGAGCCTGAGTTTCTGGCAGCACGGGCACACTGTGCCGACTCGCCGGGGCTCGGTGCGGGCGGTGCGCGCCCTCGAGGAGATTCTCCGGTTGCCACCTGGGTCGCTGCTCACGCTCCTGGCTGCGGCGCAGGCTGAGAATGGCGGGCCGGCATGCCGGTGCGGCACCGATGACCGCGCGGGCGCGCTGGACGATCCGTTCGACAGCGGATCGGGGCACGGCAGCGACGACGTCGACGTGGTGAGCCGGCACGAGCGGCTGCTCGTCACCGCCGAGGGCCACCTCACGAGCCTGTTGGTGCGCACTGTCGTCCAAGCCCGAACCGACGGGGTGGGCCGATACATCCAGCGATGCTACGGGGGCGACTGCGGCGTTGACGAGATGCGGATACGCCCGCTGGCGAACTGCCGACTCGGGCAGATCCGCCGGCATCCCACAGCGCCGGTCCTCGTCGCGGAGCTGCTCTTCGACGCGTTCCTGCTAGCCGGCCAGACATGGGTCTTCGAGTTCGAGATCGCCGACGACAGCGGCGACCGGGTTCACGAAGTCGCCCACAGTTTCGCCTACCCGGTCGGCCACTACCTGGTGGAGGTCCGGTTCGATCCGGCCGCGCTGCCCATCGATTGTCACACGTACGCGCGCGCCGGACTCTATGCGGAGTACCGCCGGATGAAGACGCTCACGCTCAACCAGCACCACACGGTGCACCACATGGCCAGCAACCTGACGGCGGGCGTCCTCGGCATCGCCTGGACGTGGCCCGACACCGCCGATCGCGGGCAGGACCCAGGTGGCGGGAAGGGCGCCGACCGGCCGGGACCTTCCCGCAGGGCAGGGGCTAGTCGCGGATGAGGGTCTGGTAGTCCGGCCAGAACTGGTTCACCGACTCTCCGGTGATGCATTGGAACTCCGCCGGGTCCAGGGCCGGCCGTCCGCCTTGATGCTCTGGTTGATCCGGTACCCGAAGTCGGGGTTCTGGGTGTCCGGCCGCACCAGGAAGAACGCGACGCGCGGGACGCGATCCATCGGTTGATGTACGCCGGCCAGGCGTGGCGCGTCAAGCGCATAGGGGCCGCGTCGCGAAACTAAATATATAGATATCCTTGTCCGTCATTCCCCTCTTGTGCCGGGTCGGTGGCTGAGCGAATCTGGCAGACAACGTTGTCAAGGCCCGTGACCGAGAGGCACATCATGCGTATCCATACCCCCAGGATCGCTGCCGCCGGGCTGGCGTTCATCGTCGTCGCGGCGTTGCCGGCGGCAACGCCCGACGCGGCGCACGCAGCGGCGCACGCGGCGGTCGCCGATGCCGCCAGCTTCGTCAACACCCTGACCGGCACCAACGGCGGCGAGACGTTCCCCGGCGCAGACACGCCCTTCGGCATGGTGCAGTTCAGCCCGGAGAACACCTACGGTGACCAGACCCGCACGGTAAAGCCGGGCGGCTACGGCTACAACGACACCCGGATCCGCGGTTTCGCCCTGACCCACATGTCCGGCACTGGCTGCGCCGGCGGATTCGGCGACGTGCCGTTCTTCCCTTACGTCGGTACCGTGACCAGTTCGCCGACGGCGGACACCACCGACGCCCGGTATGCCAGCGACTTCTCGCACGAGAACGAAACCGCCACCGCCGGCGACTACCGAGTCGGGCTCGACTCCGGAGTCAAGGTCGAGCTGAGCGCCACCACCCGTACGGGCTCGGCACGCTTCGCCTACCCCGCCGGGCAGACCGCCTCGATGCTGGTGCGCACCTCCAACTCCGAGGTCGGCAGCAGCGCGGCGCAGACCACCGTCAACGCCGCGGCCCGGAGCATCAGCGGCTCGGTGACCAGCGGCAACTTCTGCGGCTACATCAACACCATCGGCCGGCGCAGCTACTACATGCTGCACTTCTACGCCGTCTTCGACCAGCCGTTCACCAGCACTGGCACCTGGCAGAACGGCACGCTGCGGCCGGGCACCACCAGCGCCAGCGGCGGCACCACGTACGGCACCGAGGGCTGGCCGCCCGCCGGGCGCGGCTCGGGCGCGTATGTGACCTTCCCGGCGGGCCAGGTCGTCAACATGCGGGTCGGCATCTCGTTCGTCAGCCAGGCGGGTGCGCAGGCCAACCTGCAGGCGGAGAACCCGGCCGGCACCACCCTGGAGACCGTGCGCCAGCGCGCCCACGAGGCCTGGAATACCGAGCTGGGCCGCATCGAGCTGACCGGCGGTACCAACGCGCAGATCACCACTTTCTACACCGCCCTGTACCACTCGCTGCTGCATCCCAACGTGTTCAGCGACGTCGACGGCCGGTACATCGGTATGGACCAGCAGGTGCACTCGGTCTCCGGCGGCCAGCGCGTCCAGTACGCCAACTTCTCCGGCTGGGACGTGTACCGCAGCCAGCTCCAGCTCGTCACGCTGCTACGTCCCGACGTCGGCAGCGACATCGCGCAGTCACTGTTCAACCAGGCCAACCAGAACAACGGCGTATGGGACCGGTGGACGCACGCCCAGGGTGGCACCCACGTGATGACCGGCGACCCGGCGCACGCGGCACTGCCGAGCATCTACGCCCTCGGCGGTACCGGGTTCGACGCCGCAGGCGCGGTCGCCTCGATGGTGCGCGCGGCGACCACCGTCACGCCCGAGGACCTCAGCGACGACGGCTGGAACGTCATGGTGGTCGGCGAGCGACCGTCCCTGGACAAGTGGCTGTCCATCCACTACATCCCGACCAACGGCAAGGCCTGGGGCGGCGCGGGCGAGACTCTGGAGGACTCCGTCGCCGACTTCGGCATCTCCCAGCTCGCCACCCGGCTCGGCAACGCCGCCATCGCGACGCAGTTCCTCGACCGGGCTCAGTACTGGAAGAACGTCTTCAACCCGGGCAACGGCGGCTACATCCAGGATCGCAACACCAACGGCACCTGGCCCGGGTTCAACCCGGCCAACGACGACGGCTTCGCCGAGGGCAGCGCCGCCCAGTACACCTGGATGGTCCCGTTCAACGTGAAGGGGCTCTTCGACCGGATGGGCGGCAACACCACCGCCACCAACCGCCTCGACACGTTCTTCCACCACGCCGACGGGCGCTGGGCGCTGACCGGCGCCGGCGGGCTGAAGGCGGAGATGGACAACGAGCCGTCGGTCGGTTCGCCGTGGCTGTACGACTTTTCCGGCCGCCCGTACAAGACGCAGCAGACCGTCCGCCAGGTGGTCAACACAATGTGGTCGGCCAGCCCGACCGGCATACCCGGCCAGGACGACCTCGGCGCGATGTCGTCGTGGTACGTCTTCGCGGCACTGGGCATGTACCCGCTGACCCCGGGCCGGGCCGAGATGCTGCTGGCCAGCCCGCTGTTCCCGCGGATGGTCGTGCACCGCAGCAACGGCAGTACCATCACCGTCAATGCGCCAGAGGCCGCCGCAGGCACGTTCTACGTGCAGAGCCTGTCGGTCAACGGCCGGCCCTCGACGCGGCCGTGGCTACCCGAGTCGTTCGTCACCGGCGGCGGCACGCTCGACTTCACCCTCGGTACCACCGCCAACACCGCGTGGGGCAGCGCCGTGGCCGACGCGCCGCCGTCCTTCGACACCACCGGCGGCGGCGGCCCGACCAACGTGGCGCTGAACAAGCCGGCCACCGGCTCGACGCCGTGCAACGGTGACGAAGGCCCGGCCAAGGCGGTCAGCGGTAGCACCTCCGACAAGTTCTGCTCCCATGCGGCACCCCGGTTCCTGCGGGTCGACCTCGGCCAGTCGTACGCCATCACCTCGTTCACGGTGCGCCACGCCGGCGCCGGCGGCGAGAGTACCGACTGGAACACCAGGGACTTCGACCTGCAGGTATCGGCTGATGGCACGAACTGGACGACGGTCGTGCGGGCACGCGCCAACACCGCGAGCGTCACCAACCACACCGTATCGGCGACCGGACGCTACGTCCGGCTCAACATCATCACCCCGACCCAGGACGGCGACACCGCCACCCGCATCTACGAGCTGGAGGTGCACGCATAACGCCACCGGGGCTTCCGGCGGCGGTGGGCGCCCCCCGGTCATGCACCCGCCGGGACCGCGGCCACCAGCCGGTCAGAGTTCCGGCGCGACGTACGGCACGACGTCGATCCAGCTGTTGCCGGACGCACCGGTCGGCCCCGGGCCGGTGGTGGCCGGATGAGATCGAGGGGTGGCGCGAGAAGATGACTCGTGCCACCTGGTGAAGCGGGGCGCCACGCCGGCCGAACCCCCCGCAGCGCGATCCACTCTGGAGCCAACAGGCCGAGAGGGAGCCTGTTGTGGGGTTGGAACACTGACGCAAGGAACACGTTTCCATTTGGGCGGTGCACCCAACGTTGACCTGGTCAGACGCCCTTCTTTCCCGTGGTGGCGGGTGTTGGGTTCGAACCAACGTAGGCAATGCCGACGGTTTTACAGAGGGTGTGGCGCAGCGCCACGACGAGCCCAAACGCCACAGTAGAAGGCAGCGTTGCCACACCCTTGCCGGAGAAGCGCCGCCAAGTCACACGCTTTCGAGATCTGCGACGCTACGTCCATCAGCCGTCGCGACAGCTCGTGACCTGCCCCGGGTCTACGTGCCGTATCCTCCCCGTACGGCCATGCACGTCGGTGAATGAGACCGCGATTGAGACCCGGACGGTGTCGTGCCTGGCCGCTCGACGTGGCCGCCCGCCCCTGGTCGTTCGGTGACCCAGGCGTCGCTTCCGGCCTGGGGTCACCGAACACGTCGCCGTTCAGCTTGGTGTCGAGGTTGCGGCCTGCGCTGGTGTGGCGACGGAGGTCGACCGCCGGATGGTAAACCCGGCGAACACTCCGATGGTGCAGAGCACCCCCAGGGCGATGAACGCTGGGCGGAAGCCGTCGACGAACTCGCTGGGCGTGCGGTAACTGCCCTCGGTGGCGAAGATCGCGGCGGCGATCGCTACCCCGAACACGGCGCCGACCTGGCGGAACGTGTTGCTGATCCCGGACGCGACGCCCGTCTGGACTGGGCCGACGGAACGCATGACGGCGGTTGTCACGGTGGGAAAGGCGATCGCGATGCCCGCGCCGGTGACGAACAGCGGGCCCATGATCGTGCCATATCCGCTGGTGTCGGTCACCAGGGCGCCGATCAGCACGAGGCCGAGTGCTTGGAGGCCAAGTCCGAGCATTACCAGGGGTTGCTCGCCGATGCCGTCGGCGAGCCGGCCGGCGACCGGAGAGACCAACAGCGCCACGCCTGTCGCGGGCAGCAGGCGCAGCCCGACGCCGAGCGGATCGTTGTGCAGCGCGAGCTGCAGGTATTGCGCGGTGAGGAAGCCCAGCCCGAACACGCCGGCCATCAGGACGAAGCTCGCGACGCATCCGCCGGTGAAGCTGCGGTTGCCGAACAGCTTCATCGGCATCATCGGGAACTCGATTCGGCGCTCCCAGATGACGAACAGCACCACGCTGATGCCACCGCCGATGAGGCCGCCGAGAATCGAAGCGGAGGTCCAGCCGGCGTCGTTGCCCCGGATAAGGGCTTGGGCTATGCCGAACACGCCGAGGGTGGCCAGGGCGAGGCCGACGGGGTCCACCTTTCCGAAGGCTCGGTGGCCTTCGCCGACCTTCTGCGTCGTCAGCACGGCGATCACGATCCCGACCGGGACGTTGAGCCAGAAGATCCATTGCCACGCGAGCCCGTCCACGATCGCTCCGCCGACGAGCGGGCCAGCTGCGACGGCGACGCCAGTGATCGCACCCCATATGCCGAGAGCCTTGCCGCGCATATCGGGTGGTGTGACATCGGTGATCAGCGCCAGCGCGAGCGGCACCGCGATGCCGCCGCCGATGCCTTGCAGGGCGCGCACGGCGATGAGGACGTCGACGTTCGGGCTCAGCGCGCACAACGCCGATGCGCCGGTGAACACCCCGAGTCCGATGACGAACATACGTCGCCGCCCGAATCTGTCGCCCAGTGTCGATCCAGTGAGGATGGAGGCGGCGAACGCGAGCTCGTAGGCGTTGACCGTCCAGCTCAGCCCCTCGACTCCGGCGCCGAACTCCTGGTGCAGGGTTGGCAGCGCCGTCGTTACGACCAGCGCGTCAAGTCCCACCAGAAACGAGGTGAACGAGCCGAGGATCAGGGTCCACTGCTGCACGGCCCGGGCGGCGTCGGGAGTCGTGCTGGTTGCGGTCATTACTGGTATCCACCTTCTCGAGACGACCGATGGGTGTGGCGCGTGGCGTCGCCGACGCGGGTGCTGGTCACGCTTGCTGGGCCGGCTCGTACAGGCTGAACGGGGTCGCCTGGTCGTCCTGGCAATGCGCGATCTTGCCGAAATCGGGTATGGGCACGACGTCATCGGCCGTGCCGCCCAACTCCCGCACCAGCTTGACCGAGGCGTCGATGTCGTCGGTGGCGAAATAGACCCGCGGGTGGGTGCGCCCGGCGTCCTTCGGCGCGATCGCGCCGGCGGCGCCGCTCTCGATCACGTGGTAGTCGCCGTCGAACTCGCTGGTGCGCCAGCCGAACAGCTTGCCGTAGAACTCCCGCGCCTTCGCGGTGTCCTCGGCGGGCATTTCAAACCAGTTGATCTCTCCAGGCATCGGTAGGGTCCCTTCGGTGTTATCGACGATCACGCACCCAAGGACGAACGGCGCCTCGAGAACTCGACACCCGGCATCGAGAGATCTCTGCAGAAGTTTGTGGCGGTGGCTTCATCCGGCCGCGGGATCGTCCAGGGAGATGAGCCGCCCGGCGAGGAAGCGGCGGTCGGCGGGATTGGTGGCCAGCTCATGAGCCCGGCGGTACGCCACGGCGGCCTCGTCACGCCTACCTAGCCTGCGTAACAGGTCCGCGCGGGCGGCGTGCAGCAGGTGGTAGCGCTCCAAGCCGTCGATCTGCTCGATCAGCTCGAGCCCGGCGTCGGCGCCGTCGGCCATGGCCACCGCGACGGCGCGGTTGAGGGCCATCACGGGCGAAGGCGCCGCCTCGAGCAGCTCGGCGTACAGCGCCGCGATTCCCACCCAGTCCGTCTGCTCGGCCGTGCCCGCCCGCGCATGCTCGGCAGCGATCGCCGCCTGCAACTGATAAGGACCGGGCATCCCGCGCCGCAGCGCCCGGTCGAGCAGCCTGACGCCTTCCGCGATCTGCGCCCGATCCCACCGGGATCGGTCCTGGTCCTCGAGCAGCACGACATCACCCGACTCGGTGTAGCGTGCGTCGCTGCGGCAGTCATGCAGCAGCATCAGCGCTACGAGGCCGAGCGCTTCCGGCTCGTCAGGCATCAAGGTGGCGATCAGCCGCCCGAGCCGGATCGCCTCCGCACGCAGCTGCCGATACTCATCGGTGTCCCGAGGTGCCGTGTAGCCCTGGGTGAACACCAGATAGACCACCGCCAGCGCCCCGGCCAAACGCTCGGGCAACCGGTGATCCGGGGGCACCTCGAAGTTGATTCCTGCGTCGCGGATCTTCCGCTTCGCCCGGACCAGTCGTTGCGCCATGGCGGGCTCGCCCATCAGAAACACCCGCGCGATCTGGGCCGCGGTCATGCCCGCGACCGCCTGCAGAGTCAAGGCCACCCGCGCGTCCATCGACAACGCCGGGTGGCAGCACGTGAAGATCAGGCTGAGCCGATCGTCACCAACGCTGATCAGCCGACCCTCGCCGTAATCGGTCGTCGCCGTCACCGCGCCGCGCGGCGGCTCGCCCACCTCGATCTGTACCTGCTTTGCGCGCGCTGTCCGGGCACGCCGCAGCTGGTCGATCGCCCGGTTGCGGGCCACCGTCAGCAGCCACGCCACAGGGTCATCGGGCACCTCGTCCTGCCATCGACGCAGCGCCAACGCGCACGCGTCGTGCAGCGCGTCCTCGGCCAGCTCGAAGTCGCCGAGCGCCCTCACCAGCGCGGCGAGCATTCGCGCCCGGTGCTCCCGATAGACCCGCTCCATGGTCCCCGCGGGCGAGCCGTCCGTCATTCCCCGGCGACCGCCGCACGCGCAGTATCGACCGGCCGGTTCCAGCCCGGGATCTCATCGACTGGGCGCACCTCGACGGAGCCCTCTCGGGCCATCGGGCACAAAGCAGCCAACTCCAACGCGTCGTCGAGGCCACGACACTCGAGCAGGTAGTAGCCCCCGAGCTGCTCGTGGGTCTCCGCGAAAGGACCATCGGTGGTCAGTGTCTGACCGTCCCGCACCCGCACAGTGGTCGCGGTGCTGACCCGCTTCAACGGATCAGCGGCCACCAGCGCGCCCCGTTTCCTGCGTTCCGCAGCTCCGCGTGGATATGGTCCGCGAATCTGGGGTTTGAGCTGCGGGAATGCCGGTTGGCCAGGTGACAGGGCGTGTCACTAGGCGGAGGTGTTCGGGCTGGTCAGGCGGTCGCGGGGGTGGCGTCGAGGATGCGGGGCGGTTCGGTGATCTTCAGCTTGGACAGGATGGCCCGTTGGGGTTGGGACAGTTCGGTGCGCTGGCGGAAGGTGCCGGCGGGGCCGGTGAACACGCCGAGGTGCAGCCGCTCGACCTCGGTACGGATCTTGGTCCAGGTGTGGCCGGTGGTGGTCTCGGCGATGCGGATGAGCAGCAGGGCGAGCCAGCAGAGCAGGATGTGGGCGCGGATGCGGTCTTCGCGCCGGTGGAACACCGGCCGTAGGTCCAGTGTGGTCTTCATGTCGCGCCAGCCGCGTTCGACCTCGAGGAGCTGCTTGTAGCCCAGGGCGATGTCCTCGGCCGACAGCTTCGGATCCGAGCAGCGCAGCAGGTACTTGCCGTCGAGGCGTTCCTCGGCCTTGATCGCCGCTTGGTCCACGCGGAGCAGCCCACCGGCGGTGGTGCGCAGGTAGCGGTTCAGGCCGGGCTTGGTGGAGATCACCCCGCGCAGCTCGGCACGTCGGGTCGCGCTCAGCTTGTCCGTTGCGTTGATCTTCTCGCTCAGTTGAGCGACCAGGCGTTCGCGCACGGCGGCGTCGCGGTCGGCGGCCTCGGGGTTGAAGCAGATGACGAACCGGTCGTCGGCGCCGATGTTGACCTCTTTGACCTGCAGGTTGTCGGCGACGGTGGCGTAGCGGCCTTGGCGGGCCAGGGCCGCGTTGGCTTCGTCGGTGCCGGCGCGCAGCTTCTCGCCGAGGATGTAGTGCCCGCCGGCCTGTTGCAGGAACCGCCTGTTCTCGGCCGAGGCGAAGCCGCGGTCGGCGACCCACACGACACGCGCGAGGCTCCAGTCCCGCATATCGGTCTTGACCTGGCGGATCAGCGCCGAGTCGCCGGTGTTGCCCGGCCAGCACCACACCCGCACCGGGATGCCGGTGCGGGTCACGGCCATGCCGACCACGACCTGGGGCAGGTCGTCGCGGGAGTCTTTGCTCTTGCCGTAGGTGCGAAACCCGGCCTGCTTGACCGCCGACCGGTCGCCTTCCTCGACGGCCCGGCCCTGCTCGTCGCGCCAGGTGAGCTCATCAGGCTCGTCGAGTTCGAAATAGGTGCTGGTGGTGTCGAAGAACAGCAGGTCCACCTCGAGATTGAGCAGGTCGGCGAGCTGGTCGTAGATCTGGCGGGTCAGCTTCGCCTCGATCTTGACCAGGTCGTCCATCGCCCGGTAGCACGCGTCGTCGGTCACGAACGCCACGCCGGGCAGGTGCACGTCACCGCAGACCCACTCGGCGGCGGCCAGCTTCGAGCAGGGCTTGAGCGCCCGGTTGGCGACCAGGGCGAACAGGACCCGTTCGACGTCCACCTCGCGGTGGCGCGCGCCGACCAGGCCCGCCAGGATCTTGTCGATCCCGAGCTGACGCCACAGGCCGTCGAGCAGCCACGCCCCGCCCAACGGCCGCGACTCCACGAACGACAGCCCGGCCGGCGCCGCCGCCGCGAGCGCGTCGGCCGGATCGAGTAGCCGAGACAGGGCCTCGACCAGCCGTCTGACCCAGGCGACGTCGAGAGAGTCCTCGCGGCCGAACGAGTACAACACCTTCGTCTTGGACGCCTTCGCCACCGGGTCCCACTCGTTGTGAGCCAGTTGCAGGTAGCGGATCGTCTGCCCGTCGCGGGTCTTGCGCGTCGACGCCTTCACGTACACGCCGCAGACCGTACACCGACTATGCCCATCACCACAGACCCGCAGCTAACCCGGGTTATCCACAGGCCGACGTGTCACTAGGGTATTTCGCGATTTCCACTAGGTCAGAAGGCTGTGACCTGCGGATTCATGCCCAGACACCGCCTATATCGAAGCGAAGCTGCGGAACGCAGGCGTTTCCGGCACTCCTCGGTGAACGCGGTTACCCGCGCCAACGCGCCCTCGAACCGCGGATCACCCGGCTCCGGCCGGTCACACCCGTAGAGCAACAACATGTACCGCACCGCGCTCCTCCTACTTCCACGTCGCGTACTCCCGTCGAGAGGATGACGATCGAGCCAGCCCAAACTCGACACCCACCACGAAGCACTCCTACACCACATCCGTGGAACCGCAAGACTCGTGCCCGCCAATCCGCTGGAGCCGCGGCGCGTGCTGCCGATCTCGACTGACTTCCGTGCCGACTGGCCGCGGTGGCTGGCCGAGATCGACGTCCAGAGCCGCGACCCCGGCGATGCCGCGAGCTGAGAAGCGTCCGGGTTAGCCGATGCCTGGCCGGAAGGTCGCCAGCAGGGCTAACGCGCGCGGCTCGGCACGGTGTGCCGCGCCAGCGGCGCGTGCAAGTCGCAACTCGGGGCAACAGCAGAGGTATCCTGGCAATCCCCTGAAACCGTGGAGACCTGATCTGTGGGCACGTGCGCCGCACCCGGGCGGGGCAGGCTCCTGGCCTGTCCGCGTGTTCCTGCCGCAGGGGCCGTAGAGGGCTCCGGGGTCAAGGGCGGCCCGGAGGGCCGTCGCGCCCAGCGCGATCGCGTAGCGACCCTGGAGGCTGGAGGGGCGGCCCCGTAGCCGCGCGGCGCATCCCCAGCCAGGCAGGGTCTGTCGGTGGTGAGTGGCGGCTTCATGCCGCCGCCTGCTGGTGTTCGCCCTGCCGGTGCGACTGGACGTGTGGCGGCAAGAACCGCTCGAAGCCGCAATCTCGGCAGTACAGCATGCGGTGCCCGCGCGACTGTTCGAACAACGCGCCAGGTCGGCGGGGTGATTCCAACGGCTGGCGAGGGTCCGGGCCTCGCTGTGCCTACTCCGGAAGTGTCGGCGACCACCGCTGGAGGATTTGCTCAATCTTCTGCTGTATGTCCTCGGCCGTGGCTCCCTGCTCGTTGGCGAGGGCTACCAGTGCAAGCAGGTTCAGGTTCAACAGGCCGGTGATGACGTCCCATTGTGACGGACCGTTCGGCTCGTTCATGACATCGAATATGTGCTGGGCGGCAGCTTCTCGCGCGCCCTCACCGGTTCGGGGTGTTGCGTTGTTTGATCGTCGGACGTGCTGGACCGGCTCGGAGTCCGGGTTCAGATGGCTTGCGCGAGCTCGGTGAGGGCGGCCGCGACCCGTAGCTGGACAGGTTCGTCGACGGCCAGTTCGTAGAATCCGCGGCGGATGTTCTAGATGAAGGCGTGCCCGGTGATGATCGTTCTGGCGCCGCGATCGGTCTTCAACCCGCGCATCGGCCGCAGCCGGCGTTTCAACTGACCGTGATCGGCCTCGACCCGGTTATTGGCGTACCGCTCGGTGTTGTGCCGGGCGCGCGGCGCCAGATCCTCGACCACAGCGGGGTAGACGGCGGCTCGGTCGGTGACGACCTCGACCGGCGTCACGGCCGTCGTGACGAGGGCGCGTTCGAAGAACCGTCGCGCCGCAGCACCGTCGCGGCGTTGGGCGACGTAGACGTCGATGACCTGCCCGACCTGCCCGACCTGGTCGACCGCGCGGTGCACGTATGGTCACTGGCCCGCTGACCTTCACGTGTGTCTCGTCGACGAACCACCGGTCGCCGGCCCGCGTGGCGGCACAACCGGGCGGCGTCGGCCAGCAGCGGCGCGAACCCCCGCTGTACCCATCGGTACACGGTCACATGGTCGACCTCGATACCGCGTTCGGCCAGCAATTCCTCCACGTCGCGATAGGACAAGCCGAACCGCAGATACCACCGCACGGCTAGCACAATGACCTCCGGCGGGAACCGGAAGCCGCCGAAAGCCGAGCGAGCAGGGACGACAGGGCACGAACGACGCACGGGTCTCACGCCGCGGAGTCTGCCTGACGGCTGAGCCTTTCGCCGAATGCAACAGACCCCCCGAAACTCACCCAACGCCGCCACGGCGTCTGGTCCTACCGGCTCGAACTCCCACCGGCCGTCGACGGTGCCCGCCGCCCACGGCGCCGCGGCGGCTTCACCACCGAGGCCCAGGCCCGCGCGGAACTGGACCACGCCCGCGCACTGCTGGCGATCCCCGACCGCGACGATACCGACGCGATCCGCCAGATCGGTGACCTGATCGAGACCGCGATCAAGAACAAGACGAGCCTGCCCGGCCACGACCTAGTCCGCCGCAAGCTCAAGGCCGGGCTAGCGATGCGCGCAGAGCTGCCGACCGTGGAGGAGTGGCTGGAGCAGTGGCTGCCGACCCGGCGCGCGATCCGGACCAACACCCGCCGCAGCTACGAATCCCACATCACCTCACCCCCCGCGCTCGGCACGATCCGCCTCGACCGGCTCCGCGTCGCCCACATCGCCGACATGTTCGACACCATCGCCGAACGCAACGAACGCAACGAACGCAACGAACGCAACGAACGCAACGAACGCATCGCCGAAGCCCGCGCCAGCGACAACCCGACCGTGCGCGCAAGCGTCAAGGGAATGCGGGTCGTCAGTGCCGCCTCCATGCAGCGGATCCGCGCAACGCTGCGCAAGGCGTTCAACGACGCGATCCGCCAGTACCAGCCGGTGATCACCGCCAACCCGGCCGCCTTCGTTGAACTGCCCTCCGGCGCCCGGCCGAAGGCGCTCGTCTGGACGCCGGAGCGGGTCCTCCGCTGGCAGGCCACCGGCGAGATCCCCTCCAAGGTCATGGTGTGGACCCCGCAACAGACCGGCCAGTTCCTCGACCACGCCACCGGTGACCGGCTCTACCCGCTGTACCACCTCATCACCTTCCGCGGCCTGCGCCGCGGCGAAGCGTGCGGCGCCCGCTGGAGCGAACTTGACCTCGACGCGGGCACGCTCGCCGTCCCTGCAACTACTGCAGCAGGGCTGGGCCACCAGCCTGGAGAAACCCAAGACAGACGGCAGCGACGCCACCATCGCCCTCGACACCGGTACAGTCACGGTCCTCAAGGCCCACCGGCGTTGCCAGGCCGCCGAACGCCTCGCCGCCGGTGAAGCCTGGCCGGACACCGACCTCGTCTTCACCAAGCCCGACGGTCAACCGCTGCACCCCGCCGACGTGACCGACCGTTTCAAGCAACTCGCCGCCGACGTCGGGCTGCCGCCCATCCGCCTCCACGACCTCCGCCACCCTCGCCCTCGCCGCCGGCGCGGAGATGAAGATCGTCCAAGCGATGCTGCGGCACTCCTCCATCACCATCACCAGCGACACCTACACCTCAGTGCTGCCCGAAGTAGCCCGCCAAGCCGCCGAAGCCACCGCCCAAATCGTGCCCCGCGCCAGCGGATGATCACCGACGGACAAGGCCTCGGGCACGAGCGTGAACTCTCGGGCTCCCCTTCGTCCACAAACGACGAAGCGCGTTCACCCGGAACGGGTGAACGCGCTGGTCAGATCGGTTCAGAGGAGTGCACCGTCAGGGACTCGAACCCCGAACCCGCTGATTAAGAGGAAGCGGATCGGGATGCCGTGCGGTGCCGCGTAATGCCGTCGCGGGCAGTTTCCGCATGTCAGGTCCGGACTGGCGTGGCGGGCGATGTCGTACTGTGCCGAGGGGTGTCGCCGGTTGTCAGAACTCTCGGGCT
>Ga0210378_10000777_pt1 | contig 16592 bp, 17 predicted proteins | sample PLM1_60_b1redo_FD_155465 | JGI IMG/M metagenome (GOLD analysis project Ga0210378, IMG submission 155465) | Groundwater sediment microbial communities from an aquifer in East River, Colorado, USA - PLM1_60_b1 redo | ecosystem: Environmental > Terrestrial > Soil > Riparian zone | place: USA: East...
TACCTCTACGCCGCGGACGTCGAGGCGACCGGGATCCGGGAGGCCTGGGTCGGCCAGCCCGGTACCCGGGCGCGCTGGCGGCGGCGGGGCCTCGGCACGCTCCTGCTCGCCGCGGCCCTCGCCGAACTGGCGGCTGGGGAATCGGCCGAGACCGGCAGGCAAGAGGAAAGCCCGGTCTTGGTTTGGAGTAAACCGGTCTTGGTTTGGAGTAAATAGGCTCGAACCTGCTGCTACACTTGCGGCCGTTTACTCGCTCATTGGCTCTGCTGAAGGAGTGCAACGGATGACCCGTCAAGGAGACGAAGCGCAATCGATGACGCCGGGCGGGATCGGGCAGAATACCATTGACGGCGAGACGCCCGCGGCACGCCACCTTGACGACAAGTCCACGACGATGCCGATTCAGCGCGATCCCGCCAACACTCTGCGCGGGTGTCAGCGGATCTTAATTCTAGGCAGAACCGGGTCGGGTAAGACCACGCTAGCCCGAGAACTGGCCGCTGCTATTGGTGTGCCTCACGTGGAACTCGACGCGTTGTATTTCGGTCCAGATTTCAGCACAGTGCCCCTGTCCGTGTTGCGGGAGCGTACGAGCGCCGCGATCGCAGGAGATCGCTGGGTAACCGACGGCAACAAGAGCGCGGTGCGCGACCTGGTCTGGCCCCGGGCGGATACGGTAGTTTGGCTCGACTATCCCTTGGTGGTCTCCTTACGGAGGCTCGGGAAGCGGGCTCTATGGCGTACCTCCGTCCTCAAAGCGCAGGCGACAGAGAGGGGCGGAAAGGCGGGACTCCCCAGACAGCTTCTCTCGGCCGCGAAAGGGGTACTTACGGCGCTCCGATCACACAGGGGCCAGCGTCGTGAATATCCCAGGATGTTTGCCGAGCAAGAGAATCAGCACCTCGCGGTTGTGCGCCTTCGGTCCCCGCGTGCTACTCGCCGCTGGCTGGCTCGCGTACCTAAAGGATGAGGCACCAACCATGTAATAGCGGGTGACGCTCGTTCCCTCACTTGCACGGAGCACCGTCACTCCCCCGGGGTCGCCTCGACGTCGTCCAGGCCGCTCGCGGGCCAGCTGAGAGCTCGCTCTGAATGGCGCTTGCCCATGCGAGTCGTGGATCAAGGACCTACCGTTCGGCCAGCGGCCGCTGTTGGTCATCTGGCGGAAGCGCCGGTATCGGTGCGCGGAACCGCGGTGTGCACAGGGCGTGTTCACCTAGCGGTCCGCGCAGGTGCTCTGCTGAACTCCTGGCCGGGGGCCCTTGGAGCGCTTGAGTCCGTTCTCTCCGGGTGACGTGTACAAAGCGAGCCGGTGACGACCCCGAGGGCACTTGATCTACCGGCGTCCTCAAACACCTGAACGGCAACCGCGGTGGATCCGCGGCGGTCAGGGCTGGATCCGGGGAAGAATGAACGTGCAGGTTGGGGCGGAGGCTCCGGGATTCGAACCCGGGAGGGGGTTGAAGCCCCCAACCGCATTAGCAGTGCGGCGCCATAGACCGGACTAGGCGAAGCCTCCCGGAGCCGCGGGGCTCCTGGAGCGACGAGTGTACCGGCTGGCGCCGCCCGTCCCGCGGCCTGGGACGGCTCAGGACCCCTCGGCGGCCGCCCTCAGTCGTCCTCGAACCGGCGCGGGACGTGCACCGCCGCGCGAGCCTCGGCGGCGGGAAGGCTCGGCAGGCTCGGCAGGCCGGCGATCTCCCGGCGGGCGTCCAGCATGGCCACCTCGATCCGGTAGGCCGACTCCAGCCCTTCCAGGGTGTCCTGCAGCTGCGCCAGCGTGCGGCGGGAGGTGGCGGTCGCCGCACTGAGGAAGAGCCGGTAGGCGACCAGGGTGCCGAGCAGCAGGCCCAGCACGAGGGTGACGACGGCGGTGATCACGACGCCACCTCGAATCCTCGCCGGGCGAAGCCGTCGATCTCGTCGCGGATCGCCTCGGTGAGCGAGTCGACGACCCGCTCGGCACACCGGGCGAGCTGGGGGTGCTCGGCGACCGCGTGCTGGCGGCTGAGGTCCGCCATCCGCAGCTGGTACGCCCCGATCGAGGCCAGCAGCCGCGCGACCTGCATGCGGTCGGCGGCCACGATCGCCTCCGTCTCGGCCCGCCGCAGCCGGCGGACCCGCTCCCTTCCGGTCGGCGTCAGCCGGAGGCAGACGTCCTGGACCCGGGCCAGCACAGCGTTCATCTCACTCACCGGTCCCTTCCCTCCGAGTGGGAGGCGTGGCAGGACGGGCGGCGTGGCGCCGAGGGTGCTCGGCGCAAGCCACCTGGGGGGTGGAGCAAGTGAGGAAGGCGGCGCAAGTGACGCCGGCGGCACGAGGAGCCTTGCTGGATGTCGAGGCCCTCATCTCCACCGCCCCTCTCCGGGGACCGGTCCGGGCGTCCATGCGCCAGAACCTCTACATGGAATAGTCCGGAATCGAGCGGTCCGCGTCAAGACCTGTCTGAGCGTCGCGTCCGGATCGTCAGGGCCGACCGCGCAGGATCCCTTACCTACACTGGTGTGAGCACCACGCCGGGGATACGCTTGGCGGATTCGTCTAGTCCGTGATATTCCTTTCCGATCTTCGGCGCGCGCCGGAGTCGGACGGCCTGCCGTCCGAACCGAAGGGAGTCGTGTGGAAGTTACGCAGGTGGCGAAGGTGGCATGCGAGTCGAGCGCGTGCCCCACGATCTTCGCGACCGATCGGGGCACGGTTCTCGTTCAGGGGTACGTCGTCCCCGATGCCGAGCTCGACGTCCCCGAGGGCGAGTACGTCGTCGAGATCCCGCGCAGCCTCTTCATGGCGGGCGCGGCGGGGTTGCAGCCCCACGGCTGACGGAGGGCCGGGCGCCTCTTCCCGCCCGGCCAGTCCACAATGGATCGGAGGGGGCGATGAGTGAGCAGGACTCGCCGCGGAACCTCCGCATCTCGGGCGACTTCGACCGGCTCAGCCTCGGACCTGAACTCGCGAAGCTGAGGAAGCAACGCGGGCTCACCGGCGTCGCCCTCGCGAAGATCGTCGGCATCTCGCAGTCGAAGATCAGCAAGATCGAGGTTGGCTCCGTCATCCCGAGCCCGGAGGACGTCGACCGACTCGCCCGCGCGCTTGGGGCGAGCGACGACCAGGTCGCCGTGCTGGTGGAGCGTGCCGAAGGCCACCAGGACGAGTTGGTAGACGTCCGTTTCACGGGACGCCGGATGATCTCGACGCAGCAAGACCTGGCGTCGCTGGAGCGCGGGGCCCGCTCGGTGCATGTCTTCCAGCCCGCCGTGGTTCCCGGCCTGCTGCAGACCACCGAGTACGCCCGAGCCGTCCTGTCCGACTATGCCGAGGTCTTCGTCGAGGCGCTCGGAGGGTCCGGCGGGGACGAGAAGGCGGTGCCGCCCGCGGTGACCGCGCGCGTGGCGAGGCAGGAGGTGCTCTACGACACCGGCAAGGCGCTCCACCTGCTGATGATGGAGACGGTGCTGATGAACCGGGTGTGCAGCCCGGCGGACATGCTCGCGCAGATCGAGCGGATCCGGACTGTCGCCGGTTATCCGAACGTCACGATCGGTATCGTGCCCGCGGCCATTCAGCTGTCGTACCCGCCGCTGCACGGCTTCCACATGCTGGACGACCGCAGCCTCATGATCGACCTGGCGAACACGTCGCTGATCTCCCGCGGGCGGGAGGTGCTCCGGATCTACCGAACCGTCTTCGACTACTTCGCGGGGCAGGCGACCGTCGACATCGGACCGATCCTGGACCGCTACACCGAGCTCTACGCCGACCTCGCACGTCCGTCCTGAGTGGACGACGACCACGCCTCGGCGACCTCGTCGCGGGTGACGACCCGGCCGAAGCCGAAGCCGAGGGTGGCCAGGGCCATGTCGTGCCGGGGCCGGTCCAGCTCGCCGGTCGCGTCCGACACCACGAACGTGTGGTAGTCGCGCTGGCTCGCGTCCCGTGCGGTGGTCTCGACGCACATGTTGGTGGTCACGCCGCAGATCACCAGCCGCCGTACGCCGAGGCTGGTGAGGATCGGCTCCAGGCCGGTGCCGTAGAAGGCGCTGTACCGGTTCTTGTCCACCACGAAGTCGTCGGCCCCCGGTCGCAGCTCGTCGACCAGCTCGGCGTCCCAGCTGCCCGCGGCGAGCGATCCGGCCGAGGCCAGCGCCGGCATCAGGTCGTGCACGAGCACCCCGCCGTCCCGGTAGTCGGCCCGGTAGACGTACCGGGTGAAGATCACCGGCACGCCGGCCGCCCGCGCAGCGGTGACCAGGAACCCGCAGCCGGGGATGGCGGCGGTGCACATCGACACGTCCAGGCCCAGCTTGGCGAACGACCCGTCGGGGTGACAGAAGCCGTTCTGCATGTCGATGACCAGCAGTGCCGTCGCGTCCGGACCGGTGAGATCGATGCCCATAGGGGCGATAGAACCTCAGACCGATCGACTGCGGCAATGGTAGCGACCTAATGTGTCCGCGTGACTGCAGCACGCAGGGCTGTTCCGGCGTACCAGGTCCTCGCCGAGGCGCTGCGCGCGCGCATCCTCAGCCGCGAGCTGGAGCCGGGCCAGCGGCTGCCGGTCGAGCCGGACCTGTCCGCCGAGTACGGGGTGAGCCGGTCGACCGTCCGGGAGGCGCTGCGCGTGCTGGCCAGCCAGAACCTGGTGACCACCAGCCGCGGCGTGGCCGGCGGCTCCTTCATCGCCTACCCGAAGCCGGACCAGATCAGCGACTACCTCGAGGCGAGCCTCGGGATGCTCGCCCTGTCGGACGGCCTGACGGTGGACGCGCTGCTCGAGGCGCGTGAGCTGCTCGAGGTGCCGGCGTCCGGGCTCGCCGCGTCCCGCCGGTCCGACGCCCAGGTGGAGGAGCTGCGGGGCACGCTCTACGACCCGGCCACCGTCGACCCGGCCACCCTCTTCGAGCACAACCGGATGTTCCACGCGGTGCTGCTGCGCGCCTCCGGCAACCCGCTGGTCGAGGTGCTGGCGCGGCCGGTCTTCCGGGTTCTCAACGAGCGCTTCGTTCGGGAGCGCGCTCCGACCCCGTTCTGGTCCGAAGTCGACCGCGACCATCGGGAGATCTTCGCGGCGGTCCTGGCCGGGGACGCGGACGCCGCGCAGGCGGCGACGCACGCGCACCTGCGGAACCTGCGCCCCACGTACGTGCGGATCGACCGGTCCCGCCGCCCGGGCTGACCCCGCGGCGCCGCCGGGCTGCCGCCACCATGTCCGATCCGGACAAGACCTCCGGCCGCCCGGACCGCCACGATGGCGGCATGGACATCATCGACAGGGCTGAGGACTTCGTCTGGCGTACGGCGCGGCTGGTCGACCGGCTGCGCTTCGAGCACCTCTTCCGGGAGGGGTCGCCCGAGCGGGTGGTCACCGCGCTCCGGCCGTACCAGAACCCGGACGGCGGCTTCGGCAACGCGCTGGAGCCGGACTTCCGCGGGCCGGTGAGCCAGCCGACGACGGCCGACCACGCGCTGCGGCTGCTCGACGAGGCCGCGCTGCCGGACCGGTCGCTCGTGGACCCGTTGCTCGACTGGCTGCCGTCCATCACCACCGACGAGGGCGGGGTGCCGATGGTGCTGCCGTCCGCCGGCGGCTATCCCCGGGCGCCGTGGTGGAACCCGCCGGAGGAGGTCCGCGCGTCGCTGCTGCCGACCTCCGGCATCGCCGGCTTCCTGCACCGGCACCGCATCGAGCACCCATGGCTGGGCCCGGCGACGGACTACTGCTGGCGGGCGCTGGAGGCGGTGCCGGACCGGATCGCCGCCGGGGAGTGGCTGCTGCAGCTCGGCTACGACGTGCGGTGTGCGGTGGTCTTCCTCGACTCGGTCCCGGACCGCGACCGGGCCGGGGAGGTGGCGTCGCAACTCGGGCCGGCGCTGGTGGAGCGTGGCGTGATCGCGCTCGACCCGGCCACCAAGGAAGAGGTCATGACGCCGCTCGACATGGCTGTCACTCCGGACAGCATCACCCGCGGGTGGTTCGACGACGCGACCGTCGAGGCGCACCTCGACGCGATGGTCGCCGCGCAGCAGCCCGACGGTGGGTGGACGGTCAGTTGGGACATCTGGGCGCCCGTCACCGAGCACGAGTGGCGCGGTCACCTGAGCGTCGAGCGGCTCAAGACCCTCCGGGCGTACGGCCGGCTGTAGGCCTTTGTCCGGTCGCGACCCGGACACAATGGCCCTGCACGGTCCTCCGAGCGTTGCCCCGCAAAAGTCTGATGTTTAGGGTACGGGAGGCCGAGTTGGGAGGTCCGGATGGCGGTGCGGTCGGGGTGGCAGGGTCACTTCCACCAGGGTTTCGAGGCCGGCTCGTGAAGCCGACCGACCCGCTTCGTCCCGCCGGAGGCCACCCGGCTCGCGCAGGAGGGGATCCTGCGCCTGGTGGCGGAGCCCTCCCGGTGACCGGCCGGCCGCGCCCGCTGGAGGACGTGCGGATCGTGGCGCTGGAGCAGTACGGCGCGGGCCCGTTCGGAAGCCTGCACCTGGCCGACCTCGGCGCGGACGTCATCAAGGTGGAGGACCCGCGGGCCGGCGGCGACGTCGGCCGCTACGTCCCGCCGTACGCCGAGGGCGAGGACTCGCTCTTCTTCGAGGCCTTCAACCGCAACAAGCGCTCGGTGTCGCTGGACCTGAGAACGGCGGCCGGCCGGTCGGTCTTCGAGGACCTGGTCCGGGTCAGCGACGCCGTCTACTCCAACCTGCGCGGGGACGTGCCGGCGAAGCTACGGATCCGGTACGCCGACCTCGCCCACCTCAACCCGCGGATCGTGTGCTGCTCGCTGACCGGCTTCGGGATGACCGGGCCGCGGTCGGCTGAGCCCGGGTACGACTACGTCCTGCAGGGGCTGGCCGGCTGGATGGGTCTCACCGGCGAGCCGGACGGTCCGCCCATCAAGACCGGACCGTCCCTTGTGGACTACTCGGGCGGCTTCGTGGCGGCGATCGCGCTGCTCGCCGGGCTGCACGCGGCCCGCAGGGACGGGATCGGCACCGACTGCGACGTCAGCCTTTACGACACCGCCATCGGCCTGCTGACGTACCCGGCGGCCTGGCACCTGACCGCCGGCTTCCAGCCGGTCCGGACGCGACACTCGGCGCACCCGTCGCTGGTGCCGTTCCAGGCCTTCGAGGCGTCCGACGGCTGGCTCGTGGTCGGCTGCGCGAAGGAGAAGTTCTGGCGGCGGCTGGTCGACGTCCTGGACCGGCCGGACCTGGCGGCCGACCCGCGGTTCGCGGACTTCGCCTCCCGGCAGCAGCACGCCGACGTGCTGCTGCCCTTGCTCGAAGGCATCTTCCGGACGCGGACGGTGGCCGGGTGGCTGAAGCCGCTGCGGGTGGCCGGCATCCCGTCCGGGCCGATCAACGACGTCGAGCAGGCGCTCCGGGAGGAGCACACCGCCGCCCGCGGGCTGGTGGTGGAGACGTCGCACCCGCGGTGGGGCATCGTGCGCCAGGTCGCGTCGCCGGCGCGGGTCGGGGACGAGCCGCCGGCGTACCGGCGGGCGCCGCTGCGCGGGGAGCACCTCGACGAGGTGGCGGACCTGCTCGGGTACGACTCGCGCCGGGTCGGGGAGCTCGCCGCCGCCGGCGCCTTCGGAGTACCGGGCACGCCCGGCCCGGCCCCGGAGTCAAGCCCCGGCGAGGCCGACCGCCGCGACGCCGCCGGAGCGGCGCGATGACGGCGGACGGAGACACGCCGGTTGCGAGGGCGCTGGCGGAGTGGGTGGTGCGGCTGCGGCTCGACGACATCCCGGCCGACGTGCGGCATGCGGCCTGCCGGCACCTGCTGGACGGCCTCGGCACCGGACTGGCCGCCGCGCGGGAGGGTGCGGCGGATCCGGCGGTGACCGTCGCGATCGGACTCGGAGGCCCACCGGAGGCGACCGTCCTCGGCGGCCGGACCAGGATCTCCGCACCGGCCGCCGCACTCGCCACCGGGACGCTGGTGCACGCCCTCGACTTCGACGACACCCACGCCGGTGGCCTCGTGCACGCCACCGCGGCGGTGCTGCCGGCCACGCTTGCGGTCGGCGAGCAGGTCGGCGCGTCCGGCGCCGACGTCCTCACCGCGGCGGTCATCGGCTACGAGGTGGTGTGCCGGACCGCGGCGGCGGCACCGCACGCCTTCCACGCCCGGGGGCTGCACGCGACGAGCGTCTGCGGGGTCCTCGCCGCGGCGGCCGTCGCCGGCCGACTGTCCGGTCTGGACGCCGCGCGGCTCACCTCCGCCCTCGGCATCGCCGGCAGCTCCGCCGGCGGGCTGCTGGAGTTCCTGCACACCGGCTCGTCCACCAAGCAGCTGCACCCGGGGCTGGCCGGCTCGGCCGGGATCGTCGCGGCACGGCTCGCCGCGGCCGGCGCGTCCGGTCCGGACACCGTGCTGGAGGGCGGCTACGGGATCTACGCCGCGCTCGCCGGTCGGGCCGACGTGGAGGCGAAGTCCGTGCTGGACGGGCTCGGCGACCGCTGGGAGACCACCCGCATCACGGTGAAGCCCTATCCGGCCTGTCAGCTGCTGCATGCCTCGCTCGACGCGGCGCTTGCCCTGCCGCGCGGCGACGTCGTGTCCGTCGTCGCCGAGCTGCACCCGGACGCGGTCCCGATCGTCGCCGAGCCGCGGCCGTCGAAGGTGCGGCCGCGGACACCGTACGGGGCGAAGTTCTCGCTGCCGTGGAGCGTGGCCGCGGCGCTGGCCGACGGCCGGGTCGACGTCCGGACGTACGCGCCGGAGCGGCTGGACCGGCCGGAGGTGACCGCCCTAGCGGACCGGGTCACGGTACGGGTGGTGGACCTCCCGGGTCCGGCGGCGGACGCGCCGGGACGGCTGGTCGCGACCCTCGCCGACGGCCGCGAGGTCGTCGCGGAAACCGCGCGCAGCCGGGGAGGTCCGGAGACGCCGCTGTCCGACGTGGACCTGGTGGCCAAGGCGGTGGCGAACGCCGGCGGGGCGTCGGCCGCCACGGCCGCGCTGGTCCGTGCCACCCTCGACCTGGCCGCCGAGCCCGACCTGACCCGCCTGCTGGACGCGGCCGCCACGATCGGGGGGAGTGACTCGTGACCTTCGCCGACATCCGGCCCACGGACTTCCCCTGGTTCCGCTACTCCGGCTACACCTTCTCGCTCGGACTGTCCGACCCGGACTCCGGGGCGGCCTACCTGTCCGGGCAGTCCGCCTCCCGGCACGACCCGGACGCCGGCAGGATCGTGGTCCGCGGCGGCATGGGCGAGCAGGCCGAGACCGCGTACGAGAAGGTCGGCCGGATCCTGGACGCGGCGGGTCTCGGCTGGACGGACGTCACCGCGCTGGTGGAGAACGTCACGGCCGCCGGGCTCGGCTCGTATCCGGAGGCGGAGGAGGTGCGGCGCAGGCACTTCCCGTCGATCCCACCGGCGGTGCGGACCGTGGTGGTGGACCGGCTGCTCCGCCCGGGCGCGCTGATCGAGATCGAGGTGACCGCGGCGCGGACCACCGGGTCGCTGCCCGGCGGGCTGCGCGGCGGTCCGAACGGGACGGTGCACCTGCCGTCGCTGCTGCCGGTCGACGACTCGGGTGCCGTGGTCGCGGAGGGCGACCTGCTCGGGCAGTACCGCCACTGCCTGGAGAGAGCGGGCACGCTCCTCGGGGCGCTGGGGCTCGGACTGTCCAACGTGGTCAAGACGGTGGACTTCTCGACGCCCGCGACCCGGGAGGTCTACCCGAAGGCCGGCCGTGCCCGGCGGGATCTGCTCGGGCCGGTCTACCCGGCGGCGGCGGGGATCCTGATGAGCCGGCTGGCCGTGCCGGGCGCGCTCGTGGGGCTCGAGGTGACCGCCTCCCAGGAGCAGCCGGCGGCGGTCAACCCCGGCTGGTCGCGGTACGAGACGCTCACCTACTCCCCCGCGGTCCGCGCCGGCCGGACGCTGCACCTGTCCGGCCTCGCCGCCCTGGACACGGAGACCCAGCAGGCGCTGCACCCGGGCGACGTGACGGCACAGGCGGAGGCGATCTACGCAGCGGTGGGCGAGGTGCTCGCGGCGGCCGGGCTCGGTCCGGAGCATCTGGTCCGTACCGTCGAGTACGTGACACCGGAGGGGTTGCCGGGCTACCGGGCGGTGGCCGGCGTGCGGGAGCGGCGGCTGCCGCGGCCGTACCCCGCCTCCACCGGCATCGTCTGCGCCGGCCTGCTGCGGCCCGAGTTCCTGATCGAGGTCGACCCGACGGCGGTCGCGCCCCCATGAGCAGCCTGCTGACCGACGGGATCCGGGCGCTGGTCGGGCGGGAGGTGTCCTACACCGCGCCCGAGCCGCTGGGCCGCGCGGCGATCCGCTACTTCGCCCGGGCCACCGGCGACCACGCCCCCGAGCACCTGGCCGGCGAGGTCGCGCCGCCGACGCTGGTCTTCGAGACCAACCAGTACGCCGACCTGCCGCGGGACGCGGACGGCTACGCCGGACACACCTGGGGCCTCGACGTCCCGGGCGCGCGGGCCATTCGCGGCGGGCACGACTACACCTGGCACCGTCCACTCCGGCCGGCCGACGTGGTGACTGCGACCTGGACGCTGCAGGCCGTCGAGGAGCGTTGGACCCGGTCCGGAGCGCCGATGCTCGAGGTCACCTCCCATTGCCGCTACACGGATGCGGCCGGCGAGCCGATCGCGGAGCAGACCGAGACCATCCTCCACATCGGACCTGAGCCGTGATCCCGCCGGTCGGCGACGAGGTGCCGCCGCTGGTCCGCAGGATCGACCTGCCGGCGATGGTCGCGTACGCGGGTGCGACGTGGGACTGGCACCGGCTGCACTACGACCCGGCGTACGCCGCGGAGCGCGGGCTGCCGGGGCCGGTGGTGGACGGGCAGGTCTTCGGCGCGCTGCTGGCCGAGATGCTCCGCGACTGGCTGGGTCCGGACGCCATGCTGCGCCGGATGACGTTCCGGTTCGCCGGGCCGGTCTTCGCGGGCGAGACGGTCCGGTGTTCGGGGACGGTCACCGCCGTCGACGACGGTGCCCTCACCCTGGACCTCCGCGTCGACGTCCTCGACGGCACGGGCTCCCGCTCCGCCGTCAGCCCCGCGTCGGCAGAGGTGGCGCTGCCATGACGGTCGCGGTGGTCGGTGCGGCCGAGAGCGACCTGGACATGACTGGGCTGAGCGCGATCGGGGTGCGGCCCGACGGCGGCGCGCTGGCCGTCTTCGTTCCGGAGGAGTGAGATGGACTTCGAGCTGACCGCCGAGCAGCGGCTGTTCCGGCGCACGCTGCGTGACTTCGTGGACAGCGAGATCGTGCCGGTGGCCCGGGACTGGGAACACTCCGGGCGCTACCCGACCGAGATCGTCGAGACGATGAAGCAGATGGGCCTGTTCGGCCTCACCGTGCCCGAGGAGTACGGCGGGCTGGCCGCCGACATGGTGTCGTTCACGCTGGTCTTCGAGGAGATCTCGCGGGGCTGGATGGGCATCGCCGGCATCCTCGGCAGTCACTCGCTGTCCTGCTGGATGATCGCGCGGCACGGCACCGGGGAGCAGAAGGCCCGCTACCTGCCCGAGCTCGCCAGCGGCGAGCGGCGCACCGGCATCGCGCTGACCGAGCCGGGCGCCGGCACCGATCTGCAGGGCATCGGGACGACGGCCCGCCTCGACGGCGACGAGTACGTGGTCGACGGCGCGAAGATGTGGATCACCAACGCCCGGCACGCCGACCCGCTGCCGGTGCTGGTGAAGACCGACCCCGGCGCGCAGCCCGCGCACCAGGGCATGAGCGTGCTGCTGGTGGACGCCTCGCTGCCGGGCTTCGCGGTGACCAAGGACATCGGCAAGCTCGGCTACAAGGGCACCGAGTCGTGCGAGGTCGTGCTGGACGGTGTGCGGGTGCCGCGGGACGCCCTGCTGGGCGGCGTCGAGGGCCGCGGGATGCAGCAGGTGCTGTCCGGGCTGGAGATCGGCCGGCTCAACATCGCCGGCCGCAGCGTCGGCATCGCCCAGCGGGCGTACGACGAGGCGCTGGCGTACGCGCGGCAGCGGACCGCCTTCGGCCAGCCGATCGCGCAGTTCCAGGCGATCCAGCTCAAGCTCGCGGACATGGCGACCAGGCTGCAGGCGGCCCGGCTGCTGACCTACTGGGCGGCGTCGCAGGCGGACTCCGGCCGTCGGGTGGACACCGAGGCGGGCATGGCCAAGGCCTTCTCCTCCGAGGTGGCGCTGCAGGCGTCGATCGATTCCATGCAGGTGCACGGCGGCTACGGCTACTCCACCGAGTACGAGGTGGAGCGGCTCTACCGGGACGCCATCCTGATGTGCATCGGCGAGGGCACCAACGACATGATGCGGATCGTCGTCGCGCGCTCGCTGGTCAAGGGCGAGGCGGCGGTGCGGTGACCGACCTCGGCGGCCTGAGCTAGCGCGGGGGCGGCGCGGCGACGCCGGCCATGATGTCCGCGGCCACCTCGAGGTAGGCCTGCCGGGTCGCGCTGCCGAGCTTGCGCAGCAGGATCCGGCCGCCCGGCTGCAGCGCCGGGTCGAACGGCACCTCGTGCACCGACCGCGCCCGCCGGGCCAGGTCCGCCTTGAGGTCGCGGACGTAGCCGTGCCGCCGGCGGCGGACCGGATAGAGGTTGCTGACCACCACGATGCTGCGCTCGACCAGCGGGCCGAGGCCGCGGGTGGCGAGCCAGTCCAGGGCCGCGCCGGCGCTCTGCGCGGCGTCCCAGGTCGCCGCGCTCGCCACCACGAGCTGGTCGCAGGTGTGCAGGGCGGCGGACAGGAACGGCTGCTGCAGGCCGGCGCCGACGTCGGTGACGATCACGCTGCCCACGTACTCGAGCAGGTGCAGCGTCTGGACGTACTCCTCCTCGGTGAGCGCGCCGGAGACGAGCGACTGCGGGTCGCTGCCGACCACCAGCAGGCCGGACGGCGACGCGGCGAGCTGGGCGAGCACGCCCCGTTCGGACACCGCGTGCCGGCCGCGCGCCGCCAGGTCGCGCACGCTCTGCTTCGGCACCACCGACAGCCGCGCGGCCAGCGTGCCCCAGTCGGACGAGGCGTCCAGCGCGACCACCTTGTCCCGGCGGAGGCCGGCCAGCATCGACCCGGTCACCGCGACCACGGTCGTCTTCCCGACGCCGCCCTTGATGCTGAGCACGACCACCCGGCGGGTGCCGGCCAGCGGGACGCCGGCCATCCGGACCAGCTCGCGCTGCCGGGAGCCGCGGCCGAGTCCCAGGCTGAACCCCCCGCCCCCGCTGGTGACCGGTGCCACCGGGGGCGCCGGCGGCGCGGGGGGCGCCGGGGGCGCGGGGGGCACCGGCGCCGGCTGGCCAGGGCTCCACCGGTCGGGCGCCGGGCGGTCGGCGACCCGGCGCGCGGGCGGCGGTGAGCTGTTCGCGACCCGGTCCGGCGCCGAGCGGCCGGAGCTCCGGGGCTCAGCGCGGCGGTCGGGAGCGGGCCGGGCGGGAGCGGCCGCGCGGTGCCCGGCACGCGGGGTGAACAGGTCGTTGCCCGGCGGCGGAGCCGGAGGGCGGACGGGCTCCGCCTGGGTGCCGTCCCACCACGGCATCCGTGGCGGGGGGGAACCCGTGTCGGTCACGTCTCGAGCCTCCTGCGCCGTCGGGTGCCGCGCAATCGTCGCACGGCCGGCCCCGGTCCGGTCAGCCACCGACCACCCGGCCCTCTACCCGGCGACACCGTCCCGCAGCGAGCGACGCAGCACCTTGCCGGCGGCGTTGCGGGGCAGCGCATCCACCAGGTGCCACTCGCGCGGCACCTTGTAGCCCCGCCAGGATCGTACGGACGTGCCGTTCCAGCGCGGCTGCGTCCGGAGCGTCAGCACCCGGGCGGAGCACGACGAAACCGGTCACCCGCTCGCCCCAGGTCTCGTCCGGCCGCCCGGCCACCGCGGCGTCGGCCACCGCGGGGTGGGTCAGCAGGGCGTCCTCGACCTCCCGCGGGTACACGTTGGACCCGCCGGTGATCATCACGTCCTTCTTCCGGTCCACGATGGACAGGAAGCCCTCCTCATCGGCGACCGCGATGTCGCCGCTGGTCAGGAAGCCGTCGTCGGTCGCGCAGGCGGCCGTCGCGTCCGGGTCGTCCAGGTAGCCGTTCATCAGGTACGGCGACCGGCTGAACAGCTCCCCCGGCGTCCCGGCCGGCACCGGGTTCCCGGCCGGGTCGACCAGCCGCACCTCGGTCATGAACCAGGCGTGCCCGACCGACCCCGGCCTCCGCCGCGCGTCCACCGGCCGCAGGTCGGTCACCACGCCCGCCTCGGTCGACCCGTACACCTCGTGCACGCCGACGCCGGGGAACGAGTCGAGCACCCACTCCTTCAGCGGCCACGGCAGCGCGGCTGCGTTGAAATACAGGGTGTCCAGATCGGACAGATCGCGCTTGGAGATCGCATCGGAGTCCAGCGCCCGGACCATCGCCGCGTGCGTCGGCACCAGGAAGACCGACTGCGCCCGGTCCCGCTCGATCATCGCCAGCAGCTCGTCCGGGTCGAACGAGCGCAGCATCGAGGCCGTGCCGCCCACGTGCACGGCGGTGTAGCCGAAGGCGAAGCCGGCGCCGTGGTACATGGGCGCGACCGCGATCGTCCGACGCCCCGGCCCGAGCCCCCACTCCAGTGCGGCCCCGTAGAAGGTCATCGAGCGGGACCGGTGGCTGATCAGCACGCCCTTGGGGCGGCCGGTCGTGCCGGAGGTGTACGCGACGCAGAACGGGTCGCGCTCGTCCACGTACACCTTCGGGTCGACCGGCACCGGCACCTCGGCGAGCGCCGGCTCGTACGCCGGGCCCAGGCTCTCGCCGTCGATGGAGAGCACGATCCCGACGCCGTGCGCGGCGACGCCCGGCGCGGCGATCCCGGCCAGCGCGTCGTCGAGGACGAGCGCGCGGGAGCCGGAGTGACCGAGGATGAAGTCGACCTCGGGTGCGGTCAGCCGCGGGTTGAGCGGCACCATCGTCAGCCCGGCCTTGGCCAGCCCGGCCGCCACCTCCGGATACTCCAGCCGGTTGCCGAGCAGCACCGCGACCCGGTGGCCGGGCGACAGGCCGGCACCGAGCAGGGCCTGGGCGAGCCGGCTGGACCGGTCGTCCAGCGCCCGGTAGCTGAGCGTGCGGTCGCCGTCCACCACGGCCGTCGCTCCGGGGCTGGACACCGCGAACTCCCGGACGCCGCCGGCGATGGACATCGGCGCGCCGCCGGGTCGAATCGGCACGGGACCACTCCTCCGGGCTCGGCGGAAGGCCTGACCATCACACCGGCACACCGGCTGGGAGCTCGGACCGGCAAGGGAGAGCGGTGGGCGGTGCGTGCGGGCGCATGCTTTCATACACGCTGGGTCATTGCTAGGTGACCGAACGGGGACGGGATGTTCGCCGACGCCAACCTTGTCAGGGAGAGCTGGGACCGGCTCGAACCGGTCGCCGGCCGGGTCGCTTACCGCCTGAGCCGGTGTCCCGCTCGGCCGTCCGGGGTCAACCGGACCGCTCGTGGCGCCGGCCGGGATCCGGGTCGGCCAGCAGCTCGGCCAGCTCGATCCCCATGGCGCCGGCGAGCCGCCGCAGCCGGACCGCATCGAGGCCCTGCGCGCCGCGCTCGATCGCGCTGACGAAGTTGCGCGTCACCCCGGCCGCCGCCGCGAGCTCGTCCTGGGAGCGGTCGTGCAGCACCCGCCAGACCCGGATCCGCTTGCCGACCGCCCGCCGGTAGGTCGCATCAGCCGTCCCGCCTTCCACGGATGCCAGCATAGTGCGTGATGATGTTGCTCGACATCACCCGACCGGGCAGCGTGGCGTCCGATCAGCACCAGCGCCGGCGCCGCGGAGGAGGCGGGCGGCTGCTGCCCGGCCCGAGTGGCCTGGATCCACAGCCGCGACCTGCCCGCCGGCTGCCACATGGTCACGATCGAGCGGGCCGGGCAAGCCGCGACTTCGTAGCCTCGACGTCCATGCCGTGCAGGCGGAGCAGGTTCTCGCCGAGGATCTTCCGCTTGGCCTGGTCGGTCAGCTGGGGGTAGCCGTAGCCGTCGCAGAGATCCTGCGGGATCTGGAAGTCCATGAAGGCCCGCAGCGCCCACTGCGGGTGGAAGATCGGCGCCTCGCTGCCGTACACGATCTTGTCCTCGCCGCACCAGAAGAGCAGCTTGCCGATGATCTCGGCGAACATCCGCGGCGCCCGCACGATGAAGTTGATCGTCGCGGCGATCGAGGCGTAGAGGTTCGGGTAGCGGATCAGCTGCCAGCAGGTCTCGTCCAGGAACGGCAGCCCGACGTGGAAGATCACGAAGTTGATGTCCGGGAAGTTGGCGGCGGCGCCGTCCATGTCCCAGGTCTGGGTGTGCTCGATCGGCTGCGGCCCGAGCGGCACTCCCTTGTGGACACCGATCAGGTTCACGCCGAGATCCTGGGCCTTCTCGAAGACCGGGAACGCGATCCGGGGGTCGTCCATCCGCCACGGGTACGGCAGGCCGTAGTCGTACCGGACGTTGTAGAACTTGAAGGCCTTCGCGCCGAACTCGCCGACCTGCCGTTCCATCAGGTCCAGCGCCCGCCGGCCCTCCAGCGGGTTGACCGTTCCCCAGAAGACGGTGCGATCCGGATCGCGGCCGGCCAGCTCCGC
>Ga0210378_10000778_pt1 | contig 16577 bp, 11 predicted proteins | sample PLM1_60_b1redo_FD_155465 | JGI IMG/M metagenome (GOLD analysis project Ga0210378, IMG submission 155465) | Groundwater sediment microbial communities from an aquifer in East River, Colorado, USA - PLM1_60_b1 redo | ecosystem: Environmental > Terrestrial > Soil > Riparian zone | place: USA: East...
GCGCTGATCCGCTTCGGCAGCCAGATGCACGCACTCCTCACCGCCGAGACGATCGGCTCGATCTACCTGGAGCGCGAGCAGCTCCAGTCGGACCTCGCAGTCGCGAAGGCGCAGGGCGACCACCGCGCGGTCGCGATGATCAGCAATCAGCTGGCCAAGTTGTGCGGAACGAAGGCGTCGCAGGCGTATCTCGAGTTCTGCAACTGAGCCCGCGCTAGTCAAGCGCGCGAGTCCGGCGGCCCGGCTAGCGGCCGGTGACCCGGCGGATCTCGGCGCTGATGGCCGGGACGATTTCATGCAGGTTGCCGATTACCGCGTAATCGGCAACCGACATGATCGGGGCGTCTGGGTCGGTGTTTATGGCGAGGATTCGCTTCGCCGCCTTTGCGCCGACGATGTGCTGAATGGCGCCGCTGATGCCGCAGGCGATGTAGAGATCGGGCGCGATCCGTAGCCCGGTCTGGCCGATCTGCTGCGAATGCGGTCGCCAGCCGGAGCTCGTCACGACCCGCGATACGCCGACGGCGGCACCGAGGAGCGCGGCCAACTCCTCCAGCTCGCTGAACGCCTCGGGGCTGCCGACACCGCGCCCGCCCCCGACGACGACCCGGGCGTCCGTGAGCGAGATGCCCGCGGCCTCCGGCTCGAGGCGGCGGGCGACGGCGACGCGGAGGTCGTCGTCGGTCAGCGCCGGAGCGAAGGGTTCGACGACAGGCGCCCCGGCCGCCGCGCCGCCGGTCGCGGGCTCGTCGATCGCGACGGCGTGGGGCGCCATGGTAAGGAGTTTCGTCGGGGCATCGAGCACGGCGTCCTCGAGCAGGCTCCCCGCCCAGCGCTGGCGCGTGAGCCGGAACGGTTCGCCCGGCACGACATCCGTGACATTCGCGGCGAGTGGTAGGTCCGTCCTTGCACCGACGTGGGCCATTACCTCGTTGCCGCGGTCGCTGCCCGCCGCCAGGACGATTGATGGAGCTCGCGTGGCCATGAGCTGAACGACGGACGCCGCCCAGGCCACCGGCGCGAAGGCCGCCAGGCGGCCGTCTTCGACGACATGAGCGACTGAGACGCCGCGACCGGCGAGCTGACCGGCGGCTTCCGTTGCCCCAGCACCGAACAGAACGGCATCCACGGGCTCGCCGATGCCGGAGCCCACGCGTCGGGCGAGACTCAGCGTCTCCAGGGAGAGACGCTCCGGGCGGCCATCCGCGTGCTCGACGAGGGCGAGGATCACCGCCCCAGCACCCCGAGTCGGGTCAGCAGCTCGACGACGGCCGGCGCGGCGGCCGCTCCCTGCCCGATCACCTCGACCGTGCTCTCGTTGCCCTCCGGCAGCCGGAGCCGCTCCTTCGTCGGTCCGCCGGCCCGTGGCTGCGGCGTCATCCGCACGATTTCCTTCTTCTTCGCGCGGAGCCGGCCCGGAACCGACGGATAGCGCGGCAGGTTCAGGCCCTCCTTGACCGCGAGCACGGCCGGCAGGTCGAGCTCGAACACCTCCCAGCCGCCCCCGGCGGCATCGCGGCGGACGACGACCTGCCCGTCGGCGATGTCGATCGCCTTGATGCCCGTCACCGATGGGCGGCCCAGAGCGGTCGCCACCCGGATCCCGACCTGGAAGTCACCGGTATCGGCCGCCTCGTTGCCGAACAGCAGCAGGTCGAACGTCTCGCCCTCGGCCTCGAGCTCCTTGACCGCATCGACGATCGCCGCGGCCGTGGCGAGCGGGTCCCAGTCGGCGCCGTCGGTCTCGAGCAGGACGGCGCGCTCGATCCCGATAGCCATCGCGTCGCGGAGCTGCTCGCCCGCGACCTCCGGCCCGAGCGTCAGGACCGTCGAGCTGCCACCGTGCTTCTCCACGATCCGGACGGCTTCCTCGACCGCGCATTCCTCGTGGGGGCTGACCGTGAAGCCCAGGTAGCGCGTGTCGATGTCGCGGCCGTCGGCGGTCAGCGTGATCCGGCCGCCCGTGGCCGGGACCCGCTTGACGCAGACGAGGATGTTCATCCGGCGTTGGCCCTCAGCTCCGGATCCGTGCGTTCTCCGGGTCGAAGAGCGGCGTGCTGCCGGCGACGGCAACCGTGACGGGATACCGCTCGCCGAAATACTCGACGGCGAGCTTCGTCCCTTCCTTCGCGTAGTCGGGCGGGAGGTACGACATCAGGAGGTGCTTGCCGACCGACGGCCCGGAACCGGCGCTCGTGACATACGACCGGCGGCCCTTCGCGTCGACGAGCGGCTCGCCATCCGGCGTCAGGATCGGCTCGCGGCCGAGCATGTAGCGCTTCACGCCGGACGACGACGTCGGGTCGTCGAGGGTCAAGGTAGAGAGGATCGCGACGGGCGGCGACGAACGTTGACGGAGGTAGGCCTCTCGTCCGATGAAGTCGCGGTCCTTGACCGAGGGCCGGGCCATCCCGGCCTCGACGAGGCTGAAGTCCAATTCGAGCTCATTGCCATGGGCGCGGTAGCCCTTCTCGAGGCGGGCGGTCACCGCATACGTCCCGATCCCGACCGGCGCCATCCCGTGCGGCTTGCCGGCCTCCCACAGCGCATCCCAGACGCGGAGTCCCTGCTCGATCGGGACGTAGATCTCCCAGCCGAGCTCGCCGACATAGCTGATCCGCGAGGCGAGCGTCCGGACGCCGTTGATGTCGACGACTCTCGAGGTCAGGAACGGGAAAGCCGCGTGGCTCATGTCCGCGTCCGTCACCGATTGAACGACGTCCCGGGCCCGAGGCCCCCAGATCCCGATCGTCGTCCACTGGTTGGTGACGTCATGGAGCTGGGCGGAGCCATCCGCCGGCAGCTGATCGGTGAAGATCTTCTTGTCGCGCATCCCCATGCCGCCGCCGGTCACGACCCGGAAGCGGTCATCGGCGAGCCGCATGATCGTGAGGTCGGCGAGGATGCCGCCGGCGGCGTTGAGCAGCGGCGTGTAGACGGTCCGCCCGGGCTTGACGTCGACCTTGTTGACCGCGAGTCGCTCGAGGTACTCGCAGGCGCCACGCCCGGTGACGTCGAAGATCACGAACGCCGAGAGATCGACGATCCCGACCCGGTCGCGCATCGCGAGGTGTTCCGCGTTGATGATCGGCGACCACCAGCGCGACTCCCACTCGGCCGCGCGCGGCATGACGCGATCGCCGTACTCGTCGAGGATCGTCTTGTTGGACTCGTACCAATAGGGTCGCTCCCAGCCGGCCGCCTCGAAGAAGACCGCACCCAGATCCTTTTCACGCGGATAGAAGGGCGAGAGGCGGATGGGCCGGTTCGACTCCCACTGCTCGCTCGGGTGGACGATGCCGTACGTCTTGTTGTAGCCCTCGATCGTCCGGGCGGCGATGTGCTGGGCGGTCTTGTGGTGGTCGTAGAACCGGGCGATGTCCGATCCGTGGGGATCGATCTCGGGTTCGCCGTTCGTCATCCACTCCGCGACCGTCTTGGCGATGCCGGGCGCTTCCTTGATCCAGACCGCGGCGACCGACCAGAGGCCCCTCACCTCCGGCGTCTCGCCGACGATCGGGTTGCCGTCCGGGGTGAGCGACAGCAGGCCGTTGATCGCCAGCTTCACGCCGACGGATTCGTCGCCGACGATCTCGGGGAACAGCTCGAGGGCATCCTCGAGCTGTGGATCGAAGTCCTCCTGGGTGAACGGCAACATCGTCGGCGAGAGGGCAGACGCAGCGATCGAGGGGATGTCGTCGGCGTCCATGAGGATCGCTCGATGGGCGTACGAGCCGATCTCGAAGCCGTTGCCGTGCTGCCGCTCGTACATGTTGGTGTCCATGTCGCGGACGATCGGGTAGCCGACTTCCTTTGTCGCGTTCGCGAACATCGGGACCGGCCCGATGTCGATCATCTGGTGGACCGCAGGCGTGAGGGGGATCGAGGCGCCGGCCATCTCGGCGATCCGCGGGCTCCAGACGCCGCAGGCGATGACGACGACGTCGGCCTCGATGGTCCCGGCATCGGTATGGACGCGGCGGACGCGCCCGGCCTCGACATCGATGCCGGTGACTTCGACGCTGGCAGCAACCGTGAGCGCGCCCATCTCCTGGGCCTTCTGGCGCATCAGCGTTCCAGCCTGAAGCGAATCGACGATCCCGACGCCGGGCGTGTAGAACCCGCCGAGGATGACGGAGTCCTCGATGAACGGGACCATCTCCTTGACCTCGGCCGGCGTGAGCAGACGGCTGCCCTCGACGCCCCACGACGTCGACGACGCCATGCGGCGCTTCAGCTCTTCCATCCGCTCGGGCGTCCGGGCGACCTCGATGCCGCCTGTCTCGTCGTAGACCCCGAGCTCGCGGTACTGGCGGGCGCTCTCCATGGTGAACGCCGCCATCTCCTTGCCGTGATCGGTCAGGAAGATGAAGTTCGACGCGTGGCCGGTCGAGCCGCCCGGGTTGGGCAGCATGCCTTTCTCGATGAGGACCATGTCCCGCCACCCGAGACGGGCCAGGTGGTAGGCCATGCTGTTGCCGACGATGCCGGCGCCGATGACCACGGCCCGGGCCTTGTCGGGAAGCACACTCATGCGCGAAGAGTCCTCCGGGCCCGATGCGGGCCGATCGTCGATGGTCGCGTCTGTCCGGTGACGGCAGGGCGAGAGTATCGCTCTCCGCCGTCGGTGGCGTCACGACGGCCCCGCAGCGGCTGGTTCGGTGGCAGAGGGCCCGCGCGAGGGGCTGCCATCCGTCCCGCATGTGGTGTACCGTCCGGCCCACGCGTCGCCGTCGCCGTCGAGGGAGTTCGTGCCGTGACCGTCGCAGTCGATACCCCTGCCGCAGCATCTTCCGAGGCTTCCGCCACCGCGCGGCCGACGATCGCCGTCCGGAACCTCTGGAAGGCATTCGGACCGGCGGAGCACAAGATCGTCGGCAGTCCGAACGCGGATCTTTCCAACGCGGAGCTCCGGGCGAAATTTGGGACCACGGTGGCGGTCCGCGACGTCTCGTTCAACGTCCGGCCGGGCGAGATCTTCGTCGTGATGGGCCTTTCCGGCAGCGGCAAGTCCACGCTGATCCGCTGCCTGACCCGCCTCATCGAGCCGACCGCCGGCGAGATCCTGCTCGACGGGGAGGACGTCCGGAAGGCGGACGAGTCGCGGCTCCGCGAGCTGCGCCGGCACCGCTTCGCGATGGTGTTCCAGCACTTCGGGCTCCTGCCCCACCGGCGGGTCATTGACAACGTCGCGTTCGGGCTAGAGATCCGCGGCGATCCGAAGGCCGCTCGCCTCGAGCGAGCTCGCGAGATGTGCGAGCTCGTCGGCCTTGGCGCTCTCAGCGAGAGCTACCCGGACCAGCTGTCAGGCGGCCAGCAGCAGCGGGTGGGGCTCGCCCGGGCCCTGGCCGTCGACCCGGAGGTCATGTTCTACGACGAACCATTCAGCGCCCTCGATCCGCTCATCCGACGGGACATGCAGGACGAAGTGATCCGGCTCCACAAGGAAGTCGGCAAGACGATGATCTTCATCACCCACGACCTTGCGGAGGCGCTGAAGCTCGGCGACCACATCCTGATCATGCGCGATGGCGCCATCGTCCAGTCCGGGCGGCCGGAGGAGGTCGTGGGTGCGCCGGCGGACGACTACGTCGCAGACTTCATCCACGACGTTCCCAAGGCGAACATCCTGACCCTTCGCTGGGTGATGCGGCCGGCGGAACCCGATGATTCCATGGACGGCCCGGAGTTTCCTGCCGCGACGGTGATCCGGGATGCCCTCCACGTGGCGGCGGCAACAGACAAGCCGATCCGCGTCATCGACGAGGGGAAGCTGGTGGGCGTTGTCGACCGGGCGCAGATTCTCGAGGCCGTCGCCGGTCCTGGGGATCCCTCACATCCAGGCGCTGCTGGGGGGACCGAGTCCATCCCCCGCCGTTCGCCGCCCGCCCGCGTCGAGTCGGTCATCGAGCCAACCCAGGAAACCGCGGAGTTCCTCGTCGATGATCTCAATGACCGGGCAGACCGCGAGACGCGCCCGTGACTGCGATCAGTCTGCCGGCACGCAGCCGGCTTGATCAGCGGGCGGCCAGGCGAGCCCTGGCGCTCCTCCTGCTCGCCGCGGCCGCGATCACCTACGTCGTGTTCCGCAACACTTGGACCCTGCCTCACAACGACGACGAGCCTCTGTTCCGGACGCTCAACGGTGTCCGCGACTTCGTCGACGAGAACCGAACGGTCCTCGAATCAATCCGGCTCGCGATCGGCTCGATCGTCGACGGCTTCGACTTCGTGATTGCCTCGCTCGGCTGGCCCGGAATCATCGGGGTGAGCGGCGCCCTGGGCCTGCTGTTCGGCGGGTGGCGCGTGGCGGCCCTGACGATGACCGGGTTCGCGTCGCTCGGGGTGCTTGGCCTGTGGGACGAGAGCATGGCGACGCTCGGCCTGATGCTCGCGGCGGTCATCCTGGCCCTCGCGATCGGGATCCCGATCGGAATCCTGGCCGGTCGCAGCAAGCGAGTGTCGGCCGTCCTGGCCCCGATCCTCGACGTCATGCAGATACTTCCGACGTTCGCCTACCTGACGCCGATGACCCTGCTCTTCTTCATCGGGGCTGCGCCTTCCGTCGTCGCCACCTTGATCTACGCGATCCCGCCGGCGATCCGGATCACGGCCCTCGGGATCCAGGGCGTTCCGGCGGCATCGGTCGAGGCGGCGATGTCGCTGGGCTCGACCAATCGCCAGGTGCTCTCCAAGGTCCAGCTTCCCCTCGCCCGGCGGGCGATCGGCCTCGGAATCAACCAGTCGATCATGATGGCCCTGTCGATGGTCGTCATCACCGCGATGATCGGGGCGCCCGGGCTGGGGCGGAACATCCTGAGCGCGGTGCAGCGGGTCGACGTCGGCGTGGCGTTCGACGCCGGGCTCGCGATCGTGATCCTGGCCATCATCCTGGACCGGGTCACGTACGCCGCGGGCGAGTGGCTCGATCCCCGGGCGGCGATCCGTTCACAGCGGTCGGCTCGGCAGCGACTGATGGGCCGGTTCGGGGTGGTCGCCCTGGTCGCCATCGGGCTCGTCGCCCCGCTCGCGATCGACGCCACGCGGTTCCCGTCCGACATCCAATTCTCGTTCCGAGGCGCGGTCAACGAGTCCGTCAGCTGGTTCACGGACACGTTCACCGGCGTGACGCTCGCGATCAAGAACATCGCCACAAACCTCATCCTGAATCCCCTCGAGAGCGTTCTCACCTCTTCGCCGTGGTGGCTGGTCGTGGCGGTCGTGGCCGTGATCGCGTGGTACCTGTCGGGCCGCCGGGCGTCCATTTGGGCCGGGATCTGCCTGACTCTCATCGTCGTGCTCGGCCTCTGGGAGCACTCGATGGCGACGCTGGCCAACGTCCTCGTCGGGACGGCGCTGACCCTGATCATTGGGGTCGCGGTCGGGATCCTCACCGCACGCAGTGACAACCTTCGGGCGGTTCTTCGGCCGATCCTCGATGCCGCTCAGACGCTGCCGGCCTTCGTCTACTTGATCCCGGCGCTCGCCCTGTTCCAGCCGACGCGCTTCACTGCGGTCGTCGCCGCCGTTATCTATGCGGTGCCGCCGGTCATCCGCCTGGTGGACGCCGGGATTCGCTCCGTTCCGGCCACCGTCGTCGAGGCAGCGACGATGTCGGGCGCGACGGAGCGCCAATTGCTGTGGAAGGTCCGGCTGCCGCTGTCGCTGCGAGCGCTTCTGCTCGCAGCCAACCAGGGCATCGTCCTCGTGCTGGCGATGGTGGTCATCGGGGGACTCGTCGGTGCCGGTGCGTTAGGCTACGACGTCATCACGGGGCTCGCCCAGGGCAAGGACTTCGGGAAGGGTCTTGCAGCGGGCGCGGCGATCGTATTGCTCGGGATCATGCTGGATCGGATCACGCAGGGCGCCGGAACACGTCGCCGGACCACCATCGCAAAGGCCGGATGAGCCGGCAAGAGGAGGAGAGAACGGCCATGCAGCAGAATCGATGGGCTCGCTGGTTCGCCGGCGTTGCCGTCATCAGCCTGATCCTTGTGGGCTGTGCGAGGTCGTCGGGCACGACGCCCTCGCCCGCCGCGAGCCAGGGCGGAGGAGCCAGCGCTCCGGCGTCGGCCAGCACCGGTCCGGCGGCGAGCGAGGCGGTCGCCCCGGCGACCTGCGAGGGCGCCGGCGACAAGGGCTCGGTCAAGATGATGGTCAACGAGTGGGTCGGCGCCGCCGCCAACGTCGCGGTCGCCCAGTGCCTGCTCCAGCAGATGGGCTACAAGGTCGAGAACAGCACGCTCGCCGAAGAGGTCGCCTGGCAGGGCTTCGCGACCGGTGAGGTCGACGTCATCCTCGAGAACTGGGGCCATCCGGCGCTCGAGAAGAAGTACATCACGGACGAGAAGCTGGCCGTGGACGACGGCCCGATGGGCGTCCAGGGAATCATCGGCTGGTACGTCCCGAAGTGGATGGTGGACAAGTACCCCGACATCACCGACTGGAACAACCTCAACAAATACGCTGACCAGTTCAAGACCTCCGAGTCGGGCGACAAGGGCCAGTTCCTGGGCGCCAGCCCGGCCTTCGTCCAGTACGACGAGGCGCTGATCGCCAACCTCGGCCTCAACTACAAGGTCGTCTTCTCGGGCAGCGAGGCAGCATCGATCACCGCCTTCCAGGAGGCGAGCAAGAACCAGACGCCATTGATCGGCTATTTCTACGATCCGCAGTGGCTCCTGAACGAGATCGAGCTTGTCCAGGTCAAGCTCCCGCCGTGGACGGAGGGTTGCGACGCCGACCTGAAGAAGGTCGCCTGCGACTATCCCGCCTACACCCTCAACAAGATCGTCCGCACCGAGTGGAAGGACGCCGCCGGTGACGCCGCTACGTTCATCAAGAACTTCAATTGGAAGAACGCCGACCAGAACTCGGTCGCCGACGCAATCACGAACAAGGCCATGAAGGAGCTCGACGCCGCCAAGGTGTGGATCGACGCGAATCCGCAGGTCTGGCAGGCATGGATGCCGTGAGCCGCTGACGCTCACCATTCGCGATATCGGCCGGCGGCTCAGCCGCCGGCCGGCGCGATTCATCGAGGAGTCCGCGTACGACGCATCAGCGAGGTCCGGACCGGCGCACCCATCCAAGGGCGACCGGGCGCCTGTTCGCACGCTTCACCATTGGCGCGATCACGGTTGCCGCGATCATCGGTGGCTGTGGCCTGAGCGATTCGACGCCCGCGCCGTCGCCAACGCCGTCCCCATCGGTCGAAGTCGTGACGAGCGGCTCGTCGGCGAAGCAGCTTGAAGGCTCGCTGGATGCCCTGATCGAGGCAGCCCAGGGCGAGGGGAGCCTCACAGTCATGGGACTGGCCCAGAGCCGCTGCGGTTTCGGCCACGTCATCGATGCCTTCGAGGGGACGTACGGCCTCACCGTCAACGAGCTCGACCCGAACGGTTCCGTGGCGGACCACCTCCAGGCGATCAAGGACACCAGTGACGGTGGATCGGACGCCCCGGATGTCGTCGATCTCCCGGTCGCCGCCGCCGACGAGGCCGCCCACCTCGAGCAGCTCGCCCCGTACCGCGTCAGCACCTGGGACTCGATCCCGAGCGGCCTCAGGCACCCCGACGGCGTCTGGACTGGCGCGTACTACGGGGTGCCCTCATTCGAGACCAATACTTCGCGCGTCCGAGCCGCTCCGAGGACCTGGGCGAGTCTGCTCGACCCCGCGTATAACCACATGATCGCCCTCGCCGGCGACCCGCGGACACCAGGCCCGGGCTCGCTTGCCGTCTACGCTGCTGCGCTGGCCAACGGTGGCTCGCTTGACGATGCGGGGAACGGGCTCGAATTCTTCAAGCGACTCGACCTGGCCGGAAACCTCGTGGCGCAAGTTGCGACAGCGGAAACCATCGATGACGGACAGACGCCGGTGACGATCCGCTTGACCTACGACTCCCTGAAGCATCGGGATCGCACCGCCGGGAACCCTGACATCGAGGTGACGGTGCCGGTAAGCGGGCGACTGGCTGTGGCGAATGCCCAGGCAATCCTCGCGAGCGCTCCGCATCCGAATGCCGCGCGCCTGTGGATGGAGTTCCTCTACAGCGATCTCGGCCAGAATCTCCTGCTCGACGGCTATTGCCATCCAGTCCGCTTCGACGACCTCTCAACTCGCGGCATCATTCCAGTCGAGACCCTTGCCAAGCTGCCCGAGACGTCGCCGGTGGAAGTTCCCACCGTCGCCCAGCTGGTGAATGCGACCGATCTGATCGTAGCCAACTGGGATCGTGTGGTGGGCGTCGACATCCGCTAGCCCGAACTTCAGCGTCATGTGCTCGATGGGCGGGTTGATCGAGGCCTGAAGGCCCCGAGGTCCCGTACGTCTGGGCCATCGCATGCCGCCGAGCGTGCCAGTACCGTCCTGGTACCAGAGCCGGCCGTTTCCGTACGCCCGTGACCGGCCTGCTGCATTGAGACTCCGATGGAGGATCCCCGGGACCGATGGCCGTCGCATTCGAGCGAGGTGAGCATCCGGCGCTGCTGACCGTGGCCGAGGCCGCCACGATCGCCGGCGTCGGACGCGGCACGATCCGGGGCTGGTGCTCGCGCGGCGAGCTGCCGTCGGTCGAGGGTCGCACGCGCGCAGACCGGCTCATCCGACGGACCGATCTCGAACGCTATGTCGCCAGCCTTGCCAACCAGGCCGGCGCCGGCAACGTCCCCGACATGACGGCCCCACCGCCCGGTTCGGACCAGCCGCCGGCGGCGGACGATCACGTCCCCCTTCGCCTCATTCGCGAGCAGCTGGCCGGTGGCGACGCACTCCGAAGGATCGCCGCCGAGATCAGCGGCCCGCTCGACCTGCCGACGCTCTTCGACGACGTGATCGCCGACTCCATGACGCTCTTCTCGGTCAGCCGAGTGGGCCTCTGGCTGTACGACGAGACGCGGCCCTTTCCGCTCACGCTCGCCGCCCATCACGATGTGCCCGAAGAGGTGATGGACTGGGTCGAGCGACTCAAAGCTGACGCTCGGACCGCGGGCCTCCAGGCAATCCGGTCCCAGAGCGTCGTGGTCCTGCGCGACGCGACCGCCGACAAGACCCTGGCGCTCTACCCGGTCTACCTCCGGAACGACATCGCGAGCGTCTGCTTCGTCCCGATCGTTTTCCGTGGCGAGCCACTCGGGTTGCTCGTCCTCTACCACGACGTCATCCGCGACTGGACCCCCGCCCAGCAGGACCTCGCCCGCAGCTTCGCCGACCAGATGGCGGCGGCGATCGGCAACACCCGCCTCTACGACTCGGTGCAGTCGCTCGCGGCGCGTCTCCGGGCGATCCACGACTTCGCGATCCGGTTGAACCGGATCCGGGATCTCGACGAGATCGCGTCGGTCATCGTCGAAGGCACGGAGCGGCTGATCGGGCACGACACGATCCGGGTCTATCGGGTCGACCACGAGACGAGGCTGTGCGAGCCGATCGCCTTCAAGGGCACGTTCGGGGGCAAGCCGAATCCCAGCTTCGACGAGCTGCGAACGCCGATCGGCGATGGGCTCACCGGTTGGGCCGCGGAGCACAACCAGACGATCCTGACCGGCGACGCCGGCAGCGATCCGCGGAGCCGGCGGGTGCACGCGGCCGGCCCGGAGTCGATGCTCGTCGTGCCGATGAGCTTCGAGGATCGGGCCCATGGCGTGATCGTCGTGTCGGCCGACGGACGCGATCGGTTCGGTCCGGACGACGAGGCGACGCTGACGATTTTCGCCGGCTACGCCGCCCAGGCGATCGTCAACGTCGAACATCTCGATCAGCTGAATCGGCAGCAGGTGGAGCTCGAGCACCAGCTCGCCAGCCAGCGCCGCCTGCTCGAGGTGAACGAGCGTCTGCTGTCGACGCTTGACCCCAAGGGCATCCTCGAGCTGATCGCCGACTCGCTCAAGACGATCGTGCCCTACGACGCCCTGACGATCTATCGCTGCGACTGGGATGCAGGCGTACGGCGGGCCGTCGTCGCCCGCGACCGATTCGCCGATGTGATCCTCCAATATGCAGGCCCCATCAATGTCGGTATCACCGGCTGGGTCATCGAGCACGGAGAAGCGGCTCTCACGAACGACGCCCACCTCGACCCGCGGGTCGTTCAGGTCCCCGGCACGCCATTCGAGCCCGAGTCGATGATCGTCGTCCCGCTCCGCGTCGGCGCGGAGGTGATCGGGACACTGAACATCGGGCGAACCGGCGGCGACGAGGCCCACTTCACCCAGAACGAGTTCGAGTTGACGAAGCTGTTCGCCGGCCAGGCCTCGATCGCCCTCGAGAATGCCGAGGCCCACGGTGCCATCAAGGTCCGGGCCGAGCACGACGCCCTGACTGGGCTCCGCAACCACGGCCAGTTCCAGCACGAGTTCGAGGAGACGATCGCCGCCGCGGAGGGCCCGTTCGCGCTTCTGATGCTGGATCTCGACTCGTTCAAGGCCTTCAACGATGCGTGCGGCCATCCCGCCGGCGACGCGCTCCTCGCCGGCGTCGCCGTGGCGCTCCGAAACGGCATTCGGGACGGCGACAGTGCGTATCGCTATGGCGGCGACGAGTTCGCCGTGATCCTGCCCGGAGCGAGCCGGATCGAGGCTTACGAGGTCGCCGAGCGAATCCGGCAGGCGGTCCGGGACATCGCCGACCGGACGGGGCCGCGAGTGACGATCTCGGTCGGAGTCGCCTGCCGCCCGGAGGACGGCTCGACGAAGGACGAGCTGGTCGCCGTCGCCGACCAATCGCTGTACATGGCAAAGCCGTCATCACAGGCGAGCGGTGCCGACGCCGGCCGGCACGACCCGTATCTGGCGGCACTCGACCAGACCGCCATCGCGCTGATGAATCGCCGTGATCCAACGGAGCTGCTCAACACGATCATGACCCGGGCGGCGGCCCTGCTCGGCACGCCGCACGGCTTCATCTACCTCGTCGAGCCCGACGGTGAGAGCCTCATCTGCCGTCACGGAACCGGGATCTTCTCCGACTACCTCGGGTTCCGGATGCCGATCACCGATGGCATCAGCGGGTTGGTCGTGCGCGAGCGTCGCGGCATCGCAGTCGACGACTACGACACCTGGTCCGGGCGGGCCAGAAACCTTCCGTCATCCGTCTTCGGGGCGGTCGTCGGCGTGCCCCTGACCTCGGGCCAACGCGTGATCGGCGTCATCGGCCTCGCGTCGGGAGTGAGCGAGCGACGCTTCGGCGAGCTCGAGATCGGCGCGCTGACACGCTTCGCCCAGCTCGCCTCGATCGCGCTGGACAATGCCAATCTCTTCGAGACAGCCCAGCGCGGCGCGCTCTACGACCCGATCACCGGACTGCCGAACCGCGAGCTGCTGTCCGACCGCATCGCCCACGCCCTGTCCCGGGCCCGCGACGGCGAGGACGAGGCGATCGCCCTCGTCCTCCTCGATCTCGATCGCTTCAAGACGATCAACGAGAGCCTCGGGCATGCGTTCGGGGACCAGCTCCTGGCTGCCGTCGGCGAGCGGCTCGGGGCGTGCCTGCGGCCCGGCGACACCGTCGCCCGGTTTGGTGGCGACGAGTTCGGGATCATCCTCGACGGCTTCCGCGGCCTCGACGGCGCCCACCCAATCGCCGAACGGATCATCGAGGTCCTGCGGGCCCCGTTCACGCTCGGCGGTCGGGAGTGGTTTATCAATGCGAGCATGGGCATCGCGATCGCCCGACCGGGTAGATCCGACCCCGCCGACCTCTTCCGCGAAGCCGAGATCGCCCTCGTCCAGGCGAAGCGCGAGCCCGGCATGCGGTACACGTTCTTCGAGCCGGCGATGAGCGCGGCGACCATGGAACGGGTCGAGCTCGAGAACGACCTCCGCCGCGCGCTGGAGCGCGACGAGCTGCGGCTCCACTATCAGCCGATCGTCGACCTCGCATCGAGCCGGATCGTCGGGCTCGAGGCGCTCGTCCGCTGGCAGCACCCGACGCGCGGCCTCGTCCCACCGCTGTCGTTCATTCCACTCGCCGAGGAGACCGGACTGATCATCCCGGTCGGCCGGTGGGTGCTGGAGACGGCCTGCCGGCAGGCGCGAAGCTGGATGGACATGCTGCCCGGGTCGCAGCTCGTCATCAGCGTCAACCTGTCGGCGCGGCAGTTCACGCAGCCCGACCTCGTCGAGCAGGTAGCCGAGATCCTCGCCGAAACCGGCCTGCCCGCGAATCTCCTCGAGCTCGAGATCACAGAGAGCGTGCTGATGGACCAGTCGGAGGCCGGGACGCGAGCGTTGCGAGCGCTTCGCGAGGTCGGCGTCAAACTCGTCCTCGACGACTTCGGGACCGGCTACTCGTCGCTGTCGTACCTCAAGCACCTGCCGCTGGACACGATCAAGATCGATCAGTCCTTCGTCCAGGGCCTCGAGTCGGAGGGCGCCAACCTGCCGATCGTCCAGGCAGTCATCGCCCTCGCTCACGGCCTGGGCATGGGCGTCGTCGCCGAGGGCATCGAGACCGCGGGCCAGCTCGCCGGCCTGCTGTCACTCGATTGCGACCGCGGCCAGGGCTTCCTCTACGCCCGCCCGATGCCGCCGACCGACCTCGAGCCGATGCTCGTCACCGGGATCGCCCCGAAGGGTCAGCCGCCAGCGCCGCCGGCACGCGCCCGGCGGCGCCGCGCAAACCCTTAGCGGCGGCCGCCGGTCAGGCGAAGCAGGAACAGGAAGATGTTGACGAAGTTGATGTACAGGTGGATGGCGCCCAGGACCGAGGCCTTCTCGACCGATCCGAGCGACGCCGCGTAGTCGCCGTACGAGATCTTCTGGACGTCGTAGGCGGTGTAGACGGTGAAGACCACGACGCCGATGAGGGCGATCACCCAGCCGATCGGCGAGCTACCCAGCCACAGGTTGACGATCGAGGCCACGAACACGCCGACCATCCCCATGAACAGGAAACCGCCGAGTGAATTGAGGTTTCGCTTCGTTGTCGCACCGTAGATCGCCGCGGCCCCGAACATCGCCGAGGCGCCGAGGAACGACGTGATGACCGACTCGACCTTGTAGAGCGAGACGATGACGCCGATCGTCACGCCCATCGTCGCTGCGAACACGAAGAAGAGCCCAAGGGCGAGCGTCGCATTCAGGCGCGAAATGAGCGCCTGGATGCCAATGCCGAGGCCGAGCTGGGCGATGACGATGATCCACCACGAGCGTCCCACGCCCGCGATGAGATCCGGCTGGCCGTTCACGAGGGTCGCGACGCCGGCGGTCAGCAGAAGCCCGGCGAACATCCAGCCAAACGACTGGGTCAGGAACGTGTTCGATAGCTCCGGAGCCGGTCGAACCCCCAGCTGCGACGGGAGGCCGCGGTTCTGCATCAGCGTGTGCTCCTCTCAGTGGCCGCGCCCTGCTGGCGCCGGCGATCGGGTCGAGACGGTGTGGCGGTCCGTGCCTCCGCCTGCTCCGCGGCCCTCGCGAGGACCCAGAGCAGATCGGCGAACCGGTTCAGGTACGGTAGCAAATGAGGACCCGGAATCAATCCCTCCCGACCCAACCCGACCGCCCTCCGCTCGGCCCGGCGGATGATCGTCCGGGCCAGCTCGAGAGCGGCACTCGTCGGGGTCTCGCCGGGCACGACGAACTCGTTCGGCATCGCGATGTGGGCCTCGACCTCGCGTAGGAGGTCCTCGATCCCCTCGACCATCTCGGCCGAGACGCGCGTCCGGCCGTCCTCGAGGCGATCCCACGCGTCGGGATTCGTTGCGAGCTCTGCCGCCGCAACGAACAGCTCGCGCTGGAGGCGCAGGATGACGGCCGGCAGCTCACCGAACCCGACCGACAGGACGCCGAGGCGGTCCTTCAGCCCGAGCTGGGCGCGCGCCAGGCCCAGGGCGGCGACGGCCTCATCGATCGTGCCGTAGGCCTCGGCCCGCAGGTCATCCTTCGAGATCCGCTGTCCGCCGAACAGCAGGCCCGTCGACCCGTCGTCCCCTTTGCGGGTGGCGACCGCCGACTCGAATCCGTCGGTCACCACATGAGCCCGGCGTCGCGCGGATCCCAGCGCTCGGCCAGGAGCGTCACCTTGACGTCATGCTCGACGACCGATTCGGCCTGCTCCTTGACCTGCTGGATCATCGAGCCGGCGTAGGGGCAGAACGGAGTGGTGAGAATCATCTTCACCTCGGTCGTATCAGGGCCGAGGATGATCTGCTTGATCAGCGCCAGCTCGACGACGTTCATCCCGATCTCCGGGTCGACGACCGCACGGAGGGCGTCGAGGATCGCGAGCTCGGTGGCGCGCCGCTCAGCATCGAAGGCGGGGGCGGCGTCGGTTGCGTCAGCGGCGGCGGCAGGTGCGGCGGCCTGCGGATCGGTGGTGGTGTCGGTCATCAGAGGCTCCGGGTGCGTGTCTCGATCGTATCACCGAGCCCGCTCAGCCCCGAAATTCGCCCAGCAAGGGATTAGGCGGCGGGTCGCGCCTTGACCACGATCCCGGGAACCCGGTACTGGGCCGGTAGGTCGGCCGCCTCGTCCTCGGAGTAGCCCGGGCCGGCGAGCGAGCCGTCCGGCTCGAAGAACTCCGAGTAGCGATCGCGGTTGTTCGCGGCGTATGCGTATGCAGCCGCGACTCCGAGACG
>Ga0210378_10000779_pt1 | contig 16557 bp, 22 predicted proteins | sample PLM1_60_b1redo_FD_155465 | JGI IMG/M metagenome (GOLD analysis project Ga0210378, IMG submission 155465) | Groundwater sediment microbial communities from an aquifer in East River, Colorado, USA - PLM1_60_b1 redo | ecosystem: Environmental > Terrestrial > Soil > Riparian zone | place: USA: East...
GCTACGTCGGCGAAGTCTTGAAGAAGAAGGCCGGCAAGGCGGGCGCCACCGGCACCGGCAGCGGAACGGGGGCGAAGTGACGCGCATCAATGACGCTGGCAGCGAGCGCCGGATCCACTCCGGCGCGAGCGACATGGGGGGGAGCGCGAATGCGCGCGGGGGGGTGCTTTCGCGCCCGTACCCCCCCGGATTCACGAAGAGAGCGCGTAGCGCGCGCGGGGGTGCTTTCGCGCCCGTACCCCCCCGGAATGACGACTGATCATGCAAGTCAAGACGAAGGAAGACATCCGGGCCCGGATCCACCGCCGCATCCGCAAGCGGATGACGGGGACGCCGGGGCGGCCGCGGCTGGCCGTGTTCCGCAGCCAGAGCCACATCTACGCCCAGGTGATCGACGACGAGGCCGGACGCACGCTGTGCTCCGCCTCCTCGCTGGACAAGGAGCTGAAGGACGACGGCGCCAAGCGCGGCGCCGACGTCGAGGCCGCCAAGAAGGTCGGCCAGCTCATCGCCTCGCGGGCGAAGGAGAAGGGGATCCAGGCCGTGGTCTTCGACCGCGGCGGCTTCCAGTACCACGGCCGGATCAAGGCGCTGGCCGACGCCGCCCGCGAGAGCGGGCTGAAGTTCTGAAGGGACTATCGATGAAGCATGTGACAGAGAAGATCGACATCGGCGGGCTGGAGCTGAAAGACCAGGTCGTCGCCATCAACCGCGTGACCAAGGTCGTCAAGGGAGGCAAAAACCTCTCGTTCAGCGCCCTCGTCGTCGTCGGGGACAGCAACGGTCACGTGGGCTACGGCATGGGCAAGGCCCGCGAGGTCTCCTCCGCCATCAAGAAGGGCGTGGAGGCGGCCAAGAAGAACATCGTCCGGGTCCCCATCACCGAGAAGGGGTCGACCATCCCCCACACCGTGACCGGGCGCTTCGGGTCCGGCGCCGTCCTCCTCAAGCCGGCCTCGGAGGGAACGGGCGTCATCGCGGGAGGTGCGGTGCGGGCGGTGATCACCGCCGCCGGCATCCAGAACATCCTGACCAAGAGCCTCGGCTCCACGACCGCCCACAACGTCGTGAAGGCGACCGTCGACGCCCTGCTGCGGCTGAAGCAGCCCGAGAGGGTGGCGCGGCTGCGTGGCAAGGAACTGGCGGACATCCTGGAACCGGTCCAGAAGCGGCGGACCTCGCGCGCTCCCGCGACCCCGCCCGCGGTCGAACCCCCTCCGGTGACGCCGGCCGAGGCATAAGGCGACCGCATGGCCAGGGAGAAGAAGGCGGGAGCGAAGGCGGCCGGGCGCGTGCGCATCCGGATGATCGGCAGCGTCATCGGCTGCCCCGAGAAACAGCGGGCCACCGTGCGTGGCCTCGGCCTGCGGCGCCTGCACCAGGTGGTGGAGCGGGAGGACACGCCCGCCGTCCGCGGCATGGTCAAGAAGATCCCGCATCTGGTCGAGATCGTCGAACAGTAGGACAAGGAAACTTCCATGGCTCTGAATGAACTCAAACCGGCCCCGGGTGCCGTCCGGGAGCGCAAGCGGGTGGGCCGCGGCCCCGGCAGCGGGCTGGGCAAGACCTCGGGGCGGGGCGAGAAGGGCCAGAAGAGCCGCAGCGGCTTCGGCCAGCGCGAGGGCTTCGAGGGCGGCCAGATGCCGCTCCATCGCCGCGTCCCCAAGCGCGGCTTCAACAACAAGTGGCGCAAGGAGTACACGGCGGTCAACCTGGAGAAGCTCGCCATCTTCGACGCGGGGACGATCGTCACCCCGGAGCTGCTGATGCAGCGCGGCATCGTCAAGAACCTCCGCGACGGGCTCAAGGTCCTCGGCGACGGCGAGCTGAAGGAGGCGATCACCGTCCGCGCCCACAAGTTCAGCGCCCGTGCCCAGGAGAAGATCACCGCCGCCGGGGGCAAGGCAGAAGTCATCGAGAGGTAGACGATGCTTCAGAGCCTGCGCAACATCTGGGACATCCCCGACCTGAGGAAGAGGGTGCTCTTCACCCTCGGCCTGCTCGCGGTCTACCGCGTCGGGAACCACATCCCCACGCCGGGCATCAACGCCCAGGCCCTCATCGACTTCTTCGAGCAGAACAAGGCCAACTGGTTCGGGCTCGTGGACATGTTCTCGGGCGGCAACCTGGCCAAGGTCACGGTCTTCGCCCTCGGGATCATGCCGTACATCTCCGCGTCGATCATCCTCCAGCTCCTGACGGTGGTTTGGCCCTACCTCGAGAAGCTGTCCAAGGAGGGCGAGCTCGGCCGGCGCAAGATCACGCAGTACACCCGCTACGGGACGGTGCTGCTCTCGATCGTGCAGTCCCTCGGCATCGCCGTCTACCTCGAGCGGATGACGATCAACGAGCAGTTCCGGATCGTCGAGTCCCCCGGCTTCGCCTTCAAGCTGATGACCGTGCTCACCCTCACCACGGGCACCGCCTTCATCATGTGGCTGGGCGAGCAGATCACCGAGCGCGGGATCGGCAACGGGATGAGTCTCCTCATCTTCGCCGGCATCGTGGTGGGCTTCCCCCGCGGGCTCATCAGCACCGTCGACATGATCCGGCGCGGCGAGCTGGGCCTGCTCGCCGCCATCCTCCTCGTGGTCATGATGGTGCTGGTGGTGGCCGCGATCGTGTTCGTGGAGCGGGGCCAGCGTCGCATCACCGTGCAATACGCCAAGCGCGTCGTCGGCCGCCGCATGTACGGCGGGCAGTCGACTCACCTGCCCCTGCGCGTGAACACGAGCGGCGTCATCCCGGTGATCTTCGCCTCCTCCATCATCGCGTTCCCGCAGACCATCGCGAGCTTCTTCCAGGCCAACAACCCCTGGATGCGGGCGGTGTCCGAGCAGCTGCAGTGGGGGATGCCGCTCTACAACCTGCTGTACGTCTCGTTCATCATCTTCTTCTGCTACTTCTACACGGCGATCGTGTTCAATCCCGACGACGTCGCGGAGAACATGCGCAAGTATGGGGGATTCATCCCCGGCATCCGGCCCGGCAAGCGCACCGCCGAGTACCTCGACCACATCCTCGGCCGCATCACGTTCGGGGGAGCGATCTACCTCGCGCTGGTGGCCATCCTCCCCGAGTTCCTGATCACTGGGATCCGGGTCGCCCCCATCCCGCTCATCGGCCCTCCGCTCGACGCGTTCCTGACCGACAACAACCTGGGGTGGATCACCGAGGGCCTGCACCTGAACTTCTACTTCGGCGGCACCTCGCTGCTGATCATCGTGGGGGTGGCCATGGACACCGTGGCCCAGGTCGAGGCCCAGCTCATCATGCGCCATTACGACGGCTTCAGCGGCCCGGGCAAGGGCCGGAGGATCCGTGGTCGACGCTAGGCCGGAGGTTCGGCCGGCGCCACGGCTGCGGGTCATCTTCCTCGGGCCACCGGGCGCGGGCAAGGGCACGCAGGCCGGCCGCCTGGCCGAATGGGCCAAGGTGCCGCGGATCTCGACCGGAGACATGCTCCGGGAGGCGATCGCGGCGGGCACGCCCCTCGGCCGGCAGATCGCGCCGCTCATGGAGAAGGGCGCGCTCGTGCCCGACGATCTCCTCATAGGCGTCGTACAGGAGCGGCTGCTGCACAAGGACTGCGCGAAGGGCTACATCCTCGACGGCTTCCCGCGCACGCTGCGCCAGGCGAGCGGCTTCGAGACGATGGTGGGGGGCGATCTCACCGAGGAGCTGCTGGTCTTCGACGTGGAGGTGCCGCGTGCGGAGCTGCTGCGGCGGCTGTCGGGCCGCCGGTGGTGCCCGACGTGCCAGTCCACCTACCACGTCGACAACAACCCGCCCCTCAACGACCTGCTCTGCGACCGCGAAGGCACGCAGCTCATCCAGCGTGAGGACGACAAGGAGGTGGCGGTGGCCCGCCGCCTCGCCGAGTACGACGAGCGCACGGCGCCGCTCATCGACTACTATCGCGGACGCTCGCATTTCTACCGCATCGACGGCTACCGGCCCCCGGACACGGTGTTCCAGGAGCTGACGCGCATCACCGGGGAGGTGGCGCGCGTCGCCGGGGCCCGTCGGACATGAGCGTCCATCGGACATGAGCGTCCAGAAGTCCTGGAGCGAGCTCCAGAAGATGCACCGCGCCTGCCGCATCGTCGTGGAGACGCTGGAGGCGCTGGCGCGGGCGGCGGCACCGGGAGTCCCCACGAAGGAGCTGGACCGCATCGCCCGGGAGCACATCGTCAAGGCGGGCGCGAAGCCGGCCTTCCTCGGCTACCGCGGGTACCCGGCCACCCTGTGCATCTCGATCAACGAAGAGGTGGTGCACGGTATCCCGGGCGACCGCCGGTTGAAGGACGGCGACGTGGTCGGTCTCGACCTCGGCTGCGTGGTCGACGGCTTCTACGGCGACGCGGCCCGGACGGTCGGCGTGGGGCGGGTGAACGAGCCGGCCCGCCGCCTCATGCGCGTGACCGAGGATGCCCTCCGCGCCGGGATCGAGCAGTGCCGGCCGGGGAAGCGGGTGGGAGACATTGGGCACGCCGTCCAGCGCCTGGCGGAGGCCGAGGGCTTCTCGGTGGTGCGGGAGTTCGTGGGCCACGGCATCGGGACGTCGCTGCACGAGGACCCGCAGGTCCCGAACTACGGCCCCCCGGGCCGCCGCGAGCGTCTGGTGCCCGGCATGTGCCTGGCCATCGAGCCGATGGTGAACGCGGGCGGCCCGGACGTGAAGGTCCTCGACGACGGCTGGACGGCGGTGACGACCGACGGCAGCCTGTCCGCCCACTTCGAGCTGTCGGTGGCGATCATGGCGGAAGGGCCCTGGGTGCTGTCCGATCCGTACCCGTATGCGGCGAAGGAGGCTCTTGCCTGAGGGCGCCGTCCGTGTCGAGGGGCGCGTGGTGGAGCAGCTTCCCAACGCCCTCTACCGGGTGGAGCTGGCCTCGAACGGCCGGCCGCAGGTGACCGCGCACGCCGCCGAAGAGGCTGGCCTCCTGCGCATCCGGCCGGGAGAGGCCGTGCTGGTGGAGCTGTCGGCCTATGACCCCGGCCGTGGCCGGATCGTGGGGAAATGCTGAAATCGTGGTATCATTAACGGTTTCGGCCGGGAGCCAGGATCCATGAAAGTGCGTTCGTCCGTGAAGAAGATCTGCGTCAAGTGCAAGGTGGTGCGGCGCCAGGGCGTGGTGCGCATCATCTGCAGCAATCAGAAGCACAAGCAGAGGCAGGGTTAAGACATGGCACGCATCGCGGGCGTCGACCTCCCCCGGCAGAAGCGGGTGGAGATCGCGCTGACCTACATCTACGGGATCGGGGTGTCGCGCAGCAACAAGATCCTCGCCAAGGCCGGGATCGACCGCAGCGTCCGGGTCAAAGACCTCTCCGAAGAGGAGAGCAACCGCATCGCCAAGATCATCGACAGCGAGGGCGGCGTCGAGGGCGACCTCCGCAAGGATATCGCCATGAACATCAAGCGGTTGATGGAGATCGGCTCCTACCGCGGCATGCGCCACCGGCGCAACCTGCCCGTGCGCGGCCAGCGCACCCACACGAACGCCCGCACGCGGAAGGGCCCGCGGCGTACGCTCATCCGTCCCAAGCCCGCCGCGCCCAAGGTCTAGGAGAATAGATGTCCGAGCCGACCACCCCCACCACCCCCGCGGCGAAGAAGCCGTCGAGCAAGAAGGCCAAGAAGGAGAAGAAGCACGTCGTCCACGGCATCGCCCACGTGCACGCCTCCTTCAACAACACGCACGTCACGATCACCGACCTCGAAGGCAACGTGGTGACGTGGTCCAGCGCGGGCACGCTGGGGTTCAAGGGGTCGCGCAAGGGAACGCCCTTCGCCGCCCAGCAGGCCGCCTCCGCCGCCGCCACCGTGGCCAAGGAGTCGGGGCTGCGCTCGCTGGACATCAGGGTCAAGGGACCGGGCAGCGGCCGCGAGTCGGCCATCCGGGCCCTGCAGGCGGCGGGAGTGGAGATCAAGTCCATCAAGGACGTGACCCCGATCCCGCACAACGGTTGCCGGCCGCCCAAGCGGCGCCGGGTGTAGGAGAGATAGAGCGTGGCGAGATATACGGGTCCAGTCTGCCGCTTGTGCCGCCGCGAGGGCATGAAGCTGTTCCTCAAGGGCGACCGCTGCTTCACGGAGAAGTGCGCGATCGAGAAGAGGAACTACGCGCCCGGGCAGCACGGCAAGGGCGCGCGGATCAAGAGCAAGCTGCAGGGCTACGGCCTCCAGCTGCGCGAGAAGCAGAAGGTGAAGCGGCTCTACCGCCTCATGGAGGGGCAGTTCGCGCTCACCTTCGACCGCGCCACGCATGAGAAGGGCGTCTCGGGCGAGCTGCTGCTCCAAAAGCTGGAGCGCCGGCTCGACAACGTCGTCTACCGCCTTGGCTTCGGCAGCTCGCGCGACCAGGCCCGCCAGCTCGTCCGCCACGGGCACGTGCGCGTGAACGACAAGAAGCTGAACATCCCATCCTTCCAGGTCCGCCCGAACGACTTCATCAGCCTCTCCGCGCGCGCGGCCAAGAACGCGCTCGTGCTGCAATCGGTGGAGGCGGTGAAAGGGCGCGGCGTGCCCAAGTGGCTGGAGCTGGACGCGACGGCCATGAAGGGGAACGTCCTGTCGATGCCCGCTCGGGACGACGTGAACTTCCCGATCCAGGAACAGCTCATCGTCGAGCTTTATTCGAAGTAACCGGAGGACTCAAAAACACATGCTGTGGAAAGGCTTCCAGAAACCGAAGCGTCTCGAGGTCGACCGCGAGGACCAGACCGATACCTTCGGCCGCTTCACCGCCCAGCCTTTCGAGCGCGGTTTCGCCACCACGGTGGGGAACGCCCTGCGCCGGGTGCTGCTGTCGAGCATCGAGGGGGCGGCCATCACCGCGGTTCGAGTGGAGGGCGTGCTGCACGAGTTCTCGCCCATCCCCGGCGCCATGGAGGACACGACCGACCTCATCCTCAACCTCAAGCGCGTCCCGCTGAAGATGCACGTGGAGCATCCCAAGACGCTGCTCCTGAAGACGTCTTCGCCGGGCGAGGTGCGGGCCAAGGACATCACCCCCGACCCTGACGTCGAGATCCTCGACCCCGAGGCCTACATCGCGACCCTCGGCCAGGGTTCCACGCTGTCGGTGGAGATGCGGGTCAAGCAGGGGCGCGGCTACGTGTCCGCGGACAAGAACTTCGACGAGGACCTCTCGATCGGCTGGATCCCCGTGGACTCCGTCCACTCGCCGATCAAGAAGGTCAACTACTTCGTCGAGAACGCCCGCGTAGGCCAGGCCACCGACTACGAGAAGCTCACCCTCGAGGTCTGGACCAACGGAGCCGTGAGCCCCCGCGACGCGGTGGGCCTCGCCGCCAAGCTCATGAAGGACCACCTCACGATCTTCATCAACATCGAGGAGGAGGACGAGGTCGAGGAGCCGGCCGAGCTGCCGGAGCACGACCGCGAGGTGTGGTGGGAGAAACTCAACAAGAGCGTCGACGAGATGGAGCTCTCGGTGCGCTCCTACAACTGCCTCAAGAACGCCAACATCCGGACGATCGGCGAGCTCGTGCAGAAGACCGAGGCCGAGATGCTCAAGACCAAGAACTTCGGCCGCAAGTCCCTGAACGAGATCAAGGAGATCCTGGCCGGCATGGGCCTCTCCCTCGGGATGAAGCTCGACAACTGGCCCGCCGCGCAGGGCGAGAACTCGGGCCGGTAGGCGACCATGCGGCATCGCGTCGGCCATCGGAAGCTCGGCCGGGTCACGCCCCACCGCATGGCGCTGCTGCGCAACCTGGCCACGGCGCTCTTTGAGCGCGAGCGCATCCGCACCACCTTGATGAAAGCCAAGGAGCTGCGGCCGTACGCGGAGAAGCTGATCACCCTCGCCCGGCGTGAGGACGACCGCCTGCACGCGCGGCGGCTGGCCGCGCGGGCGCTGCAGGACCGCACGGTGATGAAGAAGCTCTTCGACGACCTCGGGCCCCGCTTCGCCGGCCGCCCCGGCGGCTATACCCGCATCCTGCGGCTCGGCCCCCGCCCGGGCGACGGGGCGGAGATGGCGATCGTCGAGCTGCTCGGCTCCGAGTACAAGCCCGAGAAGAAGACCGAAGAGAAGGGCAAGAAGGGCGCCGCGCGGGGCGGGAAGGCCGAGGCGCCCGAGGGCGCGGAGAAGACCGCCAAGGCCGGCGCGGCAGCCAAGGGCGGGCGGAAGGGCGCCAAGAAAGCGGAGCCCGAAGCCTAGCCACGAGCGGAGCGCGATTCATTCGCGCGAAGCGAGGGGGGTCTGGGGGGGCGCCGCTAGCCCCCCCAGCTCAAATACGACGCCTAGCCGCTACTCCTGCGGCCGCACCGCCGCCATGGCGGTGTCGCCCTTGTAGTCGAAGGTCGCGGCCAGGAACAGCCGCTCCGGCGTCGACCGCCGGAACGACCACGAGGCGACCGTCTGCCGCGCCGCTTCCTTCAGCGGCTCGGGACCGTTCACCTCCCGCACCGTCGCGGAGCCCGCCGCATCCACCGCAAAATGGACGTCCACCGTGCCCGAGATCCCCTGCATCCGGGCGAACGGCGGGGAGACCGGCCGCCGACCCTTGACCAGGTCGGGGACGCCGACGGCAAGAGTCACGTCGCGCACGGCGGAGATCCCCGGCTGCGGCGGCGGGGGAGTGGCCGGCACGGCGGGGATCGGTGAAGCCGCCGCCACGCCCTCGGGCGGCGCTCCGGTCGGGGGCGCCGGGAGGGCGGGCGCGGGGGCCGGCGTGCCTCCGGCGGGATTCCGGATCAGCTCCTCAGGGGGGGCAGCCGGCCGAGGGGAGGCCGGGGCCGGACTGGGCGCGGGCGATGGCGCGAGCGCGGGTGCAGGAGAAGGCGCCACCGGCACGGGCAGTGGCGACGGCGCGGCCGCGGGCGATGTCGGGACGGCGGGCGCGTCCCGGGGGGCGTTGCCCGTCGCGTCCGGAGCCGGTGAAGCATCCGCCGGAGCCGGCGCCGCGATCCGCCGCACGCCGCTCGAGCGCAGGTCCACGTGCGGCCCGCCCTTGTTGGAGGCGAAGTCCGCCCGCACCTCGAACACCAGCGCGGTGCCACCCTCGACGGGGCTGAACCGCCACGTCCGCAGGGCCTGGATGAGGGACTCGGCCCACGGCGAGTCGCCCTCCTTGATGTGGGCCTCGGCCACGTGGCCGTCAGGGTCGAGGGTCACCTCCGCCGTCACCGTGGCCTCGCCCGCTCCCGCGTCGATGGGGTAGGGGGGGATCACTCCCTGGCGCAGCTCCGGGATGCCTTCCTCGCGCGCCATCTCCGGCAGGCGCATCTTGAACTCGATGGGAACGGTGAGGATCACGCTCACCGGGTGGCCCTCCACCTTGGTGCTCTCGTACTCCCACTGACGGACGGCGACGAGGGCGGCGTCGTCGAAGGGAGGGACGCTGCGGGTGACGCGGGCGGAGACGACCTTGCCGTCGGGACCGACCACCAGCTCCAGGATCACGATGCCGCGCATCCCCATCGCCTGGGCCTCGGGTGGGTATTGCGGAGACACGGACTTGACGCGCTTGGGGGCGGGAACGTCGACGCCGGCCATCTTGGGGGCGTCCCGGGGGGGATCCTGGGACAGGCCCGGCCGCGGGACGAGAAGCAACGCGGCGAGCAGCAGCACGGCCGGGCGCAGGTTCATCCCCACAGTCTACATTGAGCTGGGGGGTGCTAGCGGCGCACCCCCAGACCCCCCGCTCGCTGCGCGGGAGTGAATCCCGCTGCGCTCGCAGCTGTTGCTTGAAATCTAGCGCTACGCTTCCGCGGGCTGCTCGCCGCGCTCGGCCCTGGAGGCGGTGACGATCTTCTCCTGGAGGTGGCCGGGCACCTCCTCGTAGCGCGACATCTCCATGTGGTACGAGCCGCGGCCGCCGGTCATCGACGTGAGCTCGGCATCGTAGGAAAGCATCTCCGAGAGCGGCACCTCGGCCTTGATCACCTGCAGCCCGCCCCGCGGCTCCATGCCCTGGGGCCGGCCGCGGCGCGACGAGAGGTCGCCCATCACGGAGCCCGCGTGCTCCTCGGGGACGGCGATCTCGACCTTCATGATGGGCTCGAGGAGCGTCGGCCGGCACTTCGCCACCGCGTCCTTGAACGCCAGCGACCCCGCGATCTTGAACGACATCTCGGAGGAGTCGACGTCGTGGTATTGCCCGTCGAAGAGCTCCACCTGGAAGTCGACCATCGGGAAGCCCGCCACGATGCCCTTCACCCGGGCTTCCTGGATGCCCTTCTCTACCGCGGGGATGAAGTTCTTCGGGATGGAGCCGCCGAAGATGTCGTCCACGAACTTGAAGTCCTCTCCCCGGGCCAGGGGCTTCATCCGGATCTTGCAGTCGCCGAACTGGCCGTGGCCACCGGTCTGCTTCTTGTGCCGCCCGTGGCCTTCGGCCGCGCCCTTGATCGTCTCCCGGTAGGGAATCTTCGGCTTCTTGAGGTTGACCTCCACCTTGAAGCGCTTCCGCAGCTTGCCGACCGCGACCTCGATGTGGAGCTGCCCGGTGCCCGAGAGGAGCATCTCGTGGGTCTGGGCGTCCCGGGAAAGGCGCAGGACGGGGTCCTCCTCCATAATGCGGTGGAGGGCCTGCGAGATCTTGTCCTCGTCCCCCCGCGTCTTCGGCTCGATGGCGAAGGTGGTGGCGGGTTCGGTGAACGCGATCGGCGGGTACACGATCGGGTGGGCCTTGTCGCACAGCGTGTCGTTGGTCTGCGTCTCCTTCAGCTTCGCGACCGCGCCCAGGTCGCCGGCCTGCATCTCCGGCACCGGCGTCTGGTTCTTGCCCTGGAGGAGGAAGAGCGCGCCCACACGCTCGCCGACGTCCCGAGTGGCGTTGTGCACGTTGCCGTCCGACTTCAGGACCCCGGAGTAGACGCGGAAAAGGCTGATGCGCCCGGCGTGCGGGTCGGCCAGCGTCTTGAAGACGAAGGCCGAGAGGGGCGCGCTCGCCGACGGCGGCCGGGCCGTGGGCTCCTTCTTGACCGGGTCCATGCCTACGGTTTCCCCGCGGTCGACGGGCGAGGGAAGCAGGTCCACGATGGCGTCGAGGATCGGCTGCACGCCGATGTTGCGTCCGGAGGATGCGGGGAGGACGGGGAAGATCCTGCCGGCGAGGACCCCGAGCCGCAGGCCCCGCACGAGGTCGTCATGGGGGAGCGTGCCCTTGTCGAAGAACGCCTCCATGAGGTCCTCGTTGCTCTCCGCCACCATCTCGACCAGCTTCTCGCGCCAGGTCGTGGCCGCGTCGCGCACCTCCGCGGGGAGGTCCACCGCCTGGAACTTGCCGCTCTGGTCGTTCGCGTACACGTCGGCCTTCTCGGTGAGCAGGTCGGCCACGCCCACGAAGCCCTTCTCCTCCCCGAGGGGGATCGCGAGCGGGACGACCGCGCGGCCGAAGGCGGACTGGAGGGAGTCCAGCGTGCGCAGGAACGACGCGCGCTCGCGGTCCATCCGGTTGACGACGATGACCCGCGGGATCCCCTGTTCCGCCGCGTAGTGCCACGACCGCTCGGTCTGCACCTCCACTCCCGCCACGGAGTCCACGACCACCAGGGCCGCGTCCGCGACCCGCAGGGCCGCCTGGGCCTCGGCGAAGAAGTTCGCGTAGCCGGGCGCGTCGAGCAGGTTGACCTTGGCCTTGCGCCATTCCCCCCAGGCCAGCGCGGTCTGGAGGCTGATCCGCCGCTCGATCTCGTCGGGATCGAAGTCCGTCGCCGTGGTGCCGTCGTCCACGCGGCCGAGGCGGTTGACGGCGCCCATGTCGAAGAGCATGGCGGAGACGAGCGACGTCTTGCCGCAGCCGCCATGCCCGACGATGGCCACGTTGCGGATGCTCGGGGTGTCGTAGACCTTCATGCTCCCTCCCGGGTCGTAGGCTGGGAAAGGCGATCATAACCTAAGGTCTATAATGGCCGGGTGGTATCGTCGCGACCGCGGCTGTTCATCGCCCTCGACGCCGGCTCGGTATCGGGAGGGGCGGTCGCGCGGAGCGGGGGCGGCTTCCGCGTCGCCTCGAATGCGCGCGTGCCGCTGGCGGCCGGGGCTCTCGTGCCCACGCCGTTCGCCCCCAACGTCGCCCGCCCCGGCGAGGTGGCGGACGCGCTGCGAGAGCTGGCGCGCTCGCTCGGCGTCGGCCCCGCCCCGGTGTGCCTGCTGCTGCCCGACGGGATCGCCCGCCTTGCCGTCGTGGAAGCGCCGGCCGACATCACGCCCCAGCAGTACGCCCGGTTCCGCATCGTGCCCGGGCTGCCGTACCCGCCCGAAGAGGCGGTCGTCGACGTGCTCGCCCTGGGCGGCGGCCGCACGGTCGTGGCCGCGGTCCGGCGGAGCGTGATCGAGGGATACGAGGCGGTGGCCGGGCAGGCCGGCATCGCCCAGGACCGGCTGGACCTGACACCTCTGGCCGCGCTGTCGGGTCTGTTGCGCGAGCGCGGCGGCGCCGCCGGCCTCACGGTCGACGTGATCCTCGGGGACGTCGCCTTCTGCCTGGCCGCGCATGAAGACGGCGTCCTGCGCGCTCTTCGCAACCGGCGGCGCGATCCCGGCCCCGACGAGGCCGGCCGCCTGGCGGAGGAGATCGAGAGAACCGCCCTCCTTGCGGGCAACGGAGCCGGCCCCCGCGTCCGGGTCGTCGGCTCCGGCGCCCGGGAGCTGATCGCGCGGTGGCGCGCGGCGGGCGGCGCGGCCGAGCCAGGCTGGCGCGCCGACAATGCCGGCCCCGGGATCGAAGCTTCGGAGCTGGCGTGGCTCGGCGGAGCGGCCGTGTGAGATCCGAAAGGCGGGGGGTCGACGAATAATTGACCGAGCGCGATTTTTCTTCCCGGCCGCGCCGGCGCGCCGCGCGCCCGCTGGATCTGGCATTGCTCGCGCTGGGGGCCGCGGCCTTCGTGCTTTCGGTCTACGCCGTGGCGAAGGCCTGGACCGGCCAGCGGCGGGCCGCGGCGCGCGCCAGCGAGACGCGACGCGAAGCGGACGACGCGCTGGCCAGGGTGCGGGAGCTGGAAGCGCGCCGCGAGCCCGCGGAGGGCATCGCTTCGCAGGCCCTGTTCACGGCGGAAGCGCCCCCGCCGCGCGTCCTGGCGGACCTCGTCGCGCTCATGCCGGGCGACGTGCGGCTGGACGCCGTGACCCTCACCTACGGCGAGCCGCTCGGCCTGCAGGTGGACGTGGCCGCGCGCAGCGCGTCGTCCTACGACCTGTTCCTCGACCGATTGCAGCGCTCGCCGCTCTTCGCGGACGTCTTGCCCGGCGACGAGAATCGCGACGGCGAGCTGCGCACGTCCATCCGCATGACGTACCGCCCCCTATGAGGTTGTCGAGGATCGTGGCCGGCGCGCTCGGGCTGCTCGCCGTGCTGCTCTACGTGGCGCTCACGCTGCCGCTGGAATCGCAGGCGGTGGCGGCGGGCGAGCAGTACCGGCAGGCGCGCGACCAGCGCCGCGACGCTCGCGCTCGCGTCGCCGAGCTCGAGCGGCGGGCCGCCGCGCGCAGCCGCGCCGCCGCCATCCTCGCCGCCGCCCGCGCCGCGCCGGGAGGCGGGGTGCGCGAAGTGCGCCGCGGAGTCGTTGAGATCGTGACCCGCTCCCGCGTCTCGGGCGTCCGGCTCGGAGTCCGGCCGGGACGGCCGCCCGCGTCGGCGACGGTGGCCCTTTCCGCGGAAGGCCCGTTCGCCGACGTCGTGCGCCTCACCGGCGACCTGGCACGTCCGGGAAGCGGTCTCGTCCTGGACCGCGTGCGTCTGGTTTCGCGGCCGCCACGGGTGGCGCTCGATGTGGACGCGTCAGGGCTGGGCGCCGCGCCGTGAGAGCGAGGCTCATCGCGATCGCCGCGGTGCTGGCGATGATCCTGTCCGTCCTCCTGCTCCGCGGGCCCGGGCCGGGCGCTTCGGCACGCCCGCCGGTGCGGCCCGTGCCGACGCCGGCCCAGCCCCTGTCCCGCGCCCCGGATCCGGACCTTCCCTGGCCAGCACGCGATCCATTCCGCTACGCGGACGGGAGTACCGCAGACTCACGGCCGCGGCCACTGATGCCCGTCGCCCCGCCGCCGGTCGGGTCGAGCCCTTCACCGGCGGCGAGCGCCAACCCGCTGCGCCTCATCGGCCTCGTGCGCAAGGGCGGAAGGCTGAAGGCGGCCTTGTCGATGTTTGGGGAAACGGTGGTGCTGGGAGAAGGCGACGAGGCCCGCGGCTACAAGGTCTTGTCGGTGGACGAGGAAAGCGGCGTGAGGCTGAAGGGACCCGACGGGTCCGAGCTCAGCCTCGCCCCGCCATCGTCTTCTTGATAAAGAACCTCATCCTCGCCGCCCGAACGTGGCGACCAGGATGCCCTGCAGGACCAGACGGCCCGCGACGAGGGCCACTGCGATCCCCGTCACCATGGTCCCGATCTCGACCAGCGTCTGCATGGCCCCCTCCTGCACCTAGCATGAGCAAGAGACGTGCCTGGGGCCCCGCGAGCCTAAGAGCCTTCCCTTCAATGTGTTTGACCGCGACGGCGAACCCGGCGTGGGTGGGTGTCACGTTCTCCGTGTAAACCCGTCCACGCCGCGTGTCAGGGTAGAGACGTATCCACGCTCCCGCGGCCATCGGTGGCCTCCCGGAAGAGGTCCTCGAAGCGCGCACGGATCCGGGCTACCCCCGCGGTGCGCGCAGGGGTGGCGGGGGCGGTCGCGTCGGCCACCAGCACGAACGCCAGTCGGGAAGATCGGGGGGCATGGGCCGCATCGGGGATGCGGGGGCCCATGACCGCCAACACGTCCTCCATGCGCACCGTCCGGCGCACGCCGGTGAAGGTGACGCCGGCCTCGGGCGAAGACGAGAGCTTGTAGGGCCGGTTGGGACGAAAGTTGTCCGCCCCTTCCACGTAGAAGAACGGCGCAACCTCCTCGGGTCCGCGCAGCCCCATGGCGTACTGGTCGAGCGCGCTGTATCGACGCGTGAAGTCGACCGTCTCGAAGCGACCTCCGCCGGCGTCGGCGATGTCGTTGCCTTCCATGACCGAGGCGTCGGTGTCGAGGAAGAAGCTCCAGTGGACTCCACCCCGCCCGAGCAGCGCGCCCGAGCGCGTCCCGGGGGGATCCTTGAAACGGAGGTGGGCGAGCCATCGGTGCGCCACCTCGTGGCCCAGGATCTCGAACCCGTCCACGTCCAGGTAGGGGTCGACCACGTCCATGAAGACCACGCTCTCCAGCCTTCCCGCGCTGCCCCAGGCGGCCGAGTCGTCCCGGCGATCGAGGCCGATGCCCTGCACCTCGTTCTTCACGTTGATCTCGAAGGCCAGGCTTCCGCCGAGAGGATTCAGGGGGCGCGTCGTGTAGACGACCACCTGCTCGAAGAGGTCGGGATGGCCGAGGTAGAAGCGCCGGATGGTCGAGGCCAGGTCGAGCTTCTCCGTCTCGCTGAAGCGCTCGGCCGCGGCACCGGCCACCGACGACGGGCGGGCCGCCGAGAGGTCCACCGCCGTCAGCCTTGCCGCCGATCCGGGGGACAGGCCGACGATGGCTTCCCGGCTCTGCATCTCGCCGCCGTAGACCAGGTCGATCTCGCCCGCGGGAAGGAGCGTGACCTGGAAGCTGTTGCGGTTGATCTGGGCGCCGCCGGGCACCCCGCTCCAGGAGAAGACCGCGCGGTCGGGTCCCAGGCGGGCCGAGACGCTGCCGCCTCGGGAGGGGTCGAGGTCGGCGAAGAAGGCGCCGATCCGCGGCGGCCCCGAAAGAAACCTCCCCATGCTGCGCTCGCCCGGCCCGGCATCGGCGGCGGCGAAGGTGAGGTTGCCGTCCGCGTGGACGAAGACCTGCGTGTAGCGGACGCCGTAGAAGGGGAATGAAAAGGGCAGATCCACGGCTCTGGTGTCGTCGCTCCCCAGGCCGAGCGAGCTGCCCGGGGCGTCGAGGGGCAGCGCGATGCGGGCGATCTCGTACGCGCCCGTGACCCGCGGCGAGAACCGCAGGGCCTGGCCGTCGAGGTCGAAGGGATTTCGCCGGGCGACCAGGTCCCCGGCATCCTCGAGCACCGCCACGTGGTCGAGGTCGACGTCGCGCGCGGAGGCGGAGGCGGCACGCACGCCCCCTGTCTGCCGCCAGTAATCGTGAAGCGCCAGGAGGTCATGGGAGCCCACGGAGCCGGTGGCACATCCCGGGAGAGGCGTCCCCGAGCCGCCCTTTCCGGCGGCGGCGAGCAGTGCGACAGCCAGCGCGAGAGCGCCCGAGCGGCCCATTCGAACGATTGTAGCCGCGGTGGGCCGCGTTGAATCGCCCGCGCCTGCGTGCTATTTTGTCGCGCAGTTCGGTCACTCCACTGCGAGGCTGCCCTGCCCCGATGCCCACTAGAGAGAAGTTCGGCAAGTTCGTCCTTCTCGAAGACGTCGACACCACCGACATCGGGTCGGAGTACCGAGCGGCCAAGCTCGGACCCTCTGGGTTCGAGAAGATCGTCAGCGTCGTCCGTCTGAAGCCGGCGCTCAGCGCCAACGCCGAGGTCGCCAAGAGCCTCCTGGAGCAGGTCAAGGCGGCCGCCCAGATCCAGAACCCCAATGTGGTCAAGATCTTCGGGATCGGGAAAGTCGATGCCGCGTACTAC
>Ga0210378_10000780_pt1 | contig 16551 bp, 21 predicted proteins | sample PLM1_60_b1redo_FD_155465 | JGI IMG/M metagenome (GOLD analysis project Ga0210378, IMG submission 155465) | Groundwater sediment microbial communities from an aquifer in East River, Colorado, USA - PLM1_60_b1 redo | ecosystem: Environmental > Terrestrial > Soil > Riparian zone | place: USA: East...
AGCAGAGATTTGCGCTAAAATAATATCCTTCTTGTTTATGTAAAGAGAGTGATGAAAATCCGTAATAGAATACGCAATCCTTCTCCTCTCCACAGATCCGCATATCTTGGCATCAATTTGAATTGAAGATTCGAGGCCTGTTATATTCATCTGTTAATAATCATCTCAAATGCATTCGTACCTTCTAAACCTAATTCCAACCTTCTACTCATCCAAATCGTACAATAATAATCGGAATGCTTAACCTCTTCTATTTTATTACAATTGTGACAAATCCATGAAACAGACTCCTTACAAATTTTGCAGTGCGCAGAAGTTGTCAAACATGAGCCGCACATTCTGCAAGAATCTTTATTGAACATACTATGAAAGAGATGAACTGTTCCTATTAGGATTATGAATATTGATCTGATGGATCCTAATGAACTATATAGAATATATGATTATAATGGGTAATTGTGTATCACTTAAGTGTTTGTACCACAAGGCTTTACTAGCAAAATCCCAAAATTGATGTAGATGTTTAAAATTCAATATATCTTATATCCATCATTAATATTGATTTTAGTTACTTTTTTTATCTCTATTGCACTATCACAGGTTGTTACTAATGGCAGTAGTCTAAATTCGTCCATTATTCGTGCTGGTAAAATAAATGACTCAACAAATATAACAGTAATTGATACTGTAGGTGATATAGATTGTTCCAATAACCTACCTGCTCAAGTTGAAAAGGATAATCCTACCCTTTTTATTGCTATAGGAGACCTTTGCTACAAAAAAGATCTAACCAATTTTAAAAATACTTACACTGATCTCAGGAACGCAAACAAATTAGCTTGCTTAATAGGTAACCATGACTCAGAAGAAGATGGGAATTTAATAATTTTAAATCAAACACAAGAATACTGTGGAGACCATTGGTATCGTAAAATTGCTAATGATACGACCTTATTAATTGGACTAGATACAAATGGAGATACTATATCACAAACGAAGTGGGGACAATCATTGGTAACAAATGCGACATTGATGAAAGGAATCAAGAATGTCTTGTTACTGACTCATAAACCTGCGCATACACCGCCCGAGTCACATCACCCCGCAGAAAATTCAACAATCCGGATGATCTCAAATATCGAAGGTAACATATCAAAAAGTATTCAGATTTATGAAATTGCTGGGCACAATCATTTTATGGCCGAATCAAGCGATGGTCGCTGGTTTATTACTGGAGCTGGTGGTAGAAGTCACTACGAAGGAACAACTAGCTTAGAATGGCCTTTTGTGAACAAGATAGACTATGGATACTTACAAATCAGAATAAATAATACGGATGGCAAGGTTCTGAGTACTCAGTTCTATGGATTGGATGGAAGACTGATTCATTGATGGGTGATAGGTTTTATCGTAAAAATATTGCTTGTCAGGTCGTGCATTTGAGGAGTTTATAAAAACGCTCCTTCTGCTCCTCCATAGCTCGCAAGAGTAACAATTGCACCAATTTAGTTTAAAGGATATTTGTTCCTTACAATGACCAATCTGATCCTTATTCACCCATAATTTGTAGTATCACATTTCTATTCCTGGGTCTTGTATCCATTTCTAACAGAACTATTTGCTGCCAGGTTCCTAACGCCAATTTACCATAAATTACTGGAACAGTTAGGCTTGGTCCTATCAACGATGCCCGGACATGAGAGTGACCATTTCCGTCATGCCAAGTATTATCATGCTTATATTCTATATTTTTTGGTACTATCCGGGACACCATTTCTGGAAAATCGCGAATGAGTCCTGGTTCATATTCAATAGTCGTTATTGCCGCAGTCGATCCTGAAATAAAAACAGTAACTGTTCCATTTTCAATATTGCTCTCTTTTACTACATTTGATAATTCTTCAGTAATATCAATAATATCATCTTCTCCTTTGGAACTTACCTTAATTGTTTTAGATACAACTTTCATGTTTACTAACTTTCCACCTACTCTACTATAGGTCTGACGTGTAATAAATGGTTGTTACTATATACTAATACACCATGAGTCATGGCTCACCTTTTGTTAAATAATTTCCCAATCTATTAACAAACCATGTCCATCCTTCTGAATGTTCATTATATTGTTGTCTTTCATCCTCAGTAAATCCACTATGCCTTAGAATAACTTTTGTCTTCTCCTTACCCAGTGATTCAAACCTCCATGTTACAATAGTATCTTTATTAAATTCAGGCTTTGTCTGAAAGTGCCAAGTATATGATAATTCTCTATTTGGAATAAATTTTATAATTTTGCCGTTCATTTCATGATCCTTATCAAGATTATTATCCTCCGATCTCAAGAACCTAAAAGAGACTCGTCCTCCTTCCCTCTTTTCCAAGACTGCAATGTCTGGAAACCAGTGAGTTAACTGATCTTGATCAGATACTGCTGAAAATACCTTTTCAATTGAAGCATCTATTATTATCTCTCGATTTATTACAGTATAGTCATCACTCATCTTTTTACGACCTTCTGATTCTCCAAAAATTCTTTTAAACTTTTAAGGTTATAATCCCACATTCCAGCAAAAAAATTCATCATTTCAAGTGCCTTTTCCTTATTTAAGGAATAGATTCTATTCTTTCCAACCTTCTGTTCTAAAATCAAGTCAGAATTTTTAAGAATTCGCAGATGAATAGATACCGCAGGCAGAGAAAATTGAAAATGCTTTGAAATTTCAGTAGGCGTCATATCTCTTTCTTTTAACAAAAGCAAGATTTTTCGTCTGCTCGAGTCGGAAATTGCCTTCCAGGGGGATTCCATTAATGTTAGTTAATTAATTAATTATTTAAATATTTACATAATGATAAATATAATAATAAATAAAATGATAATATGAATGAAACAAAAAAAATTCCGGAAGGCTATCATTCGATTACCCCTGCTCTGATAGTCAAAAATGGAGATGCAGCGATTGAATTTTATAAAAAGGGATTTGGAGCTGAAGAACGACGTTGTATGAAAAGTCCTGATGGTAGGGTTGCGCATGATGAACTGAAGTTAGGTGATTCACTCTTTATGTTGTCAGATGAATATCCGGAGATGAAGTGTCATTCACCTAACTCAATTGGCGGAAGTCCAGTATCCATGTATGTATATGTTGAAGATGTTGATGCACTTTTTGATAAAGCAGTGTCTGCCGGTGCCAAAGTTTTAGATCCTGTGAAGGATCAATTTTGGGGAGATCGTCATGGTCGACTAGAGGACCCCTTTGGACATCTGTGGTCCATTGCGACTCATAAAAAAGATCTTTCAGAAGAGGAAATGAAAAGTGCTGCAGAAGCAGCATTTTCGCAAATGTCAAAGTAAATTTTCATTTTCTTTTTTTGTTAGAATAGTTCACTATTTGGGATTCATTAGGAATAATGAGCTCCACTGTAAATAATATTCCTTTTGGTCTGCATTATTGTTCGATATAATTGTCTCTTTGTATTGGAATTGTAATTTAGTAACGAAAACTTGAATTTAATACTATATATTGTTAATAATTTAATCTAATGCTACCTCCAAGTACAAGTGTGGTTAATATGGTGCATATAGTAATCAATTTTGCAGGTGACGTATTACTAGCCCAAGCTGTTAAAAGTTATCTCTCCTCTCAGGATGTAGTCTCCAGTATCTATATGATCCTTGAAAGTGATGAGATAAGCATATCATTAGAAAAAAATAATCAAAGAAATGGGAAGAGATTGATTAAAGAAATTCTACGAAATTATTTAGATGCACATCATCTATCAAGATATAAAATCATGGAATTGGAGAATATTCTCACCGTGGGTATTCCAAAAAAGATCGAAGAAATCTCAAATCTTCTCATGTGCGAAATATGTGGTTGGAGGCTAAATACAGAAGAGGAATTACTCGTCCACCGAAGGACTCATTGGATTTAGGTAGAGGTGTCGCAAAAGTATTAACATATATTTAATAGAAGGACAAATTTTGCTTGTTTTTCATGAATGGTGCAGTGTTAGTCATTTTCTTTGGTATTGGCATATTTTGTTATTTATTAATCCAACCCCTTCTTTCTTATCCAATTTCATTCTCCATTTTTTCTCTTTTCCAAAATGATACCCATTTTTTCTCAAACACCATAAGACAGCAGGAAACAATCCAAGAAATAAGTGCAGCAAACGGTATTAAAAATGGTAATAATATTGATGTAACCACATCAAGAGAGGCTGTTTCTAGAGATTTTACTGTTGGGCTCTGGACTCCTATTAATACCAGTTTTGCTCTTCAGCATTTAAAAGGCGAGGAACAGAAAAAAGCAATGGATACACTTCTAAAAAAAGGCTACCGGGAGTACTATTATGTAATGAATAACTTTGAAGATCCTAAATCTCTAAAAATGACAGACGATTTACTAGAAACTGCAAATAAGACAAATTTAAAAATAATAATCATTCTACTCCCACCGTCCGAAGGTGGACCTGATACGAGTTACGATTGGAAAGGATGGATAAAATATTTTAACTCTCTTGAAAAGAAATATCCGAAGCCATTTGAGGGTTTTACAATTGATGATTTCAACTGGATAAGCACAAGAACTGAGACAAAATTCAAGAATAACATAGATTTTATGGAATATTCCGGGCTCTCTGAATTGCTTGAAGATAAAAGCAAGGACGTCAAGTTTTATCCAACAGTATATTTTGAAGGGAGAAAAACTGGAATAGTTGTAAAAAAATACGACAACTTTATTGACGGTTTAATTGTGGCTAGTGGATGCTATTATAATGTGTCTAGTTTAAAAAAGGAACTAGGCATATTTGAAGAGATTTTTAAAAAACCGATTAGGTATATAATATACCCGACTATAACCTATAATTATTCTAAGCTTGATTACAGTCCTCCTTCAGATCGTCTCATAATGGCTACATTATCAATTGCGTCAAATTCCTCAGATGGACTAATAATTTGGCGAGATCTGGATAATCCAGTAATCCAGGAACATATGAACAATAGACATGATAAACAATATCTTTCGGATATCTCAAACTCTAAAGAAAAACAAATTAGCGATGAAAACATAGACAGCACTATCAAGCTGTCTGAAACAAAGGACGTATATAGTACCTGCAACAGTTGGTCTAAAAAATATAATGAGGCATATGATACTTGGCTCAAATTACCCGAACAAGAAGATGAAAATGATGAGTGGAAAAAAAAGATACTACATTAGTTACTAGAAATCTTCAAATTAGTTATTTTATCAATTTAAAGAACAATTGATTCTTTATTCCCATGTAGTAAACTATAGCATCTATCTCTAATAATAGATATAAAATGAACTCAAGAGCCTGTTACTAATTAAGACTATCTAAAGCCTTAGTTTCACCTTGTCTGATAAGTTCCTTAATTGTATCTACAGAAAAATCAGCATTTTGTAGAAAATATGGAGCCGCTGCAATAGTTCTGGTAATTCTATTTAGTTTTAGGATTTTGGCACCATATTTTTCAACCAATATTGAATGTTCCTTAGTAATATAATCAATTTTGTCTTTATCTGTTTTTGATTGATCAGATTCCTGGAATATATCATATAATGTTTCAATTAAATTTACTTGCCTTGAGATAAGTCTTGACATTTTTTCAAGGCTTTGAGTCTTATCACTAAACATAATATCTTTAGCTCTTGACATAACTTCACTCAAATTTGCAGGAAGCTTTTCTATTTTTTTCCGATAATTTTCCACAACAAAAATATTTTTATTTTTGCTTGGAGACGCCGCCATTACTTCGCGTATTGGTGTATTACTTAGTAGGGACCCGTCCCAGGCAAACGTACCATCACTTACTTCAACCCATGGAAATCCATATTGGGGATAACCGATAGTTGCAAGGAGATGCTTCATCTCAATATGTTTCTTGTAGCTATCAAATATGAGTGGTTCAGCAGTAAGCACGTCAACTGCAGTGATTATAAGACGAGTATTAGCATTACTATTGCTATGATTATTTTGTTGTCCCTTGGGGGAAAGTTTTTTAAAATCTATATATTTCTCGAGTGTCTTTTTTAGGATAGAATTGTCATAAATATAAGTCCATTTCCATGGTGGTTGAACGTACTCCTGCACTTGTGAGGAATTCAGATTAGAAAAATCTAAATTAAACCATCTCGGGGCAAAAAATCTTGGGACTCCAAAAAATGCTGCGTTTAAAGATCCTGCGGGTGATCTCTTCAATTTAGCTCGATAATTTTGATAATCAAAGGTAAAGGTATCAGGTATTATATTATAGCTACTTCTTGCTATATCCAACCAAAAATCCTCTAAATCTTTCTCAGGTTTATCACTTTTGCTGCCAGCAGCTATTGCTCCGTTAATCCCTCCTATTGATGTTCCCGCTATTATGTCAAATTTAATATTTCTTTTTGCAAATGCTTTGAAAACTCCACATGCAAAAGCACCTAGGGATCCACCACCTTGTAAGACCAACACATTTTCGACAGCTTTTTCATGCTTATGATTAATCATTACAGTTAGTTGTTAGTTGTATTACAAATAATCTTAACGTTTCTTTTTAAAAAATTGTAAAAATATGAAACTTGGTTAAGGAGATATTAAGTAACGACCTGAAGCCAATCTGTGATGGAATGAAAAAATAGTCATATGTTTTACTTAAGCTATGGTAGTCTTGCCTTCTGATAACAAGTTTTTTAACCTAAATTAAAATGAATAACTATTAAAGCAATGTTGTCCATGTAGTTTTGATGAAAAAAGGAATATACATTGGAAGTATCATTTGCTTGTTTGTGTTTGCTCTAGCCTATGCATCCATTGCAAATGCACAGAATGTGACAACGAACGTTTCAAAAGCAGTCGGGAATGCCAGCGCAGAAGCAAAGACGAACGTTTCAAAAGCAGTCGGGAATGCCAGCGCAGAAATAAACCAAACTGGATCAAAATTAGCAAAGAATGCTAGTGAAGTAGGAGGACAAATCTTAAATAAGACTGAAGATGTAGGCAAGAAACTAGCTGGTGGTCTGGGAAGTTTACTTGGTAACGCAAGTGAAAAACTCAAGGAAGGTTCAAAGTAGAATATTCTCAAAATCTTTTTTCGTGTTATAATGGGCTATCAACTAATTGACACTTTGTAAGCACGCACTTAAGCGATTTGCTTTTAACTTGAAACATATTCAAAAAGCAATATTAATTTTGGTATAAGAATAGAATTTACTCTTAAATTTAGATTCAAGCAGTGTTGACATTATATGACCTTTTCAGTTAACCCCAAATATATTATGATGGAAAAAGATTGATTTCAAGTCTATTAAATGATTTTGTTATATTATTTTTGGTAGAGATTAGATGAATGATAACTTCTAAAAATAAACTCTCAGCTAACAATATGATGGCTAGTAATTTGCACAAGCTAGACGACGTGATTCTACTATTAAATCCAAATTCTCAAGGTGGTAACACAGGCAAAAACTGGATCGAGACCTATAATAAAGTTAAGGATTTTCTACCCAAAGCTCATAGAATCATTTTTACGAAAAGAACGAATGATGGTATATCCATCACACGCCAGTTACTTAGAAAGGGATATAAGAATATTGTTGCGGTCGGTGGAGATGGTACTATTAATGAAGTTGCAAATGGCTTTTTTGATTTTGAATCACAGAACAAGCAAACTAAAGATTTAGGCAAATTTAGACTTGATTCTAGACTTAAGTTGATAAATCCAAAAGGTATTATGTACGTTATCCCATCTGGCAGTCGAAATGTATTAGCTAGGTCTCTTGAGCTTAAACATCAAGGAGCCGAATCTCTAATGCGTATTCGACACATGAAGAGACGTAAGATAGATGTAATAGCAGCTACTATAACCGATAAAGAAACTCCATCATTAACTCATAATAGAATTGTTCTGAATGCGGCAGAGATTGGTGTCGGAGCTGAAATTATTGATAGATCTAAAAAAGTAAGAGGAAAAGTAAAAAATCGCTTTGTATCAACAATGACAAGCATAATTGCAACGCTTCCATCGTACATTAGCAATGAATGTTATATAGTAATGGACAAGCATAGAAAAATCTCGTCAAAGATGACTATGGGTATAGTTGCAAATGGTCGTTTCCTTGGCGGGGGTTTCAAAGCAGCATCTCGGGCAAAATTTTCAGACGGTTTGCTGGATCTCATAATATTAAAAAATTCAGGAAGTTTCAAAATGATTGATAAATTAGTAGAACTAAAGGGAACAAGCACTTACAAATATGAAGAAGATATTCTTTATTATCAAGCTTCAGAGGTCAAGTTTGTGCCAAAAGAGAGAGATGTTACTATTACTGTTTCTGTGGATGGAGAACCAATTGGCATACTCCCAGCAATTTTCAAAATCTATCATAACGCCCTGACTATAAAGAGTGAGGCGCCTTCAGCCAGAATTTAGATGTTTTTGTTAACTTCGCATATAATTTGAACGGAAAGATGCTTCAAGAATAAAAACTAAAGGCATAGTGAACGGGCTGGTTTCATTTATTATCTGATATTTTTTGACATTTTTCTGGCAGCCTTTTTCCGTGCGTCCTCATCCTTTTGCATCTTCTCCGAATGATCGTCTGGAATATCAAAAGGCTCTTCTCCAAATTGTCCACTAGTTGCGTCGTTTAATGCCTGATCGCGTTTAAATGGATTCTTTTTTTCTGTGCTCAATATTATTATTTAATAATGGGATAACATGGTATTAATGGATTGTGCGAGCTAGTGATTAGAAAAACATAATGTCTTGTATGAAATATTAAATAATATGTATACGATGATACCTGTGAAATATGCAAGTCGCAAACCAGCGAGCGGAAGATGCCGCAATAAGCACTGCTTCCATGAATTGCTTTAAGGTAATCACCAAGCCAAGTAAAAAGAGCTCTGTAATCTATCTACCGAAATCAACAGGTGATTAGAAATGCAACTGGAAGGTCAGAAAATCAAGAAAGCAATTTTAACTGCACTAGCCGATCCTGAAATGGTTAGCATTATCAATTCAACGATGTACCAGTCCAAATCAGTCTGTGATATCATCATGGATACCAAGATGCCTCATACTACCGCATATAGAAAAATTAAATGGCTGGTAGAACAAGACCTTCTTGTAGTTGACAGGATTTGTATCACTGACGAAGGAAAGAAATACAGTCTGTTTCTTAGTGTCTTTAGATCGATAGTCGTAAAATATGATAGCATTAAGATAATGATAGAGGCAGAGCAAAATATCGATCCTGTTAGTAGATTGACGGAAAGGTTCTTCTCACTGTGAGTCGATAAGATTAAGCATTTAGTTTGAGTGATTAGCCTGGCAAAGCTACTTGAGGATTGAAGTAAGGCTTTCTACGATTTTATGGCCTGACCAGTAAGAGTAGTAAAATCTCACGAACATAATTGAGGCAAAAAGAATCATAGAAACTAGATGAATCTGCATGCCAAGATCGTGTAATTCAAAGGTGAAATCAAACGATCGAGACTCATATAAAGTAGTTACGAATTCTCCACCAATCCAGATCAAAATGAAGATAGAAATTTGAAATCGGAAGGATTTGGGACTATGTGAATTCCAAGCCAACCACACAAATATTCCCAGTGCCACGAATAACAAATAAAGTGTAAAATTACTCATAAGATCCAAAACTGGAGAAACCATCATACTGTAAGTTTCTCCTTTTTGGATCTTACGATAAATATGAACGCACCGCCAAAAATTATTAAAACAACAATAGAAATGGTTCTAAAGAGTCCTTCTCCCAATACTTCCTCACCTGCAAAGTATGCCAAATGATAAATCCCGTGAACGATAATGAAAAGTGATAATAAGATTGTAAGGATTCTAAGATTGCTCCTCAATTTTAAACTAAGGTACATTGGAACAATGGCAGCAGCAAACATGATAACAGCACTAGCCAATTGAAGTAGGTTTCCATCAAACAACTTAGTTAATTTCTTAAGTTCAGCTTTGACATATACATATATTGCTCAATACCAAATTATGGTATCCACAACTGGATCCCATTTCCGAGTTCCAAAAATGGGATTTGTCTCTATGTTAATATAACTCCGTAATAACTATCACGCTATGGATAATCCATACTTTAACAAAAAGACCTTAACATCGTGCATCATAATATCGATACTGCTTATAGGTATGAGTTATTCTTCACACTATCTTGTCCAATCGATATCAGCCAAGGGCAGTTCATACGATAAAGGGAGTTCCAGCTCTAAGGATAGTTCTAGTTCGAGCTCTAAGGATAGTTCTAGTTCGAGCTCTAAGGATACTTCTGCTTCTAATAGCAGTAGCAATACTTCTTCTATCGCTTTAAACGCATTAGAACTAAAGAATGAAACCTACAGATGGCAGAACACTAGTGAGGCAATAAATCCCACACTGCATTTGATAGCAAACACAGATTATCTCATCAAGATAAAGAATCCCACGGACACCAAGCATGAATTAATAATCGCATCAAATGGGACTGAGCTTGCCAAAAGCAACGAGATCAAACCGGGTAAGAATGGAAAATTGAACTTTGCTAATTCAACGGGCACATTTGAATATCATTGTGAGTATCACCCAGATACTATGAAAGGAATCATTGAGATATCTAGCCAATAATTAAATAGGTACAGGAAAGTAAGATATCATAGTTCCTCTTTTTCTTACAATAACAATTTAGAATAAGGGAACATTTCTTCGAGCATCTTTCTATCACTTTTGTGTAATCACGGTATATTTAGAAATTAGCAATTCGTTCGAGATAGCGATTACATTTATTTAATCACTATGCTTCTTATGAATTACAATTCTAAATGGCTTAAAGATTTTATTAATACGGTACTACCAATTAATAGTCGATTCGTACTTTACAAAGGCAGATATTAATTCAAGCCATAATACCTGAAAAATATTTGATTTTGTATTTTTGCCAGTAAAGAGAGTTTCCAGTGCTATATATCAGCGTTAATACTCATTTCAAGAGCATCTTTTACATTTTTAGTAAACTCCAAGCTAGTCTCTGTTGTACGGCTAATATACTTGCCTGAATTCCTAACATAATCCAGATAATCTTTCATCTCGTTCTCATATATTAAGACATTATCTGCAACTACTACTGCTCTTTTATTTAGTAAACTATACTTTTCAATAAGCTGAAGATATTTTAGGTATTCGCTCTTTGTTGCATCCAGGAAAATCATATTGAATTTGAATTTGGATTTAAGTCTTGGAATAATTTCCAGAGCGTCACCATTAATTACTTGTACTTTTTCTGATAATCTTGCTTTTTCTATGTTCTTTCTTGCTATGTTTGCAAGTTTCTGATCCTTTTCAACACTGATAAGAATAGGTTCAGTTGAACTTCTTTCACTATTAAAATTCTCATTATCATATTCCCCGCTTAATATAATATTTGCAATTAAAATTGCCGAATATCCATGCAATGTTCCAATCTCAAGCACCTTCTTAGGTTTGTATTCCTTAATAACGTCTTCTATAATTTTTCCCTTAATGGGGCCTATTGATGGTAGAAATTCCTTTCTTGCCGTTTCCTCAATTTCTGCCAATATCTTTAGTACAATGTTGTTTGGTTCACTCGGTTCACCTTTAGTTTTCAAGTTATGTACTATTTTCCTACATTACTATAAGAAAATTTCTACGGAAATTACATGTCGATGATTCTCACCCACTTAGCAAAAGATCTAATTGTAAAGTATGCAAGATTCTTTGAGCCTAACAAACAGTTATTAGAAATAGAGCCAATATTTGACTATGAGCGATCAATCAAACAGAAAGTTAAGTGACCTTCGTATTAGAGAACTTCTTGAAAGCAAGAATTTTGCCTTTCTGGCTTGCTTAATGAGCGATGGCTCTCCACATGTTACTCCAACTTGGGTTGATATTGAAAATGGTAATATTCTTGTCAATACTGCAATAGGTAGGATAAAACAATGGAATATTTCTAGAGATCCCAGAGTAGCTTTGTCATTAATTGATCAAAATAATCCGTATGAAATGGTTACCCTTAGAGGTAAGGTGACAGAGCAAATTACTGGAGAAGCAGCTGAAAAACATATCGATAAATTATCAAAAAAATATATCGGCGTAGATAAATATCCGAGAAGGTCTAAAGGAGAACAAAGAGTGATATTAAAGATAAAGCCAGAGAAAATATTTCATATGAAGTAATAATCTTATTTTATATAGCTCAAAAAAGAAGGCACATAATTTGCTAGATTTCATTAAAAAATTAGTATGATACATTACTACAAATAGAAAAATTAAAAAGCCCTCCTATTTAGAATGAATTTTCTTATTGTGCAGGATTGAGATTGAAATAGTTATATTGTATAGTGGGCATTATATAATATGTCTCCGGATAATGAAGAAAAATGTGCAGCATGCGGAATGACCTTCAATACGCAAGAGGAATTGAAAGAACACATGCTAGAACTACATCGAGAGTGATATCTTAACTATTCTCAATGAGATATAATCTTGCAATTGAATAGATTGCACTAATTTTGATTCAATAAGTAAGCTCATAGATGGGAGGCGATATTTTTTCCTCCATGGAACTCAGAATCTGATCTATACAGTCATGACTAATAATTGATGGGATGGATACCCTAAGCTCTACTGGCACCAGGTAATTAATATAATTTAAAATCTGACATCTTTTTCCGATGTCTTTTTCCTCACGGCACATATTTATCAAACTGATTAGTTGTTTACTATTTTCTAGCATCACCATATTATGGACGTATGGATTTATGAGCTTTAGGTATCAATCTTTTCTGTTATTGTTCTATATCAATAACACTAGGAATTTTTAGCTATATATTAAAAAGGTAAATTTTCTTTTGGTTTTATGGTCAAGAGCAATTAAATGCTCTTTATATCCCAAAACCTTCCGTCTTTTAGATTTTTTAAAAATGTCAAAGAATTTCTGTATTTCCACCTTTTAGCTAGCAATTATGGTCCTGTTGTTTTAAAGTACGCTATAATATGGATTATCTAACTACCATTACAGGACAAGATGAATGGGTAACCACACCCTCTGCAACACTTCCTAGTAACAATTTTTTAAAACCAGTTCTTCCCTTTGTTCCCAAAATTATCAAGTCTACTTTTTCTTTATCTGCAAACCCTATGATTTCACCAACAATTGATGACACCGAAATAATGATTTTATCCATCACACTAATGTTGGTGTTTTTAAGTTTACTTCTTATCTCATCAAACCAATTTTCCACGTCCTTCTTTTGTGTTTCTAATACGTCTTTGATACCCTTTGGAGTAGTGACCCCTAATAGATTTGAATAAGCAAATCCCAGTTCTGAATACAACACGTATAATACCATTAATTGGGCGTTGTATTTTTTAGACAAACTAATTGCATAGTCAGCAGCCTTCTTAGAATTTTCGGAACCATCAATTGTACCTAATATTTTTCTTATACCTAATGACAAATACAAAACTCCTTTGATACTCGCTTAAGAAAAAAAATTTCATCCGATAATAATAGCTAACAGCAATACCAATGTGAAGATTGTGCTAATATGCTTACAAACTTTTGTAATTGTAAAATCAAGCAACTTGAAGAGTGGTTTTCATTTATGCTGAGATTAACAGACTTTCGTGAATAGATAGAATTCACAGACAAAAATGAAATTAGTATAGATTCATAACATGAAGTATAAGGTCAAATTTCAGATGCCTGCCATAGGTCTAAAGGAATTTGCCATTTTAGAAACACAAGAATATCGCCATAAAATCAAAATGATGTGAGTAGCAAAAATGTGATATTGAGTTTTCTGGATCAGACATAAATGCAATAGTGTCAATTATTTGTTATGGACTGCGATTTTTGTAGAAAAGAGCGTGAAAAGTATAAATCCTTCTACTCTCCTTCTGGCACGGATCCACGTGAATACCATATCTGTATTGATTGCATACAAAACTGGCTTAATGAATTAAAACAATGAAATCACAAATTTTAATCATACCAATAATTGATTGTTACACTTACAATCACAATTTAGTTTGTATGTTACTCATTTGAGTATACGCTTCTGCCTCGTGCAAAATTGATGGGGTATATTGAATATCCATCATGGAAGTTCGAATGAACCTTATGCCAGAAAATCAGCGAACGTGGCTATGAGGATAATTCAAAATCCGATTACGACCAATTATTCTGAACTTGTACTGCTCACCATATAGGTCGGAATAAAAATGAGCATAACTCTTAGCCGCAGCAAATGTTGTGAAATTGATTCTTAATCCATCCACGGCAGCCTTTTTACCATATATGTCCTCAATTTCTATTACATAAAATTTCGGTAATTTCTTAAGCTGCTTCATTGTCATGTATATTATTATTAGGAAGAATGCCACAACGGTTAGCATCAAAAGTAAATGTTCAAAACTTTTAACAAATTCTAGAACATTATTTATGATGTTCTGTTCGATCCATTTCCAGAATAATGAGAATAATCTGATAGTGATTATAGCAATATAATCAATCACTTCGTCCACCTCCAAGTGGTATCAATAGTCATAGAATGATATCTCGTTAGATGTTTAAAAGAATATCTGTGGTTTTTAAACTTATACAGTTTTATTTTGTTAATTGTTTTAATTCGTAAGCCACATTGTATCATTGAAATATTCAATAATTTCAAATTAAAGTATCAATCTGGGAAGAATATTCCAAGTCAACCTATAAAATTTTACCACTCGGATGAAATCTCGAAGAAAAAGTTGAGTAGGACTTATCCTTTATTTAAATTTGGATCTTTACTCTACTTAGCCCTTTAACAGATTTATTGCTTCTAATAGTTTTGCATCGGTAGCATTGATATGCATATCTAGTTCTGTTTGATTGGCCTTATTTTTTATTAAATCTCGTAATTCTTCTCGCATCATATGTTCAATTTCCTGCATGAGACTATGAGATCCTTTTTTTTCAAGTTCACTTTCTACATATTCAAAATTGTCTAGATAAGCAACAATTGCCAATTCTTCTGCACCTGTATAGTTGCTATTCTTATATTCAATTGATGTTTGGTTCAACAAATTTCTGGCATTCTGCAAATAGTCGATATATTTGTTTGATTCGTTTTCAGTGACAGTCGTTTCATTTTCTTGTCCAGAGCCATTCTTTGATTCAGAAATTGAGACTGGAACCAAAATAGCAGCAATTACTATGGACCATCTTAGATTGATTTTTTTCATTGTTAGGTCCCCCTAATTGCTTTATACGGGCTATTTAAATAATCTTGCAAGCAAAAATAAGAACGAATCAACTGTTATTCGATTGAAATCGGATTGTTTTGAAACTACGAATCATTCTAATACTTTTTATGTGCCGTACACGAAAAATAATCCTAAACAAAAATGAATACTTTGAGTTCAATCAGCTTTGTTACGAAAACAGCTTTTTCAAATCCGCTTTATCTCATTATTGCGTCAATAACAGGCCTTGTTTTTTGGATAGTAACAAACACTTTTGATAATATTCTGTTTTTCTCACCTTTTTTAGCATTCTATGTTCCCAATGATATGCTTGGAGTATTTTTTTTATCTTGTATTAATTCGATTCTAGTGGCAGTTTTGGTAAACTTTAATTTGCATATTATAAGGGACTTGAAGTTAAGAATAAGTAAATCAGCGGTGGCAGGTACCACAATCAGTGTTATTTCCAGTGCATGTGCAAGTTGTTCCACTTTCGGATTCATACTTGCTTCAACGTTTGGTGGATTGGCTGTTGTAGTTTCCAATTTTCTGTCAGGCAATCAGACAATAATAAGAGAAATTTCCACACTTATTTTGTTAATTGCAGTTTGTACATGTTATATTAAAATCGGAGAAAGTTGTAAATCCCCTTATCGATATAAAGTACACGACAAGTAAATCAAGTCAACATTATAGTCATTTTCGATAATTATTGTTACTATTTTACAGATCATATAATTTAACATACTGAATACCATTGGCCAATATGTGATTATGAAAATTAAACATCCCCTTAACCAAATTTTGTGAAAAGAAAAAAAGAGAGTTGGTAGTTACAGTATGTGTTGTTTCTGCATTTGTTACTTTGGTATCAATAGATAATAATGATATCTATTTTACTTAGGAACGTTACCAGTCATGTTACCGGCCATACCACTCATGTTCCCAGTCATGTTACCAGTCATGTTACCAGTCATGTTACCAGTCATGTTACCGCCCATTCCAGTCATGTTTACAGCAAACACAACAGTACCAATCGCAGGTACTAGTAACACTGCTAAAGCCAACGTGATTGCTAATGACAAAATAAGAGTTGTAGCCATTTTTATAAGAAACGATACTACTTTATTTAAATATTTCTCAAGAATTCGTGTGTAAAAGACAGTATAATTTAATAATTAAATTATTAAAAATACTAATGAATTACATCATTTTGCTTAAAACATAATATTATTCATAAAAATCCAAATATGATAGCTGATAGCATTTATTAAGACATT
>Ga0210378_10000781_pt1 | contig 16549 bp, 14 predicted proteins | sample PLM1_60_b1redo_FD_155465 | JGI IMG/M metagenome (GOLD analysis project Ga0210378, IMG submission 155465) | Groundwater sediment microbial communities from an aquifer in East River, Colorado, USA - PLM1_60_b1 redo | ecosystem: Environmental > Terrestrial > Soil > Riparian zone | place: USA: East...
TCTACTAACTCAGAAATTCTGATAACTTTCTTCGCAAGGCGTTTTATAGTTTGTTGGACACCTAAATTATAATTAAACAATTGGTGGGGTTGTTTCTTGATTATAAAATCAAATTAACTTCCTCTTATCAATTGTTAATTTTTACTTTCTTAACTCCCTCATTGGGCTGGTGGGGCTTCTTGTTCATCATCATCCAGTCAGATTAAACGCAAAAACCCATCAGTTGCTAACTCCCTTCATGCGTTCGCTAGTGGGATGGCCTATGCAAGTCTTACCATTCATTGCCCACCGGTGGTTAAGGTATATTAAATTTATGATTGAATGACTACATATGATTAAACCTCATAGATAATTAGAACCGAATAATTGACATCAGGGTGATTACCAGTAGACTCGAAAGGTTTGGCTGCGGCAGCAAATTTAATATCAATAAGTCTGAAGGTGCTGCCGTGCTGCTTTGTCATGTCATCAATAAATTTATCAATATTTTCAGTCACTGAACTTATAATCTCTGATTGAAAACCTACTGTATGTATCATTATGCAACTTCACCCTTTGAAGGATAAATAGTTTAATTGTCGGCGGCCTCTCCCCTGTGGGATTTATGTTTTAAATTGAACAGTTCACCATTAGCAAATGCGTTATTTTATGGGTCAAACAATACCTTCGTATAGGATTGCACTCAAATTTCAAGCACTAGAATATTCCTTTATTCATTGAACTTTTTTATAATTTGTTGGCAAGATTATATCAAATGCAAATACTTAGTACCGCGTTGTCGATAGTTGAAGTAATAGCAGCCTTTGCACTTATAGGGATAATCATGTCTGAGGCTATCACAATTTTTCGGCAAAAAGCAAAAGACATCACGCTCACACACTCCTAGGTTATTCGCTAGATAATTAGCCTACATCAAGGCTTTTCTTGTAGGATCAACGTAAAATAGCAGACCTCAGCCTGAGACTCAGCAAGTCTCTCATACTTCTCGAGTCAGGGTATAATCATCCAGTGTTGTCAGAGTCCCATGAAATAGACATGAGACTATAATCTATTTAAGTTATTTTGAGCATGATTTAACAATGGAAAGTGAGATGAGATGTGACTATTGCAAACAAAGAACTAACTCACTTTATGGTCTGTCTAATATGATGGTTTGCAAAGTATGTCATGCGAGGCTAATTGCTTCTTACAAATATGAAATAAGAGTTTAATTTTTAATTCCCATTTTTCACATCGTTTACTAACATCTAGCAAACATTTCTTGTTTCATCAGCCTTTCTACGTTGATAATAATACCGATGCATTCCAGTTCCTTTAGAACCATCTTTTTAGTTTCTCATAGTTTTCATTTGATAAGGACGTACTAGTTAACTTATGTGATTATTTGACTTAATCATGCATTAACATACATAAGTTTCTTATAAGAGAAGTAATTAATTATAGGTCTAAACGATTATAAGAAATTCTAAACGTCCTTTTTATAAATATTATTTGGTATTCATGAGTAATTGATTGTTATATGAATTAGTTTTTCTTGTCATAACTAATTAACCTAACAAAAGATATTCATTATTATCAGTAATTCATCATTGTCATACTACAACATTGAATTGGTCTGCAACGAATGTGGGAGCCTGAATAATAGATTATCGAATTTAAAATCTGTTCGTGATATGTTAAAGCCTATTAACAGTACATGCAAGAATTGTGGAATTTCATTAAATCCATTTGACTTTGTCATATCTGCTGAAAGAAGATATGAAAAATTTGTATAAAATTCACTAACAGATATGCTGTATGGTCAAAACTAGACTCTGGAAAGTAGGATATTTGAAATATTTTCTTCATATAATTGCTAGTCATTAGCCTCTATTAGGCACTAAAAGTTCAAAATCGTTCTCACCAGTTATCTTGTAATAAGAATCAGCATGATTGGTAAATAATCCCACTTCAATGACACCTGGAATATTTTTGATGTCTCTTTCAGTTTCTTTTAAATTATCATATTTTGGTAACAACGTGTCATAAATTATATTGCCGTTTTCGGTTATGAACGGATAACCTTTGTCCAACATACGCATCTTTGGTAAACCTCCAATTTGTTTCAGTTCCTTCATTACAAAGTTTCTTGCAAATGGAGTAACCTCTACGGGAACTGCGATATTAAGTTTGTCAACAAATTTGGTAGCCTGAGCAACAATTACAAATTTTTGTGAAGATGAAATTAGGATTTTTTCCTTTAGAAGAGCGCCTCCTCCCCCTTTTATCATATTGTAATCTGAATCTACCTGATCAGCACCATCCAAGACAATATCAATTTTATCACTCTTATTTTGATCCACTATTTTTAACCCTATGGATTCAGATACAATTCTTATTTGAAGAGACGTTACAATAAACTCCAAGGAATCTTTATATTCTAAAAGTCCAAAATTGCGTACAATTTTTTCTACTGTGCTACCACTGCCAAGGCCTATAGTACATCCTTCAACAACGTATCTCTTGAAAAAATCCTGTGAAAGTTTCATGTATTTGTAATCTTGAATTGATCGATTATTTTTCTGACTGGAACTCATATGGTTGAAAGAAACTGTTCATGTGTACTTTAACCTTTACAAGAAATTTCAATATGGAGATTATTCGAGTGCATTAACTTTCTTTGATGAAAAACCATATCTGATAATCCACAGAAATGCATCTAATTGAATTGACAACGAGTATATATACGAAGTATCAATGAATATTCGTACGATGTCTGAAATGAGTGGTGCTAAAGCACTAATGTATTCCCTGGAAAAAGAAGGCGTTGACATAGTTTTTGGACTTCCAGGTGGTGCAAATTTGCCAATTTACGATGCACTCGTTGACGCTAAGTTTAGGCACGTTTTGGTTAGACATGAACAATCAGCCGCTCATATGGCTGATGGTTATGCCAGAATAAAGAGGAAGGCCGGCGTCTGTTTAGCAACGTCAGGACCTGGAGCAACAAACTTGATTACAGGAATAGCTACTGCCTATGCAGATTCTTCACCGCTAATTGCAATAACCGGACAAGTACCTTTGAACATGATTGGAAAAGATGCCTTTCAAGAAACTGATATTATTGGTGTTGCTAATCCATGCACAAAATATGCCTTTCAACCCAGATTTGCAACTGAGATTCCAGAGGCTGTAAAAAAATCGTTCTATATTGCAGAAAGTGGTAGACCTGGACCAGTTCTAATTGATATCCCAAAAGATGTGCAACAGGTCGTTACTGAAATACAATTTCCAGATCTCATAAAAGTGAGGGGATACAAGCCTACAGTTGATCCGGATTTGTCTAATGTTGGTAAGGCCGTTGAACTATTAGTCTCCTCGCAACGCCCCATTATTATGGCAGGTGGCGGAGTTATTTTGTCAGGCGCTTTCTCCGAACTTCAGGCAGTAGCTGAACTAATTATGGCCCCAGTTGTTACTACATTTAAGGGCAAAGGAGCATTTCCTGAAAACCATCCGCTAGCCATGGGCCCTATAGGGATGCATGGCCATGCCGAAGCAAATCGAATTATACTTGAAGCAGACTGTATACTTGCAGTAGGGGCAAGATTCTCAGATCGTTCCGTTGGAAGGTTTGATGAATTTGGTAAAGGTATGAATATCATACATCTTGATATAGATCCAGCTGAAATTGGTAAAAACAAGTCAGTAGATATTGCTATTGTTGGTGATGTAAAATCAGCACTCAGAACTATGGCTAAGATGTTATCAAAGGTAGTTACCAAGAAGAGTAGTGATAATCCCTGGCTTAAGAGGAGAAAAGAGCTCATCGAATATTTTTCACAAAATATTAAAGATTATCCTAGAGAATTGACTGCCAGAAAAGCACTGAAAAAATTGAGAGAATTGTTGCCTGCAGAGTCTATAGTAACAACTGAAGTGGGTCAGTGCCAAATGTGGACGTCGCTTCATTTTGATGTTATCTCGCCTGGTACCTTTTTTAGCTCTACTGGATTGGGAACAATGGGATTTGGGTTTCCAGCGTCAATCGGAGCAAAGGCTGCTAGACCAGATGTACACGTTGTAGATATTGCAGGTGATGGATCATTTAACATGACTGAAAATTCGTTAGCAGTTTCGGTACTAGAAAATCTACCAGTGATAGTATTTTTGTTGAATAATGATATGTTAGGAATGGTTGCTCAATGGCAAAGAACTTTTTATGACAAGAGATACATGGGTGTTCATCAAAAAAGTTGTCCTGATTATGTCAAAATTGCAGAGGCATATGGAGCAAATGGATTGAAAGCTCAATCAATGGGCGAGTTAGATAAAGCAATTAAAAGCGCACTCAGAACTGACGTTGCAACGGTGATTGACATAACAATCGACCCTGAAGAGGATGTATATCCATTTGTTGCTCCTGGTACTGGGCTCAAAGATATGATAACAGGTGCATGATACATGAGCTCAGAAGAGTACAGGAATAAAACGCTGTATATCATTTCGTCTCTGGTTGAAAATAAACCAGGAGTGCTATTTCGTATCACCAATCTCTTTCGTGCAAGAAACTTCAATATTGAAAGTATAACAGTAGGGATTACCGAAAAACCCGATTTGTCCAGAATGACAATTACAACAAGGACAGACGAACCTATTCTTGATCAACTAGTGAAACAGTTGAGAAAACTTATTGACATTGTGGAGGTAGAGGTTCTAGACGTAAACAATACTGTTTATAGAGAGTTAGCCCTGATAAAGATAAGAGCGAAAGATTTTACGAATAGAAATGAAATTATAAATTTTGCAAATGTCTTTAGAGCAAATATCTTGGACATTGGGAAGGAATCTGTAACGGTAGAAGTTATTGGAACACCCGATAAAATAGATGCATTTAAGAATCTAATCATACAATATGATATCGTTGAGATGGCACGGACCGGTGTTTCCGCACTTCAGCGAGGAGAATAATGTATGGAATCTGAAAAAGTAAGGATATTTGATACAACATTGAGAGATGGTGAGCAGACCCCAGGCGTTTCTATTACTCCGGACCAAAAATTGAATATTGCAAATAAACTATCTGAATTGGGAGTTGACACAATCGAAGCTGGATTTCCAGTAGTATCTGAGGGTGAAAAGGAAGGAATAAAGAAAATTGTAAAACAGAAATTAGGGACAGAAGTTTGTGCGTTGGCAAGAACTGTTCAATCAGACATCGATTCCGCAATAGACTGCGGCGTCAGTTATGTTCATACCTTTATTGCCACATCGGATATCCATATGCAATATAAATTAAAAATGTCACGGCAACAGGTCCTAGAAAAAGCACTATGGGCAGTCGAATACGCAAAGACTCATGGATTAAAAGTAGAGTTTTCTGCAGAAGATGCTACAAGATCTGATAGGAAATTTCTCATTGATGTCTTTAAGGCAGTCACTGAAGCGGGTGCAGATAGAATAGATATTCCAGACACCGTTGGATACTCAACTCCAGAATATATTACATCGCTAGTTCAGGAAATAAGATCAAAGATGGATACTCCAATTAGTGTTCATTGTCACAATGATTTTGGTCTTGCAGTTGGAAACTCTCTTGCTGCAATTAACGCAGGAGCATCTTGTGCACATGTTACCATTAACGGACTAGGTGAAAGGGCAGGAAATGCTTCCCTGGAAGAATTCGTTATGGCTTTGCAGTGTCTTTATTCTAAAAAACACAATATTAAAGTAAACTTGCTATATGAAATTTCAAAATTCGTTTCAAATGCAATGGGTGTTATAGTTCAACCAAATAAGGCAATAATCGGAGAGAATGCCTTTGGTCATGAATCAGGCATTCATACACATGGCATCATAAATAATCCCCTAACCTATGAACCAATAAGTCCTGAGTTAGTTGGTAGAAAAAGATGGCTTCAAGCAGGCAAACATGCAGGAGCTCATGGAATTCGTGCAATCTTGAGTGATTTTGGAATTGAACCTACCGAACAACAATTACATAAAATTATTGAAAAGCAAAAAGACATAGCAGACACAGGTAGATCTATTACTACTTCACAACTTTTGTCAATTGCAGGAGAAGTAATGGGCAGCACTAAATTTGAGGAGAAATTCAAGCTTTATGATTTCCATATTGTTACTGGGATGAACATCATTCCTACGGCAGTAATAAGACTGAATACACATGGAAAGGACTTGGTGGCATCAGAAACTGGGGTTGGTCCCGTAGATGCAGTTCTTAAAGCGATACAAAAAATTGCGGTAGATATGGCAAATATTCGCATAAGAGAATATCGTCTTGAGTCTATTACAGGAGGATCAGATGCACTGGCCGAAGTTGCTATAAAGGTTGAAGATGTGGGTGGTAACGTTGTTTCTTCGAGAAAATCAGGCGAAGATGTGGTTGTGGCATCAGTAGAAGCAATGATAGATGCAATAAATAAAGTAATGTTAAGAAAGGTACTGTATTCAAAAAATTAAAATCTATTTAGTTTAGGTCATATGTATTGACAAGATATTGCATTTCGTTAGTTAATGGGGACGGAATTGGTCCAGAACTTGCCAATTCCGGACAGATACTACTTGAGAAGATTGGTGACTATTCTGGGATAAAGTTTGATATAGTTAATGTAGAAGCGGGAGACAATGCTTTGATAAAGTACAACAAGGCTCTGCCGGATTTTTCATTTGATAACATAAAAAAGTCAGACGCTTGTCTCAAGGCACCTGTAGGAGAACATGCAGCAGACGTAATTCTTGTCCTAAGACGGTATTTCGATCTTTATGCTAACATCAGACCGGCAAAATCATATCCAAATGTAAAGTCGCTAAATCCATCTGTCGATCTAGTAATTGTCAGAGAAAATACTGAGGATGTTTATTTGGGATGGGAGTTTTCTATAGGCGATGATGTAGTGATAGGTTTAAGATTAACAACCGCAGAAGCGTCAAGAAAGATCGCAGAGTATGCCTTTGAAGAAGCGTTAAGGAGAGATGCTAAAAAAAGTGTCGTTTGTGTTCACAAGTCAAATGTTATGAGAGTTGGAGATGCGATGTTCTCTAAAATTAGTAAGGATATTGCAGAAAAATATCCTAACGTCGAGTTTAGTGAATCATATGTCGACGCATGCGCGATGAATTTGATTAGAAATCCTGAAAAATTTGACGTGGTCTTGACAACAAACTTGTTTGGAGATATTCTGTCAGATGAGGCTGCACAAGTTGTTGGTGGTCTGGGATTGGCCCCTGCAGGAAATATTGGGAAAAACTTTGCTATATTTGAACCTGTTCACGGTGCTGCGTTTGATATTGCAAATAAGAATATTGCGAATCCGTCATCTATGTTCTTATCTGTAAAAATGATGTTTGAGTGGCTGGCCAGCAAAAACAAGAATAGTGAGGGACGTAGTCTTATTGAATTAGGAAAAAAAATAGAAAAGACATTGATAAGTCTACTTGAAGAGAACATAAAAACAATAGATATTGGTGGCAACATGCATACTGACGAATTTACAAAAATATTTGTAACCAAACTAATTTCGTAATTTTCATAATATTGCCATTGTAATCTGCAATCGGTATTATTGATTCCCATAATTAGATTATTTGTATTGTAATTAAACCTAAAATAAGGTTATATATTTGCTATTCATTACGAATCATATTCCGTTCCCCTTCCATCCAGCTAGAATTTGCTACTCTTCATTCTCAGGTGGAGTTTGACAGAATTCTGTCAAAACACCATTCATTGATTTTGGATGGATAAAAGTTATTTTCCTTCCATAAGAACCAGTTCTAATGCTTCCTATCATCCTAGTCCCATTGGCAATTGCTCTTTCAACATCATTATCAATGTTATCTGCAGTAATCGCTATATGGTGAATTCCTTCTCCACGATCTGTCAAGAATTTTTTTATTGGACTGTCGTCTGCAGTAGGTTCCATTAATTCTATTCTCGTATCCTCTAATCTCAAAATGGCAACTTTGACCCTTTCTGTAGGAACTTCTTCAATGTCAATTTTGTCAATTTTCAGAATCTTTTCATAGTTCTTTAATGCTTCGCTAACATTATTCACGGCTATGGCTACATGGTCAACTCTCATATCATATCACCCTCAAAATGAGAATTTTGGTTCATATCTGCCAAAGATATCAACAAAAACATCGCTTATTTCTCCTAATGTAACATGGGCCTTTACAGCAGAAATAATATGAGGCATCAGATTTTCGTCATGCTTTTCAGCAAATCTTCGTAATTTGCTTAATTCAGAACTTACTTTAGTTTGATCTCTGTTTTTCTTGAATTCTTTTAATTTTTTGACTTGACGTATCTCTATTTCAGGATCTATAGTATTCAATTTTGGTTCGACATCATTTTGATCTTGAAATTTGTTTACACCTACAATTATGCGATCATTATTGTCTATTTCTTTTTTTAATTGGTAAGCATTACGTCTTATTTCCTCCTGAAAGAAACCTTTTTCTATTGCTTCTAGAGATCCACCAATCTTTTCTATTTTCTTGAGATATTTTTCAACTCCTTGTTCTATCTCAGTTGTCAGATATTCAAGATAATGCGATCCTGAGAGAGGATCGACAGTCTTTATTACTCCTGTTTCATTAGCAATAATCTGCTGAGTTCTTAATGCGACCTTAACCGATTCTTCAGTTGGAAGAGCTAATGCCTCGTCTCTAGAATTTGTGTGTAATGATTGACATCCCCCCAATACGGCTGACAAAGCTTCAAGTGTCACCCTCACTATGTTGTTATCCACTTGCTGTGCCGTCAAGGACTCACCGCTAGTCTGAACATGAAAACGCAAGTGAGTTGATTTATCACTCTTGGCACCAAATCTTTCTTTCATTATTTTTGCATAAATACGGCGCGCTGCTCTAAATTTGGCTACCTCTTCGAAGAATTCCATAGTACAGCAGAAAAAGAACGATAAACGCGGAGCAAATTCATCAACTTTTAATCCTCTTGATACACACGTATTGACATATTCTATTGCATTGGCGAATGTAAAAGCCAATTCTTGGATAGCATTTGAACCTGCTTCACGCATATGATAACCCGAGATACTTATTGGGTACCACTGTGGCACATGCTTTGAACAATACTGAATCATGTCACCGATTATTCTCATTGACTCCCTTGGAGGATAAATGTAGGTATTACGTGCAATATACTCCTTTAAGATATCATTTTGGGTAGTACCTCTCAAGCTGTTAGATGAGACTCCCTGAGACTCTGCAATTGCGATATAAAGAGCCAAAAGAGTTGAGGCGGTTGAATTTATTGTCATCGAAGTACTAACCTTTTCTAGAGGAATATTTTGAAAACAAGTCATCATGTTATCTATGGAGCTGATTGCAACTCCAGTTCTTCCGACTTCACCCTGTGAATATGGATTGTCCGAGTCTCTTCCAGTTTGAGTTGGTAGGTCAAAAGCTAGAGAAAGTCCTGTCTGTCCGTGCTCTAACAAGAATCTAAATCTCTTGTTAGTTTCTTCCGCACTTCCAAATCCGCTGTACTGTCGCATAGTCCAAAGTCTTTCTCGGTACATGTTGGGATAAAGTCCCCTTGTATACGGAAATCTACCTGCTTCCTCCTCATCATGCTTGATTTTCACAAGATCCTTTAAAGAGAAAATTCTTTTTACAGGAATTCCTGAATCAGTTTTGATTTTTTTTATCTCCTGTTTTGCCATTCTTCAATCTCCTATACAATAATCTTATTAGCAAAATTTAAAGCTGCGTTGTAGGGTTCTACTTCCTTTTTTAGTATTTTGATTACAAGTTTCTTGTACTCTTGACTATTCATTATCTTTTCAATAGATTTTTCTTTAATTACGTTTAAAATCATATCTTTCAATTCATTCTCTAGTATCAATTTTTCTCTTGCCTCATATTTCTCATCATCTAATAATTTGACGAGCGATTTTGTCAATTCGTTTATTCCTTTTTTCAACTTTGCTGAACATTTAAACACCAATTTTTTATTATTACCAACCAGGTCGAAAATAATATTGTATAATATTGTGGCTCCTTCCAAATCTGACTTATTTACCACATAGACATCTCCTATTTCTGTTAGTCCTGCTTTTATTGCCTGTATACTGTCACCGGTTTGAGGATTGAAGATAACTACTGTAATGTTCACAGCCTTTGAGATTTCAATCTCTAGTTGACCTGCGCCTACACTCTCTACTAATATCAGATTATATCCGGCTGCGTCCAATATTCTCACCACATTTCTAAGTGATCTTGTAATGCCTCCTTCAGCACCCCTTGAGGCCATACTCCTTACATAAATTTCGTCGCTAATTGTCATCATTCGTACCCTATCTCCGAGCAGGGCGCCACCAGTTATTGGACTTGATGGATCTACTGCTATAACTGCTACTTTGTATCCAAGAGAGTGAAACTCTGCTGCCAGTCTTCCTATTAGGGTACTTTTACCAGAGCCCGCTGATCCAGTAAAGCCTATAGTTTTGGCGTTCCTTGTTTTCTTAAAAATGTCATGAATTATTTTTACCGAATCCGGTTCGTTATTATCGACTATAGAGATTGCCCTCGAAATTGATCTTTTGTCTCCTTTTAGAATTCCAGCTACTAGCTCCGACACGAATGATTTAGCTGCAAAGTTAAGTATTAAAAGTTACTTGTATGTGCGCAGTTACTACTATTATATGATGAAATTGACAAAAAATTTTAAACCTCCACTATAATTTTTAAGGTATATGTCTACATCTACACATGGCAGAAAAAGACCGATAAGGGTTCTTGTGTCTAAGCTAGGGCTGGACGGTCATGATCGAGGAGCATTAGTAATATGCAGGGCACTTAGAGATTCTGGAATGGAGGTAATATATTCTGGACTATTCTGTACTCCTGAACAGGTTTCAAAGATTGCTATTGATGAAGATGTTGATGTTGTTGCAATGAGTTTGTTGAATGGTGCTCACTTAACATTATTTCCTAGAGTCGCAAATCTCTTACAGGAACGCGGTGTTGATGACATACTTTTGATCGGTGGAGGAGTCATACCGGGTAAGGATAAAAAGATACTCGAAGAAAAAGGAGTAAAAGGTAATTTTGGACCAGGAACACCACTCAACATAATTATTGAATTCATCCACAATAATTTAAAAAAATAACATAAATTGTAACAAATTTTATATCTTAGTCTCTTATTGGGAACGCACAGTAGGTGCTTAAACTGAAATCAACATACCGATCAGAACTCGCATTAACGTTTTACCATTTAAATGAACTATAAAAACTAAATTTGCTTTCTTGTATTCAATATCACAAGGTTAATATGAATTTGATTTGACGTGTTATTTATATTTAAGAGTTTATGGCAAAATGAATTAGGTATGCCTTATTGCTGCAACAACCATTAATATCACCCAGATAACTAAGACAATTATTCCAATAATGATTAGAATGTTGCCAATAGTTCCGGCCGGATATGGAATAGGAGCATATAGTAAGACCGCTCCTATTACTATGAGAACAATCGCTAAAATTAGTAAGTTCTAATGGGATATTGAGGTCATATACTAGAATATTAAGCAACAAAATTTATAACCATACTATTCTTTATGGATATCTTTAAAATGCAAATCTAGATCGTCTTGTGTAGGGTATAACAAGCCGCATTCTTTGCATTTGAAATTTTTTGTCACAGAATATTAAATGCAACATAGGACATATAGGTTACACTTGTTATAGGTTTGATTCTGGCCTTTAAAATTTGATCTATTTTGGCGGCTATGATAATTGAAAATATTCCAATCAAGATAATATAAACAGTAGGTATTAGATTTCTGCATAATTTAATTGATAAAAATTATCAGGAAATGATTGGAAATAACTGAGAGTGCGAGAGAAATGTTCTTAAATTAGAAACACTCGCATACTGATAGTAAATATTTCATAGACATTGAACCAATGTTTTCTGAATAAACATTGATGTTAATTTATAAGAAAATTAGAAAACTAGCAAAAAATATGGCTATCTCAGGTTAACATTGATTCTATTTTCAGGATCCATTTTAGGACATTGGTACTTTGATTTTGTCACAGATCAAACTTGGCAAGAAAATATAAGCATACCTTCAAAAATTGGCAGTTTGAAATACTCCAAGTTATGTGGCAAGTTGGTGGACTGACCTATCTTTGGTATGTAGGGAGTCCGGAATCAAAGGAAGAGGAAGCGAGGAATATCGAATTAATGCAGTGGATATCTCGGCAATAATGGAGGAGAAATATGTGTAAAAATCGCTCTTGAGAAGGTGATGAAGATTTAAATCTAAATTGGTATACAGTAAATTTCAACTTATAAAATGACTCTTATTGGGGACGCTTATCGATGGCTTTACAGCAAATTCATTTCACGCCCTACAAATTTTAGTTGGGTGATAAACAATCAGCTTGCAGGAAGTGGATTGCCTCTAACTTTCGATCAATTCATGTGGCTAGTAAATCACGGAATTGGCACAATCGTAACAGTCCGTGAACTCCCATTACCTTTGGAGTGGTTATCAGTTGACGATAATAAGCATTCACATTCTAGAGGTGAAACGACTAAGAAACTTAATTACTTGCATTTAAGAGTTGAAGACTATCATTCTCCTTCTATCGAAGAGATAGAATCAACCGTAAAATTTATCGAAAATGAAATTGAAGGGAAAAGAGCGGTGTTGGTTCATTGCGCAGCGGGGAAAGGAAGAACAGGGACGATACTTGGGGCTTATCTATTAAAAAAAGAAAATCTCGGTGCAAAAGATGCTATAACTAGAATCAGGAACCTAAGACCAGGGTCTATTCAAACTGATTCACAAGAAAATTCACTCTTTGAATATGAGAAATACTTGAGAGACAAATCTGTAAATCATCTTTGAAACTTAAGTAATAATTTTCTTAGTAACGACATCCTGTAACCAATAAGTATGACAACATTTTATTGATACCCTTTTGATATTACATATTATGGATTTCGAAAAGCTGGAGCAATGGGCATTTGAAGCAAATGTTGCACGAAATCAGAATATGAAATCGAAGGCAACAAAAATAGAAGAGGAAATCTTGAAAACCATGACGGAAAACCAGTTACTATTTCCTGTAGAAGAAGAGGTGTTAATGACCAAAAATTCTGCTTCATTTGTATATAAGAATAGTAAGACGTATCCTTCATTATTAGAGTTTATTGGACGAATACTTCATGTAGATATCCCAATCAAACTTAATGAATGTAAATTTGGTCCGGGCGGAATTATAATATCTGCCAAAGATAAGGAACAAGCACAGAGAATTTTACATGACTCTTGCCATGAATTACAAATTCTTATCAAGGCAAAAAAAGGAAATAATGACTAACGCGAAATTGAAGGTTTGAAAAAATTCATTTTCTCTTAATTACTTCTATTAGATTCGATAACATAAATGGCTTTACCAAAATGTCATCCTTATTTACTCTAAAACAATTAATTGCAGAAGTTTGATAAAGTGGATTGGTAGTAGTTAAGACAATTCTTTGGCCTGGCTTGATTCGATATATCTCTTTTGCAACATCAATTGGTCCCATATTACCAGATAGATGTGTGTCTAAAATAATAATATCAAAATCATTTGCTTTTACTAAAGACAAGCATTCGTTACCCTCTGACACCACAACCACATCAATTTCGCGGTCGGCCAAAAACTCTGTATAAAGAGTCATTAAATCAGGATCGGATTCCACAATAAGAATTCGCATGTAATTTTCTTGTCCAATTGGTATCCCCAGATTATGAAGATCATATTTGTTTAGTTCCAACATCAAATCATGTAAATTTGCAATCTTGGATTTTGTGTCCTGTTTACTCTGCAACATAAGGTGAGGGTGAGGGCAAATTACCGTGATATGGTATTTGTTTTTGACCCATTCATCATGAACTTCCTGCCACCATTTTTCTAGTATTTCCGACTTACCAAACGATCTATTTTCACACAAACAACATGCGGCATCAGCAAAAACAATTATTTTGTCCTTCTTACCTTTCACTATAAGATCATGAACTAACTTCTCTAAATTTGCTTTAAGATTCTCAAATAGCACTAGGTTTCCGCTTAGTGCAGATTCATAGTAAGGTCGAAAATTGATAGTCTGTAAATTATTATTGTCGACGTGTTCTTGATAATTTTTTATTTTCGTAGATAAATTGGAAATACTTGAAATATGCAACTTGTCAAAAGCATATACGGATGCGTAAATACATAGCTGCTCCTCATCAAGAGCCTGATTAATCCAATGAGCAGCTGCTTCAGTGCGGTCTTTGTCTTTTTCGTACAAGAGCATTACGTGCTTACCATTAGAAATTTCAAATGGGTTTTGAGTGTTACCCAAAACTACCCAAGACCTGTCCTGATGTTCTCATATTGCGCTTACAACCCCACATCGCATATCTTATCCGACATTATAGTTTATTAGGGTTATTGTAAATTTATTGAAGAAATGAATCGTCAATAATGCGTGCATATTACTCTAAATACCAGGGAGGGAATCAGCCCAAGATTTGTAATAAAACTAGGTAGAGAACTTCAAAAAGGAATACGATTCCTTTCTACAACAGACACTATGCACATATGAAAATAATCAATATAAAATATTGCCTATACAATATTAACCATGACACGAAACAATAATGGTAAAAAAATAGATCAAATTTGCAATTAGCCCATGAAATATGATTGGAAAATTGCTATGTGAATTTTTAGTACTCTGAATTTAAGAGTCCAGAATCCTATTCTCCATTTTTCCACATCATCTTTCTCATTTCTTTACCGACAATTTCTAATTGGCTTTTTTCTAATTGGTTCATGAATCTAACAAATGAGTTCTTCCCATCCTTTTTGTAAACGCTCTCCCATTCATTAGCAAATTCGCCTGATTGAATATCCTTCAAGACTCGTTTCATGTTCTCTTTTACTTGGTTGTTAATTACCTTTGGTCCTCTGGTCAGACCTCCGTACCTTGCAGTTTCACTAACCCTATTGTACATTCCTGTTATTCCATATTTGTATATTAAATCAACTATTAGTTTTAGCTCATGCAGGCATTCGTAATAAGCTACCTCCGGTTGGTAACCAGCTTCAACTAGGGTTTCAAAGGCATTCAGTACCAGAGAATGAGCGCCGCCGCACAAGTCTACTTGTTCTCCAAACCAATCTGTTTCAACTTCTTCCTTGAATGTGGTTTCAATTACTCCTGGTCTTGTACTTCCGATGGCCTTAGCCAATCCTAAAGCAGTTTTTAAGGCATTTCCAGAATAATCTTGATAGACTGCAATCAGGGAAGGTGTACCAAATCCCTCCTGATACAATTCTCGTACTCTTTGGCCAGGTCCCTTGGGAGCGACCATTACTACATCGATATCTTTTGGCGGAACAATCCATTTCCAGTGTATAGCTGCTCCGTGAGAAAAATTAAGTGTTTTTCCCTCTGAAATCCCTGGTTCTATTTGATTCTTGTACACCTTAGATTGTTCCATATCTGGAGTTAGAACGTGAATAATATCCGCCAATTTTGACGCCTCGTTTACACCTTTAACAACATGTCCATCATTTTCGGCTATTTTCCATGATTTTCCTTCCTTGTATAACCCAATTATTACATTCAATCCGGAGTCTTTCATATTATTTGCTTGAGCTCTTCCCTGGATACCGTACCCTACTACGGCAATTGTCTTGTTTCTAAGTTGTTCGAAAGAAACATCACTGTCAAACCATTTCTTTGCAGTCATACTTACCCATATTGTGTATCGATATTTATAGCAAGTCCAATTAGACTATATCAGATTAGAATTTCTAACGGATACCAAAGATTCTTTCTCCGCCGCAACTCCTTCTTATTTCTATTTCTAGTTTTCATCGTTCCTCCTAACCATGAAATTACATGAACGGTTGGCCATTGTTGCTAAAAAAATCTAAAATGAATACCAAAACATATGTTGGTATTATACTATCGGTTTTCCACTATCGAATTTAAATGGAACTAATCTTAGCCTTCAACTATCAGTGTTGGTCTTAGACTTTGAGTAAACTTCATCCAACACGTCGTGCAATATTTCTCTTACATCATCCTTGTCAAGATCATCAACCAATCCATGTAAAACCTCTCTCACATTATCTTTCTCAAAATGTCTGTCTGTTATCTCAGGCCGTTTAATACGTTTTTCAAGGGATTTGTAATTTTCTATGAGTTCCTTTTCCATCTGCGTCACTCCGATCACTCTTAGAAGATCCAACTGACTCATTGCACTTTTATAAAATTCTTTTCGAAGTAGTTTATCTCTCGCTACGAGTACCGCAGAGTTGGCTAAGCCAGTAAATACCAAGTATGAACCAATTGCCATGAATGATATCGTTACAAGTCCAAATGGCGGATATGTGGCATACAACACTGAATTTATATCGATTGATCCAAAAAGGATCGCTATACCAACAGCAGAAATCAACAAGTAGTTGCGAATTTCGTACTTTTCAAGTAAAGCAGAAGCGCCCAAGAGGCAAAACTAAA
>Ga0210378_10000782_pt1 | contig 16528 bp, 8 predicted proteins | sample PLM1_60_b1redo_FD_155465 | JGI IMG/M metagenome (GOLD analysis project Ga0210378, IMG submission 155465) | Groundwater sediment microbial communities from an aquifer in East River, Colorado, USA - PLM1_60_b1 redo | ecosystem: Environmental > Terrestrial > Soil > Riparian zone | place: USA: East...
CGCGGTTGTGATGGAGGAAGTTGGGATTGGAGTCGTTGGCCACGAACAAATCGATCCAGCCGTCGTCGTCGTAGTCGGTGGCCACCACGCCGAAGCCGTATGCGCGCGCCGGATCGCCGAGCCCGCGGGCCTCCGTGGTCTCCACGAACGTGCCGTTGCCGCGGTTCTCGAAGAACAGATCGGACTCGCCCGGCAGCCCCGCCGGGCCCACCATGATGCGGGGACCGTTCCTCCAGGTGAGGGTTCGGCGCGCGCCGACGACCTCGTCCCAGGTCGTGTGGACGTAGCGCGCGACGTACAGGTCCAGGTCTCCATCCGCATCGGCGTCGAGGAACGCGCAGCCGGTGCTCCAGCCGCCGGCGGCAACCCCGGCCCGGGCGGCCACCTCGGAGAAGGTGCCGCCACCGTTGTTCCGGAACAGCAGGTTCGGCCCCCAGTTGGTAACGTAGAGGTCCAGCCGGCCGTCGCCGTCGAAATCGCCGGCGCACACCCCGTTGCCCCAGGCCGCGGCGTCCACCCCCGCTTTCTCCGAGACGTCCTCGAACCGGAGCTGGCCGAGGTTGCGGTAGAGGGTGTTCCGGTGCGGGACGCGCTGGCGGCCGGCCGTGAGCTCGGCGGCCGTCACCAGGTAGATGTCGAGACGCCCGTCGCCGTCGTAGTCAAGAAGAGCCAGCCCGCTGCCTCCCGATTCGAGGATGTGATCCTTCGTGGGTCCTCCGCAGTACGTGCGGGCGCTCAGTGCCGGCACCGCCTCGAACTGGGCCGGCGAAGGCGAAGAGGCGGTCGAGCCGTCGGCGATGGAAGGCGGGATCGGTGGCGGGCCCATGGCCGAGGCGTGTCCCCCGTAGACCGGCTCCTTGGGCTTCGACTGGCTGTAGCTGCCCTGGAAGCCGAGGCCGAGCGCGATCTCCCCCTCGAGTTGCGCGCGGGCCCGTTCGAGCAGGTCGAGGTAGGGACCCACATCGAATCGCGGCTGTGCGGCGCCCCGGAGCTCGCCCGCGGCGCGGCGAAGCTCCGCTCCAAGTGCGGCGGAGAGAACGCCCGGCTCCGCCGGGCTCGACCCCGGCTCGGCGCTCAGGGCTTCGATCCGCCGCGCCGCTTCGCCGAACAGACGCTGCGCCTCATCCGTCCCGATCCCGGCCCGCGCGGCCTGCTTCAGCAGATCCGCGGCCTCGCGCCGAAGCTCCAGGAGCCGGGCGCGGGCGGACGACGCCGAAGAAACGGCGCCGGGCGTTTGTGTCGTCGCCGTTGCCACGAGACACAGGGACAGGATGCCGGGAGCGAGCGCCAGGAATCGAACCACCACTGGGCATTCATTTTGCCCCAGTCGCGACGGAGCGGGGCGATGCCACACCGCCAACGAAAAGGGGGCCGGCGCCCGTATCGAGCGCCGGCCCCGAACGGCGGTCACCGCTCCGAGCGGAGCGGGATTCACTCCCGCGAAGCGAGCGGGGTCCAAGGGGGCGCGCCGCAGCGCCCCCTTGCTCGATGAAGTCTAGAACGTCAGCCGAGTCACGAGCTGGATCGTACGCGGTGGGGCGACGCCGTTGATGGTCCCGAACCCGTTGGGCCGGACGAGGTTACCGCTCGCATCGTACGGCAGGTTCGTGATCGTCGCATTGGTCAGGCTCGCGAAGCTGACGCTCCTGTTGACGCCCGTGAACTGCGTATGATTGAGCGCGTTGAACGCGTCGAGACGCACCTCGAGGTTGACGCCGCCGCGCACCGCGAACCTCTTGGAGAGCGACAGATCGAGGTTGTTGATCGGGGGGTCGCGCACGAAGAAGCGGGCCGACTCGCTCCCATCGCTGCCGGGCTGCGGCGGTGCGAAGCACGACGTGTTGATCAGCCGGTAGGGATCGCCGCTCCAGCCGCTGCCGGGGTTGCACGTGAGCACAACGCGCGCGTTCTGGTTGTTGTCGGACCCGGTCAGGTTGGCCGCCCCGATGCCCGGAATCGAGAAGCTGACCGTATACGGCCGGCCGCTGGTCCAGCGGTAGATGCCCGAGATCTGCCAGTTGTTCGCCAGGACGCCGAGCGCGCCGCTGGCAACCCTTGGCGTCTGGTAGATCATGTTGACGACGAAGTTGTGGGGCCGGTCGTAGTTCGCGTACGAGTAATCGGCCCTCCGGATCTCCGCCTCGCTCGCATTCGGACGTCCCGCCGTGAAGTCGTCGTTGTTGATGGTGAGGGCTTTGCTCCAGACGTAGAAGACCCCGAACATCAGTCCATTGTCGAACCGGCGGTTGAGCGCCGTCTGAAGGGCGTGGTAGTTGGAGTACCCGTCGTACTTCCACAGGCGTATGTTGCCGTAGCCCCGGTAGGGACGCAGCAGGTCGTCGGGAAGCGCGGTCGCGCCCGGCGTCGCGCTCGGCGTCCGCGTCGGGTCCTGGTTCTGGGGCAGGAATTTCGCCCCGTAAGGCACCGCGTTGATCTGCTCCTGGCGCAACAGGTTCTTCGACGAAGACCCGACGTACGCGAGGTCGAACGTGATGGCGTGGAAAAACTTGTGCTGGACGCCGACGTTCCAGGCGTAGACCTTGGGGATCTTGAAGTCATACGCGCTCGGGTTGAGCGCGAGGGTGGCGTCGGGATCGCCGCCGGCCGACGCGAGGTCCTGGAGCCGGCCCCACGTCAGGGTCGACACGAGGACGCCGGGGGCGTTCGCGATCATGTCGAACACCATGTTGCCCTGGGGGCGATCGTAGAAGACTCCGGCGCCGCCGCGGACGATGGTCTCGCCCTTGCCGGAGATGTCGTAGACGAGGCCGAAGCGCGGCGAGATTTTGAACTCGCTTCCGTCCTGAAGCTCGTCATCGATGCCCTGACCAGCCTGGAAGGCGCCGTTGAACCGGTTGGAGCCGGGGGTCAGGCGCCCGATGAAGCGCTGGTCGACGGTGTTCCCGAGCGTCGGCGTGGCCGTTCCCACGAGCCGGGGGTCCATCCCCCGCCGGCTGCTACCCGAGCAGGGATAGGCTCCGATGCACACGGGCGCGTAGAGCCTGGCCGCGGCGCTGGGGTCGAACCTGTCCGGCAGGAAGTTCGACGCCTGCAGGGTCGTGTCCCACTGCGGTGTCAGGTAGTAGAAGCGGACGCCGTAGTCCAGGGTCAGCCGTGAGCCGGCCTTCCAGTTGTCCTGGGCGAACCATTCGACGTTCTTGTAGCGCCACTCCGGCAGCGCGTACTTCGAGGCCTGGGTGTAGTTCCGGAAGACGCCGGTTGCTGCGTTCGCGTAGCCGAACCCGGTGTCGAACGGGTTGTTGGCGTCGTCGACGAAGTCGATCTGGCTGTTGAAGCTGGAGAAGATGCTCTGGGGCTTGTAGCTGCTCTGGAAGTAGCCGCCGAACTTCGCGCTGTGGGCGCCCCAGACCTTGGTCAGGTTCGCGATGACGTCGTAAGTGGTGTTGATGTTCGTGAAGGGACCGCGGTCGGTCTGGAAGAAGCCGGCGGCACCGCGCGCGTTGGCGTCGGCCGGCGAGACGCGTCCCCCGTTGAAGCGGAAGTCCGGGATGTAGTCGTCCTGGACGGCATCGCCGAAGAGGAGAGGCACGGCCGACAGGCCCGCGGCCGCGCGGGTGAGGTCGGCGTTCTGCACGCTGAAGTCGAGCGAGTTGTGCGCGCTGCCCACGCTGAACTCGACGGAAGTCGTGCTGTTGAGGATGCCGGTGGCCGAGACCATCCAGTTGTGCCCGGGGTTCTCGAACAGGGTACTCATGGTGTCGAGGTTGTTGCTCCCCGCGCCCGCCCAGGTGGTGCCGTAGGGCTGCACTTCGTTGTGCGTCTTTTGCATGTACCGTCCCGTGAAGCGCCAGCCGTCCGTGGCCTGGAAGTCCAGGCGCAGCATTTCCTCCCGGTGGGGCACTTCGTTGGGGGACTGGCTCGAGTAGTTGATGCCGCCGAAGTTAGGCAGGGGATAGATGCTCAGCGCGTTGAGGCCCGGCTGGTAAAGGCGGTTCTGCGGGATCTTGCCGAGGACGCCGCCGTCCTGGAAGCATCCGCGCGTATCCGACGCGCTGCACGGAAGCCCCGTCGCGTAATCGCGGATGTACGGGAACGGGTTCCCGTTGAGGTCCACGCTACGGGAGAAATCCCCCGCCCGCTCGAGGGCCGTCGGTACCCGGGCCAGCCGCTCGGCCACCGGGTCGTTGCGCTTCTGCCACTCCTGGCTCCAGAAGAAGAAGAGCTTCCTCTTCTCGGTGTTGAACTTGCCGGGGATGAAGATGGGGCCGCCGAGCGTGTAGCCGTAGTCGTTCCGGGAGGCCTCCGGCAGCTCGATCACCCTCCCGTTGCCGATGGGCGGGGGCGCCCCGGCCCGCTTGTTGGTCCAGGTGTTGGCGTTCCAGCCCGACCGCCGGCCGTACCAGTAGCCTGAGCCGTGGAAGTCCTGCGAGCCGCTCTTGGTTACGATCTGGACTTGCCCCCCGACCGCGCGGCCGTACTCCGCCTGGTAGGAGTTCGTGAGGATCTTGAACTCCGCGACGGCGTCGATGTTCGTGGTGGTCATGCTGCCACCGTTGTTGCCGGTATCGATGTTGGCGACGCCGTCTATGGTCACGTTGTTGGAGTTCTGCCGCTGCCCGTTCACCGTGAAGCCGTCCGCGTTTTCCGGCGGGATGCCGCTCGTCCCCTGCTGAAGGATGCCCGGAACGAGGGTCGCGAAGCCGAAGAGGGAGCGCCCGTTGTTGGCGATGTTCTTGATGGTCTCGCTCTCCAGCGTGAAGGAGCGCTCACCGCTGGTCGTCTGCAGCTCGCTCACGCGGCTCTCGACCGTGACGTTCTCCTCGATGCCCCCGACATCCAGCGTGAGGAGCCCGGCTGAGAACCGGTCGTTCGCGCTCACTACGACGTTGGTCCGCTCCAGCGTCTTGAACCCTGGCATGGTGACGCGAAGCGTGTAGGTGTCGGGCCGGACGACGGCGAAGACGAACCGTCCTTCAGTGTCAGACGTGACCGTCAGCGTGTTGCCCTGCGTGCGGCTCGTCAGCGTCACGTTCACCCCGGGCAGGGCGCCTCCCTGCGAGTCCTTCACCAGGCCGGACACGGACGCGCTGGTGGTCTGTGCCTGCAGCGCCGTCGGGACGGCCAGACAGAGGACTCCTACGAGGGTCGTTCCCAGTACGGTGCGAAATGCTTGGAACCTTCGGACGAAAGGCATATGCATCCTTTCCTCGGCATCTGGCGATGCGGATTCGTCCCTGACGGGCTCGATCTGGCCCTCGACTGCTCGAGGGTTCATCCCTAACTTCTCCGGTCGGGCAGGGGTTGACTGGCGCTCAATGTATTGAATGGCCGACTCGGAGTCAAGCCAAAGAGGATGCAGTGACTACGACTTACGCCGGCGTTCGAAAGCGCTTTCTCCAAATCGTTGGACCGGGCGGATCCAATGGCTTGTGCGGGCGTTCGAGCCGGTGCCGTGGTGCGTCGCGTTACGGAAGCTCTATGATCGGCGTCACGACCGCGCGGCGGCGGCTGAAGCCCTTCCTACTTGGTCCCTTTCGTTTCGTTCCAGTAGATTTTGATATTTCGGGTCGAGCGCCCGGACGCCACGATGTCGGGCCGCTCGTCGCCATTGAAGTCCCCGACGATGAGATCCTCCGTGGCCATGCCGCCGGCGTCCACCATCGTCTTCGACTTGAGCGCGCCTTCGCGATCGACAACGTAGATCGCCACGCCCGATGCGGGGGCGCCGCGCCAGCCGGCGGCCAGCTCGTCGTTTCCGTCGCCGTCGAAGTCAGCCCAGCCAAGGGCGTGTCCCTCGGTGAGTGCGGTCTCGATAACCGTGCGGGCCCACACGCCGGGCTTCTCGGCGTAGATGACGATCCGGGCGCCGTGCCAGGGGTCGACGGTCGCCAGCATGCGCCGTCCGGCGACGCATCCCAGCTTGACCTCGCCCGGCGCGCCCTCCCCGATCAGCGTGCGCGACCACGTCCCGTCCTGGCTCCGCTTCAGGGCGTACAACCCTTCCTTGCTCGCGGTGATGAGCTCTTCCTGCGGATCCTCATCGAGGTTCAGCGGCAGGAAGTTGTGCTGGATGTGGTTGGCCTCGGCGGCCACCTCCATCGGCCACGGGTCGATGCCCGGATGGGCCGGGGGCCTGAACACGAGAACACGCGCGCTCGGGCCGTCCCAATCCGGTCCCTTGGCTCCTTTGCCGTGCAGAGGCGCCACGATCAGCTCCAGCTTCCTGTCGCCATCCACATCCGCCCACCGAATCCGGTGCAGCGTCGGCTCCGCGGAGATGGGGAGCACCTCCCACGCCGGGGTGGCACCGGGTGCGTTCTGCCTGACCCACTGCAAAGTGCCCGTGTTCTGGCCGCTCCATCCTGCGCCGAGGGCAACGTCGAGGCGCCCGTCTTTGTCGATGTCGTGCGGGGCGATCGTCACGTTGTCGGGTGTCGTGGCACCCGCGCCCAGGATGACGTTCTTTTCCCAGGTGGGCGCCGGGAACCAGACGAGCTCAGTCCCGCTGATGGCCAGGATGTCGGTGCGGCCGTCGCCATTGACGTCGCCCGGCACGACGGCGTAGCCGACGCCGAAGCCGCTGGCGATCTCCTGCGCGCGAAACTGCAGCGTCGCGCCGGAACTGCCGCGCTCTGGACCGGCGGCTCGAGCGGCCACCAGGACGATCGACCCGGCCAAGAGAGCCGCGGCGGACACCAGCCACCCTGCTGCCATTCGAAGACCCCGGAAGGTCCTCGATTATACCGGGCCGACCGAGCCCGGAGCGCACTTGGATTTTCGGGATGGTGTAGGCTGGCCCAACAGCGCCGCCGCCATTGTGAGGGTTCTATGACTTCACCCGTGTCTCGTCGCAGGTTTCTGACCGCAGCCGGAACGACTGCGGCCACCGTCTGGATTCCCAAGGACGTTCGTGGGTACAGACGACGTGCAACGTGACGCGTTCGAAGATCCAGCGCGCCATGAACATCCGGAAAGAGAATCGCGAGTTCATTCAGGCCGTCGACAATCCGGAGAAGCTCGCGACCTGTCCCTCGGATGAGTTCGGCTCGATCCGCTATGAGACCGCCAGCAAGCAATACAAGGTCGGCGACAAGCTCGAGCTGATCGTTCCGCACTGCGACCCGGTGGTGAACGAGTACGACGTGCTGTATGGAACCAGGCAAGACCGGGTGGAGGTCGTCTGGCCGATTTCGGCGAGGGGGAAATCGCAGTAGGCGCCGGAACAGCGACGGAGGCAGCATGCGAAAGCGGCAGTTCCTGGGCTCGCTCCTCGGCGGCGCCGGTGCGCTGCTCGTCGACGGCCGGCGCCGTGAGACCGTGGCGGCGCCCCGGGTCTCCCGACTGAAGGTCACGCGCATCCGCCTGTATGAAGCGCCGCAGCCGCGCCCATCCTTCAACCAGAGCAACGCCATCGTCACGGTCGAGACCGATCAGGGCCTCACGGGCATCGGCGAGGGCGGCGCCCGCGACACGGTCGAGCAGGTCGGGGGTCTGCTCATCGGACAAGACGCGTCGCGAATCGAGCACCTCTGGCAGCTCATGTACCGCGGCTATTTCTACCCTCCCGGCCGCGAGAAGGTTCATGCACAGGGCGCGATCGACATGGCCCTCTGGGACATCCAGGGCAAGGCCCTCGGGGTTCCCGTGCACCAGCTCCTCGGCGGGCTCGTGCGCGAGCACGTCGAGTGCTACTCGACCGCATTCCCGGATCGCGGCTCGCCCCGCGAGAGCGCGCGGGCGTGCATCGAGGCCGGGTTCAAGGCGTACCGGACGCACGGCGCCGATCCCCCCGGCGACAGCTTCGACTCGCGGGCGATGGTGCGGCGCACCCACGAGCTGTGCAAGGAGCTGCGCGAGGGGGTCGGCCCCGACGGCGACTGGGCCATCGACTTCCACACGCGTTTCGACCTGCCCGATGCCATTCGACTGAGCCGCCTGATCGAGGACCTCGAGCCGTTCTTCGTCGAGGATCTCGTGCGCTCCGAGGAGCCGGCCCTCTACCGGACGGTGCGCCCCCAGGTGAAGGTGCCGATCGCCGTGGGGGAGCACTTCGGCGACCGCTGGGAGATGAACGAGCTGGTCCAGGAGCACCTGATCGACTACTCGCGCGTAACCCTGCCCAACGCCGGAGGCATCACGGAGCTGCGCAAGCAGGCCGTGCTCTGCGAGACGCACTACGTCGGGCTCGTCCCCCACTTCACGGGACCGGTGGCCACGGCCGCTCTGGTTCACGTCCTCGGCGTCTTCCCGGGACCCGTGTGCATGGAGATCCTGGGCGAGGCGCCCCGGCCCGAGCCCCACTTGCCGCAGCATTTCGACTTCCGGAACGGCAAGCTGTGGCCCAACGAGCGGCCGGGACTCGGCGTCGAGTTCGACCCGAGCCGGGCGAAGCTGATGGCCGAGGTCACCGAGCACCGCCAGCCGACCCGGCTCTTCCGAAGACCCGACGGTTCGATCACGAACTGGTAGCTCGGCATGAAGATCACGAGGCGGCAGTTCGTCAGCTCCGTCTCCGCGCTCGCTCTCTCCCCGCACCGGGTCCACGCGAACGACAGCCCGCGCACGCTCGGCATCGCGACCACCTCCATCGGGATCCGCCGCTCGCAGCTGCGAAAGCGCGCCGCGGGAAGGGAGCCGGTGCTCGACACCGAGGCCTTCCTCGATCTGTGCCACGAGTTCGGGACCGATGGCGCGCAGATGGACTTCAGCATGCTGACTTCACAGGATGCGGGCTATCTTCGCCGCGTGCGGGAAGGCATCGACAAGCGCCGCATGTTCGTAGAGCTGATCGTCGACAACCGTGCGCTCGAGGACCTGGAGCGGCTGGAGCAGATCGGGCGAGCCGCCGAGGGGTTGGGCGTGACCCGGTTGCGAGTGGCCTGCCTGTCCGGGCGGCGCTACGAGGACTACCACGACAAGAAGGCATGGGACGATTTCGCCGGTCGTTGGCGAGCGGCCCTGTCGCGGACCGAGCCGGTGCTGCGGCGGCACAACCTGGCCCTGGGTGTCGAGAACCACAAGGACTGGCTGACGGACGAGCTCGTCGACATCCTGCGTGGGATCGGGAGCCCGCACGTCGGCGCCTGCATCGACTTCGGGAACAACCTGGCTTTTCTCGAGGACCCGCTGGGGACGGTCGAGAAGCTGGCCCCCTACGCCGTGACCACTCACCTGAAGGACAACGTGATGGCGCCGACGCCGGCCGGGTTCGCTCTCGGCGACGTGGCCCTGGGCGAAGGCGTGCTGCCGCTCGAGCGCATGGTCGGCGTGCTGCGGCGCCATCGGCCGGACATCCACCTGGTGCTCGAGGTCATCACGCGCGATCCGCTCAGCGTCCCGTACCGCGAGGACCGCTACTGGATCACGCGGGACCGGCGCGACCAGACGGCCGTGGAGCGGTTCGAGAAGGCATTCCTGCGGCGAGCTCCGAAGGCACCGCTGGCGAGAATCTCCGGGCTCGGCGACGAAGCGGCGCTGGCCGCGGAGAACGAGAACCTGCGGCGCAGCGTCGTCTACGCCCGGAAACGACTCGGCGCCTGAGCGCCGAATGGAGACGGAAGCGCCATGAAGCGACGGCAGTTCGTCACGAAGGCTTCCGCGGCCGTGATCGGCACCGCGCTTTCGTCGCGTCGTGTGCTCGGCGCCAATGATCGGGTGAACGTGGCGCTCATCGGTTGCGGTACGCGGGGCCGACTTCTAGCCAACCTCGTCAAGCAGACACAAGGCGCCGCGCTCACCGCACTGTGCGACGTCTACGACCCGCAGGTCGCGCAGGCGCGAGAAGCGGCCCGCGAAGGGGCGCGAGCGTTCAAGGACTTCCGTCAGGTTCTGGATCAGAAGGACATCGACGCGGTCGTGGTCGCCACGCCCGATCACTGGCACGGCCTCATCGCCGTCGCGGCGTGCCAGGCCGGCAAGGACGCCTACGTCGAGAAGCCGCTCGCCCACAACGTCAAGGAGAGTCGGGCGATCGTGGAGGCGGCAAAGCGGTGGAAGCGCATCGTTCAACACGGGACACAGCACCGCGCCGCACCGCATTACCGCGAAGTGCAAGAGATGGTCCAGAGCGGCAAGCTCGGCGAGGTCCGCTACGTTCGAATCTGGAATTTCCAGAACATCTACCCGCACGGCATTGGCCGGGAGCCGGACGCCCAGCCGCCGGCGGGTCTCGATTGGGACCTCTACCTCGGGCCGGCGCCCCTGGTTCCCTTCAACAAGGCGCGCTTCCTCAGCACGTACCGGTGGTTCTGGGACTACGCCGGCGGGTGGGTCACGGATTACGGGACCCATCGGTTCGACTCGTTTCACCAGGTGATGGGAGTCGATACGCCCCGGTCGGTGGTGGCGACGGGCGGGCGGCTCGGGCTGAAGGATGCAGGGGAGACGCCCGACCTGGTCCAGGCGACGTACGAGTACCCCGGGTTCGTCATGAGCTACGAGGTATGCGCGCTCAACGGTCACGGCGCGGGCGGCCGCACGCCGGACATGGCCTATTACCAGATGCGCGGCGACTTCGATCGGCAGCACGGCGAGGCGTACTACGGTACCAACGGGACCCTGATCTCGGACCGCATCGGGTACGAGATCTATCCGGAGATGGAACCACGCGAGCGGGGCGCGGCGCGGGACGCTGCGGGAGCCAAGCCGGTCTACCGCTCGGAGCGCAAGGTGGTGAAGGGCCGCGACACCACGGACCTGCTGGTGCAGAACTTCGTCGAATGCGTCAAGAGCCGACAAGCGCCGCTCGCGTCCGCCGAGATCGGACACCGCTCGACGATCGTGCCGCTGATCGGCAACATCGCGTTCCGGACGGGCCGGAAGCTCCATTGGAACGCCGAGAAGGAAGCTTTCGAAGGCAACGAGCCGGAGGCCGCGGCGCTCCTCGGCCGGCCGCATCGCAGACCATGGACATTGGTCTCGTAGGCGTTCCTTCCGGACCGGTCGGGCCATGCCGGCAGGCGCTCGCGAGCGTTCGGAACCGGGCGCGCCGAGTGCGGTGCTACAGTGCCGCAGGATGAATGGCCAGGTCTTCCCGGCGACGGAGATCGACCTCGAGGCCGGGCTGCGCCGCCTGGGCTACGAATCCTTCCGTCCCGGCCAGCGCGAGGCGATCGAGACACTGATGAGCGCGGGGCGGGTGCTGCTGGTGGCGCCCACCGGCGGGGGCAAGAGCCTGACGTACCAGCTTCCCGCCCTGTCGCTCGGCGGCACGACGCTGGTGATCTCGCCGCTCGTCGCCTTGATGAACGATCAGGTCCAGGCCCTGAGCGCGCGCGGCGTGAGCGCGACCTTCCTCGCCTCCACCCTCGACGGGGCGGAGGTCCGTCGCCGCATGGCGCGCCTGGCCCAGGGAGAGTACTCGCTCGTCTACGTGGCCCCGGAGCGGCTCGTCTTCGAGGGCTTCCGCGGTCTGATCCGCGCCATCGCGGTCCCGCTGGTGGCCATCGACGAGGCGCATTGCATCAGCGAATGGGGCCACGACTTCCGGCCGGAATACCTGGAGATCGGCGGCCTCCTCGCCGAGCTTCCCGCCGCGCGCGTTCTCGCCTGCACCGCCACCGCGACCCCCATCGTGCGCGATGAGATCCTCGGCCGCCTCGGGCTGCCCGCGGACACGCCGCAACACGTCCGCGGCTTCGCCCGCCCGAACCTCCGGTTACGCGCGGTGGAAGTGGACGATGCGCGCCAGCGGCAGTCCCAGGTCGATGCCGTGCTTGGCGAGGCGCTCGGCGGGCCGCGAAAGGGCGCGGGCGTGGCCATCGTGTACGCGCCCACGCGGCGGGGCGCAGAGGAAGAAGCCGCGCGCCTCGCGCATCGCGGATGGGCGGCCGCGGTCTACCACGCCGGCCTGGGACCTCCGGCGCGGGAGAAGGCGCAGCGCGCGTTCCTCGCGGGCGCGCTCGAAGTCATGGTCGCCACCAACGCGTTCGGCATGGGCATCGACCGGCCCGACGTGCGCGCGGTCGTGCACCTGGGCCCGCCCGGGTCCATCGAGGCCTACTACCAGGAAGTGGGGCGGGCCGGCCGTGACGGTGCCCCCGCCTGGGGCCTGCTGCTCGTCTCGCCGGGCGACATGCCGCGGCGCCGGCACCTCCTCGAGAGCGACGCGCCCGGCGAAGCCGTGCTCGCCCACAAGTGGGGGCTCTTCCTCGAGCTGATGCGGTGGGCGGAAGGCGGAAGCTGCCGTCACGACGCCATCCTCCGATACTTCGGAGACGAGGCGGAGACGCTCGACGGATGCGGGCACTGCGACGTCTGCGAAGCCCTGCAGGAGGACACGACGCCGGAGGAGGTCACCCTCGTCGTGCGCAAGGCGCTGAGCGCGGTCGCGCGCGTGCACCATCGCTTCGGTCTCCAGGCGGCGGTGCGGCTCCTGCGCGGCGAGGCGGACCCGCGACTGGAGCGCGCGGGCCTCGACCGCACCTCCACCTTCGGGTGTCTGCGAGAGCACTCCGAGCCCTGGCTGCTGCGGGTGTTGCGGCGCTGCGTCACCGCGGGCTGGGTGGACCTGACCGCCGGCGATCGGCCGGTGGTCGTTCTCACCGAGGCCGGGCGGGCGGTGATGAAGGCGGAGCGCCCCGCGCGGCTCCTGCTGCCGGCGCGCTCGAGCGCCGCGGCGACGGGGCGACCACCCCGCGATCGTGATCGGCCCGGGCGCTCCCCCGTCGAGCCGGCCAGTCTCCACGAAGTGGATGGCGCCGCCGCCGTGTTCGCCGCGCTGCGCGACCATCGGCTCGCCGTCTGCCGTGCCCAGGGTGTGCCGCCGTTCGTCGTGGCCAGCGATCGCACGCTCAAGGAGATCGCCGCCGTCCAGCCACGCACGGTCGAGGAGCTGTTGCGGATCTACGGCATCGGCGCGACGAAGGCGGCCCGGTACGGCCGCGGGTTCCTGGAGGTCGTCGCGCGGGCGGTCTCCCCGCCGGCCTGAGGCTCGAGCCCTTCCGGCTCCGGCTCGGTTGGCGGGGCGGACGGGACTCGAACCCGCGACCTCCGATGTGACAGGCGCAAGGAGTCGGTGAGTCTGTCAACGGTTTTTTGAGATTTTTCAAGCGAGAACCGGTGTGAAAACGGTCAACCGCTTGCGCCTACTCAGGTCGGGGAGACGACTCTCGTCCAGCAGGTGACCGAGGCCTCAGGTCTCGCCACGCGCTTCGCGAGCGCTGACGAGCCGGCCCTGCGCGGCGCGTCCCTGGATCGAGCAGCAGTGGGAAGCCGCTCGTCTGACCGCGGAGGACGCCGGCCGCCGGGGCGCGGTGCTTGTTCTCGACGAGATCCAGAAGCTCACCGGCTGGAGCGAGTCGGTGAAGCGCCTGTGGGATGAAGACCAATACGTGTTTCACGGCGGCTATCCCGGCGCCGCGCCTCTCATTTGCCGAGGTCGCGATGGGTGAAGAAGACAAGCGTCACCGACGCTCACGCGACCGATGACCTGGGGCCTATCGTTTCGGCTCGCCTCGGTCACACCAGGCTGCCGAGACGCAGCAGTCGCAGCACCGGTTGTCCGACCTCGCGCGACGCGGCAAGGTCGACGTCGAACTCAGCCATCCAGTCGTTCAACCCCCCGGAGTCCACGAGCATCTGCTCCACGCGCCAAGCCGTGCCGTCGTCTGCGGGCTTCACGTCGGTGTGGCGGAGGTTCCGGGCCTCGGGGTCGAGACGAAGGTCCGGATGCTCGAGACGATAGGCCTCGCGGGTCGCACGCAGGCGCTCGCTCGTCCACGGCTCCTCGTTGCCATCGCGGGGTGAGTCGAGGATCTCCAGCGCGGCGTCATCGCTGATCGACCACGCACGGAGGAATGCGAAGATGCGCGTGCGGATGGCGGCGGTGAAGGCCTTGACGTCGCGGGTGACGTCGGGAGGCTCGTCCGGACGCGGCGGCCGCATGTCCTGGCCGCCCGACCCGGCCGGCTGGTAGCTCGGGTCGCGCATCCGCTCCCACTCGTCGAGCAGGCTCGAGTCGACCTGGCCCAGCATGTCGCGTAGGTACAGCTCCATCTCGAGCACACCTTCGGTCTTGACACCGTCGGGGACCGTCTGGCTCAGGACCTTGTAGACGCTGTGGAGATGGCGCAGCAGCAGCCCCTCGACGCGCTCGAGGTCGTACTCCTGGACGTAGTCGGAGAAGGACCGGAAGCCCTCGAACATCTCCCGCCCGATCGACTTCGGCCGGATGTTCTCTTCGCCCACCCACGGATGACGGTCCGCGAAGGAGTTGAACGTCATGTAGACGAAATCGCGCAGCGGTTTGGGGTGCTCCAGCTTCTCCAGCTCCGCCATTCGCTCGTCGTAGTCCTTCCCCGCGGCCTTCATCTCCGCGACCTTCTGGCCCTTCAGCTTGTCGAGCTGCTTGCGTAGGATCTGCTCCGGGTTCTCGAGGATGCTCTCGACGAGCGTGAGCAAGTCGAGGTCGGGGGTCTCCGACTCCGGATCGAGCAGGGGGATCGTCTCGAGGAGGTAGAGCGACAGCGCCTGGTTCATCGAGAAGTCTTCCTGCAGCTCGACGTTGACGCGGACTCTCGAGCCCTCGACCGTCCTCGGAACGATCTCCACGATGCCGCGGCCGACCAGGGCGCGGAAGAGCTGCCAGCCGCGCTTGAAGTGTCCCTTCTTCGCGTGCTCCGTCTCGTGGCTGTCGCGAATGAGCGCCTGCATGGCGCGGCGGCCGTCGCTCCGACGGGAGAGGACGTTGAGGAGCATGCCGTGGGACACCTCGAAGCGCGACGTCAGCCGCTCGGGCGGCGCGCCCATGAGCCGCGTGAACGTCTGCAGGTCCCAGTTGGCGAAGTTGTGCTCGGGGGGCTTTCGCTTGACGACCTTCTTGCCGTCCTTCGCCTTCTCGTCGAGCTTGAGGTTCTCGATGAAGTGCTCCGGCGCCTGCGCCACCACGAAGCCGAGGTCGTCGAAGCCCTTCCGCCCGGCGCGGCCGGCGATCTGGTGGAAGTCACGGGCGGAGAGGACTGCCGTCTTCTGGCCGTCGAACTTGCAGAGCCTCGAGAAGAGCACCGTGCGGATCGGCACGTTGATGCCCACACCGAGCGTGTCCGTGCCGCAGATGACCTTGAGGAGCCCGCGCTGGGTGAGCTGCTCGACGAGGACGCGGTACTTGGGGAGCAGGCCGGCGTGGTGCAGGCCGATGCCTTGCTTGAGCCACTTGCGGATGTCGGGTCCGTACGGGCTCGTGAAGCGGAAGCCGGTGATCGCCGCCGCGACCGCGTTCTTCTCCTCGCGGGTGCAGAGGTTGAGGCTCGTGAAATCCTGCGCGCTGTCCGCGGCGTCCTTCTGCGTGAAGTGGACGACGTATACCGGCGCCTTGTTCTCCAGGACGAGCTTCTCCAGCATCTGCGCCAGTGGGATCTGGGAATAGGCATATTCGAGGGGCACCGGCCGCTCGACGGACTTCACGGTGGCCGTGGGCCGGCCGTTGAGGCGGGTGAGCGCCTCCGCGAAGAACGTCACGTCCCCGAGGGTAGCGGACATCAGGAGGAAGCGGGCCCGGGGCAGCGTGAGCAGCGGCGTCTGCCACGCGACGCCTCGGTCCCGGTCGGCGTACCAATGGAACTCGTCCATCACCACGTCGTCCACCGCCGCGGTCTCACCGTCGCGCAGGGCGATGTTGGCCAGGATCTCGGCGGTGCAGCAGAGGACGGGCGCGTCGCGGTTGACCGTGGCGTCTCCCGTGGAGAGGCCGACGTTCTCCGGACCCAGCTCGTGGCAGAGGGCCATCCACTTCTCGTTGACCAGCGCCTTGATCGGGCAGGTGTAGACGGAGCGTCGGCCGAGGGCGAGGGAGGTGAAGTGCAGGGCCGAGGCGACGAGGGACTTGCCCGAGCCGGTGGGCGTGTTCAGGATGACGTTCTTCCCCTCGAACAGCTCGAGGATGGCCTCCTCCTGGGCCGGGTAGAGCGTCAGGCCCTTCCCCGCGACGTAGTCGAGAAAGCGACCGAGCAACTCGTGGCTGTTGGCCTCGCCGGAAGGCAGGATGTCGTAGAGGGGACCAGTCATGGCGCGGATATTGTGGGCGAGAATCGCCAGGCACAGGCGGTCTCGATCGTTGCCACACCTCAGTTGCGACGCCTCCGACCTCGGCCCTTTGGTCGCGAAGGGGACGTGGGCAGTGGCCGGGTGCGCTGGTCGAGCAGACTCATGATCGTCTCGCGTGTCAGGAGCGCCCGGTCCTCAGCAGACTCGAGCAAGGGGCGTATTTCGGCCGCCAAGACCTCCCATCGAACTGATCGGAGCCGCGCGCGAACCGCGGTCACCCAACTGGTCTCCGAGAGCGGCGCCGACGTCCATCCCGTCTGGGCCAGAGCGTTGTTCAGGAGGACAAGGTTCGGAGGAGGCCACCCCCGGTCGCTCAGGTACCAGATGAGATCGTAGAAGTCACGACCCTTGGGATAGGGTCTCTGCAGGATCGCGTGCAACTTCCCAGCCAGAAGCGACGCGCGGTCGTGATGTTGGATCCGCAGCAGCACGTGTCGGCGAACGACCGTGGTCTCGAGTGCCGCGCCTGAGGGGGGCCGCGCGTCCACCTCGAGTTTGACCGACAGGGCCTCCTCGCGGTGGCGGG
>Ga0210378_10000783_pt1 | contig 16522 bp, 13 predicted proteins | sample PLM1_60_b1redo_FD_155465 | JGI IMG/M metagenome (GOLD analysis project Ga0210378, IMG submission 155465) | Groundwater sediment microbial communities from an aquifer in East River, Colorado, USA - PLM1_60_b1 redo | ecosystem: Environmental > Terrestrial > Soil > Riparian zone | place: USA: East...
GTTGACCTCGTCGCCGGAGGCCGCGGCGGGCTCGGTCACGTACGCTTGGCCCGCACCCGCGAGGCACAGCCCCGCGACGCTGCGGTGCCCGAGGCTGTAGACGGGCGACGCCGCGCCCGGGTTGCCCGGGGCGGGCTGGCCGAACGCGGTGACCCGCAGCACCTTGCCGGCCAGGCTGCGCCGGTCCGCCGCCAGCGCCGGCCGGCCGGCGTCCCCGGTGCCGACGTACAGCAGCCCGTCCGGCCCGAACTGGATCCGCCCGCCGTTCCCGGTCCGCCCCCGCGGGATACCCGTCAGCACCGGCGTGATCCGGCCGCCGAGGGTGAAGCGGACCACGCGGTTGTCGGTCCGGGTCGTCAGGTACGCGAAGACCAGCTGGTCGTCCCGGTACGACGGCGACAGCGCCAGGCCGAGCAGCCCGCCGTCGCCGGCGGCGTCCAGCCCGGGAATGCGCATCACCTCCCGGGCCGGCGCCCGGCGCGGCCGTACCCCCAGGATGCGGCCGGTGGTGCGCTCGCCCACCAGGGCGGTGCCGTCCGGCAGCACCGCCAGGCCCCACGGCAGCGTCAGCCCGGTCGCGACCACGTTCGGGTCGTCCTCGGTGCCGGCCTCCGGGCCGCCCGGCTGGCCCGGGCCCGGCGGGGAGGGCGCGGGGCGGGTCCGCTCCGGCGGCAGCTCGGCAGGCGGCGGGCCCTCGGGCTTCGGCACCCAGGTCGGGTCCGGCCGCAGCGCCTCCGCCGCCCCGCAGCCGGCCAGCAGCAGCGACGCGGCCAGGGCGAGCGCCGCCCGCCGGGTCCGCCTCATGCGGGCAGTCTCCCCGAGCCGGCGTTTGCTACCCGTGAGCCACCGGGTGCGGCAGCGCCGCCGGGCCGGCGCTCACCCGGCACCCGCGGCGGACGCGGTGGTCGCTCCGCGACGCGGGCTCGCCAGCCAGCCGGCCACCTCGGCCGGCGGCAGCGGCGGGGCGATCTCGAAGCCCTGCGCGTGGTCGCAGCCGAGCTGGTCGAGCAGCTGCAGGGTGCCAGCGTCCTCGACGCCCTCGGCGACCACCTCGATGTTCAGCGAGTGCGCCATCAGCACCGTGTGCCGCACGATGGCCCGGGCCCGCCGGTCGCCGGCGGCCGTGGTGACGAGGCCGCCGTCGAGCTTGATCTGGTCCACGGGCAGCGCGTTGAGCAGCGCGACCGAGGACCGGCCGGTGCCGTAGTCGTCCAGCGCCACCCGGACGCCCATCGCGTGCAGGGCGTCCAGCGTCGCCCGGGCCCGGCCGGCGTCGGTGAGCACGCCGTCGGTGATCTCCAGCGCGAGCGCGTCCGCCGGCAGCCCGGCGGTCGCCAGCGCGTCGGCCACCCGGGCCGGCAGGGTGGCGTCCAGCAGCGAGCTTGCGGCGAGGTTCACCGCCACCCGCAGGTGCCGGACCTCGGTGCGCCAGCGCCGGGCGTCGGCCAGCGCGGTCCGCAGCACCAGGTCGGACAGGGTGGGCATCAGCCCGGTCTGCTCGGCCAGCCCGAGGAACTCCTCCGGGCGGACCAGGCCGCGGCGCGGGTCGTTCCACCGGGCCAGCGCCTCCAGCCCCACCGGCACGCCGGTCGCCACGTCCACCTGCGGCTGGTAGTGGCAGACGATGTCCCCGTCCGCGATGGCGCGCCGCAGCGCGGTGGCCGCCTCCAGCCGGGTCCGCGAGTGCGGGTCGGAGCGCGGCCGGTAGACAGCGGCGCCGGTGCCCGCCCGCTTCGCCTGGTACATCGCGACGTCGGCGCAGCGCAGCAGCGTCGGGCCGTCCACCCCGTGCTCCGGCGCGAGCGCGATCCCGGCGCTGGCCGTGACGTCCAGGGTCAGCCCGTCGATGACGAAGGCGCCGGCCAGCCCGGCGAGCACCCGGCGGGCGGCCGCCAGCGCCTCGGCCTCGCCGGCGACTCCGGGCAGCAGCACCGCAAACTCGTCACCCCCGAGCCGCGCCACCGTCTCGCCCGGTCCTACGCCGCCAGCCAGCCGCGGGCCGAGCCGGCGCAGCAGCTCGTCGCCGACCGGGTGGCCGAGGGTGTCGTTGATCTCCTTGAAGCGGTCGAGGTCCAGCAGCACCAGGGCCTGCGGCGGGCAGCCGCTCGCCAGCCCGGCGTCGAGCCGCCGGAGCAGCAGCCGCCTGTTCGGCAGGCCGGTGAGGTCGTCGGTGACCGCCTCGTCCCGGGACGCGGCGGCGGCGAGCGACCGCCGCAGCGCGAGCGTGGCCCGGACCGAGGCGACCGCGACCGCGGCGACCGCGAGCTCGACCGTGGGCGCCGGCGGCCGCAGCGGCCCTGGAGCGGCGAGCACCGCCAGCGAGACCGCCACCGAGGCGGACGGCACCGCCACCAGTGTCCAGCCCTCGAATCGCACCTGCCGCACCGCCACCGGCCGCTGCCAGGCCGCGACGGCGAGCAGCACCGCGGCCGCGCTCCAGGCCAGCCCGAGCACCCCACCGACGGCCGCGTCGCCTGCGGCGGCCCGCAGCAGCCAGATCGTGTCGGTGGCCACGAACAGCAGCAGCCCGGCGCCCAGCACACACCAGGCCGGCTCGACGAAGCCGGCCGCCCGCACCGCGATCACGAGCAGGCCGACCAGCGCGACGTCCAGGACCGGGTACGCGAGCAGCAGCGCGACCCCCACCGGATGGCCGCCGGACACCTCGGCGAGCCGCGGGCCGGCCACGGCGGCGGCGACCGCAGCGGCGGCCAGCATCCCGCCGACCACGTCGGCGCCGACCCCGCGCGGGGGCGGTCGCAGCGCCCTGCCGCGCAGCAGCAGCGCCGACGCGACCAGGGCGAGCGGGTAGAACAGCAGGTAGCCTGCCTCGCCCGCGGTGGGGAAGGCCGGCTGGTCCGGTGTCGGCTCCGCGAGCGCGGCGACCGCGTCGCCAGCGGCCCAGGCGAGGGCGCCGGCGCCGAGCAGGGCCCAGGCGGCGCGGTCGGGACCGACCAGCGCGGCGCGCAGCAGGCAGAGCCCGCCCGCCAGGGTCACCGTCCCGACCCGGGCGGCCGCCGCGAGCGGGGAGTCCGGGTCCGCCGCCAGGGCAAGCTGGGCGAGCAGGCCGAGCCCGGCGAGCAGGAAGCCGGCGCGCGCGAGCACCCGGCCGGACGGCTGCGGCAGCCAGGCCGCGAACCCCGCGGTGCCTCGCACGGTTCCCCCCAGAGCCGGTCGCTCACCGTTACCCCCTCTTACGGTACGCGCACAGAGCCCCGAGCGGGCCGGTCCGGCCGCAACTCCTAGGCTCGGGGGGTGCCCACCCGCGACGCCGGGCCACTGCCCACCCGCCACGCCCTGCTGCCGACCGAGCAGGGCCGCGACCTGCTCGGCCCGCCCCCGGACGGGGTGGAGGTGACCGTCTGGGAGCCCAGCCAGGAGCCGCCGCCGCAGGCCGCCGAGGCCGGCTTCTGGGTCCCGCAGTACCTGTCCGGCTCCCGCCTGGTCGAGCAGGTGGCGGCGCTGCCCCGGCTGCAGGTCGTCCAGCTGCTGACCGCCGGCGCCGAGGCGTTCGTCGACAAGCTGCCCGAGGGCGTGCTGCTGTGCGACGCCCGCGGCGTGCACGGCAGCTCCACCTCGGAGTGGGTGCTGACCGCGATCCTCGCCTCGGTCCGCGAGTTCCCGTCGTTCGTGCTCGACCAGCAGCGTCGCGAGTGGAACCAGCGGTTCACCGGCGAGCTGGCCGGCAGCCGGGTGCTCGTGGTCGGCGCCGGGGACGTGGGCGAGGCGATCCGGCGCCGGCTGCTCCCGTTCGAGGTGACCGTCACGATGGTCGCCCGGCGGGCCCGCGGTGACGTCCACGGCGTGGACGAGCTGCGCGAGCTGCTGCCGGACGCCGACGTGGTGGTCGTGGTGGTGCCGCTGACCCCCGGAACCCGCGGGCTGGTGGACGCCGCCTTCCTGGCCCGGATGCCGGACGGGGCGCTGCTGGTCAACGCCGCCCGCGGCCCGGTGGCGGACACCGCCGCGCTGCTCGCCGAGCTGCAGTCCGGCCGGCTGCGGGCGGCGCTCGACGTCACCGACCCCGAGCCGCCGCCGGCCGACCACCCGCTCTGGGCGGCGCCGGGGCTGCTGCTCACCCCGCACGTGGCCGGGGCCGTCCCCGGCTTCCCGCGCCGGGCGTACGCCCTGGTCCGCGAGCAGCTGGCCCGGTGGGCCCGGGACGAGCCGCTGGAGAACGTGGTCCGGGACGGCTACTGAGCCACCGGGCCACCCCGGTTACCGGGCCTGCGGGTCGGGCACCCGGCCGCCGCTGGCCGCCGCGACCAGCGGCAGGTGCCGGGCCCGGACCACCGGCAGCCGCACCGAGCCGCCGTCCCGCAGCACCACGCTGAGCCGGCCGCCCGGCCCTGCCCGCAGGCCCGCCACCTCGTCCCAGCGCAGCCGGCGGCTGCCGAGCAGCGCCCGGACCGTCAGCCCGTCGCGGTCGACGTCCACGCCGCCGCGCAGCACCCAGGCCCCGGCGGCGAGCGGCACCAGCCATGCCACGGCCAGCCAGGGCGCGGCCGAGGCCAGCGGCAGGAAGCAGATCGCCAGCACCAGGACCGCCAACAGCGCGGAGCGCGGCGTACGGATCTGCAGGGTGTCCCCTCGGTCGGCGGGCCGCCGGGTGCGCGCGCCAGGCGACCGGCCGCCCTTGCTCTCGCGGTGCGAGCCCTCGCGCTCGGCGTTGTCCGCTCGGTCGGCGGTCATGCCGGCGACACCCGGGGCCGGGGCAGCAGGCTGGCGTGCCACCCGTCGTGCCGGGCGGTGTCGTCCCGGCCGAGCACCAGGGCGGCGCACTGGTGGCAGCGCAGCAGCACCGGCCGGCGCAGCTCGCGGTCCCAGTCGGGCGCGACGACGTCGTAACCGGGCGGCGCGACGTACTCGCTCACGCCACCATCCTCCCGCAGCCCGGGGCGGCGAGTAACCTCCGGGCCCGTGAGCGAGCCAAGCCGGCACCGGCACCCGAAGCCGCGCAGTTCCGAGGTCACCGACGGCATGGAGCGGGCGCCGGCACGGGCGATGCTGCGCGCGGTGGGGATGACCGACGACGACTGGGAGAAGCCGCAGATCGCGGTCGCCTCGTCCTGGAACGAGGTCACCCCGTGCAACCTCCCGCTGGACCGGCTGGCCAGGCACGCCAAGGAGGGCGTGTGCGCGGCCGGCGGCTTCCCGCTGGAGTTCACCACCATCGCGGTCTCGGACGGGATCTCGATGGGGCACGAGGGGATGCGCGCCTCGCTGGTGTCCCGCGAGGTGATCGCGGACTCGGTGGAGCTGATGGTGCACGCCGAGCGGCTGGACGGGCTGGTGCTGCTCGCCGGCTGCGACAAGTCGCTGCCCGGCATGCTGATGGCCGCCGCCCGGCTCGACCTGGCCGCCGTGTTCCTCTACGGCGGCACCATCCTGCCCGGCCGGGTGGGGGACCGGGACGTCACCATCCAGGACGCGTTCGAGGGCGTCGGCGCCTGCGCGCTGGGCCGGATGACCCGCGCGGAGCTGGACGAGATCGAGCGGGCGGCCTGCCCGACCGAGGGCTCGTGCGGCGGCATGTTCACCGCCAACACGATGGCCGCGGCGGCGGAGGCGCTCGGCATGTCGCTGCCGGGATCGGCGTCGCCGCCGGCGGTGGACCGGCGCCGGGAGGTGCTCGCGGCGCGCAGCGGCGAGGCCGTGCTGGCCCAGCTCGACGCCGGGCTGACCGCCCGCCGGGTCCTGACGAAGGAGGCGTTCGAGAACGCGATCGCGGTGGTGATGGCGCTCGGCGGCTCGACGAACGCGGTCCTGCACCTGCTCGCGATCGCGCACGAGGCGCGGGTCGAGCTGACCCTGGACGACTTCAACCGGGTCGGCGACCGGACCCCGCACCTGGCCGACGTCCGCCCGTTCGGCCGGTACGTGATGACCGACGTGGACCGGATCGGCGGCGTCCCGGTGGTGATGAAGGCTCTGCTCGACGCGGGCGTCCTGCACGGGGACGCGCTCACCGTGACCGGCCGGACGGTCGGCGAGGAGCTGGACGCGATCGCCCCGCCGGACCCGGACGGGAAGATCATCCACGCGATGAGCGACCCGATCCACCGCACCGGCGGTCTCACCATTCTGCGCGGGTCGCTCGCGCCGGACGGGGCCGTGGTCAAGAGCGCGTCCTTCGAGTCGGCCGTGATGGAGGGCGTGGCCCGGGTCTTCGACGACGAGAAGGACGCGATGGCCGCCGTGACGGCGGGCGCGGTGCGGCCCGGCGACGCGGTGGTGATCCGGTACGAGGGGCCGGCGGGCGGTCCCGGGATGCGGGAGATGCTCGCGGTCACCGGGGCGATCAAGGGCGCCGGGCTCGGCAACGACGTGCTGCTGCTCACCGACGGCCGCTTCTCCGGCGCCACCCACGGCCCGTGCATCGGGCACGTCGCGCCGGAGGCGGCGCACGGCGGCCCGATCGCCTTGGTGGCGGACTCCGACCGGATCCGGCTGGACATGGCCGCCCGGACCCTCGACCTGCTGGTCGACCCGGCGGAGCTGGACCGCCGCCGCGCCGGCTGGAAGCCGCGGGCGCCCCGGTACGAGACCGGCGCGCTGGCCAAGTACGCCCGCCTGGTCGGCTCCGCCGCCACCGGCGCGGTGTGCGACTGAGCGGCCCGATGCGCCCGGGTCCCAGTAGGTGGGATGGCCGTCCTACCCAGGTTGACGCCGCGGGTGCTCGCTGACTACGGTCCTTTGGTTGTGAGCCCCGTTCTGTCTCTCGTACTTCCCTAGCGCGTCGACCCGACCGTCGACGCGCCGCCCCTCCGTGCCACCGGCACGAGGGGCTTTTTGTTGCCCGGCCCTGCCCGCCCCTGCCCAACCCGAGAGGGTCCCCATGACAGACAGCAGCACGCCGCCGACGACCGGGGCCCAGTCCCTGGTCCGCTCGCTCGAGGCGGTCGGGGCCGAGGTGGTCTTCGGCATCCCGGGCGGCGCGATCCTGCCGGCGTACGACCCGCTGTTCGACTCCACCGCGGTCCGGCACGTGCTGGTCCGGCACGAGCAGGGCGCCGGGCACGCGGCCGAGGGGTACGCGCAGGCCACCGGCCGGGTCGGCGTCTGCATGGCGACCTCCGGCCCGGGCGCGACAAACCTGGTCACCCCGATCGCCGACGCGTACATGGACTCGGTGCCGATCGTCGCGATCACCGGCCAGGTCCCGTCCGCCGCGATCGGCACGGACGCCTTCCAGGAAGCCGACATCTGCGGCATCACGCTGCCGATCACCAAGCACAACTTCCTCGTCAAGAACCCCGACGACATCCCGCGCACGATCGCCGAGGCGTTCCACATCGCGATCACCGGGCGCCCGGGGCCGGTGCTGGTCGACCTGCCCAAGGACGTGCTCCAGGCGGGCACGCGGTTCTCCTGGCCACCCGCGATGGACCTGCCCGGATACCGGCCGGTGCTCAAGCCGCACGGCAAGCAGATCCGGGAGGCCGCCCGGCTCATCGCCGAGGCCCGGCGGCCGGTGCTCTACATCGGTGGCGGGGTACTCAAGGCGCACGCGGCGGCGGAGCTGAAGATCCTCGCCGAGCTCACCGGCATCCCGGTGGTGACCACGCTGATGGCCCGCGGCGCCTTCCCGGACAGCCACCGGCAGCACCTGGGGATGCCCGGCATGCATGGCACCGTGGCCGCGGTCAGCGCGCTGCAGAAGGCCGACCTGCTGATCACCCTCGGCGCCCGCTTCGACGACCGGGTCACCGGCAAGCTGTCGACCTTCGCGCCGCAGGCGCTGGTGGTGCACGCCGACATCGACCCGGCCGAGATCTCCAAGAACCGCACCGCGGACGTGCCGATCGTCGGCGACTGCCGCGAGGTGATCATGCAGCTCGTCGGCGGCGTCAGCGCCGAGTACGACGCCGGCCACCGGGCCGACATCGCCGCGTGGTGGGCGCAGATCGACTCCTGGCGGGCGACGTACCCGCTCGGCTACGAGGAGCCGACCGACGGCTCGCTCGCCCCGCAGTACGTCATCGAGCGGCTCGGCAAGATCGCCGGCCCGGACGCGCTGTACGTCGCCGGCGTCGGGCAGCACCAGATGTGGGCCGCCCAGTTCATCCAGTACGAGAAGCCGTACAGCTGGCTCAACTCCGGCGGCCTCGGCACGATGGGCTACGCGGTGCCGGCCGCGATGGGCGCCAAGATGGGCCGGCCGGACGCGACGGTCTGGGCGATCGACGGCGACGGCTGCTTCCAGATGACCAACCAGGAGCTGGCCACCTGCGCGCTGGAGGGCATCCCGATCAAGGTGGCCGTCATCAACAACGGCAACCTGGGCATGGTCCGGCAGTGGCAGAACCTCTTCTACTCCGAGCGCTACAGCCAGACCGGCCTGGGCACGCTGTCGTCAGCCGCCTCCGGCGGCGCCAAGCACGGCATCCCCGACTTCGTGAAGCTGGCCGACGCGCTCGGCTGCATCGGCCTGCGCTGCGAGTCCAAAGAGGACGTCGACGGCGCGATCGAGAAGGCGATGGAGATCGACGACCAGCCGGTGGTCATCGACTTCGCGGTCGGGCAGGACGCCCAGGTGTGGCCGATGGTTCCGGCCGGGACGAGCAACGACGAGATCATGGCCGCCCGTGGCGTGCGGCCCGTCTGGGACGAGGTCGAGGGATGAGCAGGCACACGCTGTCGGTGCTGGTGGAGAACAAGCCGGGTGTCCTGGCCCGAGTGGCCGGCCTGTTCAGCCGGCGCGGCTTCAACATCGAGTCGCTCGCGGTCGGGCCGACCGAGCACGCCGAGATCTCCCGGATGACGATCGTGGTGAACGTGGCCGACCTGCCGCTGGAGCAGGTCACCAAGCAGCTGAACAAGCTGGTGAACGTCCTCAAGATCGTCGAGCTGGACCCGGCGCTGTCCGTGCAGCGGGAGCTGCTGCTGGTCAAGGTCCGCGCCGACCTCGCCGTCCGCAGCTCGGTGCTGGAGACCGCGCAGCTGTTCCGGGCGAAGGTGGTCGACGTGAGCCCGGAGTCGGTGACCATCGAGGCGACCGGTACCGCGGACAAGCTGGACGCGCTGACGACGATGCTGGAACCGTTCGGGATCCGGGAGATGGTGCAGTCCGGCATGGTCGCGGTCGGCCGCGGCCCCCGCTCCATCACCGGCACCGCGCTGCGCTCGCTCGACCGCTCGGCCTGACCGAAGTCCACAGAAGACTCCTCCAGAGAGGACACCATGCCCGACAACTCCGGTGCCGCCCGGATGTACTACGACGACGACGCCGACCTCGGCCTGATCCAGGGCCGCTCGGTGGCCGTGCTCGGCTACGGCAGCCAGGGGCACGCGCACGCGCTCTCGCTGCGCGACTCCGGGGTGGACGTGCGGGTCGGCCTGCCGGAGGGCTCCCGCAGCCGGGAGAAGGCCGAGGCCGAGGGCCTGCGGGTGCTGACCCCGGCGGAGGCCTGCGAGGAGGCCGACCTGATCATGGTGCTGGTGCCGGACACCGCCCAGCGCGCCCTCTACGCGGAGGCGATCGCGCCGAGCCTGGTGCCCGGTGACGCGCTGTTCTTCGCGCACGGCTTCAACATCCGCTTCGGCCTGATCACCCCGCCGGAGGGCGTGGACGTGGCGATGGTCGCGCCGAAGGGGCCGGGGCACCTGGTGCGCCGGCAGTTCTCCGACGGCAAGGGCGTGCCCTGCCTGGTCGCGGTGGAGCAGGACGCCAGCGGCAGCGCCCTGCCGCTCGCGCTGGCGTACGCGAAGGGGATCGGCGGCACCCGGGCCGGTGTGATCGAGACGACCTTCACCGAGGAGACGGAGACCGACCTCTTCGGCGAGCAGGCCGTGCTCTGCGGCGGCACCACCGCACTGGTGGCGGCCGGCTTCGACACGCTGGTCGAGGCCGGCTACCAGCCCGAGGTCGCGTACTTCGAGTGCCTGCACGAGCTCAAGCTCATCGTCGACCTCATGTACGAGGGCGGCATCGCGCGGATGCGCTACTCGGTCTCCGACACGGCCGAGTACGGCGACCTCACCCGCGGCCCCCGGGTCGTCGACGAGCACGTGAAGGAGTCGATGAAGCAGATCCTGGCCGAGATCAGGGACGGCAGCTTCGCCCGGGAGTGGGTGGCCGAGGACGACGCGGGCCGGCCGACCTTCACGGCCCTGCGGGACAAGGGGGCCGGCCACCCGATCGAGCAGGTCGGCGCCCGCTTGCGCGGCCTGATGTCCTGGGTGGACCGCCCGATCACCGAGACCGCCTAGATTCCGGCGGGAACCGGACGATCACCCCTCCGGCGTCATGTTTGACCGGCGCCGGAGGGGTGTAAGCCTACAAGGAGGCGCTGCAGTTCTTCGTGATCCTTGCCGGACTGATCCCGATCGTCGTGGTGGGACTGTCCAAAGTGGGCGGTTGGGGCGGCCTGCGGGACACGATCGAGGGCCGGGGGCCGGAGGGCGCGGCACTGTTCAGCCAGTGGAGCGGGACCGCGGTCGGAAACCCGACCAACCCGCTCGGCGACTGGATCGGCATCGTCTTCGGCCTCGGCTTCGTGCTCTCCTTCGGCTACTGGACGACCAACTTCGCGGAGGTGCAGCGGGCGCTGGCGGCCAAGGACCTGTCCGCCGGGCAGCGGACGCCGCTGATCGGGGCGTACCCGAAGATCTTCATCCCGGCGGTGACGATCATCCCGGGACTGATCGCGCTGGTGCTGGTGCCGAACATCGGCCAGGGCGGCGACAACCCGACCTACAACGACGCCATCCCGAGGCTGATGGGCCTGCTGCTGCCCAACGGCGTGCTGGGCATCGCACTGACCGGCCTGCTCGCCGCCTTCATGGCCGGCATGGCGGCCAACGTCAGCGCCTTCAACACGGTCTTCACGTACGACATCTGGCGGCCGTACTTCCGGCGCGACCGGCCCGACTCGTACTACCTGCGGGTGGGCCGGGTCGCCACCGTCGCCGGCGTGCTGATCGGCATCGCCACCGCCTTCATCGCGGCCGGCTACGAGAACATCATGAACTACATCCAGCTGCTGTTCTCGGTCTTCAACGCGCCGCTGTTCGCAACCTTCATCATCGGCATGCTGTGGCGGCGGACCACGCCGTGGGGTGGCTTCTGGGGCCTGGTCGCGGGCACCTTCGCTGCCCTGCTGGCACACTTCGCCTTCGTCGGGCTGGACATCGGCGGCGCGCACGTCTGGGACCCCTGGGTGACGATCGAGTCCACCCAGTCGCAGAACTTCTACGGCGCGATCGTCGCCTTCGTCGCCGACGCGGTGGTCACCGTGGCGGTCTCGCTGGCGACCCAGCCGAAACCGGAGCGGGAGCTGGCCGGGCTGGTCGCCGGGGTGCCCAACCCGGACGCGCCGCCGCCGGGACCGAAGCCGGTCTGGTGGGAGTCGCCGAAGATCCTCGGGTTCGGGGCGCTCGGCATCACCCTCGTCCTCAGCCTGATCTTCCTGTAGGAGGAGGCCAGAAGTGAGCGAGATCGACGACCGCAACCCGCGCGACGCGACCGCGTCCCGGCTGTTCGACCTGCGCACCCTCATCGGCGGCCTGTTCGTGCTCTACGGGCTGATCCTCACCGTCGCCGGGTTCTTCGACAACGACGCGGAGATCGCCAAGGCCGACGGCATCCGGATCAACCTCTGGTTGGGGTTGTCCATGCTCGTGCTCGGCCTGCTGTTCCTGCTCTGGGTCCTGCTCCGGCCGCTGCGCGTGGAGCGTCCCCCGGCGGGCGCCGGCGAGCCGCGCGGCCGCCACCGCGGACACTAGCTAGTGCCCCAGGTCCGCGGGCGCCGATACGATGGGCCGCAGCGCCGGCGGGGGCCAGCGCCAGTCGTGACCGACAGGAGCACCGCGTGGCCCAGCCCGACCGCCGTCCCGTCGTCCTGGTCGCCGAGGAGCTCGCCCCGTCCGCGCTCGAGGTGCTGGCGGCCGACTTCGAGCTCCGGCACGTCGACGGCGCCGACCGGGCCGCGCTGCTGCCGGCGCTGGCCGGCGTCGATGCCGTCCTGGTGCGCAGCGCGACCAGGATCGACGCCGAGGCGCTGGCCGCCGCCGACCGGCTGTCCGTGGTCGCCCGGGCCGGCATCGGGCTGGACAACGTCGACGTCGCGGCCGCCACCGCCCGGGGGGTGCTGGTGGTCAACGCCCCCACCTCCAACATCGTCAGCGCCGCCGAGCACGCGGTCGCGCTGCTGCTCGCGGTCGCCCGCAACGTCCCGGCCGCGGACGCCTCGCTGAGGTCCGGCGAGTGGAAGCGGTCGAAGTTCACCGGCGTGGAGATCGCCGACAAGACCGTCGGCGTGGTCGGCCTCGGCCGGATCGGCATCCTGGTCGCGCAGCGGCTGTCCGCCTTCGGCACCCGGCTGCTGGCCTACGACCCGTACGTGCAGCCCGCCCGGGCCGCCCAGCTCGGCGTCCGGCTGGTCGGGCTGGAGGAGCTGCTCGCCGAGAGCGACTTCGTCACCATCCACCTGCCCAAGACGCCGGAGACGGTCGGCCTGATCGGTGCCCGCGAGCTGGCGCTGGCCAAGCCCGGCGTGCGGATCGTCAACGCCGCCCGCGGCGGCCTGGTCGACGAGGCGGCGCTCGCCGACGCGCTCCGGTCCGGCCACGTCGGCGGTGCCGGGCTGGACGTGTTCGCCGCCGAGCCGACCACCGACAGCCCGCTGTTCGGCCTGCCCGGGGTGGTGGTGACCCCGCACCTGGGCGCGTCCACGGTGGAGGCGCAGGACAAGGCAGGCCTGGCGGTGGCCCGGTCGGTGCGGCTCGCGCTGCAGGGCGAGTTCGTCCCGGACGCGGTGAACGTCCAGGCCGGCGGGGTGGTCGCCGAGGAGGTGCGGCCCGGCCTGCCGCTGGCCGAGAAGCTCGGCAGGGTCTTCACCGCGATGGCCGGCGGGGTCGCGCAGAGCATCACCGTCGAGGTGCGCGGCGAGATCTCGGCGTACGACGTGAGCGTGCTGCAGCTGGCCGCGCTGAAGGGCGTCTTCGCCGACGTGGTCTCCGAGCAGGTCACCTTCGTCAACGCGCCGCTGCTGGCCAAGGACCGGGGCGTCGACGTGGGCCTGGCGACGTACGCGGAGTCGGAGGACTACCGCAACCTGGTGACCGTCCGCGGGGTGCTGCCGGCCGGGGAGCAGGTCAGCGTCTCGGGCACCCTCAGCGGCCCGAAGCAGGTCGAGAAGCTGACCGACGTGGACGGGTACGACGTGGACCTGCGGCTGGAGGGGCACCTGCTCTTCTTCCGCTACCGCGACCGGCCGGGCGTGGTCGGCGTGGTCGGCGCGCGGCTCGGGGAGGCCGGCGTGAACATCGCCGGGGCCCAGGTCAGCCGCAACCGCCGCGGCGGCGAGGCGCTGATGACGCTGGCCGTCGACAACGGGGTGCCCTCCGGGGTGCTGGCCGCGATCGCGGACCAGATCGGTGCCACGGTCGTCCGCAGCGCCGACATCGACACCGAGTAGCTGCACCCACCCCGGGCTCGTCTACCCTGCCGACTCATGCGGCTGGCGGTGATCCCGGGGGACGGAATAGGTCCCGAGGTGGTGGCGGAGGGCCTGAAGGTCCTCCGCGAAGTGGTGTCCGACCTCGAGACGACCACGTACGACCTGGGCGCGTCCCGCTGGAACCGGACCGGCGAGCTGGTTCCCGACTCGGTGATCGGCGAGCTGCGCGGCCAGGACGCGATCCTGCTCGGCGCGGTCGGCGACCCGAGCGTGCCGTCCGGCGTGCTCGAACGCGGGCTGCTGCTGCGGCTGCGCTTCGAGCTGGACCACCACGTGAACCTTCGCCCGGTGCGGCTCTTCCCGGGCGTGCGCAGCCCGCTCGCCGGCAACCCCGGCATCGACATGGTGGTGGTCCGGGAGGGCACCGAGGGGCCGTACTCGGGGGCCGGCGGCTCGCTGCGCAAGGACACCCCGCACGAGGTGGCGACCGAGATCAGCGTCAACACCGCGTTCGGGGTGGAGCGGGTGGTGCGGGACGCCTTCCGCCGAGCGGCGGCCCGCGACCGCAGGCACCTCACCCTGGTGCACAAGACCAACGTGCTCACCCACTCCGGCTCGCTGTGGTCGCGGAAGGTGGAGGAGGTCTCCCGCGAGCACCCGGACGTGACGGTGGCCTACCAGCACGTCGACGCGGCCGCGATGTTCTTCGTGACCGACCCCGGGCGCTTCGACGTGGTCGTCACCGACAACCTCTTCGGTGACATCCTCACCGACCTCGGCGCCGCGGTGGCCGGCGGCATCGGCCTGGCGGCGAGCGGCAACCTCGACGTCAGCCGGACCAACCCGAGCATGTTCGAGCCGGTGCACGGCAGCGCGCCGGACATCGCCGGGACCGGCCGCGCCGACCCGACCGCCACCGTGCTGTCCGTCGCGCTGCTGCTCGACCACCTCGGCCGCGGCGACCAGGCCCGCCGGGTGGAGGCCGCGGTCGCCTTCGACCTGGCCACCCGCGACCACACGGACCCGGGCAAGACGGACGCGATCGGCGACCGGCTGGCGGCGCTGACCAGCCAGCACACCCCGGCCTAGGCGCGACCTGCTGGCGGCGGCGGCCTCCGGGGTGGGATCGTAGGACGTCCGAGTACCTGACCAGCAGGGCCAGTGCGCCGAAGGAGTCGACCCGTGCCGATCACGCCGACCGCCAAGATCTGGATGAACGGCACACTCGTGGACTGGGACGACGCCACCGTGCACATCCTGAACCCGACGATGCACTACGGATGGGGCGTTTTCGAGGGCATCCGGGCGTACGGGACGTCGCGCGGGCCGGCGGTCTTCCGGCTGACCGACCACATCACCCGGTTGCTGCGCTCGGCGAAGATCTACCTGATGGACCCCGGCTTCAGCCGGGACGAGCTGGTGGCCGCGGTCAAGGAGACGGTCCGGATCAACGACGTCGAGTCCTGCTACATCCGGCCGCTGGTCTACCTCGGCTACGGCGAGATGGGGCTCAACCCGCTCCCGAGCCACGTGGAGACCGCGATCGCGGTGTGGCCGTGGGGTCTCTACCTCGGCCCGGAGGCGCTGGAGTCCGGCTGCCGGGCGATGACGTCGAGCTGGCAGCACATCAACCAGAACTCGATCGCCCCGCAGGGCAAGGGCACCGGGCAGTACGTGAACTCGTCGCTGAGCAAGGTCGCCGCGCTCAAGGCCGGCTACGACGAGGCGATCCTGCTCAGCCCGGCCGGCAACGTGGTGCAGGGCACCGGGGAGAACATCTTCGTCGTCAACGGCCGCCGGCTGGTCACGCCGCCGGTCCAGGAGGGCCTGCTGGAGGGCATCACCCGGGACTCGGTGATGCAGATCGCCCGCGACCTCGGCTACGAGGTGGTCGAGCACGCGCTCGTCCGCACCGACCTCTACCTGGCCGACGAGGCGTTCTTCACCGGCACCGCGGCCGAGGTGGTGCCGATCGCCGAGGTCGACGACCGCAAGGTCGGCACCGGCCGGCCGGGCCCGATGAGCCGGGAGATCATGGAGACGTTCTCCGCCGCCACCCGGGGCGAGGTCGACCGCTACAAGGAGTGGAACGAGTACGTCCGCGACTGAGTTCGGGTGCCGCCGCGGCGGCATCACCGGCGCGTGCGTGACGCCGCTGTGAGCCGGCCGTCAGGGGGCGGCTCCCGACCATCTGGCGGCGCACCGACGATCGAGAGACGCCCCCTGGTCGGGATCACGTCCTATGTGGACAGGGCGCAATGGTCCACCTGGGACAGAGAGGCGACGCTGCTGCCGCAGGCGTACGTGACGTCGGTGCACCAGGCCGGCGGCCGCCCGCTGGTGGTGCCGCCGTCGCCGGACGGGGCCGAGGAGGTCGTCGCCGCGCTGGACGCGCTGGTGCTCGCCGGCGGCGCGGACCTCGACCCGGCGCTCTACGGCGCCGAGCCGGAGGCGTGGACCACGGACGTCCGCCCGGACCGAGACGCCGGCGAGGTGCCGCTGCTGCGGGCCGCGATCGCCGCGGACCTGCCCGTGCTGGGGATCTGCCGCGGCATGCAGGTGATGGTCGCCGTCGCGGGCGGACGGCTGATCCAGCACCTGCCGGACGTGCTCGGCTCCGGCCGGCACCGCGCCGGGCAGGGCGTCTACGCCCGGCACGGCGTCCGCACGGTCGCCGGCAGCCGCCTCGCCGATCTGATCGGCGAGGCGGCCGAGGTCCCGAGCTACCACCACCAGGGGGTGGACGACCCGGGCGACCTGACCGTCAGCGCGTACGCGGACGACGGCACCGTGGAGGGCGTGGAGGTGCCCGGCGCGCGCTTCCTGGTGGGCGTGCTGTGGCACCCCGAGCAGGACACCGACGGCCGGCTCTTCGAGGGCCTGGTCGCGGCCGCCCGCTGACCGCGCCGCGTGTGGGTGCGTCCCGGTGTCGGATCGTGTCCGGATCGTGAGCGGCCGGCCGTACAGTCCGGAGCGTTGGCGAGTCGGCGGTCGGGGAGGCCCTCGTGCCGGACCAGCGCACGGCCGTCCGGCCGCCCCCGCGGCGCATGCTCGCCGACCACCGCACCAACCTCGCGCTCGGGGCGTTGCTGGTCTCGGCGGTGGTCAGCGGCCTGACC
>Ga0210378_10000784_pt1 | contig 16508 bp, 24 predicted proteins | sample PLM1_60_b1redo_FD_155465 | JGI IMG/M metagenome (GOLD analysis project Ga0210378, IMG submission 155465) | Groundwater sediment microbial communities from an aquifer in East River, Colorado, USA - PLM1_60_b1 redo | ecosystem: Environmental > Terrestrial > Soil > Riparian zone | place: USA: East...
GGCGACACGTCCCGACCCCAGCTCAGAATCGTCTTGGCTAGTTCGACTGGACAGTCGTCATCTGCATCCAGGACCACGAGCACTCCTCCAGAAGTGCCTGGCCGGAATGCGGCAAGTCGGACCGCACGACCGAGCTCGTAAGGGCCACGGACGAGGCGGCTTCGAGGGAGGCGGATCGGCTGGGGGATCATCGGAAAGACTGGCGGGGCAAGTTCGCGGCCAACTCTGCGTACCAGCTCGGGCACGGCTGACACCCTTCCGTAACCCTCCACTACACAAAGGACGACCGGCGAGGCTCCCATTTCGGTCAACCGGTGAGAGCGGCCGGTGGATGGTTTCCTGGTGATAGCTGGTTGAGCCGGAGGAGCTCGCCCGGTGTGTATAGCCTCTCGCGAACAGCCCTCCGGCTCACCTCGTCGATTGGACCCAGCAACGTCTCGCCAGCCCGCGATTCTACCGCGAGGAGTTCCACGTCGGACACATCGTCATTGTCGAGCAGGTCCGGACTGTGACTAGTCACGAGCACCTGACGAGTGTCACTCGCGTAGCGGAGCGCATCGTAGAGCACCCCTGCCGCTCCCGGATGCAGGGCAGCTTCGGGCTCCTCGATGCCGATAAGGCTGGTGACAGCAGGCGATGGGGCCTGCTGGAAGAGCGCGACGAGGACGCCGAGGGCGCGCAACGTGCCGTCTGACATGCTGCCGGCGGTGAACCGCCAAGGTGCCGCGGCGCCCGGCACGTCCTGGCGGAACTCAAGCGTCTCCGTCGGGCCGAGCGGAACTCTGTCGATGCCGTGGATGGTGGGGACGATCAGGCCGAGATACTCCTCGATTCGGGCCTTCACGGCCGGGTGATACCGGCCAAGCCGGTGCACCACGGCCGCCAGATTTCTTCCGTCCCGCGCCAGGAGCTCGCCAGGGTCGGGCGACTGCGGAATGCGGACGGCGTCCGGGTTGAAATTGTAGAAGCCCATTCCGGTCAGCCCGTCATACACGGGACGAAAGACCGGCAACGAGGACGCCGTAACCAGATAGAGTCGGTCCGGCCCGACTACCGGAAGGACGGGCTCGGAGGGGGAACTCTCGACCGGCCGCCCAGCCGTTCGCTTGAAGTAGTGAAACGTCGGATCGAAGACCGAGCACTCCTCCCGCGACACTTCATATCCGCCGCCCTTCTGCGCGGCGATGCCGATCCCATAGGTACCGCCGAAGGAGTCGCCGGACGTGAAGGCGACTTCGATGTCGAGGTGCGTCGGATGTCCGGCCGAACGGCGGCGCACCTCACCGATCCCGCCCCGCTCGCGTATGGCGGTGTCGAGCGTCGATCGCAGCCCGTCGGCCACCAAGCGAAGCGCATCCAGAAAGTTGTTCTTACCGGCACCGTTCGGTCCGACCAGGAAGACGAGCTTGCCAAGCCGGACATCGCAGGCCGCGATGCTGCGATAGTTTCGCAATACTACGCGGTGGATCCGAAAGGACACTGGCCGCCTCCTCGCTGTGCTCGCTGTCTAGCCTGCCACAACGCCGAGACTCGCCGCCCAGAGCAGGACGACGAGCCTCGGGCAGCTGGGTGCCGGTCGGTCAGGGCTTGTCGGGGTCGCCCTCGGCTTGGGACTCCTCGGTTGCGGATGCGGTCTGCTCGGAGGTGACGTCCTCGGCCGGCTGGTCGCCCGCCTCGTCGGCCACCCGGTCGGCCGGCTCCGCTGCCGCCGCGGGCTCGACGTCCACCTCGGACGCTGGCTCAAGCTCGTCCACTGTGGACTCTTCGGCGGCCTCCGCGGCGCCGGCCGCCGCCGCGGCGCCGGTGGCGGTCGGCCGGGCCCGACGCACTGGGCGGGCGAACCGGGTGCGGCGGGCGCGCTCGGCCTCGCCAACCGCCTCCTGGGCGATGGTGAGCGCCTCGACCAGTTCGATCACCGCCATCGGGGCGTTGTCCCCCTTCCGCGGCCCCACCTTGGTGATGCGGGTGTAGCCGCCGGGGCGCTGCGCGAACCGGGGGCCGATGTCGGCGAACAGGGTGTGTACCACGTCCCTGTCCCGGATCACTGCCATCACCTGGCGCCGCGCGTGCAGGTCGCCCCGCTTGGCGAAGGTGATCAGCCGTTCGGCGAGCGGGCGGAGCCGCTTCGCCTTCGCCTCCGTGGTGGTGATCCGGGAGTGCTGGAACAGCGACGTGGCCAGGTTCGCCAGCATCAGCCGCTGGTGCGCCGGACCGCTACCGAGGCGGGGACCCTTGGTGGGGCTGGGCATCTGGCTGTCTCCTCAGCGGGATTGTCAGAGCTGTTCGGTTTCGGCGTAGTCGCTGTCGCCGGAGCCGTCGTAGTCGTCGGTACCGTAGGTGTCCACGACATGGGCCGGGTCGAAGCCGGGCGGGCTGTCCTTCAGCGACAGTCCCATCGCCGCCAGCTTCATCTTGACCTCGTCGATCGACTTGGCCCCGAAGTTGCGGATGTCCAGCAGGTCGGCCTCGCTGCGGGAGACCAGCTCGCCGACGGTGTGGATACCTTCCCGCTTGAGGCAGTTGTACGACCGGACGGTCAGCTCCATCTCCTCGATCGGCATCGAGAAGTTCGCGATGTCCTGCTGCTCCTGCGGGGACGGGCCGACTTCGATGCCTTCCGCCTCCACGTTCAGCTCGCGGGCCAGGCCGAACAGCTCGACCAGCGTCTTGCCGGCCGACGCCATCGCGTCCCGAGGCAGGATCGAGGGCTTCGTCTCCACGTCGACGATGAGCTTGTCGAAGTCGGTGCGCTGCTCGACCCGGGTCGCCTCGACCCGGTAGGTGACCTTGAGCACCGGCGAGTAGATGGAGTCCACCGGGATCCGGCCGATCTCCTGGCCGGGCTGCTTGTTCTGGGTCGCCGGCACGTAGCCCCGGCCGCGCTCGACGACCAGCTCGATTTCCAGCCGGCCCTTCTTGTTGATCGTGGCCAGGTGCAGGTCGGGGTTGTGGACCGTCACGCCGGCCGGCGGGGCGATGTCGGCGGCGGTGACGTCGCCCGGTCCCTGCTTGCGCAGGTACATCGTCACCGGCTCGTCGCTCTCCGAGCTGACGACCAGCTCCTTGAGGTTGAGGATCAGGTCGGTGACGTCCTCCTTGACGCCCGGCACGGTGGTGAACTCGTGCAGCACTCCGTCGATGCGGATGCTGGTGACGGCCGCGCCCGGGATGGACGACAGGAGTGTCCGGCGCAGCGAGTTGCCGAGCGTGTAGCCGAAGCCGGGCTCGAGGGGCTCGATGACGAACCGGGAGCGGTAGTCGTCGATCGACTCCTCGGCCAGGGTGGGCCGCTGGGTGATGAGCACTGTCTGGTTCCTTTCCGGCCGCCCGCCATATGACGACCAGAGAGCGATGGCGCGTGGGAAAGGTTCCCCCGCTTCTTACTTGGAGTAGAGCTCGACGATGAGCTGCTCCTGCACCGGCGTGTCGATGACCTGCCGCGCCGGTAGCGAGTGCACCAGGATGCGCATGCGGTTGGGGATGACCTCGATCCAGGCCGGCACCGGGCGCGAGCCGGCTTCGGCGCGGGCCACCACGAACGGGGTGAGCTCCCGGGACTTCTCCCGAACCTCGATGATGTCGTTCACGGTAACCCGGTACGACGGGATGTCCACCTTGCGGCCGTTGACCAGGAAGTGGCCGTGCCGGACCAGTTGCCGGGCGGCGTCCCGGGACTTGGCGAAGCCGGAGCGGTACACCACGTTGTCCAGCCGGGTCTCCAGGATCTGCAGCAGCACCTCGCCGGTCTTGCCGGTCTTCCGGTTGGCCTCCTGGTAGTAGCCGCCGAACTGCTTCTCCAGCACGCCGTAGATGCGCTTGGCCTTCTGCTTCTCCCGCAGCTGCAGCAGGTACTCGCTGTCCTTGCTGCGGCCCCGGCCGTGCTCGCCCGGCGGGTACGGCCGGATCTCGATCGGGCACTTCGGGCTCTCGCACTTGCTGCCCTTGAGGAACAGCTTCATCTTCTCCCGGCGGCAGCGCCGGCAGTCAGCACCGGTGTAACGGGCCATATTCTCGGGTCCCTCCTCAGACCCGGCGCCGCTTGGGCGGCCGGCAGCCGTTGTGCGGCTGCGGGGTGACGTCCTGGATGGAGCCGACCTCCAGGCCGGTCGCCTGCAGCGACCGGATCGCGGTCTCCCGGCCGGAGCCAGGGCCCTTGACGAAGACGTCGACCTTGCGCATGCCGTGCTCCTGCGCCTTGCGGGCGGCGTTCTCGGCCGCCATCTGGGCGGCGAACGGGGTGGACTTGCGCGACCCCTTGAAGCCGACGTGGCCGGCGGACGCCCACGAGATCACGTTCCCGGCCGGGTCGGTGATCGACACGATCGTGTTGTTGAACGTGCTCTTGATGTGGGCGTGCCCGTGCGCGACGTTCTTCTTCTCCTTACGCCGGACCTTCTTGATCGCGGCGCCGGTGCGGGCCCTGGGAGGCATATGTCAGCGACTCCTAAAAATGTCCCGGGGGAGTCGCGGGGGGCGGAGCCCCCCGCGGGTCCTACTTCTTCCCGGCCTTCTTCTTGCCGGCGATGGTCTTCTTCGGACCCTTGCGGGTGCGGGCGTTGGTCTTGGTGCGCTGACCGTGCACCGGCAGGCCCCGGCGGTGCCGGATCCCCTGGTAGCAACCGATCTCGATCTTGCGCCGGATGTCCTGCGCAACCTCGCGGCGCAGGTCACCCTCGACCTTGTAGTTGGTGTCGATCCACTCGCGCAGCCGGACCAGATCCTCGTCGCCGAGGTCCCGGGCGCGCAGGTCCGGGCTCACTCCGGTCGCCTTCAGCGACGCCTGAGCCCGGGTCTTGCCGATGCCGTAGATGTAGGTGAGCGCGATCTCCATCCGCTTCTCGCGGGGAAGGTCGACGCCGGCGAGGCGTGCCATGCGGGTGGTGCTCCTTCGTGTCGCGCGGAGGTCTGCCGCGGTCCCGCCCGCTGCCGGCTGGCAGCGGCTCCGGCCTCCGACCGGAGGTGTCCCGCGCCGGTCGAGGGCGCGGGGTGGGGTGGGCCGCAGTGGCCAGGTCAGCCCTGGCGCTGCTTGTGCCGCAGGTTCTCGCAGATCACCATGACCCGGCCGTGCCTCCGGATCACCTTGCACTTGTCGCAGATCGGCTTGACGCTCGGCTTGACCTTCACGGCTGTCTACTTCCTGTTCATGCCGCAACCAGCCGAGCAGCCGGTGCGCGGGCCGGACGACTACTTGTAGCGGTAGACGATGCGTCCGCGGGTCAGGTCGTATGGCGAGAGCTCCACGACGACCCGGTCCTCGGGCAGGATCCGGATGTAGTGCTGGCGCATCTTGCCGCTGATGTGAGCCAGGACCCGGTGCCCGTTGGAGAGCTCCACCCGGAACATCGCGTTCGGCAACGGCTCGACGACCCGGCCCTCGACTTCGATGGCCCCGTCCTTCTTCGGCATGTCCTCCGCTATTCGTCGAAACTGGTACAGATCGTGAGCGCCGATCCAGAGGGCGTCATCACACCGTGCGGCCACAGCACGACGAGATGGCGGCGCCAGCGCCAACATGACAGTGTACGGATCGCCGCGCTGGATGACAAAGCCGGGGAAGTCAGTGCCACTCGAGGGCGCCGCCTCGTGGTCGGGCCTCCGCCAGCGCGGGCGGTCACCTCCGCCTGCGGCGGCGGTCTTCTCCTCGCCAGGTGACGGCCTGCGCGAGCAGCAACGCGCCCCAGGGGCCGGCGACCCAGATCGGCCAGAAGTACACCAACTCGTGGCTGCTGAGGCTGACCAGCGTCCAAACCACGACGTTCACGAGCACGGCGGTCAGCCAGGCGCTGAGCTGCCAGCGCAGCGCGGTGCGGACCAGCTGGCCCTTCTGCCGCCGCTCCGGCACCCGGGGGGGCCGCGCGACCGGCCGACTCCCCCCCGCCTCCGCGGGCCGCCACACCGCCGGCGAGGATGCCGGCAGGTCGGCGGTCAGCGGCTGCAGCTCGCCGACCGTCTTGGCCGCATAAGCGGCGGTCACCCGCTCGTCGAGCTCGTGCACGTCCAGCCGACCCTCGGCGAACGCATCGTTCAGCCGCTGGACGACCCGCTCCCGGTCGACGTTGCCGGCCCGGATCCGGTCCGGGTCTTCTGGCGGCGGGGTCGAGGTCATCTATGCTCGCTGGGCGACCTTGACGCCGTACTCCGCCAGCTTCCCGGCGCCGCCGTCCTCGGCGGTGAGCACCCACGGGCCGTCCTCGGTGATGCCCACGGTGTGCTCGAAGTGGGCCGCGTAGGACCCGTCCACGGTGACGACGGTCCAGCCGTCGTCCAGCTCCCGGGTCGCCGCGCCGCCCATCGTCACCATCGGCTCGATGGCCAGCGCCAGCCCCGGCACCAGCCTGGGGCCGCGGCCGGGCCGGCCGTGGTTGAGCACGTGCGGGTCCTGGTGCATCTCGGTGCCGATGCCGTGCCCGCCGTAGTGGTCGACGATGCCGTACGGCCCGGTCGGCGCCGACCGGATCGACCGCTCCACGGCCGCGCTGATGTCGGTGAGCCGGCCGCCGGCGGCCGCCGCGGCGAACCCCGCCCACATCGACTCCTCGGTCACCCGCATCAGGTCGTGCAGCTCCGGTGCGACCTCGCCGACCGGAACGGTGATCGCCGAGTCGCCGTGCCAGCCCTCGACGATCGCGCCGCAGTCGATCGAGACCAGGTCGCCGGCTCTCAGCTTCCGCTGCCGGCCGGGGATGCCGTGCACCACCTCGTCGTTGATGGAGGTGCAGATCGTGGCCGGGAAGCCGCGGTAGCCCTTGAACGAGGGGATCGCCCCATCGGCGCGGATGGACTCCTCGGCGATCCCGTCCAACTCGGCGGTGCTGACCCCGGGCGCCACCGCCGCGCGCAGCCGCTGCAGCGTCCGCGCCACGACGAGGCCGGCCTCACGCATCAGCGCGATCTCGTCCCGCGTCTTGATCTGGATCATCCGGCCCCGCCTTCTCCACCAGTGCACGCTCGCCACCCGCACTCGACGTCCCGTCCTACGACATTATTCCGGTGCGAGCGGGTGACGGCATGTCCTACCGGCCGCCGGTGGCGCGGGTCGACGGCCAGCCGGCGTGGCGCCCGGTCACCGGGCTCGGTCGGTGGCTGCCTGGGCGATGTCTGCCAGCGCATGCCGGGCCTCCGCGGTGACCGGCAGGCGCCGGCACGCCTCCAGCGCGGCGCACCGGTACCGCTGGATCTGCGACTCCACCTCGGCGCGGGCCCCGGTCTTGACCAGGACGGCGCGCAACTGGTCCACCCCGCTCCGGCTCAGGTCGGGCCGGCCGAACAGGTCACGGATCGTTGCGAGCTGGGCGGCGTCCGCCCGCCGGCGGGCCAGCGTGACCAGCAGCGTCTGCTTGCCCTGGCGCAGGTCGTCGCCGACCGGCTTGCCGGTCTCCGCCGGGTCGCCGAACACACCCAGCACGTCGTCCCGAAGCTGGAACGCCTCGCCGAGCGGCAGGCCGAACTCCGAGAGCCGGTCCAGCATCGCCGGCGACCCGCCGGCCAGCGCCGCGCCGATCTGCAGCGGGCGTTCGACGGTGTACTTCGCGGTCTTGTATCGGACGACCGCGGCCGCCCGGGCCGGATCGCCGTCGCCGGACGCCTGCTCCAGCACGTCGAGGTACTGGCCGGCCAGCGCCTCCGTGCGCAGCAGGCGGAACAGCCTGGTGGCCACCGCAACGCACGGCGGCGCGGCGGTGCACCGGGCGAACAGCTCCTCGCACCAGGACAGGCCGAAGTCGCCGAGCAGCACCGCCGCGGACAGCCCGAACTGCCTCGGGCACCCGTGCCAGCCGGAGTCCTGGTGCAGCGTGGCAAACCGGTGGTGCACGGTCGGGTGGCCGCGCCGCCGGTCGCTGTCGTCGATCACATCGTCGTGGATGAGGGCGAACGCGTGGAACAGCTCGAGCGCCGCGGCCGCCGGGACCACCTCATCCCCGTCCCGGCCGCCGGCTCCGCGCCACCCCCAGTAGCACAGCATGGGCCGCAGCCGCTTGCCGCCGGCCCGGAGGAAGTCGAGCAGGGCGTCCAGCACCGGCCCCAGGTCGGGGCTGATGTCGGCGGCCAGCGACCGGTGCGCCTCGACGACCCCGGCCAGCGCCTGGTCGACGCGGGCGCGGAACTCGGCGGCTGACGGTGGCGGCGGGCCCAGCAGGGCGGCCAGGCTGGCGGTCATCCGTACACCTTCCTCAGGCCCCGGCCCGGCCGGGAGGGTTCCCACCGCGCGGAAACGGTGTGCCGGCGGTCACGGTCCCTCGGGCGGTCCGTTGTGTCGGCCGGCCGAGCGTGCGGTGTGCGCACCGGACCCACAAGGCACTGTCCCGACATGTGGAACGTGGAAGGGCTGAACCTGCAGGTATCGGGAGACGTAACAGGGACATGACCGCAGCTATTGAGATGTACGAGCTCGGCATGGACCCCGCGCAGCCGCCGACGGGCGCGCCGGGCGGCCCGCCGGGCGCCGTGGAGAAGTCCTTCGTCGTGCTGGAGACGGTCGCGGCGGCGCCGCAGCCACTCGGCGTCTCCGAGCTGGCCCGGCAGACCGGCCTGCCGAAGTCCACAGTGCACCGGATCCTGGCGATTCTGGTGGACTTCGGCCTGGTCCGGCGCGGCCAGGACGGCTATCGCCTGGGCCGCCGGCTCACCGACCCGCCGGACGGACTGACCGACCGCCGGCGGCTGCTGTTGCGCGAGCGGGTCGTCCCGTACCTGCTGGACCTGTACGAGCTGACGCACGAGGCCGTTCACCTGGCGGTGCTCAGCGGCACCGCGGTGGTGTACCTGGACAGGCTGCACGGGCGCCGGTCCGCGGTCGCCGCGGTCCGGACCAGCAGCGGCACGCCGGCGCACGTTACCGCGGTCGGCCGGGTGCTGCTGGCGTACTCGCCGCTGGAGGTCCTGAGCCGCTACCTCCAGGAGGGGCCCGGCCGGCTGAGCCGGTCAGCCGCGGGCGGGACGGACCTGGATGGTCTGCTGACCCGGATCCGGGAACAGGGCATCGCGGTCGGCCAGGACGAGCCGGTCCCGGGGATCCGTACGGTGGCGGCGCCGGTCCTCGGTCCGGACCGGCGCGCGCTCGCCGCGATAGCCGTCACCGGCTCCAAGGGCCGGATCGACTCCCGGGCCGTGCTCGCCGTGCGGCGGGCCGCATACGAGGCTGCGCTGGCGGTCCGGGACCTGCCGGCCGGGGCGACCGGCCCGACTGAGCCGCGGGCGCCGAGCCGCTCGACGGCGCCCGGGCGCCGGCCTCACTCGAAGGGTCGCAGCGCCGCGATCGCCCGCTCGGTGACGTCGTCGACCGGGCCGGTGGCGTCGATGCCGAGCAGGATGCCGTTCTCGGCGTAGAACGAGATCAGCGGCGCGGTCTGCTCCGCGTACACGTCCAGCCGGTGCCGTACCGTATCGGACTTGTCGTCGTCGCGCTGGAACAGCTCGCCGCCGCAGTGGTCGCAGATGCCCTCACGGACCGGCGGGTCGAAGTCGACGTGCCAGATGTGGCCGCAGCTGCGGCAGGTCCGCCGCCCGGACAGCCGGCGGATCACCTCCTCGTCGTCGACCACCAGCTCGAGGACCACGTCGAGGGCCAAGCCCAGGTCGGTGAGCATCTCGCCGAGCGTGTCGGCCTGCGGCACGTTGCGGGGAAACCCGTCGAGCAGGAACCCGTCGACGGCGTCGTCCTCCTTCAGCCGCTCCCGCACCATCGCGATGGTGACCTCGTCCGGGACCAGGTCGCCGGCGTCCATGTACTTCTTCGCGGTGACACCGAGATCCGTGCCCTGGCTCACGTTGGCTCTGAAGATGTCTCCCGTGGAGATCTTGGGAATCGCGAACTGCGCCGCGATGAACTGCGCCTGGGTGCCCTTCCCTGCCCCCGGCGGCCCGACAAGGACCAGCCGCACTATCTCAGGAACCCCTCGTAGTTGCGCTGCATGAGCTGGCTCTCGATCTGTTTCACGGTGTCCAGACCGACCCCGACCATAATCAGCACCGCAGTACCGCCGAACGGGAAGTTCTGGTTGTTGCCCTGGGTGATGCTGAAGAAGAAGTTCGGCAGGACGGCCACGATGCCGAGGTACAGCGAGCCGGGCAGGGTGATCCGGTTGAGCACGAAGCTGAGGTACTCCGCGGTCGGCCGGCCCGGCCGGATGCCGGGGATGAAGCCGCCGTACTTCTTCATGTCGTCGGCCCGCTCCTCCGGGTTGAACGTGATCGACACGTAGAAGTAAGTGAAGAAGATGATCAGTGCGAAGTAGAGCGAGATGTGCACCCAGCTCTTCTGGTTGACCACCTGGTTGTCGATGAACCGGCGCAGCGTGCTCGTCCCGTTCCCGGACACCTGGGTGATCAGCTGCGGCAGGTAGAGCAGGGACGAGGCGAAGATGACCGGGATGACACCGGCCTGGTTGACCTTGAGCGGCAGGTACGTCGACGTGCCGCCGTACATCCGGCGGCCGACCATGCGCTTGGCATACTGCACCGGGATCCGCCGCTGCGCCTGCTCCACGAAGACCACCGCGGCGATGATCGCGAGGCCGAGCAGGCAGATCAGGGTGAAGACGAAGCCGCCGCGCTTGAAGATGATGCTGCCCTCGGCCGGGATGCGGGCCGCGATCGAGGTGAAGATCAGCACCGACATGCCGTTGCCGACACCCCGGTCGGTGATCAGCTCACCCAGCCACATGATGACGCCGGTGCCGGCGGTCATCGTGATGATCATGCCGACCAGCGAGAAGACGTCGTTGCGGTAGAGCAGTTCGTTGTCGCAGCCGGCGAACAGCTGCTTGTTCCGGGCCAGCGCGATGATGCCGGTGGACTGCAGGATCGCCAGCCCGATCGTCAGGTAGCGGGTGTACTGGGTCAGCTTCGCCTGGCCGGTCTGACCCTCCTTCTTCAGCTGCTCGAACCGCGGGATCACCACCACCAGCAGCTGGACGATGATGCTCGCCGTGATGTACGGCATGATGCCGAGCGCGAACACCGACAGCCGCAGCAACGCGCCCCCGCTGAACAGGTTGACCAGCGCGTACAGGTCCTTCGAGGCGCCCTTGTTGGCCACCTCGATGCACTGGTTGATGTTCGCGGTGGACACGTTCGGGGTGGGGACGCTGGCACCGAGCCGGTAGAGCGCGATGATGCCGAGCGAGAACAGCAGCTTCTTACGCAGGTCAGGCGTCCGGAACGCCGACGCGAACGCGGAAAGCACGGATCCTCCTGCGCCTGACGGGTAGCTGGAATGGACCGACGCCCGCGCGCAGGTCCTCGCCCTGCGAGCCTAACAGGACCCGCGGTGGGCAAGCTCCCCGCGTACCCCGCAAGACCCCGACCGACCAGGTCAGATGCCCTGGGGCAGGGGTTGCGGGAGGGTGCCGGACCTGCCCTGGGCAGCGCTCACAGCTCGGTGGCGGTGCCTCCGGCGTCGGTGATCTTCTGCCGGGCCGACGCTGAGAACGCGTGCGCCCTGACGTCGAGCCGTACCCCGCCCAGGTCGCCCTCGCCGAGCACCTTGACCGGGGCGCCTCGGCGCACCGCGCCGGCGGCGGCGAGCTCGTCCGGTCCGACGGCGCCGCCGTCCGGGAACAGTTCCGCCAGCCGGCCGGCGTTGACCACCTGGTACTCCACCCGGAACCGGTTGCGGAACCCCTTCAGCTTCGGCAGCCGCATGTGGATCGGCATCTGGCCGCCCTCGAAGGCGACCGGGATGGTGCCCCGGGCCTTGCTGCCCTTGGTGCCGCGGCCGGCGGTCTTGCCCTTGGCCCCGGCGGTCCCGCGGCCCACCCGGGTCTTCGCGGTGCGTGCCCCGGGCGCGGGGCGCAGATGGTGCACCTTGAGCGTCATCGCCTCACTCGACCTCCTCGACCACGACCAGGTGGGTCACGGTCGCGACCATGCCCCGGATCTCCGGCCGGTCCTCCTTGACGACCACGTCGTGGACCCGCTTGAGCCCGAGCGTCCGCAGCGTCTGCCGCTGGTTGTCCTTGGACCCGATCGCCGACCGGACCTGGGTGACCTTGAGGCTGCCCATGTCAGGTCCCCTGGCCGGCGCGCGCGCGAAGCAGACCGGCCGGCGCCACGTCCTCCAGCGGCAGGCCGCGCCGAGCCGCGACCTCCTCCGGCCGGACCAGGCTGCGTAGCGCGGTGATCGTCGCGTGCACGATGTTGATCGGGTTGTCCGAGCCGAGCGACTTCGACAGCACGTCGTGGATGCCGGCGCACTCCAGCACGGCCCGCACCGGCCCGCCGGCGATGACGCCGGTGCCCGGGCTGGCCGGCTTGAGCAGCACCACGCCGGCGGCCGCCTCGCCCTGCACCGGGTGCGGGATCGTAGCGGCGATCCGAGGCACCTTGAAGAAGTGCTTCTTGGCCTCCTCGACGCCCTTGGCGATCGCCGCCGGCACCTCCTTGGCCTTGCCATAGCCGACGCCGACCGTGCCGTCACCGTCACCCACCACGACCAGCGCGGTGAAGCTGAACCGGCGACCGCCCTTGACGACCTTGGCCACCCGGTTGATGGCGACCACGCGCTCGACGTGCGGGCTCTTCTCCGGGGCAGCCCCGCCCCGGCCGCCATCCCGGCGGTCGCGGCGGTCGCCGCCGCCCGCTCCCCCGCCACGACGTTGCGGTCCAGGCATCAGACTTCCCTCTCGTCGGTGTCTATTTGCTTCTTTGTCGTAGATGTAACGAATCCTCTGCGCGGGCGCTGTGCGTCGGTGTCTATTTGCATCTTTGAAGTCAGAACTCCAGCCCGCCCGCTCGGGCGGCGTCGGCGAGCGCCGCGATGCGGCCGTGGTACTTGCTGCCGCCGCGGTCGAACACGACCGCGCCGATGCCGGCCGCACGTGCCCGCTCGGCGAGCAGTCCGCCGACCGCGCGCGCCTGCGCGGTCTTGTCGCCGTCCCGGTCCAGCTTGTAGGTGGACGCGGACACCAGGGTCATGGCCCTGGCGTCATCCACGACCTGGGCGTAGAGGTGCCGGGCCGAGCGGGTGACCACCAGCCGCGGCCGGCTCTCGCTGCCGCGGACCTTCTTGCGCAGCCGGAAGTGCCGGCGTACGCGGGCGACCCGCCGGCGCGCCGAGAGCCCGGTACCGATCTTGGAAGCAGCCATGGTCACTTGCCCGTCTTTCCGGCCTTGCGTCTGATGACCTCGCCCTGGTAACGCACGCCCTTGCCCTTGTACGGGTCGGGCCTGCGCAGCTTGCGGATGTTCGCCGCCACCTCGCCGACCTTCTGCTTGTCGATGCCCTCGACGACGAACCGGGTGGGCGTCTCGACCCGGAAGATGATGCCGTCCGGAGCCGGGACCGGGACCGGGTGGCTGTAGCCGAGCGCGAACTCGAGGTCCTTGCCCCGGGCGTGCACGCGGTAGCCGGTGCCGACGATCTCCAGGGTCTTCGAGTAGCCCTGGGTGACCCCGGTGACCATGTTCGCGATCAGTGTACGGGAAAGCCCGTGCAGCGAGCGGCTCTCCCGCTCGTCGTCGGGTCGGCGCACCAGCAGCGTGCCGTCGTCGCCGCGTTCCACCGTGATCGGCGCAACGACCGTGTGCGACAGCTCGCCCTTGGGGCCCTTCACCTGCACGGTGCGGCCGTCGATGCTCACGTCCACCCCGGCGGGTACGGGGATCGGCAGCTTGCCGATGCGGGACATGCTGCTACCCCTTACCAGACGTAGGCGAGGACTTCCCCGCCCATCCTGCGCTTGGCGGCCTGCCGGTCGGTGAGCAGGCCGGACGAGGTCGAGATGATCGCCACGCCGAGGCCACCGAGCACCTTGGGCAACGCCGTGTACTTCGCGTATACCCGCAGCCCGGGCTTGGAGACCCGGCGCACCCCGGCGATGCTACGCTCGCGGTTCGGGCCGTACTTGAGGTCGATCACGAGCTCGCGGTACACCCGCCCGTCCGCCTCGGCCTCGCCGACGCGCCAGCCGGCGATGTACCCCTCCTGCTGCAGGATCTCGGCGATGTGCACCTTGATCTTCGAGTGCGGCATGGCGACGTTGTCGTGGTACGCCGAGTTGGCGTTGCGCACACGCGTGAGCATGTCCGCGATCGGGTCGGTCATAGTCACGAGGCGGCCCTCCGAGTGAGCATCGCAGCGCAGCGAGGCCTGGAACCCGGCGAAACGCGAAGCGTTTCGTTGGGTCCAGGCAAGCGAGGCGACCGCCGGGCAGACACAGTCATGGTCTCGGACCTTTCTCGCCGCGGTTCCCGCGTGGGCCTGCGGCGAAGCAGGGTGGTTCTGTTGGGGGTGTCCCGGGGGTACGCGGGGGGCGGACGCCCCCCGCGGTAGGGCTACCAGCTCGACTTGGTGACGCCGGGCAGTTCGCCGGCGTGCGCCATCTCACGGACGCAGATGCGGCACAGGCCGAACACGCGGTAGACCGCCCGGGGGCGACCGCACCGCTGGCAGCGGGTGTAGCCGCGCACCGCAAACTTCGGCTTGCGCTTGGCCTTGACGACCAGGCCCTTCTTCGCCATTCTCTCTCAGCTCTCCTTGTGTCCCGGTTAACGCCGGCGCCGGCGGATCGGCGCGACCGTGGTCGGCTGCTGCGGACCGGAGTCGGCCCGGAACGGGAAGCCGAGCAGCCGGAGAAGTGCGCGACCCTCGTCGTCGGTGCCGGCGGTGGTGACGATCGTGATGTCCATACCGCGCTGCCGGTCGACCCGGTCCATGTCGATCTCGTGGAACATCGACTGCTCGGTCAGGCCGAACGTGTAGTTCCCGGCGCCGTCGAACTGGGTCGGCGACAGCCCACGGAAGTCCCGGATCCGGGGCAGCGCGATCGTCAGCAGCCGGTCCAGGAACTCCCACATGCGGTCGCCGCGCAGCGTCACCTTCGCGCCGATCGGCATGCCCTCGCGCAGCTTGAACTGCGCGATCGACTTGCGGGCGCGCTGCACCAGCGGCTTCTGCCCAGTGATCGCGGCGAGGTCGCGCACCGCGCCGTCCATCAGTTTCGCGTCCCGGGCGGCCTCGCCGACGCCCATGTTCACGACGACCTTGACCACGTTCGGCACCTGCATGACGTTGCGGTACCCGAACTGCTCGCGCAGCCCGGACGCGACCTCCTCGCGGTAGCGCAGCTTCAGCCGGGGGCCGGCGTAGGCCGGTTGCGGGGAGGCCATCAGATGTCCTTACCGGAACGGCGCGACGTGCGGACGCTGCGGCCGTCCTCGTCCTTGCGGTAGCCAACCCTGGTCCGCTTACCGTCGCTGTCGACCACCATCACGTTGCTCACGTGGATAGCGGCCTCCTGAGTCACGATGCCACCGGTCTTGGCGCCGCGCGGACCCTGGCTGATCCGGGTGTGCTTCTTGATCCGGTTCACACCCTCGACCAGGATGCGCTGCCGCTTGGGGTAGGCCGCGATCACCCGCCCCTTGGCACCCTTGTCCTTGCCGGCGATCACGATGACCGTGTCACCCTTCTTCACCTTCATCGAGGGCGCGCCCCCGGCCGTAGGCCGAACAGCTGGCATGGTTACAGCACCTCCGGCGCCAGCGAGATGATCTTCATGAACCGCTTGTCCCGTAGCTCCCGGCCGACCGGGCCGAAGATGCGCGTGCCGCGCGGCTCGTTGTCCGGTCGGATCAGCACCGCGGCGTTCTCGTCGAACCGGATGTACGACCCGTCCGGGCGCCGCTTCTCCTTGCTGGTACGCACGACCACGGCCTTGACCACGTCGCCCTTCTTCACCCCGGCGCCGGGCAGGGCGTCCTTCACCGTGGCGACGATGACGTCACCGATGCCGGCGTACCGCCGCCCGGAGCCGCCCAGCACCCGGATACAGAGGATCTCCTTGGCGCCGGTGTTGTCCGCGACCCGTAGCCGCGACTCCTGCTGAATCACCGTCGACTCCCTACGCTGCCGCGCCGCTGGTCGCGGCGCGACTGTCCGCCCTCGCGGGGGGCTTCGCCCCCCGCGTACCCCCCGACACGCCCATCGACGTGACGCGTGCTCGCTGCGCTGGGATGCGTCACTTCGCCCGCTCCAGGATCTCCACGACCCGCCAGCGCTTGGTCGCCGACAGCGGCCGTGTCTCCATGAGCAACACGCGGTCGCCCACGCCGACGGTGTTCTGCTCGTCGTGCGCCTTGAGCTTGCGGGTCCGGCGCAGCACCTTGCCGTACAGCGGGTGCTTCACCCGGTCCTCGACCAGGACCACGACGGTCTTGTCCATCTTGTCGCTGACGACGTAGCCCTCCCGTACCTTCCGGGAGGCGCGGCCAGCCGCCGTCGTCTCGGCCGCGGCCGTCTGGGCCGCGGTCTGGGCCGCGCTCGCCTGGACCGCCGTCGCCTGGACCGCCGTCGCCTGGACCGCCGTCGCCTGGACCGCCGTCGCCTGGACCGCCGTCGGCTGGACCGCCGTCGCCTGGACCGCCGTCGGCTGGACCGCCGTCGGCTGGACCGCCGTCGGCTGGACCGCCGTCGGCTGGACCGCCGTCGGCTGGACCGCCGTCGGCTGGACCGCCGTCGGCTGGACCGCCGTCGCGTCAGCCGGCTCGGCCTGCTCGCTCGTCTCCCG
>Ga0210378_10000785_pt1 | contig 16502 bp, 15 predicted proteins | sample PLM1_60_b1redo_FD_155465 | JGI IMG/M metagenome (GOLD analysis project Ga0210378, IMG submission 155465) | Groundwater sediment microbial communities from an aquifer in East River, Colorado, USA - PLM1_60_b1 redo | ecosystem: Environmental > Terrestrial > Soil > Riparian zone | place: USA: East...
TCGCCCTGGTCCTCGAAGTGCTCCTGGCCATCTCCGAGGACGGCTGGCCACCGACCATCACGCGCGGAGCCCAGCCCGTACCGCGTTGGCCATACTTTAGAGATCCCATCGACCTGAGCCATTGGATCATCGCAGCCAGCGCCGACCTCTGGGTCGTCGTGCGGCCCGAGGCCGACAGCTTCGACTTCGTCACCGCGATGCAGCCCGCACCGGAACAGGAAGAACTGGCCGACTGGTTGACCGACCCATCGGAACCCGGGCCAGAAGACTGAGCCAAGGTGTCGGTCGCAGAGCGAGGAACGAGGAGGTCCGGTGGCTGCACCTGAGCAGTGGGAGATCACCCTGCGCGGGCCGGACGGCCGGCGCCACGCGCCACGGACGGTGACCGAAGACATCGAACGGCCTGAACGATTCCCATCACTGACCGGGTCGGTCGGTGCATCCCGGACGGTCAGGCGTCGAACTCGTACCTGGAGGGCATAAGCGGCGGCCGACAGCGCCATCTCGCTGGCCTGCGCTGCCCGGCCTCCCTCGTCGAACTTCGCCGCGTATTCGCCGGGTGTCGCTTGCCCTGCCCTGCGACTACGGCTCTGGCACCGCCGATGTGGGCGTGCCCTTGGGCGTGATCTCGTCTTCGACGGTCGGCGGCACCGTCGTCACCGAACGCCGCACGTACGACGACCCCACCGTCTGACCTGCGCCAGGTGGTGGGTGCGGCACTGAACAGCATCCGGGTCACGACGCCGAGATCCAGCGAATCTCGCGGATCTCGCGGTCGGTACTCCGGTAGGCGACGTGTTGGGTGTTGGGCCCGTCGACGGCGAATGCGGCGGGCCTACCCGCGGCTCGCCTCGCGAGCCCGTGCACGGTGAGGTCGGTGTGGACCGGCACCCCGCCCGGCGCCCAGGCCAGCTCGTTGAGGTGACCGTCCGCCGAGCGGTAGATCACGTGCTTGGTGTTCGTGGCGGCGAGGTAGTAGGCGGCCGGCTCGCTAGCCGCGGGCGGCGCGGCGGCGGCAGCCGCGGTGAGGCTCCAGCCCGCGACCGGGGCCTCACCGACCCACCACAGCTCGTAGAGCTGCCCGTCGGCCGTGCGGTAGGTGACCTGGTGGGTGTCGGTCCGGGCGGTGTAGTAAGCGACCGGGTCGTCGGCGGCCGGCGGCGTGCCCGCGAAGCCGGAGAGGTCCTCGCACTCGAGGTCGCCGATCGACCAGTAGATGTCGTACACGTGCCCGTCGGTGCCGCGGAAGACGACGATGTTACGGCCGCGGGTGGTGTCCAGGTAGGCCGCCGGGTCGCCGAGGGCCGGCCGGGCGTGGGCCAGCACGGTGGCGTCGGCGTGGTCGACCCGGGCGGCTCCGGCCCACCACAGGACGTGCAGGTGGCCGTCGGGCTTGCGGTAGGCCACGTGGTGGTTGGTGGTCGACGGGTTGTAGAAGCCGACCGGGTTGCCCTCGGCCCGCGGCGCACCCACCGGGCCGGTGAGGTTGTCGTGCCCGACCGGCCCGATCGACCAGTACAGGCTGTGCACGTTCTTGTCGGCGCCGCGGTAGACCACGATCTCCTGGTTGACCGTGGTGTCGACGTAGCAGAATGGGTCGCCGGCCGCGGGTGGCGCCCCGGCCACGAAGGTCAGGTTGGTGGTTCCGGTCGTGCCCGCGGCGTCGCGCCACAGCTCGTGCAGCCGGTCCTCGGTGTCCCGGTAGACGATGTTGTGCACGCCGAGCGCCGGGATGACGCAGGCGGTCGGCGCGCTCGCCGCGGCCGGCGTCGTGTACTCGTGCGATCGCCGGATCTGCTGGTATCCGCGCGGGCTCGGGTCGGCGCCGAGGATCTCCGCGGTGAGCCGATAGTCGGCCACCAGCGCCGTGCCGTCTCTCGTGGTGAGCAGCCGCTGGAAGCGCTTGCCGATCGGGTACACGCCGCCGTTCTCGCGCAACGTGTCGGCGCTGACGTAGAACACGTCCAAATCGGTCTTCAGGTCCTCGTCGAAGAGGTTGAGGAGATTGCGGACGATTCCCTGCCGGCCGATGATCGTGTGCCTGACCTTGCTGAACACCCGGTCCGCGAGGTCCGCGATGTCGTCGGGCTTGGGGTCCGGCATGTTCAGGCGCAGCGTCGGAATGATCTTGTTGATGCCCTTCTCCACCTCTTCGAACGTCGCGTGCGCGGCCGCGGCCGCGCTTCCGAGCGTCGACTGCTGCTCCATGAGCACCACGACCACGCCGACCGCGCCTCCGAAGGTGTACTGCAGCGGCTGCCCGGGCGCCGGCGGAACGGAGTTCAGGGTGAACGCGCACTCCCCACCGGCGCCGGCACCGGCACGTTGTCGCCCTCCTCCACGTCGGTGTCGCCGAGGTTGCCGTGCGTGCCCGGCGTGCCGACGAACGTGCAGGTGCCGTCGATGAACAGCTCGTTGTCCTCGTTCGTGTCGACGACGGCCGTGTCGCCGTCGATCTTGAAGAATGCCACGAGCACGTAGGGCTCGTCGTTGCCCACCCCGTCCGACTCGTTGTAGCAGTGAAAATGGTCCAGCGAGATCAGCGTCTGCAGCGCCATCGGGTCCACCGTCCTCCTTCGTCGCCTGCCGCGACGGCGCCACTCGTGACGCGTCCGCGCGGCCGTACCACTAAGGAGGCCCCGCTCGCTCCCTCCGGTACATCCGTCGTGGAAACCGGCCGTGGTGAACCAGCGGCCGCGGCCACCGCGTGATCTTCGTGGTTGGAGGGCACGTGCGTCGATCTTCGGTTAGCGTTCTACTGGCGTGAGCTAGCTGAGCGATGTCCGGAATCGTTCGCGGATCGGCTCGCGCGTTCGGAGCAACTGGAGGCATTGCTTCGGCAGGATGGCTGACCGAGTCAACAGCACGATGAATGCCTGATACCACCCGCCGAACCTCTGCGACACGGGGCTCTGATGGCACCGGTTGCCGGCGTCCCGTACTGGCGCCCCGCATGGCTCGTCGACTCGGCTGGTTCTGATGGGACACCGGAGTTGTCCGGTGAAGCGGGTGAACACGTGATTTGGGCTAGCCGTCCGCGGAGCCTGGCATGGAGCGGACTTGCAGGCTCCCGGCTGCACCCCCTGCCCCCGTAATTGCCGCCGAGCTGCGCGACCTCCTGTCCATTCACGGCGCACCGATGCCACCAGCGCCCGCCGCTGACGACCCACATCAGGTGCTGCGTCACGCCGCCACCATCTCCCGCGAACTCGCTCATAAGGTCGAAGCGCAGCTCCGTGCCGACGAGATCGAGGCGGCAGCCACTGCCCGCCCCACGCCGGGTGGCCACGACTTCATCCGCGCTTGGAGCGCAACCGGCAGGCCGCTGGCCATCGTCAGCAACAACGCGGGACCGGCCGTTGAGGCGTATCTCCAACGCCACGGCCTCAAGCCGTGTGTCGATCACGTTGTCGGGCGCGATCCCGTAGACCCGTACCTGATGAAGCCACACCCTCACTCACTACGCCTGGCCTGCACGCGGCTCGGCGTCCGGCCGATTCAGTGCATCCTCGTCGGCGACTCCATCGGGGACCTCGACGCGGGCAAAGTTGTTGGCGTGCCGACAATTGGCTACGCGAACAAGCGGGCGAAGCGACGGACGCTCGCCACCGCCTCCCCAAGGGCTATCGTTTCGAGCATTTTTCAGCTCTTGAAGGCTTGCCAACTGTCATGAAAGCCGCCAATCGGGCTAAGTCCGTGTGATTCATCTCACATCCAGACGGCGCCGGAGTTTGTGCACATCCTGTGGATAATCTTGGATTTGCCTACTCGATGTAACCGATCTCACCACCCTTAGGGGTGACGCCATTGCTGAAGCACCTGGCCAGAGGCTGTGGATGATCTGTGGATAGGTCACCATCCGGTGCACCGAACCAGCTCGGAGCATGACGAAACGTGCCGGTCAAGCTGGGGGTTCGTCGGTATCCATCCGGTACCCTTGCGCCACGAGAACGCAAAGGCCCCGGCCGGAGCGGACTCCCGGACGAGGCCTTGGCAGATGTCGTGGTGGACATCGTCATTGTAAAGGTATATGGCCCATATTTGCCAACCCTCCAATGTTCGGGACCTCGCCGACAACTGAAGTCGTCCGATCGTTGGAGGTGGCAGTCAAGTTGCGCACCGTACGCGAAGATCCGAGGTTCGCTGAGCAGTGCCGCGAGCTCAAGCTCGATATTCGGCGGCTTGACGAGGTGCTGCTTGGCGCCACGTTCGCCGTGGCGAGACGCCCGGACTACTTCCCGAGGATCCCCGAGACCGACCTGCGCGTGATCGTCACCGGCAAGTTCAGGGAGCTCCCCCCGCTCCTGATCTTCTACCGGCTCGCACGCGCCGACGAGTATGTCGACCTCGTTGGGATCGAACGCTGGTCAGCAGACCCCGACGATCCGGTGGCCTGAAGAGCTCACCTGGCCTAGGACTCAGGCCCGATCGTCGCGTAGATCTCTTGGCCACGTCGGATGATGTCGTCCGTAATCTGCCTGCTCGACAGGAACACCGTCTCGTAGGGGATCACGTCCCGGTCTTCGGTGACCTGCCACCCGACCTCGCGGTGTGACAGCTCGGAGACCTCGACCCCGTTCCAGCCCCGCAGCGCTTGAACCACCTGATTGATCAGCCTCATCTGCTGCTGTGTGAACAAAGACAGGTTCGGTGGACGACTAGCGACCAGCCGCTTCTGCGGGTAGCCGAAGCGCTCCACCATCGCGATCTCCGCGTCACCGCGGTCAAGGAGTGTCCTGGTGGCCTGAAGGATCTCCCTCGGTACCGGACCGTATGGCCGTCGTTGGTATGTTGCGCCCGTCACGGGAGTACCCAGGTTGGCGTACGCCATGAAGTCCACGTAGTACAGGATCTTGTTGAGCTTGGTCTTACCGAAGTTGGGGTCGTCCGCCGACTTCGTGGCAACGTACAACACCAGCTCCTCGAGCTTCTCCGGCTCGTACCTAAAGATCGTCCCCGGCATGACGGCCCCTTCCAGCACAGACTGCAGAGTGCTCTATCGATCGCCGTCACTCGCCCGTTACAGCATGAGCGGCATCATGTCAAGTCTCACCTGCAACCTACGTCAACGTACCGCACCGAGATCTTGTTCCGCGTACTTACGGCAACATTTCATGCAATCTTTGCCGAACTCAGCTCTACTGGGTCAAGGCGTCGCCTGCGGCGCCGCGGGGTGGTCGGGTTGCGTAGGTCGGCGTGGCCGCCGATCCGAACGCGGCGCTGCGCGCGGCCTGGCGGCCGTGCTCGGCCACGCCCGGCCGGTGGCCGTCCAGCACGCACACCGGGACCGCGCCGCCACCGGCGACGCCAGAACCCCGAGAGCCTCGACCGCGACCAGGCCGTGACACCCACTCGCCCGAGCGCGTGCCGGAGATGCCGCTCCCTCATGCGGCCGAGATCGTCCAACGCCAGCCCGACGGCCTCAAGGGCGCCCTACGGGCGTCGCTGCGCGATCGACCAGAGGTCGACCCTTGACCCCGCCGGCCCGCCGCTGAGAGCCGGCCAGTGCGAGGGAACGGCAGCAGAGCAGGGACCCGGCGTGCCAAACATGTGCCAGATCGAGCGGGGAGGTTCGGGGAATCACGGGATGCACGGGTCGCACGCAAGTCGGAACGAAGATCGGCCCCCGACCGTGTCTGGGCTGGTCAGGGGCCGATCGTACTGCGTGTGGCGGGTGAAGGATTCGAACCTTCGTAGGCTGAGCCGACGGATTTACAGTCCGCTCCCTTTGGCCGCTCGGGCAACCCGCCGGGGCGCGGGCCGGGGGTACCGGCCGCGATTGGCGAGGATACACAGCGGTGGGTGAAGGGTTCCAATCGGTTCGGTACCCTCGCCAGCGGCCTGCACGGTGAGTATGGAGGCACAAGGTGGCGGACGCGTCGTTCGACGTGGTGAGCAAGGTCGACCGGCAGGAAGTGGACAACGCGGTCAACCAGGCGGCCAAGGAGCTTGGCACCCGGTTCGACTTCAGGAACACCGGGGCGAAGGTGAGCTGGTCAGGCGAGGAGTCGATCACGGTCCAGGCCGAGACGGAGGACCGCTGCAAGGCGGCCATCGACGTGCTGAAGGAGAAGCTGGTCAAGCGCAGCATCTCGCTCAAGGCGTTCGAGGTCGGCGAGCCTGCGCTGTCCGGCAAGATCTACAAGGTCACCGGCAAGCTGGTGCAGGGCATCGCGGCCGACAAGGCCAAGCAGATCGCCAAGGCCATCAGGGACGACGCGCCGAAGGGCGTTCAGGCCCAGATCCAGGGCGACCAGCTGCGGGTGTCCGGCAAGAAGAAGGACGACCTGCAGGCCGTGATCACGCTGCTGAAGAACAGGGACTTCGGCATCGCCCTGCAGTTCACCAACTACCGATGAAGGGCCGATGAAAGGCATCGTCCTCGCCGGCGGATCCGGCACCAGGCTGCACCCGATCACCCAGGCGGTGTCCAAGCAGCTGCTGCCGGTCTACGACAAGCCGATGGTCTACTACCCGCTGTCGGTGCTCATGCTGGCCGGCGTCAGGGAGATCCTGATCATCTCGACGCCGGCCGACCTACCGCTGTTCCGCCGGCTGCTCGGCGACGGCTCGGAGCTCGGGCTCGCGGTGAGTTACGCCGAGCAGGCGCAGCCGAACGGGCTCGCGGAGGCGTTCGTCATCGGTGCCGGGCACGTCGGTGGCGACAGCGCGGCGCTGGTGCTCGGCGACAACATCTTCTACGGGCCGGGCTTCTCCAAGACGCTTCAGCACCACGCGGCCACGGTGGACGGCTGCGTGCTGTTCGGCTACCCGGTGAAGGACGCGCGGCGGTACGGCGTTGGCGAGGCGGACGAGCACGGCAACCTGATCTCGATCGAGGAGAAGCCCGCGGCGCCGCGGTCCAACCGCGCCATCACCGGGCTGTACTTCTACGACAACGATGTGGTGTCCATCGCAAGGGGGCTGCGGCCGTCGGCGCGCGGCGAGCTGGAGATCACCGACGTGCACGTCGAGTACCTGCGCCGGGGCAAGGCGAAGCTCGTCGACCTCGGCCGCGGCTTCGCGTGGCTGGACACCGGGACGCACGACTCGCTGATGGAGGCCGGGCAATTCGTGCAGGTGCTGGAGCACCGCCAGGGTGTGCGGATCGCCTGCCTCGAGGAGATCGCATTGCGGATGGGCTACATCGACCCGGACGCCTGCTATGCGCTGGGCGCCAAGCTGGCGAAGTCCGGGTACGGCGAGTACGTCATGGAGGTCGCCCGGTCAGCGGGCGCTGCTTGCTAGCTCCTCCAGCCGCCGGACCCGCTCGGCGATCGGCGGGTGGGTGCCGAACCACCGCGTCTCGCGCTCACCTGGCCGGAACGGGTTGGCGATCATGAGGTGGGACTGCGACACCAGCGACGGCTCCGGCGGCAGCGGCGCGACCCTGGTGCCGTACTCCAGCTTGCGCAGCGCGGAGGCGAGCCCGAGCGGGTCGCCGGTCAGCGCGGAGCCGGAGGCGTCGGCCTGGAACTCGCGCGAGCGGGACACCGCCATCTGCACCACGCCGGCCGCGACCGGCCCGAGCACGGCCAGCAGGAGCATGGCCAGCGGGTCGGGGCGGTCGCCATCGCTGTCGCCGCCGCCGAACAGGCTCGCGAACATGGCCATGGTGGCCAGGAGGCTGATCACCGACGCAAGCGCTCCGGCCACCGAGGCGATGAGGATGTCGCGGTTGTAGACGTGTGACAGCTCGTGTCCGAGCACGCCGCGCAGCTCCCGCTCGTCGAGCAGCTCGAGGACGCCGGTGGTGCAGCAGACCGCGGCGTTGCGCGGGTTGCGGCCGGTGGCGAACGCGTTCGGCGCCGCGGTCGGGCTGACGTAGAGCCGCGGCATGGGCTGGCGGGCCGCGGTGGCGAGCTCGCGGACGATCCGGTACATCGCGGGCTGCTCGGCCTCGGACACCGGCCTGGCGTGCATCGCGCGCAGCGCGAGACGGTCGGAGTTGAAGTAGGCGTACCCGTTGACACCGAGCGCGACGACCAGCGCGACCAGCAGGCCGGTGCGCCCGAAGAACGAGCCGGCCAGCAGGACCAGCCCGCTCAGGCCGCCGAGCAGGACGGCGGTCTTCAGGCCGTTGTAGTGCGAGTGCACGCTGCGTCAACGCCTCGACGGCCGGTCGAGTTCCGGCTGGTACGCCGCTAGCGCGGCCGGCCGCGCAGCTCCATCGTGCAGCACTTCGGCCCGCCACCGGATTTGCGCAGCTCGGAGACGTCGACGAAGACCGGTTCGAAGCCGAGCTCGGCGACCCGCTCGGCGAGATGGGTAGCCTCGACCGGCAGCACGACGTGCCGTCCGTCGCACACCGCGTTGAGGCCGAGGCACTCGGCGTCGGCCTCGTTGGCGAGCACGGCGTCCGGAAAGAGCCGGTGCAGCACCCGCCGCGAGCCGGGCGAAAAGGCGTCCGGGTAGTAGGCCACCAGCGGCGCGTCCTGGCTGTCGTCCAGCACGACGAGCGCCACGTCGAGGTGGTAGTAGTGCGGGTCGACCAGCTGCAACGACACGACCGGGACGCCGAGCACCTCCTGCGCCTCGTCGTGCGCGCCGGAGTCGGTGCGAAAGCCAGTGCCTGCCATCAGCCACCGGCCGGTCCACACCAGGTCGCCCTCCCCCTCGTTGACCTTGGACGGCATCACCACGTCGCGGTAGCCGTGCCGGACGAACCAGCGGCGGTAGTGTTCGGCCTCCGGCGCGCGCTGCGGCGCACGGAACCTGGCGCCGAGCACCCTGCCGTCGATCACGGTGCCGGAGTTGGCCGCGAACACCATGTCCGGCAGGCCCGGCTGCGGCTCGATCTCCTCGACGACGTGGCCCAGCCGGCGGTAGGTGTCGCGCAGTTGCGTCCACTGCCGCATCGCAAGGTCGAGGTCGACCGGGCGGCTCGGGTCCATCCACGGGTTGATCGAGTACTCCACCGTGTAGTACCGCGGTGGGCACATCAGATACCGCCGCCCGGTGGGCACCCGGTCGGGCCTGGCGTCCAGCGGGGACTCGAGGACGATCGACATGATTCGAGGGTAGAGAAGGCCATGGCCACACTTCAACGAAGCTTTGACGTTTCTGTTGAGGCAAACTGTTGCGCGTGGACCGTATCGACCATCAAATCATTTCGTGCCTCGTGGCGGACGCCCGCTCCAGTTACGCCGAGATCGGCGGCAAGGTCGGGCTGTCCGCACCGGCCGTCAAGAGGCGGGTGGACAAGCTGCTCGACTCCGGCGTACTGCGCGGGTTCACCGCGGTGGTCGACCCGGCGGCGCTCGGCTGGGGCACCGAGGCGTTCGTCGAGGTGCACTGCAGGGGCAACGTCGCACCCGGCCACATCCGGGCCGGGCTCGAACCGCTTGCCGAGGTGGTCGCGGCCTACACGGTGTCAGGCTCGGCGGACGCCATCGTGCACCTGCGCGCCGCCGACATCTCGCACCTGGAGACCGCACTGGAACGGCTGCGCAACGTCGACTTCGTGGACCGCACGGTGTCCACCGTCGTGCTGTCCACCCTGCTCGAACGCCCACCCCCGCCCTAGCCCGCGCCGCACGCCGCGTCCGCGCCCTTCGGCGTGTCCGCACGCCGCCGCGCGGGCCTCCGGCGTGTCCGCACTTTCGGACACATGAATTGGCAGTTTCGACACATGGGAGACGGGCGCCGGAGCTACCGAAACGCCCAACACGCGCGCACCAACCGCCCAACACGCGCGCACGAACCGGCGAACACGCGGGGGGAGGGGCGGACACGCAGGGGCGGCGGGGCGGAGGGGGCGGGGAGCTAGGGTGCGCAGCATGGCGGAGGTACGGGTGCACCGGGAGGGCGGCGTCGCGGTGCTGACGGTGTCCGACCCGGCACGGCGCAATGCCCTGTCGCCGGAGCTGTCGATGCAGCTCGCGGACGCGGTGGCCGGGTGCGAGGCCGACGAGGACGTCAACGCCGTCGTGGTCACCGGCGAGCCACCGGCGTTCTGTGCCGGCGCGGACCTGTCGCTGCTCGGCGCCGGCGCGACCACGGCCGACCGCGAGCAGGGCCTGCGTGCGGTCTACGCCGGGTTCCTCGCGGTGGCCGCGTGCACGCTGCCGACGGTCGCGGCCGTCGCCGGTCCGGTCGTCGGCGCAGGCCTGAACCTCGCGCTGGCCTGCGACGTGCGGCTGGCCGGGCCGGCGGCGCGGTTCGACGCGAGGTTCCTCAAGCTGGGGCTGCACCCCGGCGGTGGCATGACGTGGCTGATCCACCGCGCCGTCGGGCCGCAGGCGGCGGCCGCGCTGGCGCTGTTCGGCGAGGTGCTAGACGCCGCGGAGGCGCGGCGGCTCGGCCTGGTGCTGCGGGTGGTCGAGGACGGCGACGGCGGCGACGGCGGCGTGCTGGCCGCGGCGACCGCGCTGGCCGGCCGGGCCGCCGCCGCGCCCGCGAGGCTGGTGCTGGCTACCAAGCGCTCGATGCGCGCCACCGCCGGCCCGATCGGGCACGCCGATGCGGTGCAGCTCGAGCTGGGGCCGCAGCTGGAGTCGATCAGCTCGCCGGCCTTCGCCGAACGGGTCGCGGCGGCCAGGTCGCGCCGTTGAGGCGGCCGTGGCAGGGGCCTGCGAACCGGCCGGGCGCTCTCTAGCGGGTCTATGGCAATGCCAAGGTCGGCGTCCAAACGGAAGGGCTACTCTCGATTCGGCGCGGCATCCGGCATGCAGTCAGGCACGTGACTAGGATGGCAGGCAGGAAGAGGAATTGTGACCCAATGAGCGGTGACCCTACGACGGTGAGGCAGCGATCGGTCCACAAGCTGGACCGGGTGGTGATCCGTTTCGCCGGCGACTCCGGTGACGGTATGCAACTCGCCGGCGATCGTTTCACATCCGAAGCCGCTGCGTTCGGTAATGACTTGGCTACGCTGCCGAATTTCCCCGCCGAGATCCGCGCTCCACAGGGCACGTTGCCCGGTGTCTCGAGCTTCCAGATCCACTTCGCCGACTACGACATTCTCACTGCGGGTGACCGTCCGGACGTGCTGGTGGCGATGAACCCGGCGGCGTTGAAGGCGAACCTGCCGGACCTGCCGCCTGGCGCGACGATCATCGTGAACACCGACGAGTTCAGCAAGCGGAACCTGACCAAGGTCAGCTACCCGGAGAACCCGCTGGACAACGGGGTGCTGGATCGGTTCACCGTGCACAAGGTCGCGATGACCACGCTGACCCGCGGCGCGGTTAATGCCGACGAGTCGCTGACCGTGTCGAAGAAGGACGCCGAGCGGGCCAAGAACATGTTCGCGCTCGGCCTGCTGTCGTGGATGTATCACCGGCCGACCGACGGCACCGAAAGGTTCCTGCGGGAGAAATTCGCGAAGAAGCCCGACATCGCCTCGGCGAACATCCTGGCCTTCCGCGCGGGCTGGAACTACGGGGAGACAACGGAAAGCTTCGCGACGACCTACCACGTGGCGCCGGCGAAGCTGGCCTCTGGCATCTACCGGCAGATCACCGGAAACACCGCGCTGGCGTACGGGATCGTGACGGCCGGCGTCCGGTCGGGGTTGGCGGTGTTCCTCGGTTCCTACCCGATCACCCCGGCCTCGGACATCCTGCACGAGCTGAGCAAGCACAAGGGGTTCGGCGTCACGACCTTCCAGGCCGAGGACGAGATCGCCGGGATCGGCGCGGCGCTGGGTGCGGCGTTCGGTGGCGCGATCGGCGTGACGACAACGTCGGGGCCGGGGTTGGCGCTGAAGTCGGAGACGATCGGCCTCGGGGTGGCTCTGGAGCTGCCGCTGCTGGTGGTGGACGTGCAGCGGGGCGGACCGTCCACCGGGTTGCCCACCAAGACCGAACAGGCCGACCTGCTGCAGGCGCTGTTCGGGCGCAACGGCGAGTGCCCGGTGCCGGTGATCGCGCCCCGGTCCCCCGGCGACTGCTTCAACGCGGCGCTGGAGGCCATCCGGATCGCGCTGACCTACCGCACGCCGGTGCTGCTGCTGTCCGACGGGTCGCTGGCCAACGGGTCCGAGCCGTGGCTCGTCCCGTCGATCGACGATCTTCCGGAGCTGGGTGTGAAGTTCGCCACAGAGCCGAACGCGGCGGACGGCTCCGGCGAGTTCTGGCCGTACCTGCGCGACCCGGTCACGCTGGCGCGGCCGTGGGCGATCCCGGGCACGGCCGGGCTCGAGCACCGCATCGGCGGCCTCGAGAAGCAGGACGGCAAGGGCAACATCTCCTACGACCCCGACAACCACGACCGCATGGTCCGCATCCGCCAGGCCAAGGTGGACGGCATCATCGTGCCCGACGTCGAGGTGGACGACCCGAGCGGCGCGGCGGAGGTGCTGGCGCTGGGCTGGGGCTCGACCTATGGCCCTATCGGCGCGGGCTGCCGGCGGGTACGTAAGGCGGGCATGAACATCGCCCAGGCGCACCTGCGCAACCTCAACCCGCTGCCGGCCAACCTCGGCGACGTGCTGCGCGCCTTCCGGCGAGTGGTAATCCCTGAAATGAATCTCGGTCAGTTAGCGATGCTCTTACGGGCCCGCTATCTGGTCGACGCGATCTCCTACACCAAGGTTGCCGGGCTGCCGTTCAAGGCCGAGGAGCTGCAAGGAGTGTTCACAGACATCGTGCTGGGGGCCCGATCATGACCGCGATCGAACTGGGGATTCCCGCGATCGGCGCGCTGCACGGCGTGCCACTCGCCGAGGGCAAGCAGACCGCCAAGGACTTCACCAGCGACCAGGAGGTTCGCTGGTGTCCCGGCTGCGGCGACTACGCCATCCTCGCCGCCGTCCGCGGGTTCCTGCCAGAGCTCGGGCTGCGCCGGGAGAACATCGTGTTCATCTCCGGCATCGGCTGCTCCTCCCGGTTCCCGTACTACCTGGAGACCTACGGGCTGCACTCAATCCATGGCCGCGCACCGGCCGTCGCCACCGGCCTGTCCGTCAGCCGCCCCGACCTGTCGGTGTGGGTGGTCACCGGCGACGGGGACGCGCTGTCCATCGGCGGTAACCACCTCATCCACGCGCTGCGCCGCAACGTCAACCTCAAGATCCTGCTCTTCAACAACCGCATCTACGGCCTCACCAAGGGCCAGTACTCGCCGACGTCCGAGGTAGGCAAGGTCACCAAGTCCACCCCGCTCGGCTCGGTGGACCACCCGTTCAACCCCATCTCGCTGGCCTTGGGCGCCGAGGCGACCTTCGTCGGCCGCGCCCTCGACAGCGACCGCCGCGGGCTCACCAGCGTGCTGCGCGCAGCCACCCAGCACCGCGGCACCGCGCTCGTCGAGATCTACCAGGACTGCCCGATCTTCAACGACGGCGCGTTCGACGTGCTGCGCCGCGGCGAGGACGCCGAGTCCCGGCTCATCCCCCTTGTGCCGGGCGAGCCCATCCTGTTCGGGCCGGAAAGGGAGTTCGCGGTCGTCCGCGAGGGCTTCGGCCTAGGCATCGCCAAGGTTGACGAGGTCGACACGACCGAGGTCGTCGTGCACGACCCCACCGACCTCACGCTCGCCTTCGCCCTCTCCCGACTCTCCGACCAGGACCTCACCCACACCGTCACCGGCGTCTTCCGAGCGGTCGCACGACCAACCTACGATGACAGCGTCCGCGCCCAAGTGGCCGGCGCCCGCAACGGACACGCCCCCGACCTGGCCAAACTCCTCCGCGGCCGGGACACCTGGTCGGTCGCCTAGCCTTGGCGCACGGTCCGCCATGCGGAGAAGCCGGCACGTTGGGCGTCAGCCTCGTTGCGGAACCACACCTCGGCCCTGGTCACCCCGTAGAACGGTGACTCCTTGGTGTGGTAGAGCTTCGAGTCCTCGGTGCCCTTGACGGTGAACTCCTCGCTCGGCGCGGCACCGCCGCTGGCCGGCACGGCCGATCCTGGGTACGGGCCCTCCTCGAAGGTCGGCGGGATCACGACCTTCGGTTCGGGGCGGCGCTCGTTCCACGCCGTGAAACCCGCGTGCTCTGCGTCCCGAGCGCCGTCCGGCCGCGGCGGCGCGGAGCCAGGTCCGTGCGGCTCCCTGGCGCCGCCCGCGACGACGGCCGCCACCGCCGGCGACGGGGTCAGGCCCTGCATCGCGCTGTGCGGCGCGCTCGGGTCCTCCGCATCCTCGGCGTCGTTCGCGGCCGCACCGTCGTCCGTCGCCGGCCCGACCGCCGATGCGGCCGGCATGGCCTTGTCGGCCGTGGCCGTGGCGTCGGTGGTGCTACCAACCCCGTCGACGGTGCTCCCGGCGGTCACATCGTCGGCCGTCGTGCCCAGAATGGCAGGTCTTGCCGCTGTGCCGGCAGCCGCAGTCTCGCCCATCGTGCCTTCACCGCTGCCGGCCTTGGCCGAGCGGGTGACGTGGTCGGACGTGGTGGCTGTCCTGCTGCGCGGCCGCACCAGGAACAACCAGGTCAGCAGGGCACTGGCGAAGACGCTGAGCAACATCAGCAGCCAGCCCTGAGCAAAGAGCCACTTCACTTCGACGTTCCTCCTAGCGAACGGTGATCCCGACCCGACGGCTGGCCGCTGGATCGGGCTTGGGTTGGGTGTCGCCGACCTCCACCTGGATGCCCGGCGCGGACCGCAGGACGGCGGCGACCCGGTCGGGTCTCGCCGTCCTGGAGCTCGCGCGGTGGGGGTGCCCAAGCCCCGCCTCCCGTTCGGTGATGAGCAGCTGGAGCAGTGACGTCGGAGAGCGATGGGCCGCGGACGCTCAGTGCATGAGCTTTGGCTATCACCCATTTGGGTGCAAATCCAGGGTCTGCGAGGCAACACGCCGCAGGTTCACCCAAAAATCACGCGACATGAGCGAATCCGTTACGTCGAGTGGACTAATACCCCCGCGGCCGTCACGACCGGACCAACGGCCATTCGGGTGAGGTCAGCGGGTGCGCTCGACCACGAAGCGGGTCAGCGAGTGCAGCGCGTCGGCAGCGGGCGCGGCCGGCAGCACGGCCAACTCGGCGCGGGCCTGCTCGGCGAAGGAGAGCACGGTCTGCCGCGCCCGCTCCAGACCGGCGCTGCCGCGCAGCAGGGCCAGTGCCTCGTCCACCAGGTCGCCGGAGCCGTCGCCGGAGCCGATGGGTCCGGCGAGCAGCTCGGCGAGCCGGCCGGACGGCGCGTCGGCGAGGGCGTACAGCATAGGCAGGGTGCGGATGCCCTCGCGCAGGTCGGTGCCTGGCGTCTTGCCCGACTCGGTGGCCGGCGAGGCGATGTCGATGACGTCGTCGGAGATCTGGAACGCCATGCCGATCAGCTCGCCGTACCGCGACAGCGCCTGCACGCGGTCCGGCGACAGGCCGGCGAACATGGCGCCGAACCGGCCGGCCGTGGCGATCAGCGAGCCGGTCTTGCCGGCCACCACCCGCAGGTAGTGCTCGACCGGGTCGTCGCCGGGCTCGGGCCCGAGGCTCTCCTGCATCTGCCCGGTGACCAGCCTGGCGAAGGTCCGCGCGATGATCCGCACCGCCTCCGGGCCGAGGTCGGCGACCAGCCGCGACGCGTTGGCGAACAGGTAGTCGCCGGTCAAGATCGCGACCGTGTTGTCCCAGCGGGCGTTGGCGCTGGCCGCGCCGCGGCGCATGGTGGCCTCGTCCATCACGTCGTCGTGGTAGAGCGTGGCGAGGTGCACGAGCTCGACGACCGCGGCGGCGCGCACCACCTCGTCGGAGTCGCCGCCGCCGAACTGCGCGGCGAGCAGGGTGAACAGCGGGCGGAACCGCTTCCCGCCGGCGTCGATGAGGTGCAGCGACGCCTGCGTGATGAAGTCCAGCTCGCTGCGCAGCTCGTCACGAAGCAGCTTCTCGACGCGTTCCAGGCCGATCTTGACGGCGGCGGCCAGGTCGGGATCGGCCAGGTCGAAGCCCAGCCCACTGCGTGACGTCGACCCGCCCATCGCGGCCCACCTTAGTTGGCCGCACCGGCACGCCGTGCGCCGAGGTGTGAGTATCCGGTCAGCGCGATCACCCTATGAGGTGAAGGCGCCGACCGAGGCCCAGTCCAGCGCGAACGTCGGGGCGATGCCGAGCAGCAGCGTCACCACGACGCCGAGGGTTATGGCCGCCGTGGTGAACGCGCCTGGCACGCTGACCGTCGGCCCGTCGGCCGCCGGCTCGGAGAAGTACATGAGCACGATGACCCGCAGGTAGTAGAACGCGGCGACCGCGGACGCCACCAGCGCGATGACGACCAGCGGCGCCATGCCGTCGTCCAACGCCGCCTTGAACACCGCGAACTTGCTGATGAAACCGCTGGTCAGCGGGATGCCGGCGAGTGCGAGCAGGAGGAAGGCGAACACGGCGGCTACCAGCGGTGAGCGCTTCGCCAGCCCGGCCCACGAGGACAGGTGGGTTGCCTCGCCGTCCGCGGTCCGCACCAGGCTGACGACGCCGAACGCGGCGAGCGTGCTGAAGCCGTACGCAAGCAGGTAGAACAGCGTGCCGCTCAGGCCCTGCGTGGTGATCGCGATCGCGCCGACAAGCAGGAACCCGGCGTGCGCGATGGAGGAGTAGGCGAGCATCCGCTTGACGTCGGTCTGGG
>Ga0210378_10000786_pt1 | contig 16494 bp, 19 predicted proteins | sample PLM1_60_b1redo_FD_155465 | JGI IMG/M metagenome (GOLD analysis project Ga0210378, IMG submission 155465) | Groundwater sediment microbial communities from an aquifer in East River, Colorado, USA - PLM1_60_b1 redo | ecosystem: Environmental > Terrestrial > Soil > Riparian zone | place: USA: East...
GCCGCATGTACGCCTGCCTTGGCATCGCGGAAGTGCAACATCGCCCCGTCGCCGAGCAGCTTCACGACACGGCCGCCCCGATCAGCGGCAACCTGCTCGGCTCGCCTCTGCAGTGCCGTCGCGATTCCCACCGCGACGTCGTCGCCTCGTTGCTCCGTGACCCTCGTGTAGCCGGAGATGTCGACGAACACGACGGCCGGAGGGTCCGCGGGCTCCGGAGCCGGACCAAGCCCCCGAGATGCGAGCACTTCCTCGAAGTTGTCGGCGATCCCCGACGTGACAGTCTGTTCGATGTACCGCTGAATCAGCCACTGAATCAGCCGCGGCAGCAACGTGAACTGGCCCGCCGCGGCATCGGCCACCTCGCTCGGGTACTCCTCGACCTCCTTGCGCAACCATCGCTCGCGAGCCGGCCCCGCGATCTGTTCGTAGAGGAGATCGGCCCATCCGACGGTGGCCGTTCGGGTCCCGTCGCCGAGCAGCCGCGCCGCCCGGAGCGGCGTGTCATCGTCGCTCGCCAGGCTCCATACCTGGAGGAATTCGCGGAGCAAGGCCTCCTCGTCCACGGTGAGATGCGAATCGGGGTCCGGCGGCGTCAGGCCGAGCAGCTGGTAGATGGCGGGCAGGAGCCTCAGGGCGTCTGTCCCAAGCCGAGCCGCGAACTCCGCGAACGTCTGCCCGGACCGCTGGCCGGGTTCGCGAAACACATAACGGTCGACGTGCCGGAGATTCAGCCCCGCGCCGGCGACCGCCGCCTCGACCTGCTCATGAGAGAAGCCGGCCGCCAGCAGCGACGCGATCATCTTGACGCGAAACACGTCGCCGTACGTGTATGTCTCAGGCGTTCGAGGCTCGAGGATGCCTATGCGTGTCAGCCACTCCACGCGCTCGAGCGACGCGCCTGTCTCGGAGCAGAGCTCGGTTGACGAGAGCGTCCGTGCCACCAACGCAATTGTAGGGTGAGTGGTGGGACGTCATTGTGCACAGGAAGGTGACTACCCTGTTGAGCTCACCGTGTGGCCGCGGGGCGAGCGGCGGCTGGAGATCGCCGCCTGGCGAGCTTCTCGCGCGAGCCGGACGTCTAGACTCTCGCGCCATGGGTCGCACCAGGCGTAACCGTCGAGCGATCCTTCTGACATGGGGCGCTGTTGGCGGCGTGGCGGTACTCAATCTTGGATGGCTCGTCGCCGGCGTACTGCAGACTAGTGATTATTCTGTCGCCAGAGACGACGTCAGCGACCTTGGAGCCCTGACCGCGCAGCATCCTTGGGTGATGCTGACCGCAGGCGGGATCGCGGGCGCGCTCACCATCCTCTTCGCCCTCTTCGCACTCCGCCCCTCCCTGACAGTACCGGGCCGCGGCACTGCCCCCGGCGCGTGGCTTTTGGCGGGCTCGCTCATGGGACTCGACAACCTCTCTGACGTATTCTTCCGCCTCGACTGCCGGGCCGCCGATCCTGGCTGCACCACATCGGTGGCAATGAATTCATGGCATGGCACGATTCACGGAGTCGTGGGTGCGGTGACCGCGATCGCGACGATCGCGTCGCTGTTCGCCTTAGCCGTGCGAATGCGCCGGGTAGACGGCTGGCGAGATCTGGCTCGGCCGACTTTCCTCTTCGGTCTGCTCTTCCTGGTCGTGCTGATCGGTTATGCGGCGCTTGAAAGGAAGACGGGCGGCGGTTACATGCAACGCGCAGCGATCGTGCTCTTGTCCGTGGGGGTCGCGACACTCGCGCTCCGCGTCCGTGCCCTCGCACGATTGCCTGCTTCGGCCGTCGCCCAGCCGGCGTGAGCGCGTTCGCTCGACGGGCGGGCTCGGGCGACGCGGAAGCCGTCACCGAGATCATGACGGCGGCCTTTCACGACGATCCCGTCTGGGGACCTTGGGCGTTCCCCGATGCCAAGCGACGCAACGCTCAGCTATCGGCGCTTTGGCGGTTCTTCGTCGACGCTGCCATCCCGTCCGGCTGGGTTTGGATCACCGAGGGCGGCGAGGCGGCCTCGCTGTGGGTCCCACCCGGGTATTCGGAGCTCCCGCCCGAGTACGAGCAGCGCCTCCATCCCCTCCTGACCGAGCTACTTGGACCACATGCCGACACAGTCTTCGAAGGGTTCGGGTGTTTCGACACGGCCCGTCCCCACGACGAACCTCATTACTACCTGAGCCTGCTCGCGACACATCCAGAGCATCGCGGGCATGGTCACGGGATGGCGCTCCTCGCCGACAACCTGGCTGAGGTCGATCGCGAAGGGATGGCCTCCTACCTCGAGTCGACGAACCCCAAGAACGATCATCGGTACGAACAGCAAGGGTTCGCACGGGCGGGATCATTTGTGCTTCCGGGCGGGCCGCGCGTAACGACGATGTGGCGGGAAGCCCGCAATCGTCAAGCTGAGGGCGCTCGGGTGGCGCGGGAACCTCAGGCAAACTAGGCGGTGACGTCACGACGGTTGAAGGCGACAAACGCTGCCGGGGTCAGGTGAGATCAGCCGGGAGGCGAGATCAGGTGGGGGGTCAACCCGAGCAGGAGCTGCCGCACGTCGGCTCGCATATCTGCGTCGAGGAACGCGTCGCGCTTCTCCGGGACCGGCAGCACCTTCCGGAGTGCCATCGCCGAATGGCGACGGCGCATCCGGTACCCGTTCAAGGCGACGCGAAACAGGCAGGTGGCCGGGTCGGCGATCCCTCCGATCTCATCCCACCGTTCCCAGAGTCGAAGGAAGGCGTCCTGCATCAGATCCTCCGCGTCGTGGCGATTCCCGGTCACGAAGTAGAGAGCCTTGAAGAGGCGGTCGTGCTCTTCCTCGAAGAAATCATCGAGGAGGGCCCATGCCTCGACGCTTTCCGAAATGAATTGCAACACCTCTCCCTCTGCTCGCGCTCATGCATGGATGCACGAGTCCCCCAATCGCTGACGTGTTCCTGTCAGCAATTCCACTGGCCCTGCGCCTTTCCCAGCTTTAGACCTCGGACCCGAAGCTGTCAAAGACCTCCCCGGTGAAGAAAGCGGTGGCCGTCCGGCGGCCGCCCGCCCCCCCACAGATCGTCGATCCGGCGCACCCCCTCGACCGCCCGTCGCAGTGCCAAGAGCAGCTCTTCCTCGGTGACGTCGCTATCGCGGCAGTACCCGGCGTCGCGCACCCTTCGGCGGGACGTACAGCGTGGCCATCAAGGCTTCGTCGGTTACACACCTCTACGCGCGATGGAACGCGAAAGCGCAGGCCAGAGGCCTAGGCCGGATCAGGAGGCGTATGGAAGCGTGTAGGCGCGCGGCCTGGGGCTGGACCGATGACGAGTCGTTCCGGATGCGCGAGACCAGACAGGGGGGAGGTGGTCGCCGCCGAACAGCCTGAGATCCTCGCGGGGACTTGCAGTTGGGCCACCAGGGGGGACTTTCGATTGGCCATTGACAGCTTAGGGTAAGCCCTTCCAGGAGAGGGAGGCGATGTCTATGAGGCGCGGAATGGTCTTGACATCAATATTGGTCATGCTCGCGTTTGGTCTTAATGCCATTGCTGCCGGTCATTCGCCGGCCAAGCTGCAGGATTTCCCCTCCTGAGCTGATGACTATGTACGCGATCCTGTGATCGCCGCAGCCGAGGACATCGCTTGTGCCTCGAACAGTCCGGGCGACAACTTGTCACCAAATGTACACCTCCGACCTGCTCGTTGAGGGGCACTACGCCACGGTGCTTGCCCTCGGCGACAACCAGTACGACTCGGGCAGCCTCTCCGACTACCAAGCGTACTTCAGCCCGACCTGGGGCAGGGTTGAAGCGCTCCATCAAGCCCGTCCCAGGGAACCACGAGTACGAGACCGGTGGAGCGGTCGGCTACTACGACTACTTCGGCCCGCAGCCTACCACGCCTTCTGGCGCGACCTCTACGCCGCCGGGGCCGACGTGGTGCTGAACGGTCATGAGCAGAACTACGAGCGGTTCGCCCTGCAGAACCCGAGTGGGGTCGCCGACCCGCTCGGCATCGGCGAGTTCGTCGTTGGCACCGGAGGCAACAGCCACTACGGGTTCGGCTCGCCCATCGCGAACAGCCAGGTTAGGAACTCGGACACGTTCGGCATCCTGAAGCTCACCCTCGGCCCGACCAGCTACCAGTGGCAGTTCGTGCCGGAGGGGGGAAAGTCCTTCACGGATAGGGGCAGTCGGCCTTGCCACTGATCCCCGGGGACTCCGGAACGAGATGCGGAAAAAGGCGAGCCTGGCTGCTACTGGCTCTGGCCCCCTGGACGATCCCGGCGTGCCCGGCGGTGCCGCGGTCCTTGCGCCTGTGTATCCCCAATGACCCGAACGTCGTCTACCTGGAGCCGATTGTTCTCAAGCAGGGCTACTTGGTGGACCGTGCGGACCGCATCTTCTGCACCGACGTGACCCGGGTGGCCGGAGCGCCGGGGACGCCGATCCCCGCTGTGAGCGGCATCTGGGGCGACGATGTCCGGCACCACTACTCCAAGGACGAGCCCTGGAGCTCGGACCAGAGGCTCATCTATGTCCAGAACGAGGGGGGCACTCCCACCGACCTGTACCTGGATGGCGGCACCTACAAGCCCACAAGTATCGACTGCTCGAACTACTCCGACGAAGGCTACGGCCGGTGGTTCCCCACCTCCGCCTACCCGAGCGTCCGCGTCAAGCCCGGCCCGACTGGCAACATCGTGCAGTGGTTCGATGTTCGCACATGCACGGTGGTTCGTACCTGGAGCCTGCCTTACAGCTTCTCCAGCGACACACCCGATGGCGGCCCGTTCACCGAAGGGAGTCCGACCCCGGACGGCCGCTTCGCCGCTTTCGCCCAGGACGCGATCCGCGTCTTCATCATGGACATGGCCCAATACCCTGAGGCGAGGGTCGGCCCTTTGATTGACGTGGCGACGGGCTGCGATCTACAGGATGGTTGCACGGTCGACTGGGTCTCCATGTCGGCGACGGGGACGTTCCTCGTGGTCTCCTACGTGGGTGATCATCCGCGCGTCTACGACGTGAACCGATCAACTCTCGACATCACACCGCATGAGGAGCCGGCGGACGCGGTCGAGTGCGAGGGTCAGCACCCCGCAGACGGCTACATCTTCGACCTGGGCCACTCCGACCTCACCCTTCAGTGGAACGGCGCTCGCTGGGAGGACGCGCTCGTGGGGCAACGGCGGGACTGGTGCCCTTCGAACGTACACGGCCAGGACATGGGTGGGGTGATCAAGGTGCGCCTGCGGGATGACGCCATCACCACCCTGACCGATCCGGAGAACGAGGCCTCCGTCCACCACATCTCAGCCCGCAACATCCTGCGGCCCGGATGGGTGTTCGCTACCTACTACGAGGATGACGGGATGAGGTTCTCGAACGAGGTCATCGCAATCAAGCTGGACGGGAGCTTCGGCGTGGAGCGGTTCGTCCAGACCCACAGCTCAGAGGAGCCCTATCGCAACGAGGCCCACGGCGTGCCTTCGCCCACCGGGGACCGACTGATGTTCGCCTCGGAATGGGACGTGTGGTGCGGCCTCCTCTGCGGCGCGAACCCCCAGGGCTACGTGGTGGACGCCCGGCCCCCCTAGCACGAGAAGGCCAGGAGGTGTGCGCGCTGAAGCAGAAGACGGGAACCGCCAGCGGTGCCGGTCCGGTCTAACGTCCAATCGTGAAGCGGCGGTTCCTGGTGGCCGGATGCTCGCGCTGGGCTGGACTGCATACGCGAACAAGTCGGCCTCGGGCCGTCCTCCCCGAGTGAGCTCTGAATCTCGGGCACGATCACTTTTGGCCCCCCTGTGTCCAGTTGAATCCCAGGTCAGCCCCTGCCCCGACCAGCCCATCGAAGCGATCGTCACGGCGATGTCGGCCGACGGGCATCTCTACGGCCCGGCGCGGTCTGATGCTCTCGGGCACGTCGAACCGTCGACGCCGCCCGGGACCTACACCATGGCGGCGCGAGAGATGTCGGACGACCCCCGATCGTCCAAGCAGATCACCGTGGTGGTCGAGGCCGGTATGTTCGCTGAGGTTGTGCTCATGATCGAAACGGGGATCCGCTGAGGAGACCACCGCTCGGAAGGATTCGTCCGACCCCTCGGCTACCATCCCGAAAACTGAGCGCTGGGGCAACCTTATGATCCTCCGGCCCGATCGGAACCAAAGCGAGGAGCCGATTCGACAGAGGGTGAGTCCAAGATGTCTTCTGGATGCGCGCGTGCGTCGACTACCCCCCGTACAAATCCCTGCAAGGAGGGCAGCATGACGAAGTCGGAGCTTGAACTGCTGGGGTGTTCTTAGTCCTGCCCATGGAACAGGGCGGAGTCTCGGTCTCAGTGCTGCTTCTCGAAGCTCCTATGTCAAGCCGATCCGCACGCGCGACGTCGACATCGCCAGTGCAGCCTGGCTCGCTACCGATTCGAACGACCCGGCCCCACCGCCGCCCAGGATCGGGTAGAAGTGATCCCACACGGAGATCCACCCGAACCCGAGCGACTCCACCGTTCGCCAATAGCTCAAGACGGCGTCGATCGACGAGTCTTCCGTCCCCGCGTGCACCCCGTACAGAGTCATTACACCGCCTCCCCCTACGCTCCGCCGTGCGCAGCGATCGCGAGGTTACGCCGCGTTCGGATCGTTCGTGAAGAGGCCGATCTTGTTGCCCTCGGTGTCCTCACAGGTCGCGAACCAGCCCATGCTCGGGATGGGGGTCTTGTCTTGGATCACTTTGCCGCCCTCGGCAAGGATGCGGGCGGTGGCGTCTTCGATGGAATCGACGCTCATGGTGATGGTGGTCTCTGAATCGCTGCCGCGCTGGAAGAGCGCGCCGTTGATGCCGGGCTCGGTGTCGCCCGTGGTGGCCATGCCGTAGTACTGCGGCGCGCCCGCGTATCTCTGGAAGCTCCAGCCGAAGACCGAGGAGTAGAACTTCTCCGCTCGGTCCGGGTCGTCCACTGGAATCTCGAAGTGGCTCGGTCGTGATGGCATGCCGTCCTCCTGGGATCGAGGTCCGAACAGAGACCCTATCTCGTTTCGAGCTTACCGACGAAAGCAGGCCAGCGTCAGGAGGCGCGCAGCGTCAGGAGGCCATGCCTTCCTCCCACGGAGACATCAGCTGGAAGTAGTTTCCGTCGGGGTCGGCGAACGTCGCAATCCACATCCCCTGGAGTTCGTAAGGCTCCTTGACCACCGCCGCGCCAGCGGCCTTGATGCGCTCGAACTCCTCTTTCACCTGCTTGGTTTCGAAGTTCAGGATCACGCGCTGAGGCTCTTTGGCCTGATCCTTCACGTCGGAGTGCTCGCCGACTGAAAGCCAGGCGGCACCCACCTGCCAGCCGTACCAGCCTCCCTCTTTCATGTCCGCCGGTCGATCCAGGATTAGGGCATAGAACTCCCCCAATACCTCCGGTTGCGCCGACCCGATCATGACGTTGTTGAGGTTCAGGTCTGCCATGGGAATCCCCTCCTATCGAGCTACTCCTCGTCGTACGCCTGCCTCAATCCCTGGATGTCGATCTTCTTCATCTGCAGCATCGCCGCCATGACCCGTTCGGCCTTCTTCGGATCCTGGTCGCGCAACATCTCGCCCAGGGCGGTGGGCACGATCTGCCAGGACAGACCGTACCTGTCTTTCAACCAGCCGCACGGTCCCTGCTCTCCCCCCTCGGAGAGCTTGTCCCACAGCTCGTCCACCTCCTCCTGGTTTTCGCAGTTCACCATCAAAGAGACGGCTTCCGTGAACTTGAACTCCGGACCGCCGTTCAGGGCCGTGAACTCCTGACCATAGAGCTGGAACGTCACGGTCATGGCCGATCCTTCTGGTCTTCCTGCAGCCCGTGCGCCCGCCTCCCCGTACCGAGACACGTCGACGATCTTCGCATCGCTACCGGCAGCGGAGCCGCCGCGGTTGGAGAAGATCGACACGTAATGGTTCGCGGCCTCTTCTGCCTGGTCGTCGAACCACAGGAACGGCGTGATCTTCTGCATATTGCCTCCTCCAATTGACCTCTCGCCCGATATGTACCCCGAAGCTCGTCTGCAGTACGGGGGCGGGCGGCGGTGCCCCGCGGTGCCGAGGACTCGGCTGGGAGCTGTTACAGCACGGGCTCGGTGAGCTTGCGCAGTCGCTTTCCTACGGCCTCCAGCATCCTCATGGCGAGGAGCGGGTCCTCCTTCAACGCGGGCCGGAACTGAGCGCTCGACAGGCAAAGACATCGAGTCGGCCCGTCGGCGATCACATGGGCTGTTCGAGGACCGCCGTCGAGGAAGGATATCTCCCCGAACATATCTCCAGGACCGAACCGTGCCACGGTTCGCCCTGAGGCCACGACCTTGGCTCTCCCGTCGAGGATGACGAACAGCTCAGATCCGTGAGAGCCCTGTTTGATGATGGTCTTTCCGTCCCTGTACACGGCGAGCGTGCTCGCCCTGGCGAGCGACTCAATCCTGCGCTTCGGGAGGCCTGCAAGGAGCGGTACCTGGCTCAGTGCGGACTCCATGACGGCACGATCGGCAGGAGCTATGACGTGTGTCACCGGAACCTTGAAGGTATCTACGACCCGGCGCACCAGATCACCTTTGAGCCAGGGGGAGGCCCTGACGGGGAACGTGGAGATGATGATCTCGTCGAACTGCTGCCTTCGGAAAGAATCTTCTATCGCGAGGTATGGGTCGGCATCTGCGACCTCGCCCTCTGCCCGGACCCCGGCTTCCTCTAGCCGGAGCAGTACTCGATCCAGCCGATCCTTCGCGAGGGCGCGAGCTTCCTCCTCCGTCCAGGTCCAGCCCTCAGTGGGCGGAGTAGCTGGCACCAGGATGTGGAATCGAGAGGATCGGAGCTTCAAGCGGTCGCTTATCTCCCGAAGTAGACGGTCTCCCACGAGGGTTTGGTTGGCCACCACCAGGTAACGAGGCATCTGGTCAGGCTCGCGGGAAACACTCGTCAACTGACCCGGGTGGAATGTGAGTCCCATTGCTCGAACGCCGTCCAGCGCTGAACGTCACCATGGAGCTCGCCCTCCAGAGCCGGAGTCTACCGGCGGAGTGCGAGGCTGGCGAAAAGATGAAGAGAATGTAATCCGCGTGTCACAAGGCATTCATATGGCAGTCACTCGCCGGCGCATCGGTGTTGAGCGCTTGGAACATCCGGTGTCCTGGAAGCGTACTGGGGGCCGTGAGGTGGCGCCGCATTCGGTTCAGTAGTTAGGAGGCACGCCGTCCGCCGAAGAAGTTGTCGCTACATTGAGTCCGACGACCGGCACGCGCCCGACGATGGAGGTGCCCTCGCCGGGCCGTGACCGGACCTCCAGGGTCCCACCCTGGGCCGACAGGCGGTCGGACATGCCGTGCAGTCCGGTGCCGTACGAGGTGGTCGACGTATCGAATCCGGCGCCGTCGTCCTGGACTTCGAAGACGAGCTGGCCGCCGTCCTCATGCAGGCGGACCATCGCGTGCGTCGCCGCCGCGTATTTCGCCACGTTCTGCAGGGCCTCCAGGACGCAGAAGTAGACCGCGGCCTCTTGGTCCTGCGGATAACGGCCAGTGCCGTCCGCTTCGATCGAAATGGGGAAGATTGCCCTGCGGGCCTGGGCAGAGAGTGCGGCCTGAAGTCCCTGGTCGGCCAGAAGCGGCGGGTAGATCCCCCTGGCCAGGTCCCGCAGGTTCTCCAGCGCCTCCCCCGCCTCTTGCTTGAGGGATGACAGCTGATCCTTGACCTGGCAGTCCTCCTCGGCCAAACGTTGGGCCAGGGACAGCTTCACCTGCAGGGCAACCAGCTGCTGCTGGGCCCCGTCATGAAGGTTGCGCTCCAGCTTCCGCCGCTCCTCGTCCTGGGCGGCCACGATGCGTTGCCGGGACGCCTGCAACTCACGCAGACGTTCCAGGAGCTCCTCGGTAAGGCGGACGTTGCGAAGCACCAGGCCGGCGCCAGCGGCCAGGTCCTCCATGAGCTTCGTCTCGGCAGGACGGAGCGGATCACCTCTGGCCTTTGTGACGGAAAGAGCTCCGAGCATATCTCCGCCGTGACGGACGGGAAGCACGAGGTCCACACCTTCGATCGAGGGCAGGTCGCCGTGGGTGAGGGTCACTACCGTCCCGCCCGAGCCTCCTTCCGACGGCCAGGTCGCCTCTGGCTTGAGCTCCGAACCGATCCGCAACCACACGGCTGCGGTGGTGGACCCCGTTCCTTCCCCGAGAATGCGGGCCATGCGGGGCAGGAGGTCTTCGGTGGCGTAGGCCCCTGACATCCTCTCCGAGAACTCGGAGAGCACCTAGTAGGGGGTGGCCCGCTTCCCGTATACGAGACGGTTAGCGAAATGCTGGACGCGGTTCCTGACTGGCTGGAACGCAACCGAGACGACCGCGGTTGCCAGGATCGAAAGACCCAGATTCCGCTTGTTCCCGATTCCCGCGCCGATACCCACCACGATCCCCACGTACACAGCGGTGCTGAAGGCGGCCAGCATGGCGTAGACCACGGTTTTGTTGACGACCACGTCGAGGTCGTACAGGTGGTATTTCAGGATTGCGATGGCGCATGCCGCCGGGATACCGAGCGCCAGAATGAGGGTCATGGTCCCGAAGCCGATGTTCCCGACCACCTGGCTCGCATGGGTTTCCCCACCGAGGGGCTCCGAAACGGCAACTGTCAGGACGAACGTGCTCATAAAGGCCACGCCCACTAATGCCAGCCACTTGACCTGCTGACGTTCGTCGCCTCGCTGGCTCCTGAACCGGACGACCAGCGACGCTCCGGCCAGGAACGCCGCCGCCAGCGTGGCGAAGCCGGCGACCCCCGTCAGGTTCTGGACAATTCCGCGCAGGGCATCAAGCCCTACCGGATTGACCACATCGACGTTGGAGAGGTCGGCGAATGCTCCGGTCATCCGACCCGGCGTCAGCGCGAAGGCAATGGTAGCAACGGCGGGCGCGGCGACTGCCAGCCAAAGCGCCGGCCGCCAGCGCCTCGACGCGATCCTGCCGTCCGGGAAGAGCAGAAACAGCGGGATGAAGCTGGCGAACATCGGGACGATGGCCCAACGGTCGACCCACGCCGCCCAGCGTGCTGCGGGCAGACTCCCGGGTCGTGTGACGAGGCCGTACGTCGCGTAATCGCCAACGAAGAAGGCGACCTCGGCCATAAGCGGGATGGCGATGAGCAGCCACCCGATGGTGTTGTGAGGCTGGCGGCTGACAACAAACGCGCCGACGAGGATGTATGCGAGGGTCAGAAAGATGAACACGGAGACGTAGAAGTACCCTCCCGCGTCAGTCAAGCTTCCGGTGTAGGAGCCCAGCGCAAGGCGGCCCCCGAGGAGCGCCAGGGCAAGGCCAACAAGCCCCCAAGCCAGCCTGCGCGCGGTGCGAAGCGTCATGCCCGCTCTTCAACACAGCGAGCAGGCGGGCAGAATCCGATTCGGCTATGTGTCGGTTGCTGCGTCACGGGCGGAAGCATAGACGCGCCACTGACCGGGAATACCCCTGAGTTCATGTGACCCCCGCTCGTGGAACCTAAGCTCCGACCCCACCATCAAGTCCCGGACGGTCTGGGATACGAGGATTCCAAACTCCCTCCCTTGATTCTGCCTGGGGCCTCACGAACCGCCAAGCCATAGGTGGACGGCGGCGTGCGCCCGCCATGGTCGCCATCGCTCGGCCACCTCCTCCGCCGCCTGCGACGCCACCGGCTGCCCGGCACCGTTGGACAGGGCGCGCCGGAGCCCGAGGTCGGCCGCGGGGAAAGCGTCGGGTTCGCCGAGGCGCAGGGCCAGGTACTGCGCCGTCCACGGACCGAGGCCGGGGATGGCGACGACCGACTCGACGAGCTGATCCAGCCTGCTCGCGCGGTCCAGGCGGAGGGCGCCCTCAGCAACGGCTCGCGCGAAGGCGTGGATGGCGGCGGCCTTGGCGGAGGTCAGACCGATGCCGCCCAGATCGGCCCTGGCCAGCGTGGATGGCGGCGGGAAGAGGTGGGTCAACCCCAGGGCGCTCAGTCCCGGGACAGGCGTGCCGTGGCGCTCGACGATCCTCGCGGTGAGGGTGCCGGCGCCGCGGACGCTGACCTGCTGTCCAATGATGGCCCGTACGCCCGTCTCGAACGGATCCCAGGTGCCGGGCGGCCGGATCCCGGGCTGGGCCAGCATGAGCGGACCGATGGCCGGGTCGGTATCGAGGGCCCTCATCGCGGCCTGTACGTCGGCGTCCAAGTTGAAGACGCGTCGAGCGCGCTGCACGAAGTGGATCAAACCCTCCCAGTGGGGCAGGTGGGCTTGGAGCAGGAGGTGGTCTGGGCCACCGGGCGACAGCTCGAGCACGCCGGGGTCGCCGTCGATCTCCACGGTTCGCCGGTACGTTCCCTCGGAGACGTGCTCGACGCCCACGATGGCCCGGGCGGCGAAGTAGCCGAGCATCGCACCCCAGTCGAGCGGAGGGCGAAACGGCAGCCGCAGGACGAGCCCGCCGTCGGCGACGAGACGGTCGCTGGCCCGACGCTTGGCTCGCAGTTGGCTGGGCGCGGCGCGGAACACCGCCCGGCAGTCGCGGTCAAGTTGCCGGAGGCTGCCGAAGCCTGAAGCGAAGGCGACGTCCGCGATCGTGAGGTCCGTGTCGTCCAGCAGCCGGCGAGCGAAGTGTGCCCGGGCAGACCGAGCAAGCTGATCAGGCGTTGCGCCCACGTGTTCCTGGAACAAGCGGCGCAAGTGCCTGGCGGAGATGAAAAGGCGGGCGGCGAGATCGTGCTCGGTCTTGCCGTCCAGGGCCCCATCGAGAATGAGTTGGACCGCCCGGCACACCACATCGGGTCCCGCCCCGCTCGCTACGGGCTGTAGCCGGTACGGACGGCAGCGCAGGCAGGCTCGGTATCCGGCCGCCTCGGCCGCGGCGGCCGAGGAGAACTGGCGGACGTTCGCCGGGAGTGGGCGCGCGCCGCACCCGGGCCGACAGTAGATCCCCGTGGTGACCACGGCGGAGAAGCTGGTCATCCAAGTGATGATTGCCGAATAGTGCACCTTGCGCAGGACACATTCGGACACGAACGGAATTCCGTCCGAATATGGCAAGACCTACAGAACTCCCATCGCAGATGATGATTTGCCTCCGGTGGATCGACGAAGCCGCCAGTGTCATAGGAATGGAGCCACGGTGGATGACATCAAGGTGCTAACAGAGCTCAACCTGCAGTTCATCGACGCGTTCCGTCAGGGGTCGTGGGAGCTGCTCGAGCCGATCCTCTCCCATTCCTTCTCCTACCTCGACGGAGCGACGGGCGAGGTGTGGGATCAGGAGAGATACATCGAAGACCTGCGGAATAATCCTCTCCCGACCATCGGTCTCGACCAGGTGGTCGTGCACGTCGACGGCGACGTCGCGGTGGTGTCCGCCCGGAGCTTCACCAGGCCGGAGAGGTTCAATCGGTACGTCGACACGTACGAGCGGCGGGAGAACGGCTGGGTCTGTGTACACGCTTGCGTCTGGCCCTTGCAGTAGGCCGCCAGGACTAGCGGCGGCTCCGCTCACGCGAAGCGATCCAGCAAAGTCTTGGCGTCTCATTTCGCCGGTACGGACCGGTGAGCAAGCCGACAACTCGAAGTCAGTCCAAGACGATGGTGCTGCACTCCGTCTCGTAGACAACGGTCCCATCCACGGACAACTGCCAGACGGCCCCATGTGTCGCTCCACGTAGCCCATCGGCGTCTTCTGGCGTGAAGACCACATCCGCCGTCCCGTTTCCGCTTGCGTTCGTCTCCACGATCGCCGTGGGGACCGCCAGCGGCGTCGAGGTGCACGTCGTATCCGTCACATAGATGAGGATGGTCACCTGATAATCCGCATCGGGAGCGGCCCCGTTCACCACATACTGCTCGTGGGCGTAGACGTTCGGGCCATTGGGGTGGATGTTCTCCACGAACCCCGACCGAAGTGGGTCACCGCCGACCGGCGCCAGGTCGATGTGCTGGGCATGGTAAACCTGATCCGCCGCCGCCTGAGGCCCGACGATCCCGAGCCCCAGCAGGACGGGAAGGACCAAGACCGAGAAACGCATCTTCAGCCGCATGAGGAGCACCCCCTAGAACCGTATCCGGTCAGCGGAATTCTAACTGACCGGGCCGCCGCCACTCCCGGGGTAGTGGGTCAGTTTGAATCGAGGGCTATGGGAGCGCGCACACCTCATCTTGCCTCGGTAACCCATTAACCCTGATGCTGATCGTTACGACCCCATCCTTGCTCGTCGAAATCGAAAGCTCGACGCCGCGAACGGGACCATCCGCAACGGCTCCGGCGACGCTGTCTCGTGGCGGAACCGCTGCCCCGGTGCCTTCACGTCTGACAATGTCTCCAACATCGAAGGCGCACTGCGGCATTACCGACGGTGACATCGTCGGAGGAGCAACAGATGGACTCGTGCTGCGCACGGGCGAAGGGTCCATACGAGCGGTGGCATTCTGGCCACACGCGGTAGCGATCAGCATAGTAAGCGCCGCCGTGCCGCTTAGTCGTCTCATCAACGCCCTTCCGTGCCGCAATCGTACAGACCCGAGCTTCTGCCCGAGCCCATGCCCGAGAGTGCCAACCGAGCAGCGAGTACCGGGAAAGGGTCCATGCGACCTCTGACCTCGGGCAATGCTGAGTGTTGGGCACCTGCCCTCTCCCGCGGGGCGCGGCCAGCCGAATGCGCGGGCGTCATCAGCGAGGCACCGGGCCAGGGCTAGTCAGCCCGCCTGATCAGCCAGCGATCAAACCGCCTGACCATTCGATGACGACACCACCTCAGCTAGGTGCGGGTCCGGCCGATATCGCTGCGGGTCCGCGCCCCCGTGGTGCCGTCCTCGTCACGTCGTTGGTCACGACGGGCGTCATGGCCTGCTAGCGTCCTTTTCCACCATCCTGGAGCGGATTCTCTCCTAGGAACGCCGAGTGCGGAAGGTACTGGCTAGCAGGTGGGAACGCTCTGAAAGGAGGCGCCGATGACCGCGTGGACGAACGACGAGCTCACCAAGATCGAGGCGGCAGATGAGCTGGAGGTCGCGTCGCGCCGACGCGACACGCTTCGACACCGGACGACGATCTGGGTCGTCCGCCTTGGCGACGACCTCTACGTCCGATCCGTGAACGGGCCCACCGGCGCCTGGTTCCACGGCACTCAGGTGCGCCATGAAGGCCGGATCTGGGCCGGCGGCGTCGAGAAAGCCGTCACTTTCGTGGACGCAGACCACGACGTCGACCACCAGGTCGACGCCGCGTACCGCACCAAGTACCGCCGCTACGCCCAGAGCATCGTCGGCAGCGTCCTGACCACCCAGGCGCGATCCGCGACGATCAAACTCCTGCCACGCTCAACGAGCTCCTAGTTCGAAGCCACTGCGGGGACAGGAAGAGAATGAAGACTTCGTGCTCGAGGCGAACGTGAGGCAGAGGGAATAGGCGGCCACGGCCCGAATGGACGATCGACAGACCGAGCGCGGACAGCGGGTAACGCCGCTGGAGCTCTTCTTCGACCTCGTGGTGGTCTTCGCCATCACGCAGGTGACGAGCTTCCTGGCGCGCAGCCCGACCTGGGGTGGCCTCCTGCGGGGCGCGCTGCTGCTCGGCGCGCTCTGGTGGGCCTGGTCCGCGTACGCGTGGCTGACGAATACCCTCGATCCCGAGGAAGGCGCCGTCCGCCTGGCCGTGCTCGCCGCGGTCGCGGCGATGCTCATTGTTTCCCTTGCAGCGCCCGTGCCTTCGGCTCCGATGGGGTGACCTTCGGTGTCGCCTATCTGGTGGTCCGCGCACTGCATCTCGCGCTCTTCGCCATCGCCGGTCGGGGGGACCGCGACGTGTTCCGCGCCGTCGTGAGGCTCTCTGCCTCCCTCCTCGCTCCGGTCCTGCTGGTGGTTGCCGGCTTCTACCACGGCTCCGCGCAACTGGCGCTGTGGGGCGCCGCGCTCGCGATCCTCTACCTCGGTCCCCTGGTGGGACACATGCGCGGATGGCGCGTCTCGCCGGAGCACTTCGTCGAGCGCTTCGGGCTGATCATCATCATCGCGCTGGGCGAGTCGATCGTGGCGATCGGGGTCGGCGCCGCGGGGCTCCCGCTGAACGCCGGCGTGATCGCGACAGCGCTCCTGGGGATCACCGTCGCCGCGTGCCTGTGGTGGTCGTATTTCGACTGGGTCGTCTACGTCGCCCAGGCAAGGCTGGCCGAAGCGACGGGAGCGTCTCGCGCGGCGTTCGCGAGAGACGCGTACTCGTACCTGCATCTGCCCATGGTCGGGGGGATCGTCCTGTTCGCGTTCGGCTTGAAGACCACGCTCGCCGACGTGGACGTTTCGCTCGGGAGCGTCCCAGCGCTCGGCCTTTGCGGTGGCGTGGCTCTGTACCTGCTCGCGCACGTCGCGTTGCGTCTGCGGGACAGCGGTGACCTCGGGCGGGGCCGACCGGTCGCGACGCTCCTGTTGCTTGGACTGGTCCCCGTCGCGCCGCAGGTGCCAGCCCTCACCGCCCTCGGTCTCGTTGCGGCCGTCTGCGCGTCCCTCATCA
>Ga0210378_10000787_pt1 | contig 16468 bp, 16 predicted proteins | sample PLM1_60_b1redo_FD_155465 | JGI IMG/M metagenome (GOLD analysis project Ga0210378, IMG submission 155465) | Groundwater sediment microbial communities from an aquifer in East River, Colorado, USA - PLM1_60_b1 redo | ecosystem: Environmental > Terrestrial > Soil > Riparian zone | place: USA: East...
CGGCGGGGGTCCTCCCGGCCGCCGCCCCGGCGGACGGCGGGCGGCGGGCCGCCACTGCCTCGGCGGCGCCACCTGGGCAGGATAGCGCACCACCACACCTCCGCAGACTCGAGCTTCGTTGCCGGCTTCCGGAGGCTGCAACCGACGCTCGCTTCCATGCATTCCTGATCCACCGGGGCACCCCCTCGGGGTTCCCCGGACCCCTCCGGGGCGGCCTACCCGACGATCACGTCCACCTCGTGGTAGCCACTGGACCCGCTTGGATGCGGCGGTTGCTGCTGGGCGATCTGCAGGCCGCCGCGGCCGTCCGTCGCGCGCACGCGCAGGTCGACCCGGCCGGCGCCGCCTGGCCGCCAGGGCAGGCGCCACTGCCGCCAGGCCGGTGGCGCCAGCTCGCGGCGGAGGACCGCCGGGGTCCAGGTGCGGCCGCCGTCCAGCGACACCTCGACCCGGCGGATGCCGCGGTCGCCGGCCCAGGCGAGGCCGGCGACGACCGTCTCGCCGTTGACCACCGACAGCTCGGCGGGGACGTCGATGCGGCTGGCCGTCTTGATCTCGGCGATGTTGTCCCAGCCGTCGGCGCGCTGCCAGTAGCCGCGGTAGTCGTAGTCGACCACCTCGATGCGCTGCAGCCACTTCACGTTCTTCATGCCGTAGATGCCGGGGACGATGATGCGGGCCGGGTAGCCGTGGGCCCGGGGCAGGCTCCGGTCGTTCATGCCGTAGGCGACCATCGTGGCCGGGTCCAGCGCCTTGGCCACCGGCAGCGAGTCGGAGTAGCCGCCGACCGCGTGGAACACCACCCGCACCGCCCGCGGGGCGACGCCGCCGGCCCGCTCCAGCACCTCCCGCAGCGGCACCCCCGTCCACTTGGCGGTGCCGACCAGGTCGCCGCCGACGAAGTTGGAGATGCACTGCAGGGTCACGTACTGCTCGACCCCCGGCATCGCCAGCAGCTCGCCGTAGCCGAGCTCCAGGGAACGGCTGACCAGCCCGCCGACCTGCAGCCTCCATGAGCCCTCGTCGACGTCGGGGTCGATGATCGACTCGTCGACGGTGTAGTGGAGCCGGTTGGGGGTCACCTCTGGGGTGAGGCCGTGGATGGCGAGGAAGGCGGCGGCGTCCCGGTCCGAGGGCGGCGTCACCGCGCGGATGGGAGCCGCGCCGGCCGGCCGGGCCAGCGGCCGCCCGCCAGGGTCGCCGAGCCCGCCGGTGAGCCGGCGGAGGACGAGCCCGGTGGCGAGCAGGGCGCCAGCGCCGACCGCCGCCCGCAGCAGCTCGCGACGGGTCCGTCCCAGCCCGGTCGCCGGGGCCGGTACCGGGTCTCGCTCCAGGCGGGCGAGCGCACCCCGCAGGACGCTGGCGTAGACGACCCCGGCGACGCCGACCACCGCACCGTAGACCAGCAGGGAGGGCGCACCCGGCTGCGCCCGATAGCCGGCGAGGGCGACCACCGCCAGCAGCCCACCCGCCAGCCAGGCGGCCATGGTCCGCGCGCGCTGGCGGCCGACGACGACCCCGGCGACGCCGCCGGCCAGGACGCTGCCGACCGTGAAGCCGCCGGCGAACAGCGACAGCGCCCAGTGGCCGAGCCGCTCGATGAAGAACACCGCAAGCGGCCCGGGCACCAGCCGGAGCAGCCGCTGCGCGAGGCCGAGCGGCGGGAACGGGAAGCTGGCCTGCACGAGATGCACCAGCCCGAGGACCGCGATGGCCACCAGCATCGCCGAGATCCCGGCCACCAGCGACTCGGAGGTGCGCAGCCGCCGTTCCATGCCTTCACGATAGCCGCCTCGACCCGGATCCGGGGGGCCGGGTCACCGCCCGTAAGCGGGCCGTAAGCCGGCGGTCGGCGGCCGGGGCCGCTCAGCCGCGCCGCTCGTGCCTGCCGCTCCCGCGGCCGCCACCGGCCCGGCGTAGGTGCCGCCCGCCGCCGAGGCGCCTGGCCGCCAGCCGCTCGCCGCCCGCGGCCTCGACGCCGTCGTCGGGAGCGACCGGCCGGCCGGCCGCCGGCCAGGTGGCGGCGGCCAGGTCGGCGGCCTGTTCGACCACCTCGGTCTCGACCGCCTCGGGAGGCGTGCTCGCCATCGGGCGCAACCTCCTGGGGGCGAACTCGGCTGCCAGGGTCCGGCGCTCCAGCCATTCGGCGGCCGCCAGCACCCCCATCAGCCCCAGCGGCCACAGCACCGTGAGGGTTACGGCGAGCAGAAGGTTATTGAACGACATCGCTTCTTACGTACGAACCAGCGGGGCGATCAGTTTCCCTGCCCCGCGAACCCAGACCGTCAAGACCCTACCGGCTCCACGTCACGCCTCCAAAAGCCCAGGCCACGCGCGGAGGCCTCGGCAACGAAGGCACGCACCAGGTGGTGCTGGGCAGGGTCCGCGTCGGCGGTGCTCTCCGGGTGCCAGAGCACCCCGACCGTCCAGCCCTCCTCTCGCTCGATCCCCTCGACCAGCCCGTCGGGCGCCCAGGTGACGGCCCGGAAGCCCTCGCCGAGACGATCGAGGGCCTGGTGGTGGTCGGAGCGCACCTCGACCTCGACCCGGCCGAGGGCGGCGGCCAGGCGGCTGCCCGGCTCGACCCGCACGCCGTGCATGGCCTGCTTGGCCTCGTTGCGGTGCTCGACCAGCCCCGGCAGGTCCGGCAGGTGCTGCAGCAGGGTCCCGCCGAAGGCGACGTTCAGCAGCTGCACCCCCCGGCAGATGCCGAGGACGGGCAGGCCGAGCCGCACGGCCGCCCTTGCCAGCTCCAGCTCGAGCTCGTCGCGGTCCGGGTCGAGGCCGTCCTGGGCGGGGTGGGCGGCGGCCCCGTAGCGGGCTGGCTCGACGTCCCCGCCGCCGGCCAGCAGCAGGCCGTCGAACGGCGCCAGCAGCTCCTCGGCCGCGGACGGCTGTGCCGGCGGGAGCAGCGCGGTGCACGCACCGGCGCGGCGCAGGACGGTCACGTACGGCTGCGGCAGGGCGTAGGCGCCGTCCCAGGTGCCCACCTGGCCGGTGCCCAGGTGGTAGGTGGTGATGGCGACCAGCGGAGGGGGCACCGCGGGAGCCTAGCAGCCACGGCGCCGAGCCGGCCACCGCCCCTCTAGCGGCCGTCGCCGTCCGGCGCCAGCGGAAGGTGCAGCTCGAACCGGGCGCCACGGTCGCCGACGGGGTCGACCACCAGCAGGTCGCCGTCCTGGCTGCGGGCGAGCTGGCGAGCGATGTAGAGGCCGAGCCCGATCCCGCCACCGCGCCGCTGGGCCTGACGGTCGAGCTGCGAGAAGCGCTCGAAGATCCGCTCCCGGTCGGTCGGGGGGATGCCCGGTCCCAGGTCCTCGACGGCGAGCACCGCCTCGTCGCCCTCGCGGTTGGCGGACAGCCGGACCGGCTCGCGGTCCGGCGAGTACTTGCAGGCGTTGTCGATGAGGTTGCCGAGGACCTGCACCACGACGTCGTGGGCCACCTGGACGGGCAGGGCTCCATTGGTCTCCACGGCGATGGCGCGGCCCGAGTGGCGAGCCCGTGCCTCGGCGCCGGCCTGGTCGACGAGCTCGGTGGCGTCCAGCTCGACGCGGGTGGCCTGGAACGGGGCGGCGCCCTGCTCGACCTGCTCGAAGCGGGCGGCGAGCAGGAGCTGCTCGATCATGCGCTGCAGCCGCTGTCCCTGGCGGATCCCCATGATGACCAGCTCGTCGCGCTCGCTGGGGCTGAGCCGCCGGCGCCGGATCCGCAGGATGCTGAACACGCCGAGGACGGTGGTGAGCGGGCTGCGCAGCTCGTGGGACACGGTCGCGATCAGGTCCGCCTTCATGCGGTCGGCGTCCTGCAGGCGGCGGACGACCTCCTGCTCCTGCTCGGTGAGCCGCCGCTGGCGCTCGGTGGCCCGTTCGGCCTCGGCCTGCTGCTCCCTGGCCAGCAGCTCCCCCTTGGAGGCGAGGAAGATGGCGCCGAGCGGCACGATCAGGGCCGGCAGCAGCAGGAGGCTGCGCTCGGCCACCACCACTGCCACCGGGGCCAGGGCGAGCACCATCGCCGTGGTGCCCAGCTCGAGGCGGATGTCGTCGCGCCGGAACCCCTGCAGCACCGGGATGCCCTGGTCGAGGCTGACCACGGTGCTCACCAGCGCGTGGTTGACCAGCATGAAGGCCAGGCCACCGGCCGCCAGGGCCGGAAGGGTGGCGTTGCGCACCTCGTAGCCGCCACCGAGCGCGGCGTAGACCGCGCCGCCCGCAGCCAGTGCCAGGACGTACTGGGCGGCGTTGAACCCCGTCTTGATGGCCGCCTTGCGACGGGTCACGTCGGCGACGATGGAGGCCAGGACGTACGCGAGCGCGGCCACGCCGGTGCCGGCCAGGGGCACCAGCCCGTACGCGAAGGTGGTGGCGACGGCCAGGTCCTTGGGCCGGCGCTCATGACCGATCGGGATGGCGACCAGCTCGCCGAGGACCACGAACGCGGTGAACACGGCGATGGCCACCGGGACCTCGCGGACGCGGTCGAGGTCGATCGTGAGCACGAGGCCGGTCAGCACGAGCAGGCCGGCTGTGCAGACGGCGACCACGTACCACTTCAGCCTGCCGGACATCCCCCTGCGTCCTCCATCGCGGAGGGCTGGAACAACCGCACTATGTAGCGTACCCCGAGATGGTCGTCTCGGGGTACGTAGCGGTTAGCCCAATATAACTAGCGCCACTTTGTGCTACGGAGCGACCGCAAGTCCAGCCACCTCCTTCGGGGGGTCGTGGCGGACGGTTCGATCCGGGGCAGGCTATCGCGGAATCCCCATCCCTCGCCTTATAGATCCGCACGCTCACGAATCACTAATCGCCGGAACGGACCCGCAGAGTCGCGCTTTTGGTCCATCAGGCCCATTCCGCTCGACAGCGCGGCGGCCGTAGGATCGGGCGGTGCAGCACTCATACGTCGCGATCCTGCGAACCCCCCACGCCCGACCGCTGGTGCTGGCCTCACTGGTGGGCCGCCTCTCCTCAGGGATGGGCCCGCTGGCCCTGGTGCTGTTCGTCCAGGACGCGACCGGCTCGTTCGCCAACGCCGGGGCGGCCTCCGCGGCCACCGCGCTCGCCAACGGGCTGCTCGCCCCGGTCAGGGGGCGCCTGGTCGACCGCTACGGCCAGCGCCGCTGCCTGCCGCCGCTGGCGTTGAGCTTCGCGGCCGCCCTCGCCGGCGTGGTGGCCGTGGCCCGGCCCGGCCCGGTCGGGGTCACGGCCACGGTGGCGCTGGCCGCGGTGGCCGGGGCCACCGTCCCGCCCTTGTCGGCCTCCATGCGGGTGCTGTGGGTGTCGCTGGTCGGTCGGGGTCCCGAGCTGCAGACCGCCTACGCGCTGGACGCCGTGCTGGAGGAGGTGCTGTTCGTCGTCGGGCCGCTGCTCGCCGGCGCGCTGGTCGCCGGCGTCGACCCCGCGGCCGGCCTGCTCGGCGCGGCCGGGCTGGCGCTGCTGGGGACGGTCGGCTTCGTGGTCTCGCCGGTGTCGGCGGCCTGGAGCGGGAGCCAGGCCGGCCCGGCAAGCTGGGCCGGGTCGATGGCGTCGCGCGGCATGCGCACGCTCGCGCTGAGCCTTGCCGGCGTCGGCGCCGCCATCGGCATCTGGGACATCGGCGTGGTCGCGGCCGCCAGGCAGGAGGGCGCGACCGAGGCGGCCGGGGTCCTGCTCGCGGTCTGGGCGACCGCCAGCGCGGTCGGTGGGCTCTGGTACGGCGGGCGTACCTGGCGAGGAGCCACCGGCAAGCGCTTCCTGGTGCTGCTGGCGCTGCTGGCGCTGGCCTGCGCGCCGATGGCCGCGGCGCCGTCGCTGGTGGCGCTCGGCGCGGTGATCGCGGTGGTGGGGCTCATCACCGCCCCGCTGGAGAGCTCGGCGTTCGTGCTCGCCGCCGAGCTGGCACCGCCCGGAACGCTGACCGAGTCGGCCACCTGGGTCACCACGGCGATGAACGTCACCGCGGCGGCCGGCATCGCGCTCGCCGGCGCCCTGGTGGACCGGGCGGGTGTGTCCTCGGCGCTGGTGATCGCGTGGGGCTGCACCGCCGCCGCGCTGCTGGCCGCGCTGGCCGGGCGGGCCAGCCTCGGCGCGGAGCGGTACCACGGCAAGCACGAGGTGCGGCACGCCGGGGCTCGACAAGCGTGGCACGTCCGGCGCATCCTTTGATATCGCGTGATATCAGCGGGAGGTATCGCGATGCCAGAACTGCCGAAGCTGCTGCTGAAGGCGTTCCGCTCCCTCTCCGACGAGGAGCAGGAAACCGTCATGAGCGAGCTGCTGGAGGCCAGGACGGCGCCGTGGCCACGGCCCGAGCTGTTGCACGCCAAGACGCTGGCCGACCTGACGATGGGCATCGGGCCGGACATCAGGCCGCCCCCGATCAGCCCGGAGACCGTCGGCCCCTGGCAGAGCGTCCCAGTCCGGCTCTCCACCGAGCAGCACGAGCGTCTCAAGCAGTGGTGCCAGGCCAACGGCTTCACCATGGCCGTCGTGCTGCGCGGCCTGGTCGCCCGCTTCCTCGACGACCAGGCCGCGCGCCGGCGGGACCGATCGGGGTGATCGACCGGTTCGTCGGATTGCCTGCACCGCCCGAAACTCCACCAGAATCCCACGCATCGTGGAAACCCGGCCGGTTGTGCTGCCATCATCGGGGCAACCAACTCGGTAGGGCTTTGGCCGGATTCTGCGCGCTGGCGGCGGCCAGGACCCAGGGGGTGAAGGTCGTGGAGCCGATCTGGCTGGTGCCGCCGCCGGGCCTCGGCGTCGGCGCGGCGGGAACCGGCGCTGCGGCGGCCGGCGATCCCTCCCGGCGGCTGAACGCGCTGGTCGAGGGCGGCGCCGTGGCTGCGTGCATCTGGGCGCTCCGCGGGCCGGAGGCGGCGCGCCGGGCCTGGCGTGAGCACGCGCGGCTCGGCCTCGCGGTACTCGACGAGCGGCTGGAACGGCCGGGGGGCGATACCGACCGGTTCTTGCTCGCGGTGCAGGCCTCGACGCTCGGCCAGTGGGCCTGGCTGGCCGGCGATGCCGACGCCGGCCGGCGCGCTGACCTGGTGGCCTGCGAGCTTGCGACCGGCGGCTGGCCGGGCCGGGCGTCGCTCGACCAGCCCGACCTGGTGCTGCTCAGCGACCCGACGGGCCTGCACACGCTGGCCCACGCCGGCTCCCGGGTGCGGCTCGGCATGATCCGCGACTTCCCGGTGGCCAGCCCGCACGACGGCGGCTCCTGGAAGCGGCCGGGCACGGGGGACCGGCTGCTCGACCACGTCGACCGGCAGGTGCACCTGGGTGGCTCGCTGCTGGGCGCGACCGCGCGGCTGCTCAGGACCCTGGTGCACCCCGCGGTGGGCCCGCCGTGGCCGCGGGCCGCGGCGGTCGACGCGCAGCGGCGACTGGCCATCCTCGCTGGGCGGGATGCGGCGTCTTGGGCGTTCGGGCTTCCTTGGCTGCTCGATACGGCCGACCGGTTTCCACACCGGCTGGCGCCCCTCCTGGCGGCTTGACCCCGGTCTTGCTCTGAACTCCCCTCCTGGCGAAGATATGCGCGTCGGAGGTTCGGTCAGTTCCAGTCCAGGCGGTAGCCGTGTGCCACCCGGCCTGGCGGCGGCGGGAAGGGGAGTGGCTCATGAAGGACGGCACGTTCGTGCTGGACGCCCACACCGGCTTCTGGGACGCCAGTGCGGAGAACGTCAAGAACCGCTTCGGTGACGCGTTCATCGAGACGTTCTACGCATTCCACAACGGCTTCAACCCGCCCGACCCGCAGTGGACGATGGACTACGAGCGGGAGTTCCGGAAGGTCGACCCCGACTGGTACCTGGACCACATGTTCGTCAGGGGCGCGGCCGACATGGCCATCCTGTCGACCCAGGTCCTGATGGACTTCTACCACACCGGGTTCGTCAACCCCGACCGCAACGCCCAGCTGGCGGCCAGGGCGCCCGAGCGCATCATCCCGCTCGGCGGCGTCGACCCGCGCGCCCCGAACGCGGTCGAGGAGGTCGAGCGGCAGATCACCGAGCTCGGCATGAAGGGCTTCAAGTGGTACACGGCCGAGTGGCGGGGCGAGTCGCGGGGCTGGGCCGCCAACGACCCGAAGGTCTTCCCACTCTACGAGAAGTGCCTCGAGCTGGGGATCCGCAACGCCTTCTTCCACAAGGGCCCGGCGGTGGAGCCGCTGTCGCTCAGCAAGTTCGACGTGCGCGACATCGACGAGCCGGCCTGGCTCTACCCGGACATGAACTTCATCATCGACCACTGCGGCGCGCCCCGGGTCGACGACTTCTGCTGGATCGCCGCCCGCTGCCCCAACGTCTATGCCGGCCTGGCGGTGGTGCTCGCGTTCATCCACAACCGCCCGCGCTGGTTCGCCGAGGTCATGGCGAACCTGCTCTTCTGGCTCGGGCCCGACCGGATCGTCTACGGCACCGACTTCCCGATCTGGTACCCGCACTGGCAGTTGGACGAGTTCATGGCCTTCGAGCTGCCAGAGGACCTCAAGCAGGAGTACGGCGTCGACCTGACCCCCGAGATCAAGCAGAAGATCGTCGGGGGCAACATCGCCCGCCTGTACGACATCGACGTCCCGGCCAAGCTCGAGGCGATCAAGGACGACGAGTTCGCCCGCCGACGCAGCGAGCACCTGGCCGGCCAGGCGACGGTCGACAGCGGGGCCGCCGGAACCGAATCCCGGTGACTGGGGCGGACGCGGAGCGGGTCCGTCGCGTCGCCGGGGCGGTCAAGGACCCCGAGGTTCGGACGTCCATCGCCGAGCTGGGGCTGCTCGACGAGGTCGAGGTGGACGGCGGGCGGGTCACCGTCCGCTTCCACCTCACCTCGCCGCTGTGCCCGGCCAAGTTCGCCGGCGCGATCGGCCAGGAGATCCGGCGCCGGGTGGCCAGGCTGCCAGGGGTCGACTCGGTCGAGGTGGTGCTCGAGGACCACTTCATGGCCGAGGCGCTCCACCGGCTCATCAACGAGGGCGACCGCTCGGCGGAGACCCGCGGGGTGATGCGGCGATGACCGACCCGGTCCGCGCCCTGGCCGGCCGTCGCGAGCAGGCCCTGCTGGAGGTCCCCAGCGTCCACCGCATGGCCGCCGTCCTGGCCGAGCGGTGCCGCGAGCCGTCCTGGGTCCGCACGCTGGTGGCCAGCCTCGACCGGTTCCGGCAGATGACCGGCAACGACGACCTGGAGGCGCTGCTGGCGGCGGCCCGCGCCGACCCGGCGGTCGCCGACCGTGCGCTGGCGGCGTTCGCGCAGGCCCTGGACGGCCAGCCCGACGCCGCCGTCGCGGGGCTGGCCATGGGCCCCAAGGTCTGGTTCCGGCTCGGCGGCGTGCCGGTGCCGTGGCGGCCGCTGCCGGCGGCGGTCGCCGCCCGTCGCCTGCCAGAGGCGGGCCTGCCCGACACCGCCGACCGGGTGCTAGTGCTCGCCCCGATCGGCAGCGGCCTGCAGCTCGCCGAGCTGCTCCGCGTGCGGGTCGGGGACCTCGGCTCGCTGGACGCCGACGGCCTGCTCGTCCCCGACCCCGAGGCCGAGCCGCTGGCCGTGCGCTACCAGCAGCGAACCGGGGGCCGGCGGGTCGAGCGCATCACCTTCCTGTCGTTCGCCGCCCGCGGCGCGGTCCTGGACGACCTCGAACGGCGGCGCGCGGCCGGGATCGGCGCCCGGCCACAGGCGCCGCTGGTGGCCGGCCCCGACGGCGGGCCGGCGAGCCCGGCCGCGGTCACCCGCGCCCGCCGGCGGGCCAACGCCATCATCCGCGCCGGCAGCAACCTGAACGTCGACCTCTGCCGCAAGACCGGGGAGTTCTTCCGCGAGTGGGGCCTCCCCGGCTCGCGGTACACCCCGGCGACCCGATTGGTGACGACTCCAGACCCCGAAGGAGGCGAGGGCGCATGAAGGCGGTACGGCTGCACCACTACGACGAGCGTCCGACGGTCGATGACGTACCCGAGCCCCAGGTCACCGGCCCCCTGGACGTGATCGTGAAGATCGGTGGGGCCGGGCTGTGCCGCACCGACCTGCACATCGTCGAGGGCCAGTGGGCGTCCAGGGCCGGGATCGAGCTGCCGTACACCCTCGGGCACGAGAACGCCGGCTGGGTGCACGAGGTCGGCTCGGCGGTGGAGCACCTGGCCCCCGGCGACACCGTGATCCTGCACCCGCAGGCCACCTGCGGGCTGTGCCGGGCGTGCCGCGCCGGCGACGACATGCACTGCACCGGCACCTCGGCCTTCCCCGGCCTCAACGCCGACGGCGGCATGGCGGAGTTCCTCAAGACCGGCGCCCGCGCGGTGGTCAAGATCGACCCGAGCCTGCAGCCCGCCGACGTGGGTGCCCTCGCCGACGCCGGGCTGACCGCCTACCACGCGGCCAAGAAGGCGGCGCCGCTGCTGTACCCGGGCACCAGGGCGGTGGTGGTCGGGGCGGGCGGCCTCGGCCACATCGGCATCCAGTCGCTCAAGGCGCTCACCCCGGCCGAGATCATCGTGGTCGACCGCTCGGACGCTGCGCTCAAGCTCGCCCAGGAGATCGGCGCCGACCATGCCGTGGTTGCCGACGGCACCCAGGTCGACAAGGTCAAGGAGCTGACCGACGGGAACGGCGCCGAGGTGGTCATCGACTTCGTCGGCGAGCGGGGCGCCGAGGCCGACGCCTGGGCGATGACCCGGCGCGCCGGCTCGCACTTCGTGATCGGCTACGGCGGGGCGGTCAATGTCGAGACCATCGACATCATCTCGACCGAGCGCAACGTCATCGGCAACCTGGTCGGCACCTTCAACGACCTCGCGGAGCTGATGACGCTCGCCGCCCAGGGCAAGGTGAAGCTGCATACCCAGACCTACCCGTTGTCGGCGGTCAACGACGCGATGGACGACCTGGACGGCGGCCGCCTTCAGGGACGCGGCATCCTTGTGCCGTAGCCCGGTATCGGCCATGGACCCGCGTAATCGGGGTGCGATTCCTACATGCTTGCAACGGGAGCGCGATTTGCCCCTCGGCGGCTTGTGGGGTCGTTCCAGGCTTCCTAAGTTACGAGGTACGTGCGATGCCCGCGCGGCTTCGCAGATCGCCCGTCAGCGCACCTCATCGACATAGAGGTCAAAGGCGGAGAAAGGAACAGGCATGGCGCAAGTAGCAACCATCGACCGGGCGGAAGGACGGCAGTCCGAGCGGCCCGGCAGGGGACCGATCGACTGGTTGGGTGGCTGGCGCGTCTGCATCTTCGGCTGCGTCGCCTTCCTCCTGCTGGCGATCGCGATCCGGATCTTCCAGCAGTTCACCGCCTGGACCATCGGGATCGACGCCTCCAGCCACGACTTCGGCCTCTACTACCGCAGCCTGTTCTACGCCGAGGTGGTGTCGGTGACCATCGCCACGCTCGGGTGGTGGGGCAGCCTGGTACGGAGAGGCCGCACGGTCGCCACCAAAGAGATCACCCATGCCGAGGAGGTCCGCCGCATCGCGGTCTTCTGGGGGCTCGTCGGGACCACCAGCGTGATCCTGTACATCATGGCGAGCTTCTGGCCCAACCAGGATGGCTCCTGGCACCAGACCGCCGTGCGCGACACGGCCCTCACGCCGGCGCACATCCCGATGTTCTTCCTGTTCTTCCCGCTCGGGATCACGTTCACCGTCGGGACCTACCTGTACGGGCGCTACTGGCTGCCCAAGGTGTACGGGGCGGAGAAGGGCTTCCCCTGGTCGTTCTTCCTGCTGATCGCCGCGTCCGTCACGGAGATGTTCCAGGTCGCCATGAACGAGTGGGGCCACAGCCTGTGGATCACCGAGGAGATCTTCGCGGTCCCGTTCCACTGGCCGTTCGTCCTGTACGGCTGGCTTGCCGCCGGCATCTTCGCCCTCTGGGCCGAGACGCTCGTGCGCCTGCTCCAGATCGAGGGTGAGATCGAGGCGGAGGCGACCGAGAGGGAAGAAGTGGTCGCCTGACGTGCTGATGGGAGGGCCGCCAGCCTCCCATCAGCAGCACCACCGGGAGCACGTCCCGCCGCGGTAACCGAAGCCGCAACGGCCGTGACGCTGTCATGAGGCTTGCCTCGTGTGACGCGGCTTCGGAGTCGGGTCCGAGAGGAGGCACGAGGTGGCGACGGACGCCAGAACGCTCGAGCTCCGCGAGCTTGTGAACAAGAAGTACAAGTACATCGACCGGAAGTGGGACGCGGTCTTCTGGATCACCGCCGCGTTCGTGGTGGGAGCGGCTGCCGACATCACCAAGCAGCTGTTCGCGGGCGACTGGGACTTCTGGACGGACTGGAAGGACCGGCAGTGGTGGCCGATCATCACGCCGTTCGCGATCATCATCATCGGGTCGGCCTTGCAGTACATCCAGTGGCTGGCGTGGCGGTTCCCCACCGGCATGACGTACACGGCGGTCGCCATGTTCGCCTGTACGTTCATCGGTAGATGGCTCCAGTGGGGCGCCTTCGTCTACTACCCGATGAACTTCGTGTGGCCTGCGACCATGGTGGCGGCGGCGATCTTCGCCGACTGGGTCTTGCTCAAAACAAAAAGCTTCGTGCTCACCTCGATCATCGGCTCCATGTTGTTCGCCTTGACCTGGTGGGTGTCGAACTACATCCCGTTGGCGCCCTACCTGCAGCCAGCGCAGTGGATGGACCGGGTCGTGACGGTCTCCGACATCCAGGGGATCGAGTACGTCCGCAGCCAGACCCCCGAGTACCTGCGGATCATCGAGCACGGCTCCCTGCGGACGTTCCTGGGGGAGACCCAGAACGTCTCGCTCATCTTCGGGGCGACCGTGGCGATCGCCGGCTACTGGATCGGGCAGTTCATCGGCAGAGGGTTGGCCATCTGGCCAATCGGACGCTTCATGAAGAAGTGGTGAGCCGACGGTGCAGGAAGGAGGTCAAACGATGATTCGACGCAAATACCGCCGATACCTCTGGAGCGCGCTGCTGGCAGGTGTGCTCGTGGTGTCGCTCGCGCCGGCCGCGCAGGCGCACGGCGAGCGGGCTCAAGAGGCGTTCCTCCGGATGCGCACCGTCGGATGGGTAGACGTCAACTTCTCCAGCGACCGGGTCAAGCAGGGTGAGACGTTCACCATCACCGGCACGGCCAAGATCCTGGACGCGTGGCCGACCAACCTCGCCAAGGGGAACCCCAACACGGCCTTCCTCGGGGTGGTCGCGCCGGGACCGGTGGTGGTCCTGAAGGAGCGGACCATCAACGGCGTGTCGATACCCAGCCGTATCGACGCCAAGAAGGGCGACATCTACGAGTTCACCATGACCTTGGCAGGGCGGCGCACGGGCCGCTGGCACGTGCACCCAGCCCTCTCCGTCAAGGGCGCCGGGACCCTGCTCGGACCCGGGATGTGGATCAATGTCGAGGACAACCCCGACGGCTTCCGCAACGACGTGACGCTCGTCGAGGCGGGAGGCGGCACTGGCTCCACCATCAACCTCGAGAACTACCAGCTCCCGTTCACGTGGATCTGGCTGGTCATCACCTTCTTCATCGGCCTGGCCTGGATGATCTACTGGACGGTGCCGAAGCGGACGGTCACCAACCTGGCCGTCACCAGCCAGATCCCGCTCAACACCGACGGGATGGAGTACGGGCTCATCACCAAGAAGGACCACCGCAACATGAACTGGTTCGCGATCGGCACCGCCCTGCTGCTGGTGGTCGGGTGGGTGTACCAGGCGAACGCGTTCCCGACGAAGATGCCGCAACAGATCTTCCAGTTCGCGCCGCCGACGCCGGCGATCGCCGACAACAACGGGCTCGCCGAGGCTGGTGTCGCCAATGCGCAGTACGACAGCGCCACGGAGACGCTGACCATGGACGTCGACGTCACCAACAACGGCACCACGCCGATCGAGCTGCAGCAGTTCACGACGTCGACCCTCAAGTTCGCGGCGGGCGGCGCGGCCGGGCCGGGCGCCGTGACCGTTACCCCGGGGACGAGCGTCGCCCCTGGGGCGACCACCAAGCTCACGCTGGCCATGAAGGACCCGGCCTGGGTGGACGAGCATCTGGTCCCGGTCGGCGAGTCGTCGCTCCTGATCACCGGGATCCTGGTGTTCCAGAGCGCCGACGGCAAGGAGATCCTGACGGAGGTGGAGGCCAACCTGACGCCGCGGTTCTAAGGCGGCGTCCCGAGGGTAGTACCACGACGAACGGGGAGGAACGCCCGAGATTCTGGAGCAGCAATGAGCAGTATCGTGGCACACGGCGGAATGTTCGCGGGCAGCCACACCATGCTGGTGTTCCTCCCCTTCCTTCTCGCCGGGGCGGGCTTGGCGTTCATCGTCAGAGCGGTCAGTGACAAGGTGGACGCCAAGCCGGACGACGGGTCGGTGCGCCTGCCGACGGCCAAGGAGCGACCGCTGTACCACCTGCACATGCAGATCCGGTCGGCAGGCAAACCGCCCGCCCCCGAGCCGACCCCGGGGGCACCTGCCGTCGTCAAGATGCCACGGCGCCGGTAGCGCTACCGGCGCCGTTCAGACCTGCGTTCCGCAGTTGAGCGCGGGTCTGGGACACGTCCCGGGATAAGGACGCAGGTCAGAGGATTGCGGCTGGCGCCACGCGTTGCGAACGCCTAGTACATGAATCGGACGGTACATGTTGTTCAGCCTGTGTCGATGCTGATAGTGTCTGGGACATGTTCCTGCGGGAGGTGCGGCGGCGGAACAAGAACGGCACGCAGGTGTCGTACCTGCAGCTGGTCCACAACCAGTGGGACCCCGCCGCGCGGGCGTCCCGCACCAAGATCCTCTACAGCTTCGGCCGGACCGACCAGGTGGACCCCGCCGCGATCGAACGGCTGATCACCTCGCTGTCGCGGCTGCTGGACCCCGCCGCGGCGTTGCGGGTGACCGCCAGCTCCGAGCTGACCTTCCTTGAGTCCCGGCCGCTTGGTGGCACCCACGTGCTGGACGGCATGTGGCAACGGCTGGGCATCGACAAGGTGATAGGCGGGCTCCTCAAGGGCCGCCGCCGGGATCCGCGGGTGGAGCGGGTGCTGTTCGCCTTGGTCGCCAACCGGGCATTGGACGCCTGCTCCAAGCTCGCCGCCGCCGGCTGGGTGTCAGACGACGTGCACGTCGACGGCCTGCCAGCGACAAGCGACGATGCCTGCTACCGGGCCATGGACTGGCTGCTGGAGATCAAAGACGCCCTGGAGCGGGAGGTCTTCTGGCAGGTCGCGACCCTGCTGGATCTTGAAGTCGACCTGCTGTTCTTCGACACGACCTCGACCTACTTCGAACTGGACGAGCCCGACGCCCCCGTGGCGCGGGACGAGCGCGGCACCGCGCTGGCCGACACCAGCGGCGGCGACGGCGCGACCAAGGCGGGGTTTCGCACCTATGGCAAGTCCAAGGACCACCGCGATGACCTACCGCAGATCATCGTCGGGATGGCGGTCACCCGCTCGGGGATCCCGGTCAGGGTGTGGTGCTGGCCCGGCAACACCACCGACTCCGCACTGATCCGCCAGGTCAAACACGACCTGCGGGACTGGACCCTGGCGCGGGTCATCTGGGTGGCCGACCGCGGGTTCGCCTCCGCCGAGAACCGCCGCTACCTACGGCGCGGCGACCACCACTACATCATCGGGGAGAAGCTGCGCTCCGGATCGGCCGAGGCGACCGCCGCCCTGTCGCGCCAGGGCCGCTACGCCACCGTCGCCGGCAACCTGCGGGTCAAGGAGGTGCGGATCTCCGATGCCGAGCGGTTCGTCATCTGCCACAACCCCGACCAGGCCGACCGCGACGCCGCCGTCCGCGCCCGGCTGGTCGCCCAGCTCCAGGAGACGATCGCCAACTCCGACAAGCTGAGCGCCACCAAGCGGGCAGAGCTGCGCGGGGTCATCTCCACCAAGCCCGGCCTGCACCGCTACCTGCGCGTCACCCCCTCCGGGCTGCTGCGCATCGACAAGCACAAGATCAAGGCCGAGACCAACCTCGACGGCAAGTACCTGCTGCGCAGCAGCGACCCGCACCTTCCCGCCGAGGACATCGCGCTGGGCTACAAGCAGCTCCTGGAGGTCGAACGCGGCTGGCGCGACATCAAGCAGGTGATCGACCTGCGGCCGGTCTACCACCGGCTGGAAGAACGCATCCGCGCCCACGTCGTGCTGTGCTGGCTGGCGCTGCTGCTGGTCCGGATCGTCGAGACCACCACCGGCGCGACCTGGCGGACCCTGGCGGCCGAGCTGAACCGCCTGCAGGTGATCACCTTCACCGGCCCGGACGGGACCTTCCGCCAGCGCACCGAGCTGACCAAGCCCCAGCGCGACATCTACGCCACCCTCCAGCTCGACCCGCCCAGCAAGATCATCGAGCTGGTCACCCCAAGCTCCTGACCAGGCACGACACCGCCGCCTAGTAACACACGCAGCGCACGTCCGCTGCGGCATCCTCGCAGGTCAACCCACGAATTCATGTACTAGACGATCTCCTCAGCTGCGGAACGCAGGTCAGACCGCGTCAGGCGACG
>Ga0210378_10000788_pt1 | contig 16466 bp, 11 predicted proteins | sample PLM1_60_b1redo_FD_155465 | JGI IMG/M metagenome (GOLD analysis project Ga0210378, IMG submission 155465) | Groundwater sediment microbial communities from an aquifer in East River, Colorado, USA - PLM1_60_b1 redo | ecosystem: Environmental > Terrestrial > Soil > Riparian zone | place: USA: East...
GGAAGCCGTCGGGGGTGATCGTGCCGACGTCGCCGGTGCGCAACCAGCCGTCGCGGAACTTCGCAGGATCGTCGTCGCGGTAGTAGGCGGCGGTGACCCAGGGCCCCCGGACCTCAAGTTCGCCGACAGACTCGCCGTCGTGGGGCAGGGTTTCGCCATCCGGCCCGACGAGCCGCGGTTCGACCGCGCCGACGAACCGGCCCTGGGTGTGGCGGTACCGCCACGGATCCTCGGCGCCGGCGGGTGGACGGGACACGGTGCCGAGGGGTGACATCTCCGTCATGCCCCACACGTGCAGCATCTCCACGCCGCGCTCGGCGAAGTCCCGCATCAGCGATGGCGGACAGGTCGAGCCCCCGACGATCGCCTCGGACAGCGGCGCGATGTCCGCCTCCGGATGCTGTTGGAGGTAGTGCAGCAAGCCTTGCCACACCGTCGGGACGCCCGCTCCCTTGTTCGGCGCGGCCGCGGCGATGAACGCCGCGAGCGGCGCGGGCGCGAGGAACTGATCGGGCATGGCGAGCGACGCGCCGGTGAGGAAGGCGGCGTACGGCAGTCCCCAGGCGAGCACGTGGAACTGGGGGACGATCGCCAGCACGGTGTCGGCGGGCCCGAGACCTACCGAGCCCGGCAGCGCGATCCCCAGCGAGTGCAGGAAGATCGAGCGGTGGCTGTAGACGACGCCCTTGGGGTTGCCCGTCGTGCCGGACGTGTAACACATTGCGGCGGCGGCATCCTCGTCGATGTCGGGCCAGTCGTACGTCTCGGGCTGTGCCGCCAGCAGGTCGTCGTAGCGGTGCACGCCGACACCCTCCAGCAGGGAGATGTCGGCGGGGCCGGTGACGATGACGTGCTTGACCGTGGTCAGGTCCGGCAGCAGCTTCGCGAACGCCTCGACGAGCGTGTGGTCGACGATGACCACCCGGTCTTCGGCGTGGTTGGCGACGTACACGACCTGCTCTGGGAAGAGCCGGATGTTCAGCGGATGCAGCACCGCGCCCATGCAGGGCACGGCGAAATACGCCTCCACATGCTCCTGGTTGTTCCACTGGAACGTCGCCACCCGGTCGCCCGTACCGACGCCGAGGCTGGTGAGCGCGTTCGCCAACCGTGCGGCGTTGCGCCCGATCTCGGCGAAGGACGTGAACCGCGCCCCGCTACCCGTGGCGGTGACGACCAGGCTGCGGCCGTGGAACGTGCTGCCGTGCGTCAGGATCCGCTCGATTCGCAGCGGCACCGTCTGCATCGTGCTCTTCATCACCGGGCTCCCTCGTACGTCTCCGCGAGCGGGGCGGCGAACAGCTTGGCGGCGATCCGCTGGCCACCGTCGACGCGGGAGTCGGGCGCGACGATGTAGACCTGGCGGGCCGGGATCTTGCCGGGCGTACCGAAGTCGAGCGGCGGCAACAGCCCACGGGTGTCGACGTTCTTCAGGCTCTGGAAGGCCCTGAGCAGCCCAGGACGGGTGAGCTCACCGTCGCGGCAGGCGGCCTCGAGTACCTGCGCCATGATCTCGCCCTGCGCGTACCCGTACATGATCCAGTTCGTCTTGGGCTGGCCGGAGTAGCTGGCGAGGAAGCCGGCGCGGACTTCCGCCGGGCCGGCGCCCTCCGCGGCGAACGGGGCGATGGAGGTCGAGATGAACAAGCGCTTCTCGAGGGCGGCGCGGGCCGGGCTCTTGAGCAGCGCGGGGCTGAACGCCGGGTTGGAGCCCAGGAACGTGGCGTCGTATCCCGAAGCCTCCGCGACGGCGACGGCGGATGCGGTCTGCGCTGGCGTCGTGGTGAGCAGCACGGTCTTCACGCCGCTGTTGCGGAGCGCGGCGACCTGTGCGGTGAGGTCGGCGTCGGTCGGCTTGATCTTGTGCTCGATCACGGTGAGGCCCAGTTCCTTGGCGGCCGCGCGGCTGCCGGCGAGGGCGTTCGCGCCGTAGTCACCGTCGAGCAGGATGTGCCCGATCTTGTCGCCGCTGGCCACCTTCTTGTTGTCCGCGAGCCAGTGCAGGCCGTTGATCATTTCGATGTCGTACGTGGCGCCCGTGACGACCACGTACGGGTTCTTGAGCAGGTTGGAGGAGAACGAGACCGCGAAGGTCAGCATCTCGTCGTTCTGCAGGTTGGGCAGCAGCGCGGCGATCATCGGCGACCCGAGCAGCTCGTCGAGCGCGAGCACCTCGCTCTTGAGCTGAGCGTAGGCGCTGACGGCCTGCTGAGCGTTGTAGCCGTGGTCCTTCACCACGAACTCGACCTTGCGGTCGCAGACGCCGCCAGCCGCGTTCTTCTTGCGCCAGAACAGGTCGCGGCCCTGCTCGACCCCCTTGCCAGCAGCGGCGAAGACTCCGGTTCTGTCGGTGAGCACGCCGAGCTTGATCGTCTTACTGGTGACGCCGGTGCCGGTCGCCGGTTTGCCAGCCGTACCGCTGGCCTCGGTGCTCTTGACCGAGCAGGCCGAGCTGAGCAGCAGGGCTGCCGCGACTCCGGCCGCTAGTAGTTGTCGGTTCATGGTCGACTCCTCTGGGAACGGGGGGTTTTCACGAGAATCAGGAGGATCGCCGCGCCGTAGGCGAACTTCGCGGCGACGGCAGGGGGGATGCCGCCGGGCAGGGCGGGCACGTAGCGCTCCAGGACGGTCGGCAGCGACGAGACGAAGAACGCGCCGAGCACCACGCCGCCGGCCGAGCCGAGCCCGCCGATGACGACCATCGCCAGGTATTCGACGGCGAGCCCGACGCCGAACGTCTCCGGCACGATCCGGCTGAAGGCCAGCGCGAGCAGCACGCCGCCGGCGCCGGCGTACATCGAGGAGACCCCAAAGGCGTACGCCTTGTACCGCGCGACATCCACGCCCAGGATTTCGGCCGCGACCTCGTTGTCGCGGACCGCACGCAGCGCGCGGCCGGGGCGGCTCCGCGCCACGTTGCGGAAGAAGAGGTACGCCGCCGCCGTGACGGCTGCCCCGAGGTACCAGAGCTTCTCCTCGCGTCCGAACGGGACACCGAGGACGAACAGTGCTTCGCCGCGCAGGTCCCCGAAGGAGAGGCCGAGGAGCGTGAAGTCGGGGACGTTGCGCCCGTTGAAGCCGCCCGTGAGCGGTTCGGCGTTGAAGAGGACGTGCTGGCCGCCGAAGACCAGGCCGAGCGACGCGATCCCGAGGTAGATACCCCGAAGTCGCGCCGAGATCGGGCTGAACGCCAGACCGGCGACGCCAGCCAGCAGCACGGCCGCGCCGGCGGCGACCACGGGCGGCAAGCTGGCGCCGAGTTGGCCGGGCTCCGGCTCGGCGGCGAGCACCGTGTAGCCGTACGCGCCGACGGCGACGAAGAACGAGTGCCCGAGCGAGAGCTGGCCGGCCTGGCCGAGCAGCAGCCCGAGCCCGAGCGCGGCGACGGCGGCGGCCAGCCCGAACAGCCCGATCTGCAGCCAGAACGCGTCGACGTAGAACGGCGCGACGACCACGGCCGCCGCCAGCGCCAGCCAGCCGAAAGCCCGGTACCGGCGCGCTGGCCCGCCACGCGTGGGCCGCGCTTCGACCGCCGCCCGCGTCAGTTCCTGTACCTCAGACACGGTGCAGCTCCCTCGTCCCGAACAGGCCGGTCGGGCGTGCCAGCAGGACGACCACCATGACCAGGTACGGCATGACCGTGTGGAACCCGAGACCGAGGAACGCCAGCTCGCTCGCGTAGCCCTGCGCCAGCACCTCGGCGACGCCGATCAGGACGCCGCCCACGACCGCGCCCGCGGTGGAGTCGAGCCCGCCGACGATCGCGGCCGGGAAGGCGCGCAACGCGATGGCGGACGTCGCCGGTTCGAGTCCTGGCGCGGGGAAGGTCGTCAGGGCGAGACCGGCAAGGGCGGCGAGAGCGCCGGCGATGATCCAGGCCAGCGCGGCGACGCGCGACCGGCGGATCCCCATCAGCGCGGCCGTACCGGGATTCTCGGCGGACGCGCGCATCGCCACGCCCCAGTCGGAGAACCGGAACCAGGCGAAGAACGCCGCGAGCAGCGCCACGCTCAGGACCAGCGCGACGATCCGGGTCTGCGGGACGGTCAGCCCCAGCACGTGGACGGCGCCGTTCTGCCACGGGTCGCCGATCGGCAGGATGTCGACGCCGAGCCGGCGGGTGATCTCGGTCTGGACGAGTACGTCGACGCCGATCGTCATGATGCTGACGGTGATGACGGACCGGCCGGACATCCGCTGCACCAGGAACCGCTGCACGACGAACGCGAGCAGCATCGCCACCCCGATCCCGAGCAGGACCGCGACGGCGAACGGCAGCTTGTCGACCGTCCGGAACCGGGCGGTGAAGTACGCGCCGACCATCAGCAGCGCCGGGTGCGCGAAGTTCACCACCTCGGTCGCCCGGAAGATCACGACGAAGCCGAGCGCCAGCAGCGCGTACACGGCGCCGAGCGAGACTCCACTGACCAGGAGTTGCAGGAAATGGGTCATCGTTCAGGCCTCCACGAGGTCGTCACCGAGGTATGCGCGCAGCACCTCGGGGTTGCGGCGCACCTGGGCGGGGGTGCCGTCGGCGATCCGCCGTCCGAAGTCGAGGACGGTCACCCGGTCGGCGATGCCCATGACCAGTCCCATGTCGTGCTCGACGAGCAGGATCGGGATGCCGAGCGCGTCCCGGATATCGCGGATCAGGTGCGCCAGGTGGGCGGTCTCGCTGGCGTTCATGCCGGCCGCCGGTTCGTCCAGGAGAAGCAGGGCGGGTTCGACGCAGAGAGCGCGGGCGATCTCGACGCGCTTCTGGTCGCCGTAGGAGAGCTGCCCGACCGGTGTGGCCAGGTGCTCGCCGAGCCCCAGGAAGCCGGCGATCTCGGCGACCCGGCCACGGTGCCGCCGCTCCTCGCGGCGCGCCGACGGCAGCCGCAGCCCGCCGGTGACGAAACCGGTCCGGGTGAGATGGTGGCGGCCGAGCAGGCAGTTCTCCTCGACGCTCGCGCTGGGGAGGAGCGCGAGGTTCTGGAAGGTGCGGGCGACACCGAGGTTCGCGATGCGGTGCGGCGGCATCCGGGTCAGCTCGACGGTGCCCAGGCTGACGGTGCCGCTGGTCGGCCGGTACGCCCCGGAGACCACGTTGAACAGGGTCGACTTGCCGGCGCCGTTCGGCCCGATGACGGCGTGGATCGCGCGGTGCTCCACTGTGAACGAGACCTGGTCGAGGGCGGTCAACCCGGCGAACCGGACCGTCACGTTGGCGACCGCCAGAGCCACGGTCACGGCGTCCACCTGCTCAGGGCGGGCCGGCCGGCGGTGGCCAGCTCGCGGCCGACGGCAGCCTGCGCCTCGCGGCCGAGGTACAGGTCGCGGACCTCGGCGTTGCCGGCGAGTTCGAGCGCCGCGCCCGACAGCGTCACTTCGCCAAGCGTGAGGACGAATGCGTGGCTCGCGACCGCCAGCGCCATCGCGGCGTTCTGCTCGATCAGCAGGACCGCGGTGCCCAGGTCGTTGATCTCCGCGATGACCTGGCCGATGTGGGTCACCATCTTCGGCGCCAGCCCGAGCGACGGTTCGTCCAGCAGCAGCAGTTGCGGCGAGGACATCAGCGCACGGCCGATCGCCAGCATCTGCTGCTCGCCGCCGGAGAGCAGGCCTGCGCGTTGCTGACGGCGGTCGTACAGCAGCGGGAACAGCTCGAAGACCCGCCTGGTCGCGGCGGCCTTCGCGGCCCGGCTCCGCACCGTGAACCCGCCGGCCCGCAGGTTCTCGGCGACGGTCAGCCGCTCGAAGACCTCGCGCCCCTCCGGTACCTGGACGATCCCGGCGCCGACAATGCGCGCGGGCGCCAGGCCGCGCAGCGACTTGCCGTCGTAGCGGATGTCGCCGCCGATCACCGCGCCGCCGTGGTCGGCCAGGGAACCCGAGATCGCCCGGAGCAGCGTGGACTTGCCCGCGCCGTTGCTGCCGAGTACGGCCACGGCGGCGCCGGAGGGAACGTCGATCTGGACGCCGCGCAGCGCGACGATCGAGCCGCCGTAGGCGACCCGAAGATCGGTGATTGAGAGCATTCGTCCCTCCGCGTCAAACCAGTTACGACCGCGTTTCGATCAGTAGTGGTCGCTGATCCTGGAACCGGTTGTCGCAGCGGGGTAGTTGCATCCGGAGACCTCTGACAAGAGGTCTCCACGTGGAGATTGCATCGGCCGTCCGCCGGGCGCACCATGGCCATCTGACCTGCGGCGACGCGCGGAAGGGCGGCCTGAGATGACGGATGTGGCATCGCCGCGGGTGCCCGACGCGCTCCTCGCCCTCGACGAGGAGTACACCAACCTGCTCGGCCTTCTGGACCGCGAAGCGGTAACGAGCCAGCTCATGGCACGCGTACCCGAGCTGACCGGTGTCAACGTCGCCTGGATCGGGGAGTCCGAGGGCGAGGGGCGCAACGTGCTCCGCCACATTGTCAACGCCCTCACGGACAGCGTCGCCGGCCTCGTGGTGCCGCACGGCTGCGGGCTCGGAGGGCGGGTCATGCTGGCCCGGCATCCGTTATGGGTCAGCGACTACCTCAGCGCCGACAACATCACGCACCACTTCGACCGCCATGTGGAGGCGGAGCGGCTCCACGCGATGATCGCGGTCCCGATCATGCATGAGAGCCGGGTGTTCGGCGTTCTCTACGGCGCGAACCGCGCTCCCGCGGTGTTCGGCGACCGGACCGCGGCCGCCATGGAACACGCAGCGAGCCGTGCCGCCGCTGCGGTGATCGTCGCCGAGCGCGCCCGGCACGCCACCGAGGTCGCCGTCCACGAGGAACGGCGCCGGATCGCGCTGGAGCTGCACGACACCGTCGGCGCGATGCTCTTCACGATCGGTGCCGGCATCCGGCGGCTCGGCGACGCGCTGCCGGCCGACGGCGAGGTCCGGGTCAGGCTGGAGAGGATCGAGCAGCAGGCCTTCGACGCCGCGGCGACGTTGCGTGGCTCGCTCCGCGCGCTCAGTGCCCCGCCGGAGGAGGTGGCGCTCGGGGTGGCGCTGCGGTCGGACTGCGCCGCGTTCAAGGAGCGGACCGGGGTCCCGGCGAGGCTCATCACCGTGACGGCTCTCCCGCCGCTGGACTGCGCGCGGGTCAAGGCACTGGCCGGCGCGAACCGGGAGGCGCTGCTCAACGTCGAGAAGCACGCCGGGGCTGAGTCCGTGGTCGTCACGGTTTTCACGGTCCGCGGCGGGGTGGCGGTCACCGTGTCTGACGACGGCACCGGCATGCGTGATCAGCCGAGCGTCGGGCTGGGAATCGCCGCCATCACCGAGCGGCTCGCCCGCGTCGGCGGCGACCTCACGATGGGCCCGAACGACGACGGTGGAGTGACGATGCAGGCATGGGTCCCGACATGACCGGCGCGAGCACCGGGCTCGTCCGCGTGCTCGTTGTCGACGATCACCCGATCGTTCTCGACGGGGTCACGCTCGTACTGGAGAGCACGTCGTGGCTGAAGGTCGCCGGCTACGCGCGCTCGGGCCGGGAGGCGATCACGGCGACGGAGCAGCTCCGTCCGGACGTCGTCCTGCTCGACCTGCGCCTGCCCGACATGCTCGCGCCCGAGGTGATCCGCTCGGTGCGTTCGCGGGTACCGGGAGCGAAGGTCGTCGTCTTCACCGCGTACCCGGACCATGCCGCGATAGAAGCGGTGCTCGCCGCCGGCGCCCATGGCATCGCCGTCAAGGACGCCGAGCGCGCCGACCTGGTCGGCATCATCGACCGCGTCGTCCGGGGCGAGCGCGTCGTCTGCCTCGATCGGGATGAAGGCACGCTGCTGAGCCGGCGGCTGAAGGAGAGCGGCCTGACCCGGCGCGAGTACGACATCCTGCGCCGGGTCGCGATGGGGGAGACCAATCCCGAGATCGCTGCGGCGCTGGGGCTGACGCGCAACACCGTCAAGACGTACCTGCAACGGACCCTGGAGAAGCTCGGCGCGCGGAACCGGATCGAGGCGATGGCCCGCGCAAACGAACTCGGGATCCTCTAGCTGACTACAAGTCGTGAGGCGGAGATGCGGCGGGCGGGTAGTTGTCCCGCTGCCTGGGCCGGGATGCGCTTGATCAGCTGCGTTCGGCGCGGACCTTGGACGGGAACGCGGTGGCGAGGCGGGCCAGCGCGAGGGCGCCGAGGAGCAGTCCGAAGTCGCGCAGCGCCACGTCGTAGTAGTCGCCGACGAGCAGCAGGTTGACGATGATCCCGCCCAGCCACGCGCCGACCAGGTACCCGCCGAAGCGCGGCAGGAGCGCGACGGCGACGCCGGCGACGATCTCGATCACGCCGACAGCGAGCATCGCCTGGTGGGCGGTGCCGGGGACGAGGTCGTTGATGCTCGGCGCGAGGTAGCGGTCCCAGTCGGTGAGGACCTCGAAGAACTTGTCCAGCCCGAACAGGATCGGCGCGACGGTGAAACCGATGCGGAGCAGCCAGAACGCCTGGTAGGTGGGGTCGGTCTTGAGACGGTCGGCAGGGCTGATGGTGTGCACGGTCATGACACAGGCTCCTTCTAACGGATATTGAAACTGACGTTAGAGATCTGGCGTTCTTTCGTCAACTACTGTGTCCGTTAGAGTGGGCTGGGAGGGGAGCGACCGATGGCCGATGAGTTTGACGAGCAGGTAACGAGCGTCGCGGCGCTCGGCGAACCGATACGCCGGGAGCTGTACCGGTACGTGGTGGCCCAGGACGGGCCGGTGGGGCGGGAGCAGGCCGCCGCCGGTGTCGGCGTCGCGCATCACGTCGCCAAGTTCCACCTGGACAGGCTCGAAGCCGACGGCCTGCTCGAGGTCGAGTACAGCCGGCCGCCGGGGCGGAGCGGACCGGGCGCAGGTCGTCCCGCCAAGCGGTACCGGCGGGCGTCCCGCGACATCGCGGTGAACCTCCCTGACCGTCGCTACGACCTCGCCGGCCGGGTGATGGCGGAGGCGATTACGGCGGCGGCGCAGCAGGGGATCCCGATGACCGGCGCGCTGCGCGACGCCGCCAGAGCCGCGGGCCGCGCGCTCGGCGAACGGGCACGAGCACAGGACGGGCACCGCGACCTGGCCGGCGTGCTCGCTGAGAACGGCTACGAGCCGCGCGTCACCGCCGATGGCGTGACCCTCGCCAACTGCCCGTTCCACAGCCTCGCCGACCGCTACACCGACCTGGTCTGCGGCATGAACCTGGACCTCATTCACGGGCTGCTGGACGTCTTCGGGCCGGCGGGCCTCTGCGCCCGGCTCGACCCCGCGCCCGGGCGTTGCTGTGTCACGATCGGCGCGGCATGCGGCTGACGGTTCTTGGCGCGTGCGGCGCCGGGCCGGAGGCGGGGCAGGCGTGCAGCGGCTACCTCATCGAGCATCGCCGCGTGGCGGCCGCAGCGGAAGCGCCAGCCACTTTGGGTGGGATCGGCGAGTAGGACTTAGTAGGACTCCCCGATCCCACCCGAAATCGCTACGGGTTGACGTTGATCGTGAAGGTCGACGTCGTGTTCCTGATGTTCGTGTGGTTGTTGCTGAACCTCAGGTTGTTGAAGGTCACCGAACCGACGGCCGGACCCTGATCGGGTTCCGGCAGCTCGTTGGCCCACACCCCGAACCCGGACTTGGCGTCGAAGGCATCGCCGCTCTTCTGCGCTCCCGAGATCGAGATGTTCGTGAAGACCGTGTCCGTGACGGGGTTCTCCGGCTGGCCGCCGGAGTACTTCGTCTGGAACATGATGCCGCTGTACGTCGGATCGACGATGTCCACGTCGCTGACGCGAATGCCCTGGAACACCTTCGACGCGGAGAACACCCAGATCGCCGGGAACGTCTGCGCGCCCCAGAAGTGACCGCCGGCGCGCACGATCGAGATGTTCTCGAACCTGGTCGGCGGGTAGCCGAACCCGTTCATCGGGAAGCCGAAGTCGAGCGAGCTGATCGTGATGCCGGAGTACACCAGCGTGTCGGCGATGTAGATGTTGCGGAACACGTTGTTGAGCCCGCCGTACACCGCGACCCCGGCCGCGCGCCAGGTCAGGGTGGACGACAGGTTCTCGTAGACGTTGTCCTTCACGTCGCCGCCGCCCGCGTCGATGGCCGAGAACAGCGCGAAGCTGTCGTCACCGGTCGCCCGGGCGTCGTTGTTGGTGACCAGGTTGTTGGTGCTGCCGTTGGTCATGTTGATGCCGTCCGCGAACAGGTTGCGGATCCGCGAGTTCTTGATCGTCACGAAGTCGGTGTTCGCGCCCCAGTACAGGCACACCATGTGCTCGTTCCAGATGTTGTCGATCAGCATGTTGGCGACGTTGGCGAAGTCGAACACCTTGCCCGGCCCGTCGATGCGCGACGTGTAGTTACCGAAGTAGGCGAAGTTGGCGAACGTCGAGCCGTTCGCGGTCCCTTCCGCGCGGAATCCGACATCGGTGTTGTCCTGGTTCGACGGCGCCTGGAAGCGGGTGTACCAGGGGCCGGCGCCGATCACCTTGACCGCCTTGCCGTACACCTGGAACTTGCTCGCCGTCTGGTAGGTGCCTGCGGGCAGGTAGACGCCGACGAGGTTGCCGGTGGTGTCCATGCGCACCCGGTCGAGTGCGTTCTGCACGTCCTCGTGCGTGAAGCCGGTGGGGGTCGTGTACCTCGCCGTGTCCGGGTTGGCGACCGGCGACACCTGCTCCAGGTTGATGAAGTCGATCGCGTAGGTAATGGAGTTGGCTGTGTCCTTCTGCAGCCGGATCGTGCTACCGGCCGGGATCGTCGTACCGAACATGACGTTGGCTTCGTCGTAGATGTGGCGCGGTGCGCCCGAGCCAGGCGAGTTGCCGGGGCTAGCCTCGGCCCCGTACAGCCACGCGTACTTCGAGGTCAGGTCGACAGTCCGGTTGAACGATCCGTTGACGTAGACGCTCAGGGTCGAGTTGATCCCGCCGCCACCCGGCGCGTCCGGAATCGAGAACCGGGTGACGAGCGTGTTGGTGCTCGCCCGGGTCGTGAACTGGACGTAGCTGCCCGTGGAGTTCAGGGTGACGGCCTTGCGGCCGGACGCCTCACCGGCCAGGTCACCGATCGTCCTGTTCGGACCGGCCACGGCCGCGCCACCGCCGGCGACGGCATCCTCGGCCTCGTACATGTCGTACGGCATGTTCGCGCCGCGTCCGACGAAGAAGGGTTGCGTGCTCGTGTTGTTCGGCTGCTTGATCGGCACCTCGTTGGCGTCGTTGGCCAGCACGGTCCGGACGCTGTACCTCCCGTTGGCGGCCGTCCACGTGCCGAGGCTGACCGGGCCGGTGGTGGCGCCGGCGGCGATCGTGCCGTTGTAGGCGCCGGTGAGCGTCCGGATCACATTGTTGGTGGCCGCGTCGATCACCGTCAGCGTGATGCCGTGTGCCCCGTCCGCGGATGCCACGTTGCCCTGGTTCTTGATCGCGACGGAGAAGGTCACCACGTCACCGCTGGCCGGGTTGCTCGGCGCCCAGCTCACGGGCGATGCGATCAGATCGGAGCTGGCCACGGGGCTGACGACCAGCGACGACGGGTTCGTGAAGCTGTTGTTCGCCTCGTTCTGCTCGATGACGCTGTTGGCCTCGTCGACCTTGGCGCTGAGCGGGTAGGTGCCCGCGTTGCGGGTGCCGATGCCTGCGGACACGGTGGCGGATGCTCCAGCGGCCAGCGCGCCGACTCCCGCGGTGCCGGCGAGGGTGCTGCCGAGGTAGAAGTTGACGCTCGTCGCGCCGGCTGCCGCGCTCCCGCCGTTCCGCACCGTGGCGGTCAAGGTGACCGGATCGGTCTCCAGCGGCGAGGGAGGCGTCCACGCCATGCCCGTGATCGTCAGGTCCGGGTTCGGCGCCGGCACGCCGATCACCTGGAACTCGGCGACCTGCCCGCCCGTCGCGCCGGAGTTCGTGGTGATCCGGAGCTGGACGTCGGCGGCCGTGGCCGTCAGCGGGATCGTCACGGTGTTACCGGACGCGGGGTTGAACGTATAGACGGCAGCCGCGCTCAGGCTGGTGAACGTGGTGGCGCTCTGCTCCCGTCCCAGCACCTCGATGGTCTGCGTGCGCGTCCCCCAGATCGGGTCCGGATTCAGCTTCAGCACGATCGAGCTGAGGCTGGCGTTCGCGCCCAGCGTCACGGTCAACGTGTTCGGGTAGCTGTTGGCACCGCCCTCCCAGTAGGTCGTCACGCTGTTGTCGTTCGCGTTGGTCGCCACGTACGTTTGGATCGTGGACGACGCGCTGATCGGCTTGCCCACCGCCAGGTTCGAGCCGCCGCCGGTGCCGGTCCCGTACACCTCGAACTCGGACACCTGGCCTGCCGGCCAGCCCGTGTTGGCAGTGATGTGCAGCCGCACGTACCGGCTGGCGGCTCCGTTGGCGTTGATCGTCACGGTGTTGCCGCTGGCCGGGTTGAAGCTGTAGCCCGCTGACGCGACGATCGTCGAGAAGGACGAGCCGTCGGTGCTGCCCTGCACGGTGAACGTCTGCGTCCTGGTCTCCCAGCCGGACGGGAGCTTCAGCACGAGCTGGTCGATGCTCGTACTGCTGCCGAGGTCGACCTGGATCCACTGTGGAAAGGCCTGGTTGGTGCTTTCCCAGTACGTCGCCTGGTTGCCATCGTTGATGTTGGCCGCCGTGTAGGGGCCGTTAGAACTGCTGGCCACGACGGTCTTTCCCAGCGCCAGGTTCGGCCCGGCGGCCGCGGCCGGGATCGGCCCGACGGAGAGGGACGCGCCGATCATGAGCAGGGCCAAGAGCAGCCGTACGACGACATGCTTGCGTTCCATCACGCGCTCCTTACTCGGACGAGAAAGTCGGGTCAGGCGCTGTAGACCTCGAACTCGGAGATCTGACCGGCGGGCCAGCCGGTGTTGCCGGTGAACGTCAGCCGAAGGTGGCGCTGGCTGGTGGCGGTGAAGGTGATCGTCACGGTGTTGCCTGACGCCGGGTTGAACCTGTAGTCGGCCAAGGGCTCGACCGTCGTGTAAGACCAACCGTCCGTCGAGCCGAGCACAGAGAGCGTCTGGGTTCGGGTGGCCCAGGCCGTGGCCGGCGGCAGCTTCAGCACCACCCTCGACACCGAGGTCGCCGCGCCGAGATCGACCGTGAGTGCCTGCGGGAACGCGTGGTTCGCGCTCTCCCAGTAGCTGTACGGGTTCCCGTCGACGCTGTTGCCGGCGCCGTAGATATCGGTGTGGCTGGTCGCGGACACGGGCCGCCCCAACGCCAGGTTGGCGTACGGGTCGATGCCGGTGCCCATGAGCGCGACGGTCAGCGGGCTGCCCGGCGCGTTGCTCGCGATCGACAGCGTGCCGGTGCGCGAGCCCGCGGCGGTGGGTCGGAATGTGACGTCGGCCGTGCACGACGCGCCTGGCGCGAGCGACGATCCGCAGGTGTTGGTCTGCGCGAAGTCGCCGCTGGTCGAGGTGCCGTGCAGGGAGACCGCCGCCGAGCCGGTGTTGGTGACGGTCACCGGCTTCGCTGCGCTGGTCGTGTTGAGGTTCTGCGGGGCGAAACTCAGGCTGGTCGGGCTTGCCGAGAGCGCGCCGCTCGGGTCGCTGTTCCACACCGGCGCCGGCCACGGGCCGCAGAACGGCTGGCTGGTGTACCACCCCGAGTTGCCGGCGCCCTGGCTGATCTCGAACGACGGGCCGATGCAGTTGTGGATCGGGTTGCCCTGGGCGATGCCGGTGGCCCGGACGTTCGTGAACGACGCCTGGCCGGGCGACTGGATCTGGAGCGCGTAGGTACCCGCGCGGTCGATGCGCACGTTGTTGAAGTGGACGCCGGTGATGCGACCCTCGATGAACTGGATGGCGGCGTACGAGCTGTCGAGGATGTCGGTGTCGGTCACGTTGATGGTCGCGCTTGTCAGCGGCTCGTTCAGGGCATCGAACCAGATCGCGCCGACGCCGAAGTTCCAGTTGAAGTCCGAGTTGCCCGCGCGGATCAGCGTGTTGCGGGCCAGCGTGAACGTGCCGGACACGGCCGTGCCGTTGCCGGAGTTGACGCCCGGGTACCGGTTGCCGACATGGATGCCGCCGCCGTTGGTGACCGTGTCGGCCACCACGTTGTCGGTCACCTTGATGTCCCGGCCGCCGTAGATCGCGATGTTGTTGGCGAGCAACGTCACGCCGATGGTGTTGAACTTGAAGGTGTTGTTGACGTTAGGGACGTTCTCGGCCCACATCGCCAGGCCGTCGTCGCCAGTGTTGCGGACGAAGGTGTTCTCCACTGTGGAGTTCGTAACGCCGTAGTGGAAGTTCACGCCGTCGGCGGTCTGGTCGAGGATCCGGCTGTTGCGGATCGTGAAGTTGTTCATCGGGCCGTCCATCCAGGCGCCGCACTTGGTGTGCTGCATCCAGACGTTGTCCACGACCGAGTCGCTCATCGCGCCGCCGATGGCGTTCACCTGGTCCTCGTCGACCCGTTCGGTGATCTCACCGATGATCGCGAAGTCCTTGAGCGTCACGTTGCGGCTGCCGCCCTGGTTGGCGTACCTGCCGTAGACGCCGGCCGCGTTGTTCCGCTGGCTCGGGTGCCGGCCGCCGAGGACGCTGTACCAGGGGCCGGCGCCGCGCAGCGTCACCTGGTCGACGATGACGTGGTCGTACAGGGTGAACGTGCCCGTCGGGATCCACACCTCGCGACCCTGCGCGCGGCCCGCGTCGATGGCGGCCTGGAACGCGGCCGTGGCATCGCCGGCGCCGGCCGGGTCGGCACCATAGTCGACCACCGACAGCGAGCCGGCCGGCCGGGTGATCGGTGCCGCGACCAGTTCGAAGTCGGCCAGGTCGATGGTGAACGTGGGGGAGGCCGACGTCGACGCGACCTGCACGCGCACCTTGGTACCGGTCGGCAGGGTCGAGCCGAACAGTGTGCGCGCCTCGTCGTAGAAGTGGTGCGGGTTGGCGCCGCCCGGCGTGTTGTTGAACGGATAGCCGCCGTAGTACCAGCCGTACCGCGAGGTGAACGAGAGGTCCTTCAGCTTGCTGCCGTTGATCCGCAGGTCGATCGGGGCCGTGATCCCGGTGCCGGCCGCGTTGTCCGGCAGGCTGTACCGGACCACCATCGCGTTGGCCGGCTCGGTCAGGGTGAACTCGACGTACTCGCCGACCGCGTCCAGCGTCACCGCCCGCCGGCCGGACGCCTCGGACGGCAACCTGCCGTAGACGCGGTCGTGGCCGATCACCGTGCCGTTGTGCGCGGCGTCCTCCGCCTCCTGCTCGATGAACGGCACCATGGCGCCGCGGCCTGGTACGCCGATGGGGGAGAGGGCGGCCGCGGGCGCCGCCACCGCGGTAAGTAGCGATCCAGCGAGGACTGCGGTGGCGAGGAAGGCGGTGCGCGGCATGGATCGCTGTCGGGTCGAGTCGGCCATGAGAGGTGTACTCCCTTGTCGCGAAGCGGTTCGTGGGTGCGGATGTGCGGGCCTCCGTCTTCGGGAGTCGTGGCGGGCGTCGTCAGCACGCGCGCAGCCAGGCGGTGGTGTCGGGGGGCAGCAGGTCGTTCTCGAGCGGTCCGCTGCTGAGCAACCGCGTGTCGTGGGCCGGCAGTGCGACGGGACGGTCGGAGAGGTTCACGACGCAGGCGAAGCCGTTGCCGCGGGTGAACGCCAGCACGTCGGCCGGTGCGGCCAGCCAGTGCAGGTCCCCGTCGCCGAGCGCGGGCTCGGTTCGCCGGATCTGCAGCGCCTCCCGGTACAGCTCCAGCATCGAGTGGGGATCGCCGGTCTGCGCCTGGACGGTCCGGTCCTTCCACTCAGCGGGTTGCGGGAGCCACGGCGGCGCGCTGGTGCCGGGCGGGCTGAAGCCGAACGGGGCCTCCACGCCCGCCCACGGAAGCGGCACCCGGCAGCCGTCACGGCCCGGGTCGACGCGACCAGAGCGGTGCCACATCGGGTCCTGCCGCAGCTCGTGGGGGATGTCCTCGACCTCCCACAGGCCCAGCTCCTCGCCCTGGTAGACGTAGGCCGAACCGGGTAACGCGAGGCAGAGCAGCGCGGCGGCGCGGGCCCGTACGCCGCCCAGTTCGAGATCCGCCGCTACGCCCTCGCGCTTGCCGGCGAAGCTGAACGACGTGTCGGCCCGGCCGTAGCGGGTGACGTGCCGGGTCACGTCGTGGTTGGAGAGCACCCAGGTGGCCGGCGCCCCGACCGGCGCGTGGGCGCGTAGCGTCCCGTCGATGCACCGCCGCAGCGCGCCCGCGTTCCAGGCGCAGCCCAGGAAGTCGAAGTTGAAGGCGGTGTGGAGCTCGTCTGGGCGGAGGTAGTTGGCGAACCGCTCGCTGTCGGGCAGCCACACCTCGCCGACCAGGATCCGCTCGCCCGGGTATCCGTCGGCGATCTCCCGCCAGCGCCGGTAGATGTCATGGACGTCGTCGCGGTCGGTGTGCGGGCTAGCGGCGGACGGGTCGACCTCGGGCAGCAGCGGATCCTTGGCCAGCAGCGCGGCCGAGTCGATGCGGATCCCGTCCACCCCGCGGTCGAGCCAGAAGCGCACGGTGTCCTCGAAGTCGGCGCGG
>Ga0210378_10000789_pt1 | contig 16463 bp, 19 predicted proteins | sample PLM1_60_b1redo_FD_155465 | JGI IMG/M metagenome (GOLD analysis project Ga0210378, IMG submission 155465) | Groundwater sediment microbial communities from an aquifer in East River, Colorado, USA - PLM1_60_b1 redo | ecosystem: Environmental > Terrestrial > Soil > Riparian zone | place: USA: East...
CGACCCTGACATTCCTCGCAGGCCCCTTTCGAGTTGAAGCTGAACAGGCCCGCATCGACACCGTTGGCCCTGGCGAAGAGCTTCCGCACCGGGTCCATGAGACCCAGGTAGGTCGCCGGGGTGGAACGAGATGACGTCGGAATCGGAGCCTGATCCACGAATATCGCGGCAGGATGGCCGCTCCGGAACGACTCCGAGATCAGCGAGCTCTTGCCGGAGCCCGCGACTCCGGTGACCACAGTGAGCACTCCGGTGGGAATGTCGACCGAGACGTTCTTGAGGTTGTGCAGGGAGACCTTCCTGATCGGCAGTCTGCCCGTCGGCTTCCGGTATGCCGCTTTGACCTCGCCCGCGCGGTGCAGACCGAGTCCGGTGACCGTCTCGGCCGCGCGAAGCTGTTCGAACGTTCCTTCGAAGACGACTTCGCCGCCGTGTACGCCCGCCCCCGGGCCGACTTCGACCACGTGGTCGGCGATCTCCATGACGTCGGGGTCGTGTTCGACCACGAGCACGGTGTTGCCCTTGTCCCGAAGTGCACGAAGGAGGTCGTTGAGCCGCCCGACATCCCGCGGATGCAGGCCGACGCTGGGTTCGTCGAAGATGTAGGTCAGTCCGGTGAGATCGCTGCCCAGGTGTTTGACCAGCTTCAGGCGCTGGCCTTCGCCGCCGGACAGGGTCGAGGTCGCACGGTCGAGACTGAGGTAGCCAAGCCCGATCGCCGAGATCCGCTCGAGCGCGTTCCGGATCGCCCCGACCATCGGCGTCGGCGCCTGCTCCTCGATCGTGGCGAGGAGTTCGATCAGGTCGCTGATCTGCATCCTGCACCAGTCGGCGATGTTCCTGCCGTCGATCCGCGTGGCCAGTGCCCCCGGATTCAGCCGATCACCGTCGCAGGCGGGGCAGGTGCCTTCAGAGATGAACCGTTCCGCGGTCGCGCGCGTCTTCTCGCTCAGGGCGCCGACGTCGCGCTTGAGGTACCGCCTGGCGAAGCTGTCGACCAGACCCTCGTACCTCAACCGTTGCGTCTTGCCGCTGCCGAAGGTGAGCTCCACCGTGCCCTCGCCGCCGTGCAGCAGCGTGCGCATCTCCTCCGCGGTGTATTCGTTCAACTTCTTCGCCGGATCGAGTCGTTCGTACCTGGCGTAGAACTGCCAGCCCGGGCTGCCGACCGGGTACCCGGGCAGGAGAATCGCGCCCTCGTCGAGGGACTTCGTCCTGTCGAGCATCAGGTCGGGGTCGGGGCGAAGAGCCCGGCCAAGCCCTTCACACTCGGTGCACATCCCCTTCGGGTCGTTGAAGGAGTAGAGCGACGGCTGACCCGCACTCGGTTCTCCATGACGCGCGAACAGCACACGCATCATCGAATAGATGTCGGTGATCGTCCCGACCGTCGAGCGAGCACTCCCGCCCAGCGGTCGCTGGTCGACGACGACCGGAGTCGTCAGATTCTCGACGGAGTCCACGTGTGGCCGCTCGTACTTCGGCAACTGGTTGCGAATGAACCAGGGAAAGGTCGCGTTGAGCTGGCGCTGGGCCTCCACGGCGACCGTATCGAAGACGATGGACGACTTCCCGGAACCGGACACGCCGACGAACACCGTGATCCGATTCTTCGGGATGCTCAGCGAAACGTCCTTGAGGTTGTTCTCCCGGGCTCCGACGACTCGGATGCTGTCGAGGCGGTCGTGCGCGACTGCTGAGGTCTGCCTTGTCTTCCTGGCCGCGGCACTCACAGGAACTTCCTCTCCTCCGGCCAGCCAGTATCACACTCCATGTCCGGGCGCCGTCCTACGGCTGCAGGTCGAGGGCGGCCCTGAGGGATCCGTCCATGTGGAAGGGCGTGGAGTTGTGCTCGTGGGCGATCCGCCACCTGCCGTCGACCTTGCGCAGGCAGACGGTCGCGCGGAACCACAGGTCGAACCTCTCCGGGGCGCCGTGCGGCGTCGCGGAGAGGCGGTTCAGGCCGTGGCAGAAGGCGACATCCTCGCCTGCGGTCACGGTCAGGTCGCGGATCTCGTGGTCGATCGGTCCGTCGAACCCGGCGAACCAGCTCCGCAGGCCGTTCACGTCGTGCAGCTCGGGACCCGTGCGCCGCAGCGGCGGCGCGAGGCCGAAGCTCACGATCTCCGGCGCGTAGCGGGAGACGAGCCGCCCGGCGTCCCTCGCCCGCATCGCGGTCACCTGCTCGGCCATCAACTGCCGAATCTGCGCCTCGTCCCGGGTCGGTACGGTGCCCGTCATGGTGCTCTCCTGGGCTTCGGCACCCCCTGCGGGCGCCTCTCGCCAGGGACGTAGAAGCTGCCGACCCGGCTTCGACATGTCGGGTGGAGAGACCTTCGAGGCGTGTGGAGGGACCGATGAAGTACCTGATCCTGATCTACAGCAACCCGAAGTCCCGGGAGATCTGGGAGGGATTCTCCGATGCCCAGCGCGCCGAGGGCTGGGCTTTCTATGCCGCCCTCACCGAGGACCTCGCCGTATCGGGGGAGTTGATCGTGTCGGAGGCCCTGGCCGATCCGTCGCTGGCCAAGCGTGTCTCGGTGCGCGACGGTCGGGCGATGAGCAGTGACGGTCCGTTCGCCGAGGTGAAGGAGCATCTGGCCGGCTTCTTCCTCCTCGAGTGCGAGAGCTTCGACCGTGCGCTCGAGCACGCCGCGCGGGTACCGGAGGCGTCGCTCGGCCTGGTCGAGGTGCGGCCGGTCCTGGACCTCGGCGGGCCGGACATGTGAGCACGGCGACCGAGGTCGAGGGCCTGCTGCGGGACCTGGCGCCGCAGGTCCTCGGCGCCCTCGTACGGCACTACGGCGGCTTCGACACCTGCGAGGACGCGGTGCAGGAGGCCCTGCTGGCGGCCGCGGTCCAGTGGCCGACCGACGGGGTGCCGGCCAACCCGACGGGTTGGCTGATCACGGTCGCGTCCCGTCGGCGGATCGAGCTGTGGCGCAACGAGACAGCCCGCCGCCGCCGGGAGGAGACCGCCGCCGCACTGGCACCGCCGGATCCCGAGCCCGTCCCGGCCGTCGACGACACGCTCACCCTGCTGCTGCTGTGCTGCCACCCGGCACTCACTCCGGTCTCCCAGGTGGCGCTGACGTTGCGCGCCGTCGGCGGGCTGAGCACCGCGGAGATCGCCCGCGCGTTCCTGGTCCCGGAGGCGACCGTGGCCCAACGCATCAGCCGGGCGAAACAGCGGATCAAGGCCAGCGGCGCCGACTTCCGGATGCCGCCACAGGCCGAACGCTCGGAGCGGATTGCGGCGGTGCTGCGCGTGCTGTATCTGATCTTCAACGAGGGATACACCGCCAGCTCCGGGTCCGCGCTGCTTCGCGTCGAGCTCACCACCGAGGCGATCCGGCTGACCCGGCAGCTCCGCGGCCGCCTGCCCGGGGACGGCGAGGTCGCCGGGCTCCTCGCACTCATGCTGCTGACCGACGCGCGCCGCCCGGCGCGGACCCGCCCGGACGGTGCGCTGGTCCCGCTCGCGGAGCAGGACCGTCGCCAGTGGGACGCCTGGGCCATCGCCGAGGGGGTCACCCTGATCACCGAGACGCTCGCCAGCGCGCCGATCGGCCCCTATCAGCTGCAGGCCGCGATCGCCGCCGTGCACGACGAGGCGGCCCGCGCCGAGGACACCGACTGGCGGCAGATCCTCGGACTGTACGAGCTGCTGCACATCATCGCGCCCGGACCGATGGTCACCCTCAACCGCATCGTCGCCGTCGCAATGGTCCACGGCCCACAGGCCGGCCTGCGGCAGCTCGCCGTGGCGGAGGCCGACCCCGCGCTCGCCGGGCACCACCGGGTCGACGCCGTCCGCGCGCACCTGCTCGACATCGCAGGTGACCAGGAGGCGGCACGTGCCCACTACCGCCTGGCCGCACGCCGCACACTCAGCGTCCCCGAGCGGCGCTACCTCGAGTCCCGGGCCGCACAAGTCGCGCCGCCAAGTCGGGCATGACATAGGCCGACCGTCGCGTCGGTACAGACGCGACGGCTCACTCGCTGTCGCGATCCGGGTCGTGGACCAGCGGGGTCACCGTCACCTGCTCGTCGCGGAACACGTCCGCGGCGCGGGCCTTGACCGACTCGGTCTGGGTGCCGGCCGCGAACATCACCGTGTCGTGTTCGAGGACCTCCGGGTCCAGGAAGGCGGCCGCGCCCAGCAGCGAGCCGAGCGGCGGCAGCGCACCGAGCTCGCACTCGGCGAAGGCTTCCTGCAGCTCGCCCTCGGTGGCCAGCCGCGCGGTGGGGTCACCCACCGCGTCCCGGGCCAGCCGCAGGTCGAGCCGGCGGGACGCGGGGACGATGAGGAGCGCAGGCCCCCGGTCCGTGGCCAGCATGACCGTCTTGACGACCTGGTCGGCGGTGATGCCAAGTGCCCGGGCCTCGTCCAGCGAGGTGACGGCGCGCGGATGGCCGGCCACCTCGAAGGCCACACCACGTCGCGCCAGGTAGTCGGTCACGAACGACATCGGGCTCCCCTCCCTTCACCCCCGCGCCAGCAACGGATCGCTCGGGGCGGGCAACCGTCACCACGGCCTGTCCACTCCGATCATCCCTCCCGCGAGACCGAGGTGAGCGTCTCGCTCTACTCGGTGACGAGCACCAGGCCGTGATACTTGGCGAAGTCCTCGTAGTCCCGGACGTTGCGCGTCGCCAGCGGCAGCTCGAACGCGAGGCAGGTCGCCGCGATCCACATGTCGTTCGCCGGCCGCGGCCGCCGGCGGTGACGAGCCGACGCAGCGAGCTGCCCCCACGTGTACGACACCCGCACGTCGTACGGCAGGATCACCACCCGGCGCAGCCACTCGGCAAGCTCGGTCCACTTCCGCAGACCCCACCCGGCGCCGGCCGCTCCCTTCGCCAGCTCACCGACGGTCACGAAGGTCACGCACCACGTCCGCCAGATCAGCCCGCTGTCCGCAGGGTCGAGTCGGCCCCTCATGATGAGCGACGCGACGTCCGTGTCGAGGACTACCGGCCCCTCGGCGTCAGGCAACGTCTTCCTGCCGCGCCGCTCTCACGTCGGCGAGGAACTCGTCCAGCTCCTCGTCCGACTCCCACAGCTCCGCCCGCATCTCGTCGAGCGACCGGACCGGCCGTACGCCCTGCTCCCGCGCCAGCTCGTGCACCGTCACCGGGCGAGAGCCAGGAAGGAGCCCGGTGAAGTCCGTTCCGCTCATGGTCGCCACGCCCTCCCGGTCGTCCGCGGCCATTGTCACCCACCCTCCGCCCGCAGTCACGGTCGGAGCGCTGACCCTCGTCCGGCAGACCAGGCCGTGAGGCATTGACCGCTGTCCGTACCCGCCTAGGCTTGGCGGAGACCGGACACCACGTCCCGTAGCCCGCTCCCGCGGGGGCGAAGGAGGCCGTCAATGGCTGCTGACCAGCACGGCCGACACGTCGAGGTCGCACAGGACGGCGAGGTGGTCGCCCTCGCCGACGTCGAACCACGCGATGACCAGGGTGTCGTCCGCGCCGCGCTGCACGTCGAGGCCGGCCACCTCCCGACCGGCACCCGGACCCGGCTCGTGGACGCGGTGCTGGACCTCCCGGAGACCAGGGAGAGCAACCGGCTGGAGGCCACCCTCCCGCTCGGCGACGCGGAGTCGCTGGACCGGCTGCGGGAACGCTGCGACGAGGTGCAGACACGCCCCGCCGGTGCGAGCTGCCTCGTCGACGCCGCCCTCCCGACCGCAGCCGCGGCGGCGCCGGAAGGCCCGGGTCGGCTCAGCGAGCCGGGAGGAGCTGGCCACCCCGGCGAGGCCGGCGGCCAATAGCCGACCTGTCCTGGAAGGCGACGGTCGACATGCGCTGGTTGCGGGATCGAGGCGGCCGGTCCAAGGGTGGGCCGAAGGATCTGGCTGAGCGCTTGACCGGACGCGGTCCGTTCAGGGTTTCCGGGGAGTCGGCGGCGCTCAGCGATCGCGAGAGGGTGCAGAGATGGCTGCACGAGCTGCGTCCGGAGCGCGACCAGCAGGTACTCGTCCATCGGCCCTGGGGCACCGTCGCCGCCGTCGCTGACGGTCGTCACCCGGTGAGTGTGTTCCTGTCCGACGGTGAGAAGGCGTGGTTCGCGGCTGTTCCGGGAGCGGCCGGCGACGGGAGCCTGACTCCCGAGCAGATCGAGTACGTCCTGCTCGAGGCTCTGACCGCGACAAGTCCCCCGGACTGGCCGGAGTGGCGACACCTCGTCTGAGCAGCCTCGACCGGGTCGGTGCAGACCCGGACCAGGCCCGGTCAGGCGCCGGGGTACAGGTCGGCGACGGCACGTCGTGCCCGCCGCATTCGCTCGGCCGTGGTCTCCGGATGCTCGCCGAACTCGTACGCGAATGCGGCGACGCAGTTGCGCACGCCACCGAACGCTCGAACCGTCGCCCGGATCGCCGCATCCGCGGCTGCCCGATCCAACTCGGCTATCGAAACATCCGACACGGCCAGCGCCTCCGCGCGGGCCAGAAACAACTGCTCCCGAGACATCGTCACCACTTCCCCGCATCCCCTGTTACCGCAGAGACGCCTCACCTGACGGAGCCGTTGCTGTCGGCGGTGATACCGCTCAGGCGCGGCGCAGCCAACGAGCGGAGGCGAGCGCCGCGGATCGCGAGGACGACGAGGAACCGGCCGTTGTTCCGGACGGACCCGGCCAGAGGCCCTGGATCATCAGGCCGGGTCGGTGCCGAGGCCGTGCCGGGAGGTCACCATCGACCGGTGGCCGGTGTTCACCAGCAGCGACCCGATCGCGACCCCGATTACCGCGTTGATCACCCCGGTCGCCACCTTCGAGGCGAGCTCGGCGTTCGTCGCGAACGGCTCGACGGCGGCGGCGACCGTCAGCAGCCCGACGATCCAGCCGAAGAACGGGTGTAGATGCGTAGCCGGCTGTTCTGCAGAAGCGGACGGTAGGACGCGCGGATCTCGGCCCGGACAGCGGGCATCGCGTCAAGCCAGGGGAACGACGGCCACGTCACCACCAGCAGGTCGGCCGCCTGCCGGGGTCGCCGTAGGTCGGTGACGGCGTCCGCGTCCTCGGTGTGCTCGGGTAGCCGAACCAGCCGCCGGCCGGCGGTCGGCTCGACTCCCAGCCGGCCTCCGTCGATCAGGATGAACGGTGTCGAGGCCGGGATGACCTCGGCGATGTCGTCGAGTGCCCGCTGGGACCGGATCGGCCAGGATCGTTCCCGCCAGCCGGCCTCGTCCGGCTCCCGTCCGAGCTGTCGGCATCGCTCGGCCATCCGCGGAATCGTCAGCTCGTGGGCGCGGACGCTGTGCGGGAGCCGGTCATCGTAGCGGCGGGCCATGAAGTTGCTGTCGTCGTGGAAGCGGATGGCGCCACCGGGCCGGTCGAGCCGAGCGACCGGCCCGTAGAGCGGAGCCAGGTCGTACAGGTACCCGTCGGCGCACACCCGAAGCTGCCCAGGCACCGGCATCACCTGCTCCAGGAAGGACCGGCTGAACGCGTTGCCTGAGCTCGGCGGGGTGGGATAGGCGCCCGGTCCCCGGTCGGCAAGCAGCTCGCACAGGTCGCCGGCGGGCAGCGGGACCGGCGGATTGGTACCCCCGAGCCGTCGGCCGGCGGCGTCGACCTCCAGCAGTGGCCAGTGCAGCTTGGCGAACGGCTCGGCCTCGAACAGCGCCAGCGCACTCGCCATCGTGCCCGGTAGGAGAAGGTCGTCGGCGTCCAGGAAGCACACCACCTCCCCACTCGACGCGGCGAAGCCGGCGGTGAACGCCGACGCCTGTCCGGCGTTGGCCTGCACCACGGCCGTCACCCTGCTGCCGTACGAGCGGATCAGCTCCACGGAGCCATCGGTCGAGCCGTCATCGACGACGATCACCTCGACCGTCTCGCCCTGCCCGAGAGCGCTGGCGACGGCATCACGCAGGAACCGCTCGTAGTTGTAGTTGATCACCACCACGCTGGCCGCCGCCATGCTGCGCCGTCCTCCCCTGGTCCCCCGGACTGACGCGGCGGTCGCCGCCTCACCCGGCACCGCCGCGCCGCAAGATCGCGAACGACGGCTGGAGTGACTAGCCGCGGGCAGATATCTGCTGCACGGCCCAGCCGTTGCCGTCCGGATCGTCGAAGAAGACGAACCCGACGTTGTCGAGGGCGTCCCCGCCAGGAACCGGGTTCTCGCCCATGACCTGGACCTCGCTGACCTCCACGCCTCGCTCGACGAGCTGGGCACGAGCTTTGTGGATGTCCGAGACCACCAGCTGCAGGCCCTGCAGCGAGCCCGGCGGCATGTCCGGCACGACCCCTTTTCCCACCACGATCGAGCAGCCCGACCCGGGAGGAGTCATCTGGACGACGCGAGCCTCGTCGCTGATCCGGGTGTCGTGGTCGACGGTGAAGCCGAGCCGTTGGGCGTAGAAGGCCTTGGCGCGGTCCACGTCCGACACGGGAACCACCACCACTTCCAGCGTCCAGTTCATGATGCCTTCCTTCCTTTCGACGTCGAGCTGGTCGAGCCGCCAGCTCGAAAGAGGCGTTCTGATCGTCGCTCTCAGCGCGGCTGGATCTCGGCGAGCATCTCGGTGAGCCGGTCGTAGCCCTCGGCGACGCCGCGCTTCATGGGGTAGCTGAGCACGATGTCGCGGCCCTCCCGCGACGCATAGAGCAGCGTGCTGGTCAGCGTGGTCCTGCCGTCCTGCTCGACGAATTCGTGGCTGATCAGCGACTCGCCGGGGTACGACTGGTCGTCGAACAACTCGGTGTAGACCAGGCGGTCGGGTGGCAGGATCACCCGGTAGACACCGCCGTGGCCCAGGTCCGTGCCGTCCGGGCCGCGAGACACGAAGCGCCAGGTGCCGCCGACGCGCAGGTCGACCTCGCAGACGACCAGGTTCCAGCCGCGGGCACCGAACCAGCGCATGAGCAACTCGGGCTTGGTCAACGCGTCGAACACCATGCGGCGGGGTGCGTCGAACACCCGCGTCAGCACGATTTCTCTGTCCGTCGGCGTCGTCACCATGAGGGTTCCGGTGTTGTTCATGAATGACCTCCCGGCCGCCTGTCGCCTGCGCTCTCTTCCTCGGCCTTGAGCTCGTCGAGCAGTGTGTCGAGGCGCCGGTAGCCCTCCCCCCAGTAGCTGCGATAGTTCTCGAGCCAGTCGGTGGCGGCCCTGAGCGGGCGCGCCTCCAGCCGGCACGGCCGCCGCTGCGCGTCGCGGCCGCGAGAGACCAGGCCGGCGCGCTCCAGCACCTTGAGGTGCTTGGATATCGCCGGCTGGCTCATGGCGAACGGCGCGGCCAGCTCCGTCACCGTGGCCTCGCCCGACGCCAGCCGGGCAAGGATCGCCCGCCGCGTCGGATCGGCCAGCGCGGCGAACGTCCCGTCGAGCAGGTCCGGGCCCGGGCTCATGCTTCCATAACCTCTCAGTTTTATAACCTACTGGTTTCTACCCGCCACCGCCCTGGCAGTCAAGCGCCATCGCGCGCCGACCCGCGCGTACCGGCGTGTCGATGCGCCCATCCCGGCAGATGCGGGCGTTGTCGCGGGACCGGGACTACTGTGCTCCGCGGGGCGACGGGTGCACCCGCGAGGGATCCCCAGCGGCCCTGATCCTCCGCCCGCCTGGTGGATCTGAGCTCAGCCCGCCACCCCGACCGCCTGCCTGACCGTCACGGCTCCAGGCGGTCGACGTCGGCCGGCAGCGGCCGCCAGCGCAGCCCGTCCGAGTCGGGTTCCGGGCGCCCGAAGACGACATCGGCGAGGTGACCGGCGTAGGCGACGGTGGCCCTGCCGGCGAGGTCGAGCAGCCGTCGCCGACTGGCCTCCGCCCGCTCGGCGTCGGAGTCGAAGATCACCCTCCACTCGGGATGGCCCACCTGCGCCGGTGAGTGCAGGGCATCGCCGAGGACGACCAACCGGACGCCACCGGCGTCGATGACGTACGCGGCGTGGCCGCGGGTGTGACCGGGTGCGAGCACGGCGGTGACGCCCGGGAAGACCTCCTCGCCGTCCGAGATCGTGCGGAGGCGGTTCGCCGCCTCGGCCAGCCGTTCGTTGCCGTCCTCGTCGGTGCGGCTGGCCGCCCACTCGGGACCGCTGAGCAGCCACTCTGCCCCGCCGAACAGCACGTGCCCGTCGACCGACGAGCGCGGGCTGGCCCAGCCGATGTGGTCGTCATGCATGTGGGTGAAGGCGACGGCGTCGAGCCGGTCCGGGTCGCGGCCGACCTGGCGCAGGCTCGCCGGCAGTTGCCCGCCGCGCCAGAGTGTGACGATCGGCGGAGCGGAGCCGGAGTGCGGACCGTAGCCGGCGTCGATGAGCAGGGCGCGGTCGCCCCGCTCCACCAGGAGCCCTCCGACGCTGGTCACCAGGTAGCCGTCGGCTTCGAGGTACTCGGGGTGGGACCGCCAGAAGTCGGAAGGAGCCGACGGCAGGAAGGCCGGGGTGAGCCGGGAGTCGCCGTGCGGGAGGTAGGAGACGCGCACCATGTCCGGCAGCCAGATGCTGCGCAGGCGGGCCGGCCGATGAAGCCGGGCCTCGGCACCGGGCGTGGCGTCAGCGGGCGCCACCAGGACCGGTCTCCGATCTGGTGATGATCGGACAGGTGATCGTGCGCAGCACGCCGGCGACGGCCTGGACCCGGGAGACCACCAGCCTGCCCAGCTGGTCGATGGTGCGCGCCTCCGCCCGGATGATGACGTCGTACGGCCCGGCCACGCTCGCCGCCTCGGAGACGCCCGGCAGGTCCCGGAGGGCCGCGGCGACGACGGTCGCCATGCCGACCTCGGTCTGGATCAAGACGTACGCGGCGATCACCTGTCACCTGCCGAGTTCTCCGATCATTCAACTACTCCCGAGCCGGATGTCACCCCCCAACCGGCCCAGCCGTGTCCCGGCCGGGCTGTGCGGGGCGTGACCTTGCGTGGGCCTGGGTAACGCGAAGGAGTGCTCGGTCGTCGCGAGTAACCGGGCGGACTGCTGGCCGCCGCGCCGCAGAACGTCCGTCGGGCTGCGTCGCTGGCTGGCCTGGCAGCTGGCGTGGCAGGCGGCCTGGCCCCCCGGCTGCTGGCTCCAGCCGCGTCGCCCGTCCGACTCGTGACCGGGCTGGCGGCCGCGGCGACCGGCCGAGCCGTGCGGACGGCTCGACAGCTGCCCGGGCAGACCGCGGGGGCGGCCGCTTCGGTGGCTCGGGAGGCGCTCTCGGTCGGCCAGAGCCTGCGTCGCGAGGCGGCGCCGGTATCCCGCGGTTTGCTGGACCTGCATCCGGCCCGTGCCCGTCGCCGGGTGTGGAGCGGGCAGGGCCACGCGCACATCGAGGTACGCGGGATGACCGGCGGCGGGCAGCAGCACCGGCGGCTCGCCGCCGGAGTGACACGACGGATGCGCCGGCTCCGTGGAGTCCGCTGGGCCGAGGTGAACGCGGTCACCGGACAGGTTCTCGTCGCCTTCGACGAGGGCCGCGTCAACGCGGGCACCTTGCTGGACGTGGTCCGCGACGTGGAGAAGACGCACGGCACACGCGAGGAGAGCCTCCCGTGGTCCCGGCCCGTACACCCGTCCGACGCGACGCCGATCGCGGCGGCCGCGGTCGAGCTGACCGCCGACTGCCTGGCCGTGGCGACCGCAATGGGCGCCAGGATGTCCCGGCTTCCGCCGCCGCCCCGGGTCCTGCGGGTGGCGCACGCCCTCCTCGAGCTGGCGCTGACCGCGGCCGCGATCCAGGGATTGTCCCAGTCGCCCGGCACGCCCGCAGTCGATGCGCTGTACCGCGGATCGTCGAGGCGCTGCAGCAAGCAGGTCACGTGGTGGCGATGACCGGGGACGGCACCAACGACGCCGCGGCCATCCGACTGGCCGACGTCGGCATCGGCGTGGCCGCCACCGGGTCGTCGTCCGCCAGGCCGGCCGACGACCTCGTCCTCGCGGACGCCGACGTACGGCGCATCCACGACGCCCTGCTCGAGGGCCGGGGGCTCTGGCACCGGGTCCGGGACGCGGTGTCGATCCTGGTCGGCGGCAACGCGGGCGAGGTGGCGTTCATGGTCCTCGGAACGGCGGTCGCCGGCCGCGCCCCCATCAACGTGCGCCAACTGCTGGTCGTGAACATGCTCACCGACATGTTCCCCGCCCTCGCCGTCGCCGTCGCTCCCAGCCGGAACGGCGCCGATGTGGAGGAGCCGACCGGAACGCTGGGCGCCCCTCTCGCCCGGTCCGTCGCCGTCCGCGGAAGCGCCACGACGCTGGGGGCGACGCTCGCGTGGACCATCGGGCGCTGCACCGGCCGTGGTCGCCGGGCGGGCAGCATGGGTCTGGCCGCGCTCGTCGGGACGCAGCTCGGCCAGACGCTCCTGACCGGGTGGCACAGCCCCCTGGTCGTCGCCACCACGCTCGCCTCGGCGGCGGCGCTCGTCGCGCTCGTCGAGACGCCGGGGATCAGCCAGTTCTTCGGCTGTACGCCGATCGGTCCCGCCGCCTGGGGGGTCGTCCTCGCCGCCGCCACGGCCGGGACGCTCGCCGCCGCGCTCATGCCCCGACTGCTCCCGGCCGGAGACCGGGAACAGGCTCCCACCGCACCCCGGCCGTGAGAACGTCAGGCACGGTCCGCTCGGGAGCGAAGGAGTGCGATGACCGGGGACGGGGAACGGCGCGCAGGGGCGGCACACCGCCGTCATGGAGCGGGAGAGCTGGTCATCGAGGACCGGGAGGAGCTGCTCTTCCTGCTGGGTGAGGCGGCCGAGCTGGAGCACGCGGTCTGTTGCGGCTACCTGTTCGCGGGGTTCAGCCTGCGCAGCGGTCCGGAGGACGGCCTGGCCGGCGAGCAGCTGGCCGCGGTCACCCGCTGGCGACGGGCGGTCAACCTCGTCGCCCTGCAGGAGATGGTGCACCTGGCGATGGCGAACAACCTGCTCGCCGCGGTCGGTGGCGCACCCCACCTGGGCCGGGCGCCGTTTCCGCAGCGGCTCGGCTACGCCCCGGAGATCACGCTCGCGCTCACCCCGTTCGACGAGGCCACCCTGCAGCGCTTCCTCTACGTCGAGCGGCCCGAGGGCCTCGACATCTCGGACGTCGCCGGGAAGGTGCGCCGGACCCGCTCGGTGTCGCCGCCCCCGGCCGAGCCGCCCGTCGTCGCCGAGCCGCAGGAGTTCGACAGCCTCGGCGGCCTCTACCGCGGGCTGGAGCGCGGCCTGGCCCAGCTGGTCGACCGGTACGGCGAGACGGCGGTCTTCGTCGGGTCCCGGCGGACCCAGTCGTCGGCGAGCCTGTTCGCCTTCCCGGCGCAGGTCCCCGAGCTGGTCCCCGTCACCGGCCTGGCGAGCGCGCGGCAGACGATCGACGTGATCGTGCAGGAGGGCGAGGGCGCCCGGGGCGACTGGTCCACCGCCCACTTCGGCCGGTTCCTGGCCATGCTCGACGAGCTCCGGACGCTCCGGGAGCGGGACCCGTCATTCGCGCCGGCCCGGCCGGTCGCCGAGAATCCGCACGTGCGGCGGCCTGCGGACCGGCTGCGCTCCCCGCAGTGGCCGCCCGCGGGAGCCAGGCACGGCCTCCCGGTCAGCCTGGTCGACGACCCGGCCGCGGTCCGCGTCAGCGACCTGTTCGACGCCTGCTACGCGGTGCTGCTGCGGATGCTGGAGCGCTTCTTCAACCACGGCGAGGAGACGACGGCGGAGCTGCGCCTGGTGGCCGACGCGGCGGTCGAGGTGATGTGGAGCGTGATCCGACCGCTGGGGGAGCTGCTGACCCGGCTGCCCGCCGGGCCGTCCTCGCCCGGCCGGACCGCGGGGCCGGGATTCCGGCTCGACGGGTGGACGCCGGTCACCGCGCACAAGCGGGCAGCGTGGGTCGTGCTCGGCGAGCGGCTCGACGAGCTGGCGGAGGTGGCCGGCCGGCTCGGCGACGTCTCGCCCCCGGTGCTGCCGGCGGTCGCCGGCACGCTGCACACGCTCGCCGCCCGCTTCGCCGTGGCGGAGCGGACGCGGCGGCCGTGACGGCGCAGGCCGGGAGCCGCTGCAGCCGCCGCGCCTGCCGGTGAGGGTCGAGCCGGCGTGGTCGCTCACTCCCGCGGGGAGCGGAGTCCTTCCTTCTGCCGTTCCACAGACGGGCCCGCGGACGTCGAGAGGTTGCGGGCGGTGTCGATCAGCGGCACGTGGCTGAACGCCTGGGGGAAGTTGCCGACGAGCCGGCCGGCCTTGGGGTCGTACTCCTCGGACAGCAGCCCGACGTCATTGCGCAGCGCGAGCAGCCGTTCGAAGACCTCCCGGGCCTCGTCGTGCCGGCCCATCAGCGCGTAGTTGTCGGCAAGCCAGAACGTGCAGGCGAGGAAGGCGCCTTCACCGGCTGGCAGGCCGTCGACGCTGTCCCCCGGAATCTGGGTGTACCGCTGCACGAAGCCGTCCTCCAGCAGCTCCCGCTCGATCGCGGCGACCGTCCCGAGCACCCGCTCGTCGGTCGCCGGGAGGAAGCCGACGAGAGGGATCATCAGCAGCGCGGCGTCGAGCTCCCGGGAGCCGTAGAACTGCGTGAACGTGTGCCGGTCCTCCGCGTACCCCTTGGCGAGGATCTCCCGCCGGATCTCGTCGCGCAGCGCGCGCCATCGCGTCACCGGTCCGTTCAGACCGAACCCCTCGACCGCCTTGACCGCGCGGTCCACCGCCACCCAGGCCATCAGCTTGGAGTGCGTGAACTGAGCTCGATCACCGGGTCGACCGGTCGGGGAGGTGGCAGGTGCGACGGGCACCAGGTGAGGACGAACGGCGCCTGGTCGCCCGCGCCGATGGTGAACTCCGCCGCGGTGGCGAGGTCACGACCCGAGGTCGGTATCGGCGTCCGGAGCCAGACCGCGTCGGGACCGGCGACCGCGACGAGGTCACCCGCTCGCGGTAGACCCACGGCACCACCCGCCCGTACCCGAACCGCAGCCGCAGTTCCATCCGCATCGGCACCCGTCCACGGACGCCCTCCACGATCCGGACCAGGTCCGAGGCCTCACCGCGCGGCGGCATGAAGTCGATCAGCCGCACGGTGTCTCGTCGGTGTCGAACTCGGTCTCGAGCACCAGCGTGTCGCCGCGGTAGCGGCGCCGGACCGCGCGGACCTCCGACCCGGGCGCGAGCAGCCACCGCCCGTGCTGCTCGGTGCCGAGCAGCGCCGCGAAGATCGCGTCCGAGTCGAACCGCGGGAAGCACAGCCAGTCGAGGAGCCGTCCTTGCCGACCAGCGCGGCCGTCCGGGTGTCGCCGAGGATGGCGTAGTCCTCGATGGGAAGCGCCATGAGTACCCCTCTCGTGACGTCCCGTGGTTCGTCAGGCTGCGCCGGCGGCGAGGTCGACCACGACCTGGACCATTATTCGCGACTGCCCCCGTCCGGCGCCTGAAAGGCCGTCGCAGGGCCGTGTGAACGCAGAGCCTTGCTACTTCTTGGGCAGGTCGGCCAGGTGGGTCCGGGCCCGGCCACCCTTGCCGGCGGCGAGCGTGGCGTAGGACGGGATCGCGTACAGCGTCACCCGGTCGTCGAGGAAGTCGCTGTAGGCAAGGGTCCGCCCGTCCGGCGAGACGTCGAGGCCGGTCGGCTGGTTGCCGCCGACGATCGCGTCGAGGATCCGGCCGGTGCCGGTGTCGACGGCGAGGACGGAGCCCCACTCCGGGCCGGGCAGGTAGTAGTTGCTGCCGTTCCTGCCCCGGTTGGAGACGTAGAGCACCCGGCCGTCCGGGCTGAGGTCGATGGTGTTGGGCGTGCTGTTCGTGTCCGCCAGCTTGCGGACCTTGCCGTTGCGAAGGTCGACGACGAAGGCCTCGTCGGTCCCCATGTCGTCGGCGTAGAGCCGGCCGTGGTCCGGGTCGGCGACCAGGTGCCGAATCGCTCCGCCGGTGCGCAGCAGCGTGGTGGAGCGGCCGGTGCCGAGGTCGATCGAGGCCAGTTCGCCGCCCGCGTAACCGGCGACGTACAGCCGCTTGCCGTCCGGCGTCGGATAGAGGCCGCGCGGTGTCCCGACCGTCTGGAGCAGCCGCCGCACCCGGCCCGAGGCGAGGTCGATCTCGGACACGTCGTTGCTCACCCAGTTGGCGACGTACATCGTCCGCTCGTCGGACGACAGGGCCATCACCTTGCTCCAGACACCCTTGGTGGGCAGCTGGCGGCGCACCCTGTGCGTGCGGCGGTCTATCTCGAAGACCGACGCGGACTCCATCTGGCTGGCGTAGACGGTGCTTCCGTCGCGGCTGAAGACGACCTCGACCGCGCCGTGTTGGCCCAGCCGCACCTCGGCCTTGCGCCGGAGGGTGGCGCGGTCGAAGACCTGCAGGCCGTGGCCGCCGAGCAGGGTCACCCACATCTCCCGCCCGTCCGGAGTGAAGGCCACCTGCTTGGGGGCGGGCCCGGTCTTGACGACGCCGAGCTTGTGGTGCAGCAGCCCGACGGGGTCCAGCCACCGGTGCAGTGTGCGGTCGCGATCCAGGGCAAGCTGTTCGCTGAGCCGGTTGTAGCCCGGCCGGACGAGGGTCACCTG
>Ga0210378_10000790_pt1 | contig 16461 bp, 15 predicted proteins | sample PLM1_60_b1redo_FD_155465 | JGI IMG/M metagenome (GOLD analysis project Ga0210378, IMG submission 155465) | Groundwater sediment microbial communities from an aquifer in East River, Colorado, USA - PLM1_60_b1 redo | ecosystem: Environmental > Terrestrial > Soil > Riparian zone | place: USA: East...
CGGCCTTGTTCGAGCAGGTGGTGGCCCCGCTGATCCGCCAGCGCAACCCCGAGGCCCGGGCAAGGGCCCGCGACACCATCGAGGCGCTGGCCCAGCTCGGCGGCCGCATGCGCGACCTGGCCCTGCGGTCGGCCGTGCGCGGCCTGGTCGAGACGCGCGAGACCCACCGATGACCAGGGATTAGTCCTCTTGTCGACGTAGCAACATGTCAACAAATCGCCAAAACGGCAGGCCGCGGGGATCGCCCCGGGTGCTGGTCCACGCCGCATGGGTGCCGGGTCCAGCCCGGCTGCCGGTGGACGCCGCATGGACGCGGAGATCGCCTCGGGTGCTGCTGGTCGCGGCAGCGGTGCTGGCGGCGACCCTTGCCCCCGCTGCCTCCGCCGGTGCGTCGGCGAGCAGCGCCGGTGCACGGCCGGTGGGGGCCCTGTCGGGTGGGTCGGGGTCGGTGGGGGCCCTGCCGGTCGGGTCGGGGGTTCCGGCGGGGCGGGGGGTGCTGGCGGCTGCTCGTCAGTGGCAGCCGGGTGGGCCGCCTGGCGGAGCGCCGGTCCTGGGGGAGGCTGGGCAGCTCCAGCCCGTGCCGCCGGCGGCTCCGGGGGGAGCGGTGGCTGCGCCCCGGGTGCTGGCGAGGGCGGCGATCCTGGCCGATGAGGCGACCGGGCAGGTGCTGTTCGAGCGGCATGCCCGACTGCCCCGGGCAATGGCCTCCACCACCAAGGTCATGACCGCCCTGCTCGCCCTCGAGCGGCTCGACGAACGGCGGATGGTCACCATTGGCTCCGGGCCACCCCGGGTCGGCGAGGAGTCGCTCAGGCTCCGGCAGGGCGAGCGCCTGACCGTTCGCCAGCTCCTCCTTGGCCTCATGGTGAAGAGCGCCAACGACGCCGCGGTGGCGCTGGCCGAGGCGGTCGACGGCAGCGAGGCGGCCTTCGTCCGGCGCATGAACCGCAAGGCGGCCGCGCTCCGGCTGGCCGCGACCCACTACGTGACGCCCTACGGGCTCGACCGTCCCGGCCACCAGACCAGCGCCCGGGACCTGGCCCGCCTCTGGGAGGCGGCCATGGGCCGGGCCGACTTCCGTGCCCTGGTCGCCACCAAGGCCGCGCGGCTGACCGGCGGACCTTTATCGCTTCGTCGATTTGTCACCTCGAACCAGCTGCTCGGCTCCTACCGGTGGACCGTCGGGGGGAAGACCGGCTTCACCAACCGGGCCGGTCGCTGCCTGGTCGCCTCGGCCAGCCGCGGGGGCCGCCGGCTGGTCGCGGTCGCACTCGGCTCACCCAACGCCTTCGCCGACGTGCAGGCCCTGTTCGAGCACGGCTTCTCCAAGTTCGTCCGTGTCCGCCTGGCCGGGCGGGGGCAGCCGGTGTCGGCCGCGGCTGGCCGGCCGGCCGCGCTCCAGGTCGACGCCGACGCCGACGCCCTGGTCCGGCTCGACCAGCTCGACCGGCTCCGCCTCTCGGTCGGCACGGCTCCGACCGGCTCGGGCGCCCCCACCTCCGCATGGTTCCTGAGCGGGCAGCGCCGCCTGGTCCGGGTCCAGCTGGCCCGCCTCCCCACCGCCGGCCCCCCGCCACGCTCCACCCTGGTCCTACCCTCCTCGTCCACCTCGCCTGGGACCGCCCCGAGCGCCGGCGGAGGCTCCGCCGGGACGGCCGGCGGGTCCGGGGTCCCGCCAGGCGCGACCCTGACCGCGGACGCGGTCGTCCGGGTCTGGCCGGTCCCGCCCGGCGCCCCGGCCCCCGCCATCGACCCGTTCCTGCGCCGCGACCCCTCGTGACCCCCATCGACCAACCCAGCCCGCGTCCGACCCCAACACCGCAGCCTGGCCCAACGACCGCCCCGTCCAGCGCCAGAGGCGCCCCGGCCGGTCCGCCCGGTGGAACGGGAGCTGCGCCGGTGAACTCCGAGCCGGCGCCAGCTACCGCCCCGGCCGGTCCGCCCGGTGGTCCGGCGGTTGCGCCGGCGATTTCCGAGCCGGCGACATCCGAGTTGGCGACCTCCACCGCCCCAGGTGGACCGGCGGCCGGTCCGGCCGCGGCGGGTGAGGAATGGGGGGTGGTGCGGCTGCTGGTGGACCGGGAGGCCGTGCAGGCGCGGGTGGCCGAGCTGGGGGCCGAGCTGCGGGCCGACTACCAGGGGGTGGAGCCGATCCTGGTGTCGGTGCTGCGGGGCGGGGTGGTGTTCCTGGCCGACCTGGTGCGGGCGGCGGCCATGCCGTGCCTGGTGGACTTCATGGCGATCTCCCGGTTCGACGCGTCGGAGGACACCGGGGTGGTCCGGATCGAGAAGGACCTCGACCTGGACCTGTCCGGCGCGCACGTGCTGGTCGTCGAGGACATCGTGGACACCGGGCTGACCCTGACCTACCTGCTGCGGGTGCTGGCCGCCCGCGGGCCGGCCAGCCTGCGGGTCTGTGCCCTGCTGGACAAGCGCGCCCGGCGCATCGTCGACGTCCCCCTGTCCTACGTGGGGTTCGAGGTCCCAGACGTGTTCCTGGTCGGCTACGGCCTCGACCTGGACGAGCGCGAGCGGGGAAGACGCGACCTCCTGGCGATCGACGATCTGGCGGCGGTGCGCAACGATCCGGGCCTGCTCGACCTTCCGACCAGCGCAGATGGGACCCGGAGGCCGACCGGTCGGTGAGCGTTGGAGGCATGCAACCTTCGCTCGGTATGTCGCATCGGCTCGGGGCGTCTGATAGCCTCGGGCCGTGCAGCAAGCGCCCGGCCGGGCGCCAGGAACCTTCGACGCCCGAGGGGGTTTCGCGTTGGTCGAGCTGACCCTCGTCGGCGTCAGGATCGAGCTTCCAACCCAGACGCCGATCGTGCTCCTCAAGGAGCGCGACGGTGAGCGCTTCCTCCCGATCTGGATCGGCAACGTCGAGGCGACCGCCATCGCCTTCGCGCTCCAAGGCGTGGCCACCCAGCGTCCGCTCACCCACGACCTGCTCAAGAACCTGCTGGACGAGCTGGTGGTGTCCATCGAGCGGGTGGTGATCACCGAGCTCAAGGAAGGCACCTTCTACGCCACCATCGAGCTGCGGCAGAACGGCTCCAAGTTCTCGGTGTCGAGCCGGCCCAGCGACGCGATCGCCCTCGCGGTGCGGGCCAACACGCCCATCTACGCCGAGGAGGACGTCCTCAGCGAGGCCTCCATCCTCATCAAGAGCGACGACGAGGAGCGCGAGGTGGAGAAGTTCCGCGAGTTCCTCGACCAGGTGAGCCCGGAGGATTTCGAGTAGGTCTGGGTGGGTTTCACCCTCTGCTGGAGGTCGAGAGATCGCAGGTCGGTAACGGTGCGCTCGCCTCGTTGACGCGGCCGACCAGGACCCCTAGGCTGGACGTCACATCGTTGTAATTCTACGCCGGGTCCGGCAAGGAGGAACTGGATGGCCGCGCGCTCCTCCCCGGCGCCAGCGGAGCCGGGCTTCCGCGGCCCCACCGTCATCAAGCTGGTCGGCATCACCTATCGGCAGCTCGACTACTGGGCCAGGACCGGCCTGGTCACGCCGTCGGTGCGGGCGGCGGACGGGTCGGGCACCCAGCGGCTGTACAGCTTCACCGACGTCGTCGAGCTGCGGATCATCAAGCGCCTGCTGGACGCCGGCGTCTCCCTGCGCCAGATCCGCGACGCGATCGGCTACCTGCGAACGGAATCCGGGGGCAAGCCGCTCAGCGACGTCACCCTGATGTCGGACGGCCACCGCATCTACGCCTGCCACTCTGGCGAGGAGATCGTGGACGTCCTCTCCCACGGCCAGGCCGTGTTCGGCATCGCCGTCGGGCGGGTCTGGGCCGACACCGAGGGCGACCTGGCCCATCTGCCCGGCGACCAGCCGGCCGCCGAGGGGTCGGCGACGGCGCCACCCGCTGGAATGCCGGGTGCCGGGTCGCCGCCCGCGACTCGGGCGGATGCGCCCCAGGCAGCCGTCGCCGAGGCGGCCGGCGGTCTCCCGCCCCGAGCCGCGCCCCCGGGGACCCGAGGCTAGCGGCGGCCATGGCCACCAGCGCGGAAGCGACTCGGCTGGCCGACCAGATCACCTTCGCGCACAACTCCGAGCGCCAGTTCGCGCGCCTGCTCGACTTCTACCGCGTCGAGTGGGAGTACGAGCCGACCGCCTTCCCGATCGAGTGGGGCCCCGCCGGCGAGCCGGTCCAGCTGTTCCGGCCCGACTTCTACCTGCCCGGGTTCCGGCTCTACATCGAGATCACCACGCTCAACCAGCGGCTGGTGACCAAGAAGAACCGCAAGGTGCGACGACTGCGCGAGCTCTATCCCGACGTCCGCATCAAGGTCCTCTACCAGCGCGACTACCTGTCGCTGCTGGCCAAGTACGGCCTGGAGCCCCCGAGCCAGATGGCCGACCCGGGGAGGACCGCCGGCCCGATCACCGGGCCGGGGCCGGTGGTGGCCGGCGCAGGCCCGGAAGCCAGCGGCGCAGCCGCCGGCCTGGCGACGGCGGCGTGGGGTGGAGGAGGGCGGCGCTGGGGCGCGGCCGAGCGGGCGCGGGCGGCCGGGCGGCCGAGGGTGGTGCCGGAACCGCCCCAGGCGGCACCGCTGCCGGCCGATCCCGAGCTCGTGCGACTCGCCCAGGTGCCGCTGCCGGCCGAGCTGGCCCGGCAGAGGGCGCCAGCGGCCAAGCGGGCCGGCTGATCGCGCCCGGCGTTGCGGCGGCTCGGAGGGCGGTGGTTCAATCGCCGCGCCCTGGCCGGCCCCTGGCCGCCAGAACCTTGTAGATAAGACTCTAAGTAGACAAATCTCTACGTCGATCCCACGGGGGAGGCGCCGGCCGCACGCCGCCGGCGCCGGGTGGGGCCGCGTGGTCAGGAAGGGGAGCGGTTGAGCTACCAGCCCCACACCAGTGAGGACGTCAGGCGGATGCTGGACACCCTTGGGCTCGACGACGTCGACCAACTCTTCCAGCCCATCCCCTCCGACCTGCGGGCCCCGGCCGACCTCGACCTGCCCCGGCCCCACGCCGAGCAGGAGGTGGCGGCCGAGCTCGGCCGGCTGGCCGCGCGCAACCGGAACCTGGACGAGCTGACCTGCTTCCTCGGCGCCGGCGTGTACGACCATTACGTGCCGGCCGCCGTCTGGTATCTGGCCGGCCGGGGCGAGTTCGCCACCTCCTACACCCCATACCAGCCGGAGATGAGCCAGGGCGTGCTCCAGGCCCTGTTCGAGTACCAGACGCTGATCAGCGAGCTGACCGGCCTGGAGGTCTCCAACGCCTCGCTGTACGACGGCGCCTCGGCGGTGGCCGAGGCCGCGAGCATGGCGGTCGCGGCCACCCGTCGCGGCGAGCTGCTGGTCAGCGCGGCGGTCGCCCCGCGGGTGCGCGAGCTGCTGGAGACCTACAGCCAGGGGCTGGATATCAAGCTGGTCGAGATCGGCGCCCTTGACGGCCAGACCGACCTGGAGGAGGTGCGCGGCAAGGCCGGCGATCAGACCGCCGCCGTGCTGCTCGCCCAGCCCAACTTCTTCGGCGTGGTCGAGGACGTGGCGGCCGCGGCCGAGCTCGCCAACGGGGTCGGGGCCCGGCTGCTGGTCAGCTTCGACCCGCTCACCGCCGGCGTGCTGGAGCCGCCCGGACGGCTCGGCGCCGACATCGTGGTCGGGGAGGGCCAGGGGCTCGGCAACCACCCCAACTTCGGCGGGCCGGCGTTCGGGTTCCTGGCCTGCCGGCCCGAGGATGTGCGGCGGCTGCCCGGCCGGCTGGTCGGGGAGACCCTGGACACCGCCGGGCGGCGGGCCTTCGTGCTCACCCTCCAGGCCCGCGAGCAGCACATCCGCCGCGAGAAGGCGACCAGCAACATCTGCACCAACCAGACCCTGAACGCCATCGCGGCCGCCGTGTACCTCAGCTGGCTCGGACCGCAGGGGCTGGAGGAGGTGGGGCAGCTGTGCCTGCGGGCGGCCCGGTACGCGGCCGACCGGCTGGCCCGGATCCCCGGGGTCCGGCTGGCCTTCCCCGAGCAGCCGTTCGTCAAGGAGTTCGTGGTCCGGCTGCCGGCCGACCCGGCCGAGGTCAGCCGCCGCCTGGTCGACCACGGCCTGCTCGCCGGCCTCCCCCTGGCCGGCCTGGCCCCAGGCCTGGAGGACGGCCTGCTGGTCGCGGTGACCGAGCGCCGGACCAAGGCCGACGTCGACCGGCTGGCCGACGCCTTGGCCGCCGTCCTGGCCGACCTGGACGCCGACCGGGCCGAAGGCGCGGGCGCGGGCCATGGGCGGCGCGAGGGAGAGGAGGTGGCCCGGTGACCGGCGCCAGCAACGACAACGGCGGGACCAGGACGGCCGCCACCGGGAACGGCGGCACCGGCGCCACCAACGGCAACGGCGGGACCAGGACGGGCGCCACCGGCAACGGCGGCACCGGCCGTGCGGCCTTCGAGACGGTGCCGTGGGCGGCTGGTGGGTTTGCGGGGGAACCGGAGCGGCTGGTGTTCGAGCGGTCGTCGCCCGGACGGCGGGCGTCGAGCTTTCCCGATGCCGGAGCGCTGCCCGCGGTCGACCTGGACCAGGCGCTGCCGGCGGGCTTCCGGCGGACCGAGCCGGTGCGGCTGCCGGAGGTATCCGAGCGCGACCTGGTCCGGCACTACACCCGGCTGGCCCACCGCAACTACGCGGTCGACCTCGGCTTCTATCCGCTCGGGTCCTGCACCATGAAGTACAACCCGAAGGTCGCCGAGGCGGCTGCGGCCCTTCCCGGCTTCGCCCGCCTCCACCCGGCCCAGCCGGCCGAGCAGGTGCAGGGCGCGCTGGAGCTGCTGTCCCGCCTCGAGCAGGCCCTGTGCGAGCTGACCGGCCTGGCCGCGGCCACCTTCCAGCCGGCCGCCGGCGCCCACGGCGAGCTGACCGGCCTGCTGATCATCCGGGCCCACCACGAGGCCCGCAACGACCCGCGCCGCCGGGTGGTCATCCCTGACGCCGCCCACGGCACCAACCCGGCATCGGTCCGGCTGGCCGGGTTCGAGGTCACCACCGTGGCCAGCAGCCCCGAGGGCCTTGTCGACCTCGACGCGCTCGAGCAGGTCCTCGACACCGACGTCGCCGCCTTCATGATCACCAACCCCAACACCCTCGGCCTGTTCGAGCGCAACATCGCCCAGGTGGCCAAGCTGGTCCACCGGGTCGGCGGCCAGCTCTACTACGACGGGGCCAACTTCAACGCCATCCTCGCCAAGGCCCGCCCGGGCGACATGGGCTTCGACGTCGTCCACCTCAACCTCCACAAGACCTTCGCCACCCCGCACGGCGGCGGCGGCCCGGGCGCCGGGCCCCTGGTGGTCGCCGAGCACCTGGTCGACTTCCTGCCCGCCCCGGTGGTGGTGCGCGACGGCGACGGTTACCGCTGGGACACCGACCGGCCCAGGTCGATCGGGCGGGTGCACGGCTGGAACGGCAACTTCGGCATCCTGGTCCGCGCCTTCGCCTACCTGCTGGCCAACGGCGGCGACGGCCTGCGCGGGGTGGCCGAGCGGGCCGTGCTGAACGCCAACTATCTGCTGGAACGGCTGTCGCCGGCCTACCAGCTCGGCTACCCGTCGCGGCCGGTGATGCACGAGTTCGTGCTCTCGGCCCGTAAGCAGAAAGGCCAGGGGGCGCGCGCCCTCGACGTCGCCAAGGGGCTGATCGACCGCGGCTTCCACCCGCCGACGGTCTACTTCCCGCTGATCGTCGAGGAGGCGCTGATGGTCGAGCCGACCGAGACCGAGAGCGTCGAGACGCTGGACAGCTTCGCCGAGGCCATGCTGGAGATCGCCGCCCAGGCCGAGGCCGACGCCGGGCCGCTGCGCCAGGCTCCGGTGACCGCCCCGGTGGGCCGGCTGGACGAGGCCCGCGCCGCCCGCACCCTGGTCGCCCGCTGGCATCCGCCGTCCGAGCCCGACTCGGCCGGCTCCGACCCGGCCGACGAGGGCCCGCCCGACAAGCCGACCTCGTAGCCGGGCCGGGCGTCCCCGGCGGGATGCGGGTCAAGGACCTGGCACCCGATCCATGTGGGGGAGCTGCTACCAGGCCCGCACGCGGGTCGGCCGGACCCGGATCGCGGTCGAGTAGGTGCGGGCGAACGGCCCTGGCTCCGACCCCAGCGCCTGGATCTCCGCCTGGTACTTGGCCAGGTAGCCGTCGACATGGTCGGCCCGGGGGGCATCCGGCTCGAGCGCCGCGGTGCCCTCGACGGTGACGATGTCGCCCCCGGCGCCGTCGTCGCCAAGGTGCAACGACACCTTGGGGTTGGCGGCCAGGTTGCGCACCTTCTGGACGTGAGGCTGGCTGTAGAGCAGGAACGTCTCGCCGTCCCACAGGAACCACACCGGCGAGCTCTGCGCCTGCCCGTCGGCCCGGACGGTGGTCAGCCAGGCGATCTGCTCGGACCGCAGGCGCTGGTCGGCGCGGGCGTGGGCTGGCTTGGACGGGTCGAGCACGCGGCCTCCTCGACGATCGGCTACAGCAGCGGCGGCCGGACCCAGTCCTTGCCGAGCACGTGCTGGTCGAGGAAGGCCAGCACCGTCTCGTACCAGACGCGGACGTGGGGCGGGGTGAGGATCCAGTGGTTCTCGTCGGGGAAGTACAGGAACTTGGCCTCGACCCCGGTGCGGGTCAGGTCGGTCCACAGCCGCAGCGCCTCGCTGATCGGCACCCGGTGGTCGCGCTCCCCGTGGATCACCAGCATGGGCGTGCGGATGGCGCCGAGGTTGCGGTCGGGGGAGTGGTCCCGGTAGCGCTCCGGCATCGCCTCCGGCGAGCCGAACTCGCGCTCCCACCAGGCGGCGTGGTCGGTGGTGCCGTGGAACTGCTCCAGCGACCAGATGCTGGCGTGGGTGACGATGCAGCGGAAGCGGTCGGTCCGCCCGGCAATCCAGTTCGCCATGTAGCCGCCGAAGGAGCCGCCCATGGCCGCGGTCCGCAGCTCGTCGACGTCGGGCCGGGCGACGGCGGCGTCGACCAGGGCCAGCAGGTCGGTGAAGGGCTCGGCGCCCCAGCGACCCCGGCCGCGCTCGACGAACGCCTGCCCGTAGCCGGTCGACAGGGCCGGGTCGGGCAGCAGCACGGCGTAGCCGCGGGCGGCCAGCAGCCACGGGTTCCAGCGCCAGCTCCAGGCCGTCCACGACGACAGCGGCCCGCCGTGGATGAACGCCACCAGCGGCGCCGGCCGGTCATCCGACGCCCCCGCCGGCAGCACCAGCCACCCCCGCAGCCGGGTGCCGTCGCCGGCGGCGGCCTGGACCTCGGTCAGCGAGCCGGGCACCCGCAGGGGCAGCCCCGGGGTCGGCAGCGGCGCCGGCTCCTGGTCGGCGCCGCTGGCATCCAGGGCCACGGCCTGCGCCGGCGCGGCCATGGTGGACCGCAGCCCGTACAGCCGTCGCCCATCGGGGGACGGGCACAGGTCGGAGAAGGCGCCGTCGGCGCTGAGCCTGGTCACCTGCCCATCGGTGGCGCCGCCGACCTCGACCCGGAACACCGGGGTGCGGCCGGCCTGGTCGGCGACGAAGAACACCGCCTGCCCGTCGGGCGCCCAGACCGGCTCCTGTGGCCACAGGTCGAAGCCCTCCAGCAGGTCCCGGCCCTGGCCGCTCTCCACCTCGACCAGCCACAGGGTGACGTCGAGGGCGTTGCCGGGGTCGCCGTTCCAGATGCGCTCGCACACCGCCAGCCGCCCGTCGGGGGAGCAGGCGATCCGGCCCACCGCCGCCGCCGGGTCGTCCAGCAGCACCCGGCGCTCGCCGCTGGCCACGTCGATGGCGACCAGCCGCGTCCGCGGGTTGCCGACCTCGCCGGTGTCCCAGCCGGCGAGCACGGTGCCGCCGTCGGGGGTGACCGCCAGGTCGACCTCGTCCAGGGCCCGGCCGGGCTCCGGGGTGAGCGGCCGGCCCGGCGCCAGCCGCCCGTCGTCGGCCTGCGGCGGGGCGGCCGCGAACAGCCGTGGCTCCCGCGGGCCCAGGTAGTGGTCCCAGTAGCGGATCGGGTAGCGGTCGAACAGCTGGGCGCTGACCCCGGCGTCCTCCCGCTCCTTGTGGCGCCGCTCGTCGGCCTCCAGGTCGTCGGCGCCGGGGTGGACGCCGGTGCGGTACACCACCGTGCCGGCGTCGCGGGCGACCCGCAGCAGGTCGATCCCGGCCGGCGTGGCGGCGACCGGGCGGGCTTCCCCGCCGCCCGCCGGCAGCAGCCACAACCGGGCCACCTCGCCGTCCGGCCCGTCGCCTGCTGCCGCCTCAGGGTCGTCACGGGTGGAGGTGAACAGCAGCGACCCGTCGGGCAGGAAGGCCGCGTTGGCCTCGCCGGGGGCCGAGCGGGTGAGCCGCCGCGGGGCCGCCTCGCCGCCCGGGTCCAGCTCCCACAGGGCGTTGGTGAACTTCTTGCCGTCGGGCGCGGGCGTGGCCACCGAGGTGACAAGGCGGCGGCCGTCGGGGGCGATGGCCAGGCCGGCGACCCGGGGAAGACTCAGGTAGAGGTCCAGGTCGAAGGTGGGCTCGGGGGCCGGAGCGGCGGTCATGGGCAGAATCTAGGGTCCTGTCGACGGCCGCGCAACGGTCCTGGCGGACTCCAGGGTGCTGGACATTGCCGGCCGGTTCGGGTACGAGTGCCGGGTCCCGCCGGCTGGAGCGAGGAGACCAGGTGCGAAGCGAGCTGTTCGGCAAGAACCTCGAGGCCGGCTCCACCGACGCCTTCGCCCTGCAGAGCTCGCGCATGCTGCGGGTCGCGCTGGACGGCGAGGTGATGGCCCGGCAGGGGTCGACGCCGCCGAGATCCACCTGCTCCGGCTGGAAGGGGACGCGCTCAGCGTCAACGGCCAGAGCATCCTGGCCTTCGAACCGACCCTGTCGTGGGACATCCGCCGGATCGAGGGCGCCTCGATGTTCGCCGGCGGGCTGTTCAACACCATCCTGCACGGCACCGGCTGGGCGGCGATCACCGCCCACTGCAGCCCGGTGGTGCTCCAGACCGACGCCCCCACCTACGTCGACGCCCAGGCCGCCATCGCCTGGAGCGCCGACCTCCAGACCAGCATCCACCGGACGATGAAGATCGGCGCCGTCGTCGGTCGGGGCAGCGGCGAGGCCGTCCAGCTCGGCTTCACCGGCGCCGGCTTCGTCATCGTCCAGGCCAGCGAGGGCCAGGGCGTCGCCCCGCACAGCCATGGCGGCGGCGGTGGCGGCGGGCTCGACTTCGGCGGCTGACGCGGTGGGCGCTGTAGGGTAGACTCGAACATGAGTTCGATGACCGCCGCGAAGGAGGCTGGCGTGGAGGTGCCGATCCCTGGCATGCAGGACATCCAGAAGGGGAGCGAGGTCAAGGTCCGCAAGGCGGGCCAGGGGGAGCGGGGGACCTGGCGGGTGCTCGGCGAGGTCGCCAACTCCGGGCCGGACGACCCGGCCTACGACCTGACCAATCTGACCAGCGGCCGGCGCCGCATCTTCCGGGCCTCGCGGCTCACCGTGGTCCGGGCTGCGGTCCCTGGTCGCCGCTGAGCCGGCGCACCAGCAGGGTTGCCCCGACCACCGCGCCGGGCATGGCCAGCACGTTCATCAGCGGGACCAGGAACAGCAGGAACGCGGTGATCCCGAAGCCGAGCGTCTGGGCGCGGTGCCGCCACGCGAACCGCATGCGCCCGGCAAGGTGCAGTCCGCGCCGCTCCAGCGGGATGGCCAGCAGCTCCACCGCCAGGAAGAACCCGGCCACCAGGGCCTGCAGGACCGGGACGACGGTCTGGCCGATCACCGGCAGCAGCCCGAGCACGAACAGCGGCGCCGTGCACGCCAGGGTCATGGCCAGCAGCAGGGCCGACTCCAGGGAGGCCCGCGGGAACGTCCGCCACCAGGGGGCGTCGACGCCGGCCGGCGGGTCGCCCAGCTGGTGCTCGATCCGGTCGGAGATCCGCTCGTAGAAGGGCTGGCCGATGATCTGGGCGATGACCGTGAACGAGACGACCAGCAGGGCCAGCGATGCGAGCAGCAGGGCCAGCCCGGTCCCGATCCGGATCAGGGTCCGGCTGCTCTGGTCCCAGCGGTCGGCGAACGGCGTCAGGGCGTCGGCCAGCTCGTCGACGTAGACGACCAGCAGGCCGAGCAGCAGCAGCACCACCAGCCCGGCCAGCAGCACCGGCAGCACCCCCAGCAGCCGCACCCCGGGCGTCCCCAGGAACACGCCGATCCCTCTGAGCACGTCCCCACCTCCGGCCAACGGCCCCCCGGTCCCGCGCGGTGGCGCGGAGGGCGGCGGGGGTGGGGGAGCGCCCTGCCATCCCGGGCGTACCTGCGGGGATGGATCGCCGGATCCGGGACCGGTCGGCCATCCGGGCCGGTCGGGTGGCCCAGGCGGGGTGGTCATCGGCCGCACAGGGTCGGGCGGGCGTGGCGCCCGGAGGACCGGGGACGGCGTGACCGCGAGCGGGCGGCCACCACCGGCACCTGACGGCGGGCCCGGCGGGCACGGGAAGCGGACGCCGGAGGCCGGGCGGCGGGGAGTCGCATGGATGCAGAGCTATCACAGAACGGCTGGCTCGCGGAGCGTCCACGCCGACGGAGATCCACGGTGTCGAAGGGAGCCCCCCGCAATCGTCAGGACCGCGTCTTGCGCCGGTGCCTCGGCACGGCCGCCAGCCCTGTGGATGATGCCTTGCCCACGTCAGATCGGCCTGTTACGGTTCGCCGAACGAGCGTTCTGCCCGGCTCGTGCTCCGGTTGGTGGGAACGGTTCCAGGTGGGAAGCTGGGAGGAGCGCAAGATGAAGCCCCGACGCCTCATGGCCATGTTGGTCCTCTGCGTCCTGCTCGCCGCGGCGGGCTGCGGCGGTGGGGGCGACGACGAAGGGGGCGCCGGCGGCGACAAGTCGCTCACCTTCTGGACCGCCGAGGACCTCGCCGACCGGGTCGCGGCCACCCAGAAGATCGTCACCCGCTTCCAGGAGCAGAGCGGCATCCAGGTGAAGGTCGTCCCGATCGCCGAGGACCAGTTCCCCAGCCAGGTCCAGTCGGCCAGCGCCGCCGGCTCCCTGCCGGACGTGATGGGTGCCCTGTCGCTGGGCTTCGTCCACAACCTGGCCGCCGACGACCTCACCGACCCGGACGCCGCCAACGAGGTGATCGAGAGCCTCGGCCGCGACACCTTCTCGGAGCGGGCGCTCAGCCTGGTCGAGGCCGACGGCAAGCCGGTCGCCGTCCCCAGCGACACCTGGACCCAGCTGCTGGTCTACCGCAAGGACCTGTTCGACAAGGCCGGCCTGGAGACCCCCGACACCTACGACAAGATCCTGGCCGCCGCGACCAAGCTCAAGCAGCCAGGCCAGAACGGGATCGTCGCCGCCACCAAGGCCGCCGATGGCTTCACCCAGCAGACCTTCGAGTACTTCGCGCTGGCCAACGGCTGCCAGCTCACCGACGACCAGGGCGGCATCCAGCTCACCACGCCACAGTGCGTCGAGACGTTCAAGTTCTACGGCGACCTGATCAAGAACGGCTCGAGCAAGGGCGGCCAGGACGCCGACACCACCCGCGCCGCCTACTTCGCCGGCAAGGCGGCGATGATCGTGTGGTCGTCGTTCCTGCTCGACGAGCTGGCCGGGCTCCGCAAGGACGCCCTGCCGACCTGTGCCGAGTGCCGCGCCGACAAGAAGTTCCTGTCCGAGAACAGCGGCGTGGTCACCGCCATCACCGGCCCCAAGGGCAGCGAGGCGACCCAGTTCGGCGAGGTCACCAACTTCGCCATCGTCAAGGACGGCAACACCGACGCGGCCAAGCAGTTCGTCGAGTTCATGATGAGCGAGGGCTACGCCGACTGGCTGGCCCTGGCCCCCGAAGGCAAGTTCCCCACCCGCTCCGGCACCAAGGACAACCCCGAGGAGTACAACCAGGCCTGGAGCAAGCTCAAGGCCGGTGTCGACGAGAAGCAGCCGCTGTCGGAGCTCTACCCGCCCGAGGTCCTGGAAGCCCTCACCAAGAGCACCGACACCATGAACCGCTGGGGCTTCACGCAGGGCCAGGGCAGGCTGGTCGGGGCCCTGTCGGCTGAGCAGCCCATCCCCAAGGCGCTGGCCGCCGAGCTCGACGGGCAGCTGACCCCGGACGCGGCCGCCAAGCAGGCCCAGGCCGACGTGGAAGAGATCGCGCAGTCGGTGGAGTAGCGGCGGGTCGGGAAAGGGAGAGACCCATGCGCGAGGGACCGGTGGCCGGCGCCGAGCAAGGCCCGGAGGATCGCGCCAAGGCCGGCCCGGGGGTGGACGCCGGAGGCGGGCCCAAGGGTGGGCCCGGTGGCAAGGGCGGCCCGCCGAGGCGCCGGGGACCGACCCTGGCCCAGCAGGAGGCGCGGGCCGGACTGGCGCTGCTGTCGCCGACGCTGATCGTGGTGGTGACCATGGTCGTCCTGCCGATCCTGTGGACGATCGTGATCGCCTTCCAGGACCTGCGCCTGCGCAACCTCCGCACCCGGCTGTTCGACTTCGAGTTCACCCTGAAGAACTTCGACACGGTGCTGACCTCGCCGGGCTTCCTCGAAGGCCTCAAGGTGACGCTGATCTACAGCATCGTCGGCACGGTGCTGTCGATCGCCCTCGGGCTGGTCGCTGCGCTGGTCGTCCGCAAGCCGTTCAAGGGCCGGACCCTGGTGCGGGCGTCGATGCTGCTGCCGTACGTGGCCCCGGTGGTCGCGGTCACCTTCGTCTGGCAGATCATGCTCAACCCCGAGCTCGGCATCATCAACGCCATCGGGGTCGACCTGCTCGGCTGGAAGGAGTCCATCCCGTTCCTGGAGCAGCGGACGGGCACCCTGAGCATCTTCGGCTTCGACCTGGGGGTCCCGACTGCGCTGATCGTGGTCATCCTCTACCAGGCCTGGCGCTACTTCCCGTTCTCGTTCCTGTTCATCCTGGCCCGGCTGCAGGCGCTGCCCGGCGAGCTGGACGAGGCGGCGCGGGTTGACGGGGCCAGCCCCCTGCAACGGTTCTGGCGCATCACCCTGCCGCAGCTCCAGGGCGTCATCGCCCTGCTCACCGTGCTCCGGTTCATCTGGACGTTCAACGAGTTCGACGACATCTTCCTGCTGACCCAGGGCGGCGCCGGCACCGAGGTCGTTTCGGTGCGGGTGTTCCGCTACCTCACCGGCCGCGGCGACCTCGGCGCCGCCGCCGCCCTTTCGCTGGTGCTGGCCCTGGCCCTGGCGCTGTTCCTGTACCTCTACTTCCGGTTCTTCGTCGGTCGGGTCAAGGAGGCGGACGCGATATGAGCCGGACCGACGTCGGCACCGGGGTCGCCGACCACGCCCCCACCCCCAAGGCGCCGGCCCGCCGGCCGGCTCGCCCGCGGCCCCCGCTCAGCCGCGAGGTGGTCGAGACCCGCATCCTCGGGGTGCTGAAGTGGATCACGATCGCCTGCTTCGTGATCGCCACCCTGTTCCCCTTCTACTACATGGTCGAGCTGGCGGTCCGCTCGATCGAGGACGTCGCCCTCGACCCGGGCGCGTTGTGGCCGCCCCGCGGCGCCTCGCTGGCCGCCTTCGGCGAGGTGCTGCGCAGCGTCGACGACGGCGGCCAGGGGTTCCTCGTCTTCCTGCGCAACAGCGGCTTCATCGCGCTCACCAGCGTGGTGGTCACGCTGGTGGTGTCGATCCTCGGCGCCTACGCGATCAGCCGGCTGCAGTTCTTCGGCCGCCGCCAGGTCCACTTCCTGTTCCTGGCCGTCTACCTGTTCCCGGCGATCCTGCTGGCCATCCCGTTGTTCGTGTTCTTCACCCGCATCGGCCTGCGCGGCTCGCTGTTCGGCCTGATCCTGGTCTACACCTCGCAGATCGTGCCGGTCACCATCCACATGCTGCGCAACTACTTCGACACGGTGCCCGAGAGCCTGGAGGAGGCGGCCGCCCTCGACGGGGCCAGCCGCCTGACCATCATCCGCAAGGTCGCCCTGCCCCTGGCCAAGCCGGCGATCATGGCCACCAGCCTGTTCGTGTTCATGATCGCCTGGAACGAGTTCCTGTTCGCGCTGCTGTTCCTGGTCGAGAACCGCGAGAACTGGACGGTGTCGCTTGGCCTGTCCCAGCTCGCCGGCTCGGTCGAGGTCGCCAAGACCACCCTCATGGCCGGCTCGGTGATCCTGACCATCCCGATCATCGTGCTGTTCTTCGCCACCGAGCGCCTGCTGGTCGAGGGACTGACCAGCGGCGCCGAGAAGGGCTAACCTAGCCGCCACCGCCCGGGTCGGCCGGGTCGGTGTCGGCGAGCACCGCCATGGCCGCGTTGCGGCCATTCAGGGCGATCACCGACCCGGCCGGGTGGGTGGCGGCCCCACAGAGGTACAGGCTTGGCACCGGGGTGCGGGCGGGCAGGCGGTGCTCCCACATCTGGTCGGGCATGGTCTCGCCCTGGAAGATGTGGCCGCCGGTGAGCCCGATCCGCTGCTCGATGTCGGGCGGGCCGAGGACCTCATAGTCGGCGACGCAGTCGTGGAGGTCGGGGGCGAACTCGGCC
>Ga0210378_10000791_pt1 | contig 16431 bp, 14 predicted proteins | sample PLM1_60_b1redo_FD_155465 | JGI IMG/M metagenome (GOLD analysis project Ga0210378, IMG submission 155465) | Groundwater sediment microbial communities from an aquifer in East River, Colorado, USA - PLM1_60_b1 redo | ecosystem: Environmental > Terrestrial > Soil > Riparian zone | place: USA: East...
CCGGTTCGATGAGCGAGGGTGGGAAACGGAATCATGGGCGGATTGAGGCACCGCCGCGTTGCGAAAGCAGGCGGACACAGCTACTCCCCGACCCTACAGTCACCGCGCCCATCCTCGACTCTACAGTGGCCACCGCCAGCACTAGTAGAGCTATCCCCTCTCCCTGGAAGGGAGAGGGGCAGGGGTGAGGGTCCCCCCACCCTGATATGGGCGGCCGAGCCCGCGTTCTCTTTCCGGTTGACTGCGCTCAAACCTCGCCGGACAACCACCCCTTCAGCGCCGGATACAGCGCCTGGTAGCGCCGGCACGCCTCGTCGTAGGCGCGGTGGGCCTCCGGCTTCGGGCGCTCCGGCCGGAGCCGCTTCAACGTCGCGCGGCAAGCGGCCGCCAGGTCGGGATAGGCGCCCACGCCCACCGCGGCCAGCAGATCGAGGCGCGATAGCGCGAGGCATGGACCACCAGCATGGACGACATTCACCCACGTGGCGCTACACTCGGCCTACCACCTCGGTCAGGTGGCCTTCGTGCTGCGCGCCGCCGGTGCCACGCCGGCGTACACCGACTACGTCCACTGCCTTCGCAGCGGGCTAGCGGAATGAGCAGCGGCGCTCCGTTTGTTACAAACGTTGGAGGATGGCGATGAGTCGAGCGAGCGCACACAACCTTGCTGCGGTTCCCGTGGTTCTCCTCAGCCTGGGCCTCCCGGGGTGTGGCTCGGACAGTCCCGCCACACCAACTCGCACTCTCCTCACCCAGGGACAGGTTGCGTTCCCTCGTCCCGAGATCAGTCCAGGCATCCAGCCCCTGTTTGGCGTGGTGAACTTCGCGACATCGGTTCGCGGCGACCTCGAAGTCACCGCCGACTGGAGCACCGCGTCCAACAGCTTCGCGCTTTCACTCCGGCAAGACACCTGCGGCGTCGCCAACCAGGTGGACTGCGCGATCCTGGTTCAGGGGGCAGGGGGCACCAGGCCCGCACGCCTGACGCTTTCCAACGCCCCTGCCGCGAGCTACACCCTGGTCGTACTTTTCTCTCCCGGGGGAGGCGCCCCATTGGTCCCCGACACCGTTTCCTACCAGGTTTTCCTCACCAGCTGAGTCTCGGGCCCGCTGAGCTGAGTCCTAGCGGGATCGCTGGTCGTCGCGTCCGCGGCGGTGGACTACTCTTTCCGGAACGAGTTGCCGGCCGCCTGGCCGGCGGACCTCAGCGCCGGGTACAGCGCCTGGTAAAGGCGGTACGGCTCGTCGTAGGCTCGATGCGCGTCGGGCTTCGGGCGCTCCGGACGCAGCCGCTTCAACGTCGCGCGGCAGGCGGCCGCCAGGTCGGGATAGGCCCCGACGCCCACCGCGGCCAGCAGCGCCGCCCCGAAGGCCGGCCCCTCCTCGCGGTTCACACGCACGACGGGCAGCCCGTACACTTCGGACTGGATCCGCCGGATGAACGGGCTCTTCGCGCCGCCGCCGGTGACGAGCAGGTTCGTCACCGGCAGTCCGAGGCCGCGGATGATCGACAGCGAGTCGCGCAGGCCGAAGCAGATTCCCTCGACGACGGCCCGAGTCAGATGCGCACGGCCATGGGCGAGGCTGAGGCCGGCGAAAGCACCCCGGGCGGAAGCGTCGCGGTGGGGGGTGCGCTCGCCCTGCAGGTAGGGAAGGAAGGTCACGCCTTCGGCGCCGATGGGGACCGCCTCCGCCTCCGCGTTCAGCATCAGATCCGCGTCCTTGCGGCCCTTCAGCTCCTTCGCCATGACGTCGCGGTGCCACGCGAAGGCGCCCCCCGCGGAAAGCATCACGCCCATGACGTACCAGGTGCGCGGCACGACGTGGCAGAACGTGTGCGCGCGCAGGCTCGGGTCGACCTTCGGCTCGGTGGTGGGGGCGAGGACAGTGCCTGACGTGCCCCAGCTCGCGACGGTCTCCCCTGCCGAGACGACGCCGACGCCCGCCGCGCCGCACGCGTTGTCGGCGCCCCCGCCCACGACGGGCGTTCCCGCCGCCAGCCCGGTGAGGCGCGCGGCCGCCGCGCTGATCCGCCCCAGCGACTCCGAGGAGCCGCCCACGTCGGGGAGGAGGCTGACGGGCAGGCCGACCGCCTCCATGATCTCCCGGCTCCAACGCAGGCGCGCCGTGTCGTACATCAGCGTGCCCGACGCGTCGGAGGGCTCCGTGGCCAGCGCGTCCGTGAGGCGGAAGCGGATGTAGTCCTTCGCGAGGACGACCTTGTCCAGGCGGGCGAAGCGTCCCGGCTCATGGGTGCGAAGCCAGAGGACCTTCGGGAGCGTGAAGCCCTCGAGGGCCGCGTTCGCCACCCACTCGCGGAGCCTGTCCTCGCCGACGCGCTGCGTGATCTCCCGGCACTCGGTGGTGGTGCGCCCGTCGCACCAAAGGAGCGCCGGCCGAATGACCGCGCCACGCGCGTCGAGGAAGACCGACGAGTGCATCTGCCCCGACAGGCCGACGCCGGCCACCCGCGTGCGCTTCGCCGCCCCGGTCGCGCGTCGAACCGCCCCGGTGGCCGCGGTCCACCACTCCTCGGGCCGCTGTTCCGCCCATCCCGGCCGGGGCGTCGAAAGCTTCAGGGGAACCGTGACGGACGACTGGATCGCCCCGCGAGCATCGATGATCACGGCCTTGACGCCGCTGGTGCCGATGTCGAGGCCGAGGAAGCCGTCGCTTTTGGCCATCGTTAGCGCGCCCCCTTCTCGGCCGCCAGCCGGTAATGACGCTCCGGCGATTCTCGCAGGCGTGCCGTGGCCTCCTCCGGTGTGAAATCACGCTGCGACTCGGCGGCCATCTCGTAGCCGACCACGAACTTCCGCACGGTGGCCGAGCGCAGCAGGGGAGGATGGTAGGTTGCGTGCACCCGCCAGTACGGGTGCTCGCCGCCGTCGGTGGGCCGCGCGTGCCAGCCCATTGAATAAGGAAACGAGCAGCGGAAGAGATTGTCGTACCGCACGTTCAGGCGGCACAGGATTTCGGCAAGCGTATCGCGCTCCTCGGTGGAGAGCATCCCCAGGTCCGGGACCCTCCGGCGGGGGAGAACCATCGTCTCGAAGGGCCACACCGCCCAGAACGGCACCAGCACCACCCAGTGGGCGTTGTCGCACACGACGCGTGCGCCATCGGAGAGCTCGCGGGCGAGGCAGTCGCCGAGGAGGTCGGAGCCTTTCGCCTCGAAGTGGCGGCGCTGGCTGGCGAGACGGCGGGCGGGGAGCGTGGGCACGTGGGCGGTGGCCCACACCTGGCAATGGGGATGCGGATTGCTGCAGCCCATCATCTCGCCCTTGTTCTCGAAGACCTGGACGTGCGCGACGTCCTCCCTCGCGCCCAGGCGCGCGTGCTCCTCCGCCCACGCGTCCACCACCGGGCGGATCTCGGCCGGCGACATGAGGGCCAGCGTCAGGTCGTGCCGCGGAGAAAAGCACAGCACGCGGCACACGCCGCTGGCCGAGCGCGCGACGAGGAGAGGGTCGCCGTCCACGGGCGTCTCCGGTCCGGCCGGCACCAGGGCCGGGAAATCGTTGTCGAAGGCGAAGGTCGAGGTGTAGCCGGGATTGCGCGCGCCGCCCGCCCGCGGGTTGCCGGGACACAGGTAGCACGCGGGGTCGTAGCGGGGAAGGTCCTCGTCGGGCGCTTCGTCGACCTGGCCTTGCCACGGCCGCCGCAGCCGGCCGGGCGAGCACAGCACCCACTCGTCGAGCAGGGGGTTGTAGCGGCGGTGCGCACCCGTGGGAAGGCTCATGGCCGGCGCTGGCGCGGACTATACATCGTTTGCCAGAGCAGCAACGCCGCGCCGAGCACGCGCCAGAGGGCGGGCAGCGGGGGCTTCGGGACGCGCGCCGTCACCGTCACCTCGGCGGCGCCGCGCGGGACCCACACGCCGGCGAGGGCGCCGTACGCGGGGAAGACGACCGCGGGCCGGTTGCGGCCGTCGCTCATCCGTGCGGTGGCCTGGAGCGTCTCCGCGTAGTTCATGGCAAAGGTGAGCGGGCAATCGGTGGGTGTGAGGACGCGGGCGGTGGCGACCGTGACGCCTCCCGGCGTGTCGACGCCTTCGACTCGGGCCTCGGCGCACCGCGCGTCCACGGCCGCGAGGAGGGCGGCGCGAGCGACCATCGGGTCGGTATCGACGAGCCAGACCGCGCGGCGTGCCTGCAACGCGAGGCCCTCGCGCAGCGCCACGAGCTCGTGCCCGAGAGCGCGGAACGATTCGATGCGGATCAGGCGGCGGGCAAACCAGGCGGGTCCCGCCGTCTCGCCCAGCGGCCGGACGGCTCCCGACTCGTCGAGACGCCAAGCCACGTCGTAGAGCTGGAACAGGGCGCGAGAGGACGGTCTCTCGGGCGGGAAGCGCAGGAGCAGCGAGTTCGGCTGGAACGGCTGGCCGCGGGCGGCGGACATCAGCTCGACGAGGCGCCGCTGCGGGAAGTAGTAGCCGTCGAGGCTCGACAGCCCGCCGGCGACGGCGGTGTTCGACAGCAGCTCGGGCCACTCGAAGGAGGGGCTGACGCGCACCAGGGGCGATGCGAGAGCGGGCTGCGCGCGCCGCGCCTTGTCGCCGACGTAGCGGGCCCGCGCGAGGAGCGCCTCGCCGTCGGGGAACCCGTCGAAGGAGATGACCCGCTCGCGGAACGCGGCGAGGCCGCCGCCGGCGAGGACCACGAACGCGGCCATCGCCGGAACCGAAGGCCATCGCCTGAGCCGCGGCAGGTGCAGGGTCACCGCGGCGGCGACCGCCCACCCCGCCAGCTCCCGCGGCAGCGGCGGCAGGAGGTAGAGCACCGCCGCCGCGAGCAGGGCCCACGGCGCTCGCCGTCCGGCCGCAGCAAAGGCAGCGAGCGAAGCGGGATTCATTCCCGCGGAGCGAGCGGGGGGTCTGGGGGGTGCACCGCTCGCACCCCCCAGCTCAGTGACGACAAGCACGCCACCCATCGCGAACACGGGCAGGAGAAAGAGCGCCGGAAGGAACGCGCGCGTGGGGACGCGGAAGCTGCCGAGGGGCGGCACCAGCAGGAGCAGCGCGTCCGAGAACGGATGCGCGTTCATGCTGAAGAGCAGGGCCGCGGCCGCGCTCACGGCGAGGCCGATGCCGAGAGCGCGGGCGCGCGACCACGGCACGAGCGCCAGCAGGACGAGCATCGGGCCCATCGGGTTGTTGATCTCGTGATGGAGGAGTTGAGGCACGCTCGGACGGAGGACGTCGCGTGCCCAGAGGAGCGAGCCGATCCAGTCGAGGGGCTGGCCGGTCAGGTACGTGTACGTGATGCGCATGCCGTGCAGGACGCGTAGCGAATCGCCGCTGAAGGCGTGGGCGATCACGCCCCACAGCTCCGGCATTACAAAGACGATGGCACCGAGGCCGGTGGCGGCGGGGAGGACCAGGTCGCGGGGCCGCCGGCCGCGGGCCCACCAGGCTCCGGCCAGGATCGGCGCGCCGAAGATGGCGCCGTAGAACACCATCTGATGGCCGGTGAAGAGAACCCCCCCGGCCAGGGCGGCGGCGGCCACGAGCACCAGCGTCACGCTCGCGGTTCCCGCGCCGGCCGCCACTACCAGCGCGAACCCAGCCAGGAACGGCAGCATGCCCGTGACCAGCGTCTGGTGGCCCGCCCCGATCTTCCAGCCCAGTACCGGGGCAAAGCCACAGGCCCACACGCCGGCCAGGCGCAGCCAGAAGCCGGAGCGGACGTCTCGTCCCGACCACGACCTGGCCAGGTCAGCGGCGGTGCGCACGCCGAGGAACGCGATCACGGACTGGAGGAGGAAGCTCGTCAGGTCGAGGATCGCGGTGGGGGACAAGCCCACCCGGGCGAGCCAGGTGAAGACGGGGAAGGGGCCGACGGCGTCGCGCAGCTTCATTCCCCCCAGCAGGTCCGCGCGGTAGGCCAGCCGGGACCAGTCGCCCTCCGCCTGGCCGAGTGCCTGGAGGAGGACCAGGACGTTCGCCAAACCGTCATGCCCCGAGACCGAGAGGGGCCAGCGCCAGCCCAGGATCAGCCACGTGAGAGGCACCACGGCGACGGATGTGGCCAGCGTCACAATGTCGTCCCTCTCGCGCGGGAGCCGGCTCACGCGGGGAGTCTAGCCGACGGAACTTGGCGGGGGGCGGCGTCGTCTCTCTAAGATAAGGACAAGGTTGATGGCGCGATCGCTACTTTCGCCGTTGGGGACGCTGCTCGCGGAAATGCGCGAGGTGCAGATGCTCTCGCGCCCCCCGGCAGCCGAGGGCCGGGCGGTGACTGCCGCCGCCCGGCCCGCACTGGAGCCCGACCTGCGCATCGAGACGCGGGTCGTGAGCGGCGGGCGCCGGTCCGCCTCCGGGAAGGCGCCCTGGCTCTGGACGGCGTCGTTGCTCCTGCACGGTGCCTTCATCGGCGGCCTCGTCGTGATCCCGCTGATGCTGTCGGAGGCGTTGCCCGCCCCGGCGCGGGGCACGCGGGCGTATTTCGTGGGGCCGGCCTCCTTCGACGTGCCCCCCCCGCCGCCGCCCCCGCCTTCCGCGGCCTCGACCGCGGCGCGGCGATCGGCCCCGAAGCCCAAGGCTCCGGCGGCGGCGGCGACGGCGACCTTCACCGCCCCCACCGACATCCCCGAGCCGGCCGCCGCCGAAGCCGCCGACCCAGGCGTGGCCGCCGACAGCTCGGCGCGTGGCGAGGCGGGAGGCGTCGAAGGCGGAGTTCCGGGAGGCATCGTGGGCGGCGTGGTGGGAGGCGTCCCCGCGCCGCCGGCGCCGGCGGTGCCGGTGCGCGTAGGCGGCGAGATCCGGGAGCCAAAAAAGCTCCGGCACGTCGACCCGGTCTATCCCGACGTCGCGGTGGCGGCGCGAGTGCGCGGCAGCGTGTTCCTCGAGTGCATCGTGAGCCCGCAGGGTCGGGTGACGGACGTGACGCTCGTGCGCGGCGTTCCGCTGCTCAACGAGTCCGCCATGGCCGCCGTCAGGCAGTGGCTGTACACGCCGACCCTGAGGGACGGCGTCCCCGTGACGGTGATCATGACCGTCACGGTCCGTTTCGAGCTCTAACCAACAGCAGCGAGCGAGGGGTCCCCCCGAGCGAGCGACTTGGGGGGGAGCGCGAATGCGCGCGGGGGGGTACTTTCGTACTTCGTACCCCCCCGAACTTTCGAATACAATGCCGCCCATGCAGATCCTTCGGCAACCGAAGGTGTACGACGCCATCGTGGTCGGCTCCGGCGCCGCGGGCGGCATGACCGCGCTGGTGCTGTGCCAGGCGGGCGCCAAGGTGCTGATGCTCGAGGCGGGGGCGAACTACGACACCGCCCGCGACTCGAAGATGTTCCAGTGGCCCTACGAGGCGCCGCTGCGGGGGGGCAGCACCCCGCAGAAGCCCTTCGGCTGGTTCGACGCGTCCTACGGCGGGTGGACGGTGGACGGCGAGCCGTACACGACCGCCAAGGGCACCGACTTCCTCTGGTGGCGCTCGCGCATGCTCGGCGGCCGGACGAACCACTGGGGCCGGATCTCCCTGCGCATGGGACCGTACGACTTCAAGCCTTACGGCCGCGACGGCCTCGGCCTCGACTGGCCCATGACCTACGAAGACGTCGCCCCCTACTACGACAAGGTCGAAGAGCTCATCGGGGTCTTCGGCACGAAAGAAGGCATGGAGAACACGCCCGACGGCGTGTTCATGCCTCCTCCGGCGCCGCGCTGCTACGAGCTGCTCGTCAAGCAGGCGTGCGACGAGCTCCACATCCCGTGCATCCCGAGCCGCCTGTCGATCATCACCCGGAACCACAACGGCCGGCCGGCGTGCCACTACTGCGGCCAGTGCGGTCGCGCCTGCGCCACCGGATCCAACTTCTCGTCGCCGACGGTGCTGCTGCCGCCCGCGCTCAAGACCGGGAACCTCGAGATCCGCACCGACGCCATGTGCCGAGAGGTGATGACCGACGCCGAGGGCAAGGCGACGGGGGTGTCGTACGTGGACCGCAAGACGCGGCAGGAGGTGCAGGCCAGGGCGAGGATCGTCATCCTCTGCGCGAGCGCCTGCGAATCGGCGCGCATCATGCTCAACTCGCGCTCGAGCCGCTTCCCGAACGGCCTCGCCAACTCGAGCGGCCTCGTGGGCAAGTACCTCATGGATACCGTCGGCGTGAGCGTCGGGGGCTTCTTCCCCGCCCTCATGGACCGCCCCGCCCACAACGAGGACGGCGTGGGCGGGATGCACGTCTACATGCCGTGGTGGAACTACCAGAAGAAGATGCCCTTCCCCCGCGGCTACCACATCGAGGTGTGGGGCGGGCGCGGGATGCCGGGCTCCGGGATCTTCTCGGGTGCCCACCGCGTGATCGGCGGGGGCTACGGGTCGGAGCTGAAGAGCAAGTATCGCCAGCTCTACGGCGCCTTCGTCGGCTTCTCGGGCCGCGGCGAGATGATCCCCAACGACGATTGCTACTGTGAGATCGACCCCGACGTCGTGGACCAGTGGGGCATTCCGGTCCTCCGCTTCCATTGGAAGTGGGCGGAGGCGGAGCTGCTCCAGGCCCGGCATATGCAGGAGACGTTCTGGGAGCTCATCGAGACGATGGGCGGCCAGGTCTGGCGTCCCGAGCTGCCGCTCAAGGACTGGGGCATCAAGAAGGGCGGCGAGATCATCCACGAGGTCGGAACCACCGCCATGGGCGAGGACCCGAAGAAGTCGGTCCTGAACCAGTTCTGCCAGGCGTGGGACGTGAAGAACCTGTTCGCCACCGACGGCGGCTGCTTCGCCTCCAACGCCGACAAGAACCCCACGCTGAGCATCATGGCCGTCGCCTGGCGCGCGTCCGACTACATCGCCGACGAGATGAAGAAGAGGAACCTCTAACGGAGGCCGCCATGAGCGACACTCCCGACGTCAAGAAAGGCGTTCCCCGGCGGGTGGCCCTCAAGGTACTGGGCAGCCTCCCGGTCGCGATCACCGCCGGCCCCGCGGCGGCGGCGGTGGCGGCCGCCCCGTCCCAGGCACCGACGAACACGCTCTCGCCGGCGCCGGGCATGCCCGCCCCGCCTCCGCTCGCCGCGGCCAAGGGCGCCTACGTACCCAGGTTTTTCAGCGAGCCCGAGTGGAAGACGGCGAGCATGCTCGCCGACATGATCATCCCCAGGGACGCGCGATCGGGCAGCGCTACCGACGCCCGCACCGTCGAGTACATCGACGAGTACGCGGCCTACTGGGGCGCCGCGGGCTTGGTGCAACCGCGCTTGCGCGGCGGGCTGTTGTGGCTGGACCGCGAGTGCAACCTGCGCTTCGACAAGCCGTTCGTGGCCTGCACGGAGGCCCAGCGCCGCGAGGTTCTGGACCTCATTGCGTACCCGCCGAAGGACGAACCGAGCCGCCGGCCGGACATCGGACCGCGGGAGCCTACCGCCCAGGCCGGAGCCGCGGGGGTCGGCCATCCCGAGAAGGAGCCTCCTCCGACTCCCACGCCTCAGACGGGGATGACCGGCCCGCCGACGGTCGTGCCGCTGGAGGAGCCGGAGAAGCACGCCACCCAGTACTCGGCGGGCATCGCGTTCTTCACCTTGTTCCGAGACCTGACCGCGACCGGCTACTTCACGAGCGAGATCGGGATCAAGGACCTCGGCTTCATGGGCAACCAGCCCTACGACTGGAAGGGCTGCCCACCCGAGGTGGTGGAGAAGATCGGGCTGAAGAAGGCCTAGCCCTGCGGGGGCGAACCATCCACACCCTGACTTGCGTTGGCGCTAGTAGAATGGGTGAGACAAGAGGGCGGTGATGGCGAGCGCGAAAAAGGCGGTTCTCGACCTGGTCAGGAAGCTCCCAGACGACTGCACGCTCGAGGACATTCAGTACCAGCTCTACGTGCTGCAGAAGATTGAGAAGAGCCTCAAAAACGCTGACGAAGGCCGCGTCATTTCCCAGGAGGAGATGGAACAGCGCTTCGCCAAGTGGCTCGCTCCGTAGTCTGGACGCCTCAACCTTTGTCGGACAGCTCAGGGATGCCAGCCGCTCTCTCACGACGCTCGCAGAGCGCGGACGGGTCGTCCCGGAGCTTGGTCAGAACAACGTCCGTGAGATCTTCATCCAACGCTATCGACTCATGTACCGAGTGAAGCCCGATCTGGTCGAGATTGCAGCCTTGATCCACGGAAGTCGCGATTTTCGATCCGCGTGGCGGAGGCGCAAGGGATGAGGTACCGGGACAAGCGGGCTGGCGGACGCCGTCGAGGGTGTGGCTACCGCGCACCGAGCAGCAGGTCGATGACCATCTGGTCGAGCCGCTCGTAGCCCAGACCCTTGCGTGCCAGCGCGTCCACTTCGAAGCTCGTGTCCTTGAGCCGGGCCGAGGTCTCCTTGCTGTAGCGGCGCAAGCCGTAGGGATCGGCACCGTTGCCATTGGCTCCAATCTCCTTCAGCGTGGCCTGGATCTCCTTGTCCTCCGCGAAGAGCCGCGCCTTCTCCTTGAGGATGAGGTAGGTCCGCATGCTTCCGTGCGCGAACGCCCACACGCCCTCCTCGTCCTCCGTGCGGTAGGCGTGCGAGTCGAAGTGCCTCGGCCCCTCGTAGCCGGACTCCTCGAGCAGCTTCACCAGGAAGAACATCCCCTTCAGGCTCTCGCTGCCGAATCGGAGGTCCTGGTCGTACCGCCCCGGCTTCTGGTCGTTGAGGTCGATGTGGAACAGCTTGCCCGCGTCGATCGCCTGCGCGATCCCGTGATGGAAGTTCAGCCCGCTCATGTGCTCGTGGGCCACCTCGGGGTTGACCCCCACCATCTCCGGATGGGCGAGCGTCTGGATGAAGGCGAGGATGTGCCCGGTCGTGGGAAGGTAGATGTCGCTGCGCGGCTCGTTGGGCTTCGCCTCCAGCGCGAACCGGAGGTCGTACTTCTGGTCGCGCACGTACTCGCAGAGGAAGTTGACGCAGTCGCGGTAGCGCTTGATGGCCTCGCGCGCATCACGACAGGCGTCGGCCTCCGCGCCTTCCCGGCCCCCCCACATCACGTAGATCTTCGCGCCCAGCTCGACGCCGAGGTCGATCGAGCGCATCGTCTTCTGGACGGCGAAGGCGCGCACCTTCGGGTCGTTGGCCGTGAAGCCGCCGTCCTTGAAGATGGGGTGCGTGAACAGGTTCGTGGTCGCCATCGGCACCTGCATCCCGTGGTCGGACAGGGCGGCCTTGAACTCGCGCACGAGGCGGTCGCGCTCGGACGCGCTCGCGCCGAAGGGGACCAGGTCGTTGTCGTGGAGGTTCACCCCGTACACGCCGAGCTCCGACAGCTTCTTGACGATGTAGGTCGGGGCCATGGGCTCGCGGACGGGCTCCCCGAAGGGATCGCGGCCGGGGTTGCCCACCGTCCAGAGGCCGAAGGTGAACTTGTCGGACTTCCTCGGTTCGTATCGATCTGACATGAGATCCTCTCGAGATTTGCTCCCGACTATACCTCGCGGCGTGCAGGCCAGGTGAACGATGTCCCGTGACTTGACCGGTGCCGGAACGCGGGTATAGCCTCGGGAAAATGAGCCAACCAAGCCGGGTGCTGACGGTCGCGGGCCTGGTCCTGGCCGGGGCCGCGGGGGTCGCGGCGGCGGCCGACGCCCACAAGCCGACCGAGGAGATCATCGCCGTCTACAAGGCCAAGTGCCAGGTGTGCCACATGGCCGACGGTGCGTCCCCCCTGGAGCCGATGAACTTCGCCGACGGCAAGTGGGTCCACGGGAACACGATCGCCGACATCACCAAGATCATCGCCGAGGGCGCGCCCGCGACGGCGATGCTCCCCTTCAAGAGCCAGCTGACGCCCGAGGAGATCGCCGGTCTGGCCCGCTACGTCCGCTCATTCGACAAAACGCCCCTCAAGGCGTCGGGCGGCGCGAAGAAGACGAGCAAACCGGCCGCGCCGAAGACTAAATAGTCCCGCTAAAGGGAGCTGACGATGCCCGTCAAGGACTTCGAGCCCAAGTTCATGAAGGTGGGGGTCCTCACCGCGGCCCTCCAGGAGCTGACGCCGCGCGAGGTCCGGGACCCCGACCCCGACAAGGCGGTCGAGGACTGGGTCGCCTTTGCCCGCGAGCTGGACTGCGACTACATCCAGCTCTCGTCGGCGTTGCACCCGACGGAATCGGACATCCCGCCGGAGGCGATGCTCGATCCGGTGGCCAACACCCTCGATCTGCGCAAGCCCATCGACAAGCAGCGGGCCCAGCGTATCCAGTCGGCGCTCAAGGAGTACCGGGTCGGGATCTCGGACGTCGGGTATTTCGACAACATGCTCCACCACGACCCCGCGATCCGGAAGAAGAAGCACGACTTCATGATCCGGGTGCTCGACGCGGCGGCCATGCTCGGGGTGGAGGCGGTCTGCGGGTTCGTGGGGCGCAACCAGCAGCACAGCATGGACCAGAACCTCGAGGACTTCCGCGAGTGGTTCGTGCCGCTCCTGAAGGAGGTCAAGGCCCGCGGCCTCACCTACCGCGTGGAGCAGTGTCCGATGCCGGGCTGGACCACGCTGGACAACTTCCACAACAACATCGCCTACACCCCGGGAACCTGGATCGCGTTGCACCGGATCGCCGAGAAGGCGGGGGTGGGGGATCAGCTCCGGATCCATTACGACCCGTCCCACGCGATCCTGATGGGCCAGGACACGCGGTCGCTTTTCCAGTACCTCAAGGACACCGGCTACAATTTCCTCATCGGCGGCTTCCACGTGAAGGGCCAGGTCGTCGACGCCAAGGGGGTCTCCGCCTGGGGTTACGGCGGGCAAACCGTGGAGCGCGGCGACTGGAAGGGTGGCAAGCCCTCCGACAACCCGGCGGATCAGCTCAACGCCTGGAAGAAGCAGACGGTGCTGTGCGAACACGAGCTGCCCGGCACCGCGAGGCACGACCCGCTCGCCTACCTCCAGAACCGGACCGTCGACTGGCTCGACCATCAGCTCGCGGCCCGCGAGCTGCTCAAGCTCGACGTGGTCAACACCTACCTCATCGTGGAGCACGAGTACCCGCCCGCCCGCATCCAGGACAAGGCGAGGCTCAAGCCGATCCTCAAGGGCTCGATCGCCTTCACGCGCAAGATCGACGAGGCCGCGGCGTGCATGTACGCGCTGCACCACGAGGTGCTGCCGGCGCAGGGGATCCCGGTCCAGGGCCGAGGGCGGGAGGCGTACAGGTCGTAAACGCGAATGCGGCGCGCTCCGCTCCGCGCTCGTCATCGCCAAGCGTCTCGCCGCGGAATGAATCCGCCGCGAGACGGCGGAGGAGACGCTGCGCTGCGCGCGCCGAACGCTCGCGTCGCAGCAAGCTTTTCAATGCGCTGCTAGTGCGAGACATTCGGGTGGGCGCCGCACAGTTCGAGCATCGCGACGGCGACAAGGCCTACAACCTCGCCCGCATCCGCGAGCTCGCGGGCCAGGCGGCCGGCCAGGGCGCCGAGATCGTCAGCTTCCACGAATGCTCGATCACGGGCTACACGTTCCTGCGACACCTGGACCGGGCGGCCCTGGCTCGGCTGGCCGAGCCCGTGCCGGACGGCCCTTCCACCGCCGCCTTGATCGAAGTCGCGCGGCGCCACGGCCTCGTGGTCATGGCCGGCCTCATCGAGGCGGAGGGCGATCGGTTCTTCAAGACGTACGTCACTGTCGGCCCCGAGGGCTTCATCACCTGCTTCCGCAAGCTCCATCCCTTCATCAATCCCAACATCCTGCCCGGCGCGTCGCACCAGGTCATTGAGCTGCGCGGCCTGCGCGCGGGATTCCTCGTCTGCTACGACTGCAATCTCCCCGAGAACGTTCGCGCCACCACGCTCCTGGGCGCCGAAGTGATCTTCGCGCCGCACGTCACGGGGGGAACGCCCTCCGAGATGCCTGGGCGCGGCGTGATCGACGCGGCCCTGTGGGAGGGCCGGGAGCGCGACCCCGAGGCGCTCCGGCGCGAGTTCGACGGGCCGAAGGGCCGTGCCTGGCTCATGCGCTGGCTGCCCGCCCGGGCCTGGGAGAACGGCGTCTACATCGTCTTCTCGAACGCCGTGGGGCACGACGACGACACCATCAAGCCCGGCCTGGCCATGGTCCTGGACCCCTTCGGCGAGGTCCAGGCCGAGAGCCGCGCCCTGGGAGACGACGTGGTGGTGACGGAGCTGAAGGCGGAGAAGATGGAGCGCGCCCCCGGCCGCCGCTACCTGCGCGCGCGGCGCCCGGAGCTGTACGGCAAGCTCGTCGAGCCCCATCCCGCCGGACAGGCGGCGGTGACGGAACCGGGCTGGAAGGTATGAGCTCGCGGCGCGCGTTTCTCAGCCGCTCGCTCTCCGCCGCCGCGGTCACGATCGTGCCCCGCAGCGTGCTGGGCGGCCCGGGCTTCGTCGCGCCGAGCGCGAGGATCTCGGTGGCCTGTGTCGGCGTGGGGGCCCAGGGCACCCGCGTCCTGATGGATCTGCTGGCCCATCCCGACGTCCAGGTCGTCGCCGTCTGCGACGTCAACAAGGAGAGCGCCGACTACATCGAGTGGTCGCTCAACGAGCTGCGGGACAAGGAGAGGGCCCTGTTGGGTGGCCGCTACTCGGACTGGGGGCAGGACTGGCGGGGCCCGACGGCGGGCCGCGAGCCCGCCCGCCGGCTGGTCGAGGCGTACTACGGCGCGCACGCGCGGTCGGGAAAGTACCGGGGCTGCGCCACCTACCTCGACTATCGCGAGCTCCTGGAATCGGAGGCGACCCGGCTGCTATGCGAGTGGATCGGGGCGGGTGCGATCGGACCCGTGCGCGAGGTGCACAACTGGTCGAGTCGGCCCTTCTGGCCCCAGGCGATCGAGCGTCCGCCCGAGGGCGAGCCGGTCCCGGCCACGCTCGACTGGGACCTCTGGCTGGGCCCCGCTCCGTCCCGACCTTACCACCGCGCCTATCTGCCGTTCGTGTGGCGCGGCTGGTACGACTTCGGCGCCGGCGCCCTGGGGGACATGGGCTGCTACAGCTTCGACACGATCTTCCGCGCCTTGAGGCTCGGTCCGCCGGAGAGCGTCGAAGCGGCCTCCACCAAGCGGCTCCCGGAGACGTTTCCCCTCGCCTCCGTCATCCATTTCCGGTTCCCCGCTCGAGGCGACATGCCGCCGGTCCGGCTGACCTGGTGGGACGGAGGGCTGAAGCCCCCCCGGCCTCCCGAGCTGGAGGAAGGCCGGGAGATGGGCCGGGGGAACGAAGGCCTGCTCTTCGTCGGCGACAACGGCACCATCATGTGCGGGTTCAACGGGTCGAATCCGCGCCTGCTGCCGGAGTCGAGGATGCAGGAGTTCACCCCGCCGACTCCGACGCTGCCGACGTCCCAGGGCCACTATTGCGAATGGCTGGAGGCGTGCAAGGGGGGCCCGCCGGCCGGCGCGAGCTTCGAGTTCGAGGGCCCGATCACCGAGGCGCTCCTGCTGGGCAACGTGGCGGTGCGCGCGGGGCAGAAGCTGCAGTGGAATCCGACGGGCATGAAAGTGCTCAACGCTCCGGACGCCCAGCCGTACGTGCTTCCCGAGTACCGCCCGGGATGGGCGTTATGAGATATAGTTTCCGACTTCTCGAGGTAAGAGCGAGGTTCGAAAGATGCCCACCGCTACCGTGAAGGCGCCGTTCTACGGCCACGTCCGGCAGTACCACAGCATCAAGAAGGAGCTCGACGACGCCATCCTGAAGGTGCTGGAGAGCAACCAGTACGTCATGGGCCCGGCCCTGAAGCAGTTCGAGCAGGACCTGGCCCGGTACTTCGGGATGAAGCACGCGGTGGGCCTCAACTCGGGCACCGACGCGCTGTGGCTCGTCTTCATGGCCCTCGGCATCAAGCCGGGGGAGGAGATCATCACCACCGCCAACACGTTCTTCGCCACCGCGGAGGCGATCTGGATCGCCCAGGCCAAGGCCGTGTTCGTGGACTGCGATCCGAAGACCGCCAACATCGATCCGGCCAAGATCGAGGCGGCCATTACGCCGAAGACGCGGGCCATCGTGCCGGTGCACCTTTACGGCCTGTCCGCCGACATGAACCTCATCGGCGAGATCGCGCGCCAGCGCAAGCTTTTCGTAGTGGAGGACAACGCCCAGGGCATCGACGGCCACGGGCACGGGTGGAAGCAGGGCGAGTTCAGCGACGCCGTGTGCACCAGCTTCATCATCCAGAAGAACCTGGGCACGTTCGGTGACGGTGGCGCGGTCGTCACCAACCGGGACGACGTCGACGCCACCGTGCGCAGGCTGCGCAATCACGGCTCCACGGTGCGCTCGGTCCACAGCATGGGCTACAACAGCCGGCTCGACGACATCCACGCCGCCGTCCTCAGCGTGAAGCTGCGGCACATCACGAAGTGGACCGACCGGCGCCGCGCCATCGCCGCCCGTTACACGAAGGGCCTGCAGGGCACCAGCCTCAAGCTGCCCTACGAGCCCCCCGGCTACCGTCACGTCTTCCACCTCTACGTGGTGGAGACGCCCAAGCGGG
>Ga0210378_10000793_pt1 | contig 16404 bp, 11 predicted proteins | sample PLM1_60_b1redo_FD_155465 | JGI IMG/M metagenome (GOLD analysis project Ga0210378, IMG submission 155465) | Groundwater sediment microbial communities from an aquifer in East River, Colorado, USA - PLM1_60_b1 redo | ecosystem: Environmental > Terrestrial > Soil > Riparian zone | place: USA: East...
GCGAGCGTGGCCCACCAGCCACGAACGGCGTGGGGCCAGAAGAGCCAACGCCGGACCGCGAGGAGGGGCGCAGCAAGCGCACGCAGGGCAGACCGCCGGCCGCGCGACGGCGATCCGGGCTCCGCGCCCTCTCGGGCGACGCCTCGGGCGGCCGTCGCCGCTTCGCTCGCCCCCAGGATGGCCCACGGTCCCGATGGCCGATACCGGCGAATCTCGATCTGACCGACAGCGGCGGGGTCGGGGACAGGCTCACCGACCGCCCCCGGGCGCGCCGCGGCCACCGGCTCTCGGTCCGCCAGGCCGGACGCGGCGATCGCAGCGATCTCGACGTCGAAGCCTTCTGCGGCAAGGGCGCGGGCGATCCGGACGGCCCGCGAATACGGGGCGGCCGGGCCCCCGACGAGGACCACGGCGCGGCGCCGCCGGGGCGCCGATGTGGTCACCACGGCCGGCCCGTCAGCCGGCCGTATTCGGCGAGGAGGATCTCGACCTGCGACTCCCAGCTGTACCTGCCGTGGGCCGCAGCAATGGCCCGTTCGCGGTATGCCGCCCGTTCGCTGTCCGGTGCTTCGAGGATGGAGCGGATGGCCGTCGCGATCGCTGTCGGCGAGGTCGGGTCGCACAGGACCCCGCAGCCTGTCTCACGGACGATGCCGGCCATCCCCGGCAGGTCGGACGCGACAACCGGAACGCCCGCGGCCATCGCCTCGAACAGCTTGTTCGGCGTGGTCAGGCGATGGTTCAAGGTGGACGGCTGGATCGGCATCGCCACGACGTCGGCCGATCCCACCCAGTCGAGCAGCTCCGTCGGGGCGACGGCGGGCAGGACGAACATCCGACCGGCGAGGCCGGGCTCGGCCGCGCGGCACTCGAGCTCCGCCTGGAGCAAGCCGTAGCCGAGGAGAACGAGCACCGTACCGTCGGGGAACGATGGCACAGCCTCGATCAGCTGCTCGATCCCGCGGTCGCGCGAGAACCCACCCTGGTAGAGCACGACCGGCGTCGTGGGCGCGAGGTTCAACCGCTCGTGGAACAGGCGCAGGGGCACGGCTGCCGGGTCGCGGCGGTACGAGCAGTTCATGACGACGAGCGGCCGCGGAACGCCGAACCGTTGCTCCATCACATCGGCATACGGTTCGTTGACAGTCGTCACGCGGCTCGCTCGCCGCGCCCAGCGCCGTTCGACCGCTGCGAACAGTCGCCGGGCCGGGCCGGGCAGCCTGGCCACGTTCGCGGCGTCGACGTAGATGTCGCGGGCGTCGTAGACCACGGCCGCCCCGTCGCGCCGGCCCAGGTCCAGCCCGATCGGGATTCCCATGTACGCCATCGCGTGGACGAGATCCGCCGCTGGCGCGAGCGGACGCGTGGCGATCCGCTGGGAGCGAACCGTGAGCGCGATGGCCGCGAGACGAACGACCGCCGCCCAGGCCGATCGGACGTGGCCCAGCACGCCGCGGTGGCGGGCCGACCCCGTTGATGGGCTCCCGGGTCGTTCCTGGCCCGTCTGGCCGGGAGCCGCTCGGAATCGTGCCCACAATGCCCGCAGCGGACCCGGCAGCCCTGCCGCGGCCGAAACCGGCACGCGGATGATCCGATACCCGCTCGGGTGCGTCTCCTCCGCTGCGACCCCCGGCTCCAGCCGCCCTATCACCGTCACGTCGTGGCCGCGGGCCGCGAGGGCGCTCGCGATCCGCCAGGCTCGGGAGTCGAACGCGCCGCTCGACGGCAGGACGAGCGTCGCGCGCTGCCGGACCGGCTCCGGCGCCGGGTTCATTTCCCCCGTTCCAGGTCGGCGTACAACTCGACCAGGCGGGCGGACTCCGTCTCCCAGTTCCAACGTTCGCGAGCCGCTTTCCTGACCCGAGCCGAGAGGTCCGCTCGTTCCTCCGGCGAGAGCTCGATCAGGGCGCGGATCGCACGACCGATGGAGGACGGATCGGCCGGATCGCAGAGCTCGCCGAGCGGGCCATCGGGGTCGTCGGCGACGATCGAGCGGAAGCCAGGGAAGTCACTCGCGGCGACCGGAACGCCCGCGGCGAACGCCTCGAACATCTTGTTCGGCGTCGAGAGGTAGTAGCTCCGGTTCGTGGCCTGGATCGCCATGGCCGCGATGTCGGCCGACGCCACCCAGCGAACCACATCCATCGGCGGAACCGGGTCCAACAGGTGGATCCGTCCTGCGAAGCGTGGCTGGGCGGCGAGCTCGCGGACCTCCGCCGTGCCCGGCCCGAAGCCGAGGAACACGAGATGAGCCGGTTCCAAGCCTGGCTCGAGCATGGCCTCTGCCAGCTCGCGGATGCCGCGGCCCGCCCGCAGGCCGCCGTGATAGAGCACGATCGGCGCGCCGGCCGGGATACCCGCCGCGTCGCGGATCAGCTCCGAATGGGGTACGTCGACGACCGGCCGGGGCGGGCAGTTGTGGACGACGACGACGCGCTCGATCCCCAGGAGCGGTCGGAGATGATCGGCGTAGCCGTTGCTCACCGTGACGAGGGCATCGACCTCAGCGGCCCATTCCTGCTCCCGCCGCGCGAGCCAGTCGACGGCCCAGGCCGGCCGACCGACCGTCGCGCCGGAGACGATGAACAGCTCGTGGCTGTCGTACACGAGGCGGGCGTCGGGCCGATGCATCCGACGGGCGAGCACGGCCGCCGGCAACCCGGTGAGATCGTGGCCGTGGTAGACGTCGGCCGGGCCGGCCTCGCGAGCCGCTGCCCTCGCCCAGCCGACGTTCCCGAACCGCCACATCGCGACCCAGTCGAGTCCATCCATTCGCGATCCGGGGGCGCCGCCGCGGCGGCGGACGATCGACCACAGCCGCCATGGCGCCCGGAGCCAGCGCCACCACCGCCGCCAGCGCGGCAGGGGCACGCGGAGGATCGTGAAGCCGTCGCGCGGCTCGCGCTCGACCTCCCGCGGGGCTCCCGGCCGGCTGATTCCGATGATCGTAACGTCGTACCCCGCGTCTCGCAGCGATCCGGCCTCCTTGAGCACCCGGGCGTCGACGAGGACGTCGTTCCGGACGAACATGACGACCCTCACGCGGCGCCCTCGAGCGCGGCCACGATCGCTTCGGCGGCGCCTGCGGGCTGGAGCGGGGGCGAGGCGGCTCGCGCCTCCGCGAGTCGGCCCGACGACTCGACCGGCGCCAGTCGCTCCAGCTCGGCGGCCGCCCTTGCGAGCTCGATACCGACGACGACCATCGCCCCACCGGAGGCCTCGACCGCCTCGACCCATTCGGTCGAACTGCGAAGGACGAGGCACGGCACGCCAAGCCAGGCCGACTCGCGCTGGACCCCGCCCGAGTCGGTCAGAACGGCGGCCGCGTGGAGCTGCAGGGCCAGGGTTGACCGGTAGCCCTGCGGCGCGACGACGCAGACCTCGTCAGGCAGCGTCGCGCCACTCGCCTCGAGAGCAGCGCGGGTGCCCGGGTGGAGCGCCAGGATGACCGGCCGGTCGGGACGGGCCGCTGCCGCGAGGATCGCCGCCCAGGCACGCACTGCCTCCGGGCTCCGATTCTCGGCCCGGTGGATCGTCGCGAAGAGATACGCCCCTGGGGCAAGCCGCAGACCGAGCCGCTCCCCGATCGGCGGGAGCGCGGACGCGGCGTCGCGAACCTCGCCCGACACCCGCGCCGCCAGGTCCTGCATGACGTCCCCGGTCAGGACCACGCCGTCGCGAATCCCCTCCGCGGCCAGGTTGGCCACCGCCATCGGCGTGGGGGCGAAGAGCCAGCGCGCGACGTGGTCGGTGAGGATGCGGTTCGTCTCCTCAGGCATCCGCCGGTCGAAGCTCCGGAGCCCGGCCTCGACGTGGGCGACGGGCACGCCCGCCGTCACGGCCGCCAGCGCCCCCGAGAGCGTCGAGTTCGTGTCGCCGTACACGAGGACCGCGTCCGGCCGCTCGCCGGCGAGGATGGCCGCGATCGCGGGCAGCATTCGCCCGACCTGCTCCGCCGACGTCCCGCCGCCGATTCCGAGGGCGTGATCGGGCTTCGGCAAGCCAAGCTCGGCGAAGAAGTCGCCGGCCATTGCATCGTCCCAGTGCTGGCCGGTGTCGACGAAGACCTCGTCATGACGCGAGCGGAGCACGGGGAACAGCGCCGCCGCCTTGATCAGCTGGGGACGCGTCCCGACGACGCTGAGGATTCGCACGCGATCAGCCTAGTGCGTGCCGACCGGCCGAGTGAGGCCCGGGCATGGCCCGGAGCGTCAGTCGCGTCAGCTCGACGCGGGCGATGTGGCAGCGCGGGCTCGACCGGGCAGCCCGATCCCGCGATAAGCGACCGTCGGCGGCAGATCGAGGCCACGCAGGCTGTCGCGGCCGTCGAAGACCACAGCGAGATCCGGGAAGAGCGACGGATCGAGCGTCGCGAAGAGCGGATCGGCCGTCTGGGTCACGATCGCCTGGAACGGACCCGGCTCGCCCCAGCGGTAGGCAGTGGCGCAGCAGCGCTCCGTCTCCTCCGGATCCACCAGCGGGTCGAACGCCGAGACGATCGCCCCCTGGTGGGTCAGCCGCTCGATGAGCGGCAGCGCCCGGGAGTAGGCGAGCTCCTTGACGCCGTGGCGATACGTGAGACCGAGCACGAGTATCGGGACGCCCGCGAGCCCACCAAGCTCCTGCTGGAGCGCCCGGATCGCCACGCCGATCTGGCCGTCGTTCGTCCGCCGCGCCAGTTCGACGAGCTCGAGCTCCGGCGCTCGCGACAGCAGGAAGTGCGGGTAGACGGGGATGCAATGCCCGCCGACACCCAGGCCCGGCTGGTGAATGTGGGAGTACGGCTGGCTGTTCGCCGCCGCGATCACCTCGTGGACGTCGACGCCGACCCGCTCCGCGTAGCGAGCGAACTCGTTGGCGAGGGCGATATTGACGTCGCGGTACGTCGTGTCGGCGAGCTTGCTGAACTCCGCCGCCTCGGCGCTCGACATCGCCACGATCTCGGCGTCGAGGACCGCGTCGTAGAACGCCGCCGCGCGGGCCGTCGACTCCGGGCCGATCCCGCCGACGAGCTTCGGGTAGGTCGCAAGGTTCTTGAGCGCCGCGCCGCTGTACAGGCGCTCCGGCGAGAAGGCGACGAAGAAATCCTCTTCCGCGGTCAGACCGGACGCAGCCTCGAGCCTCGGGGTGAACCGCTCGCGCGTGTCGCCGACCGGCAGGGTCGTTTCGAAGATCACGAGTGAGCCCTTGTGGATCCCGGACGCGATCGAGTCGACGGCCGCATCCATGTAGCGGTAGTCCGGCTGCTGCTCGTCGTCGAGCATGACCGGCACGATGAGCACGACGACCTCGGCTGCGCGCGCGGCCGCCGCGGCGTCGGTCGTTGCCCGGAGGCGGCCGCGTCCATGGGCCGCCCGCACCAGGTCGGCGAGGCCCGGCTCCTCCCCGACGTGCGATCGGCCCTCGTTGATCGCGTCGACGACGGCCTGCTGGACGTCGACGGCGGTGACCCGCCAGCCGTGGTCGGCGAACTGGGCGGCCAGCGGCAGGCCCATCTTGCCGGCCCCCACGACGGCAACGCGGCCGGCCGTCCCGGGCTGCCCGACCCACGGGCTCACCTCGCTGCCGGGCTCGTGGCCGCAGGCCCGGACAGGAAGCTCGATCGAGCCACCGAGCAGGCTCTGGACGGACGTGGGACGGGAAACGATCGTCATGCGACGGCAAACCTCGTTGACAGTTCTGAAAGGTCGATGGCGTAGCCGCCGGTCGCCGACTCCAGGAGCGACGTGGCGACCGCGACGGCCCAGAGGCCGTCCTCTGCGTCGACGACCGGCCGGCCGCCGTTCCGGACGACGCCGAGAAACGCGTCGAGCTCGGCGGCAAGCGGCTCGGCCGATGCAACAGGCACCTCGGCAACCTCGCCCTCGAACGTCGGGGCGTAGCCACCGATGAGGCGCGGATTCGTCGTATCCGTCGCCCGGGTGAACGTCAGGCGCTGGGTCAGGTAGTCGAGCTCGAACATGCCTTCCTCGCCGACGACGACGAGCTGACGGCGCTTCGCGGGTGTCAGCCAGTTGACGTCGAGCATCCCGGTCGCGCCCGACGGGAAGTGGAGAAGCCCGAACAACAGGTCCTCGTGGTCGGCGTGGATTCGCTGGGCGGTCTCGGCGTAGACGCGCGACGGCCGCTCACCGGCGATCCACGACAGGATGTCGACGTCGTGCGTGGCGAGGTCGACCGTCACTCCGACGTCGCGGATCCGGGCCGGAAACGGACCGGCCCTTCGCGAGGCGATCGCGTAGACCGCCGACAGCCAGCCCTCACCGATGAGCCGCCCGAGCTCGAGGACGGCCGGATTGAAGCGTTCGACGTGGCCGACCTGGACCGGCACGCCGCCGAGACGCGCCGCGGACACGATCGCCATTCCCTCGTCGACCGTTGCCGCGAGCGGCTTCTCGACGAGGACCGCCGTGCCGCGCTCGATCGCGGCGAGGGCAAGCGGCACGTGGGCCATGGTCGGTGCGGCGACGACGATTGCGTCGAGCTCGGCCTCCGCGATCATCGCGAGCGGCTCGGCGAATCCCTGGGCGCCGCACTGGGCTGTCGCGCTGGCGACCGCGTCGGCGAGCGGGTCCGCAACCGCCGCGAGGCGGATGTCGGAGCGGCCCGAAAGGATCCGGAGATGGTTGCGTCCCATCGACCCCAGGCCCGCCAGGCCCACGCGAAGCGGCCGATCCCCGGCTGGCCGCCAGGCTGCCGTCATCGGGCGGCGACACCGGCTTCGGAAGCGGTTCCGGCGGCCGCGCCGTTGCCGGCGCCGTCCGCATGCCGCAGGACCGAGGTTCGAAGCGCCTCGATCACCTGGCGCTGCTCGTCGTCGGTGATGCCCGGGAACATCGGCAGGGCCAGCGTCCGCGCCGCCGCCGCGTCAGTGACCGGCAGGTCCGCGTGGAGGCCGCGCTCCATGATGTATTCCTGACGATGGACCGGGATCGGGTAGTAGATGTCTGCCCCGACGCCGGCCTCGCGCAGCTCGGCGAGGATCGCATCGCGCGCCTCACCGACATCGACCGTGTACTGGTGGAAGACATGGTGCCTGCCGTCGGGCGTGACGGGCAGTCCCACGGGTAGGTCCGCGAAGGCCTCGTCGTAGGTGGCCGCGATCGCCTGGCGGCGGGCGATGTTGCGCGGCAGCTTCGCGAACTGGGCTAGCCCGATCGCGGCGGCGAGGTCCGTCAGCCGGAAGTTGAAACCGAGGATCTCGAACTGGTAGCGAGCCCGCATCCCCTGGTTGCGGTACAACCGCAGCCAGTCGGCCAGTCGGTCGTCATTCGTGGTGACGAAGCCGCCCTCGGCGGTCGTCATGTTCTTCGTCGCGTAGAGGCTGAACGCCCCGTGGCCAAAGCTACCGGCCTTCCGTCCGCGGAACGTCGCGCCGTGAGCCTGGCAGGCGTCCTCGACGACGATCAGCCCGTGGCGGTCGGCGATCGCCCGGATCATGTCCATGTCGGCAACGAGCCCGAACAAGTGGACGGGGCAGATCGCCCGGGTCCGCGGCGTGATCGCCGCCTCGATCTTCTTCGCGTCGATGAGGTACGTGTCCGGCTCGATGTCGATGAAGACCGGCGTCGCGCCGGTGTAGAGGATCGCGTTCGCCGTAGCCGCGAAGGTGTGCGCGACCGTGATCACCTCGTCGCCCGGCTCGAGACCGATCCCCGAGAAGATCGACATGAGAGCGAGCGTGCCGTTAGCGGTCGCGATCGCGTGCCTGACGCCGATGTATTCGGCCCAGCGCTGCTCCAGCTCGGCGACCTTTCGCCCCTGGGCGAGCATCCCGCTGCCCAGGACCTCGGTGACAGCCTCGAGTTCTTCGGGGCCGAGATCGGGGCGGGCGATCGGAATCATGCTGGTGCTCCTTGGCGCGGGCCGGTTCGCTCCTCGAGCGTCTCGGCGTCGGGGATGTAGGCATAGTGGCGGTCACAGCTGCCACACACGAGGTCTGTGTGAGCCGCATACCGACCCGGCTTGGCCTGGACGGGATCGCCGTTGGCGTCGACGAGGCGGGCCCCGCAGGCGCAGACCCAGCCGATTCGGTGGGCCGGGCTGCCGGCGACGAGGGCGTGGCTGGGGACGTTCCGGGTGACGACCGCTCCCGCGCCGACCATCGAGAACCGGCCGATCTCCACGCCGGCGACGACGACCGCGCCGGCACCGATCGATGAGCCGTAGCGGACGACGATCGGTGAGATCTCCCAGTCGGCCGCCCGGGCGAGGTCGCCGGTCGAAGTGATCGCCCGCGGGTAGCGGTCGTTCGTCAGGATTGCGCCCGGGCCGATGAAGACGCCGTCCTCGACGCTGACGCCCTGGTAGACGAGGGCGGCGTTCTGGATCTTGACCCGGTCGCCGATCACGACCGCTTCGTCGATGAACACGTCGCGACCGACGACACACTCGGCGCCGATCGTCGCGCCGGTCCTGACCTGCGCCCGTTGCCAGATGCTCGTGCCGGCCCCGACGCTGACGTCGGGCTCCAAGTCCGCGGCCGCATGGATGCGCGCGGAGGGGTGGATCACGGGACGGTGGGCTCCTATCAGCGGGACCGGGTCGGGTGGGACAAGCGGTCGCGCGAGGGGCGCGGGCCGGTGATCGAGTATAGCCGAGCCTCGGTTCACACTCGCCTCGCGGCCCGGGGTGCGGGCCGTCGTCTGCCTATTTCCGACGGCGGAACACCGACACGACGACGCCCAGGGCCGCCCCGAAGGCGACCGCGCCGCGCCAATCGAGGAGCACCCGAACGTCGCCCTCGACCCGACGCGCGAGGAGGAACAGGACGCCCGTCGTCCGCTCGAAGATCACGTTGTTGGCGATGACGCTCCGGACGGCGGACTGCTCGATGCGCACGTCGCGGGCGAGCACCGAGCCGACGGCACCCTGTGTCACTCGAACCTCACCGCCAAGGGCGGCGCCGATTGCGCCCATCTCGACCGACACGCGATCGCCGCGGGCCATGCCGATCCCGCCCTGGGAGACGGCTATGTCGACAGCCCTGGCCCGGCCGATGCCGCCCCGGCTGACGTCGACGTTGACTGCGTTGACTTCCCGGGCCCCGGCTTCACGGACCGAGACCGATTCGAGCCTCGTGATCCCATCGCCGGGCGCCGACGACGGATCGATGACGGTCATGGGTGCGGTCTTGGTGGCCGGCGTCGTGGACTTCCGGCTCGTCTTCGCCTTCGGTTCGACGACCTTGGGGCCGGCGGACTTGGCCGTCTCGGCGCGGGCGGCCTCCGCCTCGGCCTCGCGGGCGGCAGCCTCCTCGGCCCCGGCCAGGGCGCGGGATTCGTCGGCGGCTGCGTCGGGCTGCTCTGATTCGGCCATTGGGTCCCTCGCTTCGCGTCGGGGTACTGTTCGAAGGCAGCCTACCCGAGTGGTGCGGCCGCGTCGTCGGCGGCCACGATGCTATCGAGACGATGAAAGGGGCCACTCAGAGTATCCTGCGCGTCGGATCTCGCCGACGGCCGTCACCGTCGCCTCGACGAAGACGTCTCAAGCCAGTCGCCCCGCGCCATCGCACAGAGGGACCATGGACCCCCAGAAGCCAGGCCGCTGATGAAGCGGCTGATCGTCCCGATCCTGGCCATTGCGGCCGTCGTCACCGGACTTGCCATTGGCATGCTCGCCGCCGCTGCCGCACCCGGCCCGAGCCTCGACCCAGGTGAGGTCGCCGGGGCAACCTCTTCGCTCATACCAACCCCGTCGCCGACACCTTCGCCCACGCCGACGCCGTCGCCCACGCCGCTCCCCACTCCGACCCCCTCGCCGACGCCCGTCCCGACACCGGCTCCCGTCCCGGCTCCCCTCACGGGCGTCCTCGTTCCGCCCGAGGTCGCCGCCCAGCACCCGATCGCGGTAATGATCGACGACCTGGGAGCGGCTCGACCGCAATCAGGCTTCAACGCGGCGTCGGTCGTGTGGCAGGCACCGGCCGAGGGCGGCATCCCGCGGTACATGATGATCTTCCAGGAGAACATCCCGGCCGTTGTTGGTCCGGTCCGGAGCTCGCGCTATTACTACATCGCCTGGGCAGCGGAATGGCGGGCGGTCTACGCCCACGCCGGCGGCTCGCCGCAGGCACTCCAGACGCTCCGCTCGCAGGGCAACGGGCAGCTCGTCTTCAACGCCGACGAGTTCCGTTGGGCCAAGTCCTTCTGGCGGGTCAAGGATCGGTATGCGCCGCACAACCTCTACACGGACGGCAAGCATCTCCGGAGCCTCGCCAAGACGCTCAAGGCTAAGGACGCGGCGGCAACACCGGTATGGCGTTTCGCGCCCGATCTGCGGGTGGACTTCCGCCCGCGTGGTGGCCGGATCGATGTCGCCTACTCGTACAACAAGATCCGCTACGACTACGACTGGACGACGAACTCGTATTACCGCTCGGTCACCGGCGAAAAGCATCAGATCGATGCCGCGACTGGCGGCCGGGTCAGGCCGAAGAACGTGATCATCATGCTGATGAAGTTCGGGCCGCTCAACGACGGCTCGAAGAAGCATCGACTCGAGGCGGACGTCATCGGCAAGGGAACGGCCTGGATCTCGACGAACGGCACGACGATCAAGGGAACGTGGCGCAAGCGCTCGCTCACCGATCCAACGATCTTCTTCGACGAAGCGGGCGAGCGTGTCACGCTGACCGCCGGGCAGACCTTCGTCCAGGTGATGCAGATCGGGACGAAGGTATCGCTCACGCCTGGGATCCCCGCCCCGCCCCCGAACCCATCGTCAAAGGGCGTCTTCCCCCGCTAGTTCGTCGCTACCTTCTCGTCAGCGCGGCCGGACGGCGTCCGCGTAGACCGCCCGCGTCTCGTCGGCAACGTCTGCCCACGTCCGCTGCTCTGTCTCGGCTCGTTCCCGGGCAATCTCGACGAGGGAGCCGTGGACACGATCGTCGACGAAGGCAGTGGCGAGCGCCTGGGCGAGCCGGGCCGGGTCGCGCGGCTCGACGAGGATCCCCGCGGCACCGACGATCTCCGGCAGCGCCCCGACGGCCGATGCAACGACCGGCGTGCCGCACGCGATTGCCTCGATCGCGGCATGGCCGGCGCTGTCCGAGACGACGGGCAGGAGCGCCACGCGTGCACCGCGGACGAGGCTGGCGAGGCGTTCGTCGTCGAGGTGCGGGGCGTAGGCCAGCGTCTCACCGACCCCTTCTCGAACCGCCGCCCGGGCGAGCGCCGCGCGATCGTCCGGTGATGCACCCGCAAACAGTACCCGCGGCGGCCACGGAGCGTCCTCGGGCAGGCCTTCGGGGCGGCCGGCGGCGGCCAGCTCCGCGAGTGCCCGGAGCAATGTCCCGAGGTCCTGGCGCGCGTCGTACCGCCCCGAGTAGATGACGTAGCGTTCGGGCAGGCCGAGGCGGTCGCGCTCGGCGCGCTGATCCCGGCTTGTGCGCGTCCCGCCGCTGGCAGGCGACATCGCGCCAGCGGTGTACCTGAATGCCGGCCGCGGCGCGAGTGCCACGACCCGGATCCGGTCCCTCGGAATGCGGAGCAGCCGTCGAGCCGACGCCCCGACCGCCGCGGTTCCAACGATCACGGCCGCCGCGTCGCGCAGGAGCCGCGCCCTCAGCCGCTGCCCGAATCGGGACGCCGTGCCGCGCTGGTACGCGCCGGGCAGCTCCCACGGGGCCAGATCGAGCAGCGTCACGACGAGCGGCAGGCCCGTGACGAGCGGGATCGACCCGCCGACGGCGTGATACACGGCGCCGGCCGCGCCGCCTCGGTCAGCCCGCCACGCGGCCCCAAGCGAGGCGCCCGAGAGCAGGAAGGGATCGACGGTCAGCACCGCCGAGCGCAGGAGCCGCGTCGGCGGCATGAGGCGACGACCGACAACGGACAAGTGCTCGAACTGCTCGGTCGGGTCGTCCAGGTCGGATCCGAGGAGGAGGGCGAACGACTCGCCGCTGAGCGGTGCGGCGTTGAAGGCACCGAGAAGCCCGTCGAGGTAGAGCGCGGTCAGAGGCGCGCGATCCGGCTCCTGGAGCGGCCGCGCGTCGAGTACGACACGAACGCCGGGAACCCAAGTCGCCGCGCGACTCGCGTCGGCGGAGCCGAGAGGCGCGTGGAACGCCTGGGTCACCGGCCCTCGCCGGCCGCCGGTGTGTCGAGCGCCGAAGGACGCGGGATCTCGGTAGCGATGCGATCGGCCGGAGCCGGCGAGGGGGGCGGTTCAGGCACCCCGGCGATCGGCTTTGGCCGACGCCCCGGCAATCGGCCGGCAAGCTCCTCGGCTCGCAGGGTGACGACGACGACGAGCGCCTCGACGACGATCCGGCGGCTCATCTTCGACTGGCCGACCCGCCGGTCGCGGAATGTGATCGGTGTTTCGGCGACCCGCGCCCCGAGGCGCGACGCCCGGAACGTCATTTCGATCTGGAAGACATAGCCGCCGGCGTGGACGCCGTCGAAGGGGATCGCCGCAAGCGTCGAGGCGCGCCAGGCCTTGAACCCGCCGGTAAGGTCCCGCGGCCCAAGGCGAAGAACACTTCGAGCGAAGATGCTGCCGCCGCGCGAGATGATCCGTCGGCCGAGGCCCCAGTCGACGACGCCGCCACCCTTCGTGTAGCGCGACCCGATGACGAGGTCGGCCGTTCCGCCGGCGATCGGGCCGATCAGCGATGGCAGCGCTGTCGGGTCATGCGACCAGTCCGCGTCCATCTGGATCACGATCTCCGCCCCGCCCGCCAGGGCCACGCCGAAGCCGTCGAGATAGGCCCGCCCGAGACCCTGCTTCTCGGGTCGGTGGCGAACGCGGATCCGGGGGTCGGCGGCAGCCAGCTCGTCGGCGATCCCCCCCGTTCCATCGGGCGATCCGTCGTCGACAACGAGAACGGTCGCCCCCGGCAGGCTCTCGAGAATGCCGGCCGTGATCGTCCGGACGTTCTCCGCCTCGTTGTACGTCGGTACGATGACCCACGTTCCGGAACCCTCGGCGGGCGCCGGCTGGGCCGGCCCTGGGCGCGGGGCTGTCCCCCGGCTCAAGCGGGTTGCGGCTGCTGCCTCACGGCGCGGGGTGGTCATGGTGGGGGCCAGTGTAGTCCCGGCCTCTGCCCCTGGAACCCGCCCGATCGTCCCGTCCTCGGTGCTCAGCGGAAGTAACCCGTGATGTCGACGATGACGTTCGCGGAGGCACCCGAGGATCCGTTGAACACCGCCCCGAGGCCGCCGCCTGCGCCGACCCGGACCGTCAGCCCATTCGCCCGGATGTCGCCCTTCGGGAGATTGATCGTCGACGTGGCGCCCAACGCCGTGCCGGATGGGCCGACGATCAGCCAGCCGCTCGTCGAGGGCAGCACGACGGTTGCGCCGCCCGTCACGGCGACGGCGTTGACCGGGACGGTCCCCCGACCGGTTGCCTGGAACGTCCGGACGACGTTTCTCGGGAACGGACCGACGAGGCCGTTCGCCACGCGCGTGTCGAGCACTCGCGCCGGGTCGAGGGGGTAGTACGTCGCGCCGGCCGAGCTGTTCACGAAGTAGCCGGTGACGTCGAACAGGACGTCGGCCTTCCCTCCGAGCGAGCCCCGCCAGACAACCGCGAGCTTGCCGCTGCCGTCGAGCTTGACGGTCACCGACGCGGCGCGGATGTCGCCCTTGAGGACGTTCAGGCTCGAGCTGGCTGGCGTCGATGCGGCCACCGGACCGATGTAGAGGTAGCCGGCGCTCGTCGGCGCGACGACGGTCAGGTTGCCCGTCACCGCCACGGCGCCGATCGGAACGCCGCCGCGACCGGCGACCGCGAACGACCGCGGCGCGCCGGAGGTGAACAGGCCGGAGAGGCCGCTGCCGGTCCGCGTGTCGAGAATGCGGGCTGGCGTCAGCGGCACGTACGTCGCGCCCGTCGCCCCCGGCACGAAGTAGCCGCTGACGTCGAAAACGAGGTTCGTCCTGGAGCCTTCGGCGCCGCGCCACAGCGCGGCCAGCGAACCGCCCGCACCCAGCTTGACGGTCAGTCCCGAAGCCCGGACGTCACCGAGCGGCGCGTTAACGACGGATGATCGGGCAACGGTCGCCACCGACGGGCCGAGGCTGACGTAGCCCGGGCTTGTCTGGCCGACCATCGTCAGCGTGCCGGTGACGGCTACGGCATTCGACGGGACGCCACCGCGGCCCGCGACCGGGAACGTCCGTGCGGCGCCGCTCGAGAACGGACCCGACAGACCAACCCCGACGCGCGTGTCGAGGAGGCGGGCAGCATTGATTCCGATGAACCGGGCGCCCGTCGCCGGAGCGACACCAGCAGCAAGGTCGACGACCGTGGAGTTGGGAGCCCCGACGGCCGCGACGAGCGTGCTCGAACCGCTGCTGCTGGCCACCCAGACATTCGTCCTGACGCCAGCGACCGGCGCCCACTCCTTGATGGGCAGGCTGACCTCGTACCAGCTGTAGCCGTCGGCGCTGACCGGCCCACCCGTGATCGCGAGAATCGTCCCGGCAGCCGCTGTTGTCACGAGCGGCTTCGAGATCCCGGCGCCCGAGCGGACGTTCAAGGTCGAGACGACGACCTTGCCGAAGTTGCCCGGCGCGAGGGCGACCTTGGGGTGGTACACGCTGCCCACGTTCCAGGCCCCGACGTTGCCCTGGGTGTCGCGGGCACGGACCCGGAATGCGTAGCCGTAGGTGTCGGCGCCCGCGTAGGAGGCGCTCGTCGCCGTCGTATGGATGAGCCAATCGTGCCACGGCCCGCCGTGGATCGAGACCTGTAGGTCGTAGTCCTTGACGCCGCTGTCGTCGGACCCAACCCACGATACCGTGAACGTCTCGGTCGTCTGACTCGGGGCGAACGCCCGGATGCCGGCGAGTGGCAGCGTCTTGTCGTAGAGGAACGTTTCGGCGATGGCCTTGCGCAGCTCGACCCGATCGGCGTCATACCCGAGCGCCCAGATCCCGGCGCCGCGGAGGTCCATCCGGTTGATCATGTCGTAGCGCCGCTTCAGCGATTCGGCGTCGTCGTAGTAGACCTGGCGCCAGGTCGTGACGCAGCCGTACGTGGTCGAGCAGTTCTGGCGCTGGTAGGCAATCCACGGGCTCTGCTCTCGAGTGTCCCATCGCCGGCCGTACTGCTTGGCGTAGTCGGCGGCCGTGTCGTACAGGACGCTGTTCGACTCACCGTATTTCGTTCCGGACTGGGTCCTGGCGTTGACCGCATCCGAGACAGTCGACCAGGCGCGCCCGTACCACGGCACCCCGAGGATCAGCTTCGACGGCGCGACGCGGGCGGCGTAGGCGTTGACCGTGTCCTCGAGGTCGTAGGCTGGGCCCGACAGCGGGTCGATCGAGCCGGCGTAGCCCGACCCCGCCGTTCGATAGTCGTAGCCCATGATGAAGATCGCGTCGGCGCCGCCCGGCGCGGTGGCCGCCTCGATCGGGTAATTGCCGATGTAGCCGGTCGTGTCGAACGTCAGCTGGTAGCCGGCTGCCCGCTTGTTGAGCTCGGCCCGGACGGCTCGAACGAAGAGCACGTACTCGTCGTCGTAGCCGGAGGCGATCGGCTCGAAGTCGAGGTTGATTCCGTCCGCGCCGCGGGCGCGGACGGCGTCCGCCGCCTGTACGGCGAGGTTCTGGCGGGCGGCCGGATCGCCGAGCAGCGCTCCCTGCAGCGCGGCCTGGCCGCTTGTCCACGCGAACACCGAGATCGTCAGGACAACGCGCGTGCCCTTGGTGTGGGCGGCGTTGATGATCGAGGTCATCCGCGAGCTGGTCCAGCCGCCCCAGCCGGTCGTCGGTGTTCCGTCCGGGTCCAGCTTCCGGAGGTTGCCGTACTTGTCGGCACCGACGCTGAAGTAGGCGATGGTCGACAGGAGCTCGTAGTCGAGGACGGCATCGCTGACCTCCCAATACGGGAGGAAGCCCATGACCTGGCGGCGGAGACGCGTTCCGTCGACCTCGAGCGGGTCGGCGGCAGGGGCGAGGACGGCCGATGCGCCGTCGGCGGCGGGGACCTCGGAGGCATCGAGGGCGGGGGCGTCGATCGGGGCCGTGGCGGATGGGGTCGGTTCGGCGCGCGGCTTCGCGGCCCGGGCAACACCGGGCTTGGCAGGCATCATCTCGCGGCCCGACGCCGACCCGGCGGGCAGTGCGCGCGGCGCGCGGCCGCCGACGTCCCACGTGTCGTCGGCGCGCGGCTGGAAGCCGACGGTCACCCGGCCGCCGGGCTTGAAGTCGATCCGATCGTCGGCGTGGGCGAGCGCATCCTCGTAATGGATTCCCGGCTGGAGCTGCGAGGGCTCGGGGGCCTGCTCCGAGGCCGCGTCGATCGGTGCGCTGGCGGGGCCTCGGCCAAGGATCGGCGCCGCGAGGAACAGCTGGGCGACCAACATGCCCGCCGCGAAGGCCGCCGCGCCACGTTGTCTCGCTCGTGCCGCGGCGCGCGGCGCCTCGGGATCCGAGGGGCGGCCGGGCGATC